>JRHI01000120.1_pt1 | contig 82685 bp, 90 predicted proteins | sample 215371 | NCBI WGS metagenome assembly JRHI01 (sample SAMN02929681, study PRJNA255918) | sediment metagenome | biome: cave system; feature: Ice Cave; material: Sediment; isolation source: sediment from deep within a dark volcanic ice cave with no known source of... ... | reverse complement strand
TCTGGAGAAGATCGCTCGTTGTCGAGCCATTTCCCGGACGGACCACTAGGAGCAGTTCCGGAACGTATGAATCGATGACGGGCACGGTCTCATGGCCGCCCCGTTTCGCGCGTTCAATGAGGCACTTCGGGCTGCATCGATTCGAGCCGGCTCACGTGCTCCAGGTCGCCATCAGAAGTCAGCGACCTGGAGCCTACTGACTGCGCGGTCGATGAGGCGCGTGTCGTGAGGGAAGAGGAAGACGTCGCGATTGCCCTGACCGAAGCCGACTGCACCCGACCGAAGTGCCGTGTAGTCGGTGAACGATCGTGAGAACGGATGACTCGACGCTCTGTAACCGGGCGTCCAGGCTGCGACGAGACCTTCATCGTCATACAGAAGCCAACCGCGCCCGGCCTTACCCAGAAGGCGATCTGGCGCCATCAGGACCTCGGCCGGAGCTAAGGACCAAAGAGCCGTTCTGGCCGACGACGCGAGTGGCTCGTCGCCGAACTTCGATTGCAACATCAATGCCAGCACCGCTGGGTCGAGCGTTCCGCGCCACGTTGGCGGCCCCTCGTCCCACCAGCGGCCGCCGATCGGCTCGACCTCGATAACAACTACTTCGCCGGCAGAAACAAACGCGCTCGTCGCCGTCGCTCGCATCGACATTCCGCCGTCGAGCACGGAGCCGGCAGCAACAAGCATTCGAGTGCCACCCGCATTGCGGACCAGCAGCTGTCGTGGCTCTGCGGGGCTCAATTCTTGCCACAACAGATCGTCGTCGCCGCGATACCTCGGTGGTGTCGGCTCGTCAGCGATATCGGCGATCAGCCCATGGACCATGAGGCCGAGCAGCGATCGCCATCGGGCTCCGGTGGGCATCTGCAAGAACGGAGCGAGAACGGTGTCTGTGACGTTGTGCTGCATCTGTGTTCCTTGAAGGTCGCCGTCGCCGGCGGCTGCTCACCGACCGTGATTCATCCCGACGACAGATGCGTGTCGTACATCCGTACGCCCTCGCGCATGTTCTCGGCGACGCACTCGCGCAGCGACGCCGGCTCGAGCACCTCGACGTGGGCCCCCCAGCCGAGAACCCACGGCCGCATCTCGATCTCGCTCGCCACCTGGACGCGCATCTCGATGCCGCCGTCGTCAAGCTCCGTGAGCACCGTGCTCGGGTGCCAGGCCGCCTCGCGGACACGTGGCACCACCGCCGACGCGAATCGAAGCACGACCTCGTCCAGACCCTCCTCATCCTCCTGCCACACGCCCCACGACGACCGTGTCACCGCCGCGATGTCGAAGTCCTCCGGCACGGCGTAGGTACCCTCGAGCGCCACGGGGCGCGCTTGGCCGATCCGATCGAGGCGGAACCAGCGCATGGCCTGGGACTTGCTGTCGAGCGCATATGCGTACAGGGTCCGCGTGTCCGGTCGCGGCTCGAGAAAGTACGTGCGGATCACGCGGCGACTGGCGTTGCCGCTGAAGTCCTCGTAGTCGATCTCGCACGGCAGGCGATCGACGAAGCACTGAGTGACAGCGTTCTCGATCTGCGACCGCACATCGTTCTCCGGCATCCCCTCGACTGCCTCGAGCATGGCGCCGAGGTATGCGGTGACCGTCTTGATCTGCACCGCCTGCGCCAGCCTTCCCACCGCCCCGATGAGCGATGCGTCGCGCGTCGTCCGCATCTGTTGCAGCAGCCGCAGTGCGATCAGGACGGCGACGCCCTCCGGCTTGGTGAACTGCAGTGGCGGCAGCTTGCTGCCCTCGGCAACGCGATACCGGTTGTGATCGTCGCGCTCGATCTCGAGGCCGGCGTCGGCGATCTGTTTGATGTATCGCTGGGTGGTGCGCACGTCGATGGCCAGCTCGTCCGCGATCTCCTGCGTCGTCCTCCCCTGGCGGGTGGTCTGCAGGAGGTCGAAGAGCTTGATGATCCGGAGGAACTTGTCCCCTCGCTGGTAGGTTGTGTCGACTGCCATATCCGAAGCGTACGGCCGTCCTCGGTCGAGTGGAACCCTGTTCATGCGGCCTGCCGGCCGGCAGAGGGCCCGGGTCAGCACCGTGACCGCGGCACCACCGCGGAGGACCACGCAGACGCCGGGCTGGTCTGCCAGGTAGAGGAAGCATGTGCCGGGTTCTGGTGCCGCGGTCGTCCAGTGCCGAGGGCGGGGCCGGCGATGCGCCGCTGCGACGAACCGCTCCAGCGCCACGATCGCGCTGCCGGACCCGCCCACCCGCTCGGCCCACCGCTGGGCCGCGTGGCTGGTGATGCGCGGCGTCCGCCGCCCGGTTCCTGCTCTGCCCCGTTCGACGTCACTCCCATCCATCTCGCAATCCCCCCATTGCCGTCATCACGAGGTGATCGTGGCAAGCGTCGGCGACAGCACTGTGTCGCTGGACCTACTGGCCGCTACGAGACCGCTGCATCGCCACGACGATTCCGCCGGCGAGCAGCGCGGCTTCGACGATGTAGGCGAGCACGGCGCCCGCCCATCCCAGCGGCCACATGCCCTGCCCCGCGTAGACCGCCGGAGCGGAGATCACAAAGATGACCAGGATCACGGTGAGGAATCCTCCGCACCCGCACCCGGACCGCGACACGACTGTCCGGCTGACGACGTTCCCCTGCGCGTCGTAGTTGACGATCGTCTTACTCATGAGACATCGCGGTCGTCGTCGAGATCAGCCTTGCTTCCCATCGCCGTTCTCCTCAGTGCCGGCCGCCCGAACGCGATCGCGCGTCCTGCCGACCCGGTCACAGGCGGAACGCTAGGAGAGCTCGACGACAGCGGTGTGTCGCCTCGCCTTCCGAAGCAGGCGGAGCCGAAGGGGCTCAGCGCGGTTTACTGGTGGCCATACTGTGGTAAGATAGGCGTATGACACCGAAGCCTACGATTGGCGACACGAAGAACTGGCGCACGGCGCCGGGGGAGATCGTCACCCCCTCGAGCTACTTCCCTCGCCGGGGCTCTGCGGATCGCGAGCCCAAGACGGTGATCAGCTACCGGATGGCGCCGGACGAGCTGGCCCGGCTGGCCAAGGTCGGACAGGTCTTCAACCTGAACATGAGCGAGTCGATGCGGATGGTGCTGGCCCGCGGGCTCGATGCGATCGAGAGCGAGAACAAGAGCTGGAGGAAGTAAGAATGTCCGACAACAACGGGGGAAAGTTCCTGATCACGTTCTGCCTCGACCGCACGGGGTCGATGAGCGCGTGCCAGGACCAGACGGTGAGCGGCTTCAATGAGTTCCTGCATCAGCAGCAGACCGACCCGAACGGCGACGCGTGGATGAGCCTCACGTTGTTCGATCGTCCCGCGAACGACAACGACATCGAGGAGCGCTTCGTCGCGGTGCCGATCGCGGAGATCCCCGATCTCGGAACCAGTGCCAATCCGTACGAGCCGCGCGGCAACACGCCGCTGTACGACGCCATCGGCGTGACGATTCGCTCCTGCGAGCGGATCGAGAAAGAGTACGAGCGCGTCCTGTGCGTCATCCAGACCGACGGCCAGGAGAACAGCAGCCGGGACTGGACGCAGCAGACCATCTTCGACCTGATCACCGAGAAGCGCCGGGAGGGCTGGGCATTCGTGTTCATGGGTGCCGACCAGGATGCCTACGCGGCGAGCGCCGCCATCGGCGTGGCTGCGGGGAGCACGATGGCTTACGCGTCTGGCCAGTCGGTCGCCGCGTTCGAGGCGGTCTCGAGCGGAACGAGCCTGTACCGATCCAGACGCGGAGCCACCGCCGACAGGTTCTTCGACACCGACACTGCACCGACGCCGGATACGAAGTCCCGCAGGCGCGGCACCAAGACCCCAAGGAGTTCGTGACCAATGCGCGACAACGACCACGGCGATCCAACCGCCATCCCCCTTCGCACCGATCCGCGCCGACAGCGCATCAGCGGCATGACAGTGCACGGCTCACACGCGTTCGACATGCCGCTCATCACCAGGATCGCCGACAACCTCTGGCAGGGCGGTTGCGAGGACGGGCTCATGCTGCCGCCGATCATCGACCACCTGGTCTCGCTCTACCCGTGGGAGCGGTACGACATGGAGCAACCCCTCAAGTCCTCGCTGTTCGTGGAGATGCACGACGCCCTGGTGAGGCCGGATCTCGATCAAATCCGCGCGATCGCCGAGTGGGTGAACGCCTGCCGGCGAACCGGTGAAACCCTCGTGCACTGCCAGGCAGGGCTGAACCGGTCCGGTCTCGTCGTCGCCTATGCGCTCATGCTCGAGGGGATGGCGGCCGGCGATGCCATCGATCTTCTGCGGACGCAGCGGTCGCCGGCGGTGCTGTGCAACACGACATTCGAGGCCTGGTTGCGAGAGCAGGCGATCGAATCGCTGTTGCGAGCGTCATGACCGCCGGCTGAGGGCGTCTTTGGCGACACAGTGCTGTCGCCGGGGCGGTGAACACTTCCTCCATGACGACCAGATCGAGGGGGGAGCGACCAATGTCCAGGGCCACAGGTGCCGCCGCCGACACCACTACCGTCAGCATCAGCAGCGACGTGCTCACCGTCGAGCATCTCAGCCTCAAGGATGCTGAGCTCGCGGCGTTCGTCGCCGACCTCGATGCGACGGCGCGCGGTCCGCTCGTTGAGCGCGGCTTGCGCGTCGGCCTGCTGACGCTGCGCGACGCCGGCGTCACCGTCAACGTCGACTACATTCAGAAGGAGTTCGAGCGGCTGCTTCGTCAGACCGACGAGTCGCACGAGAAGGCCACCGAGGAGGTGGAGCGCCAGTTCCGCGACGTGTTCGCTGACGGCGACGGCAAGCTGCCGCGCGCGCTCGAGAAGTTCCTCGGTGACAAGGGCACGCTGCGCAAACTCGTCGACGACCTCTTCGACGAGGAGCGCCGCGACAGCGCCATCGGTCGTATGCGCACCCTTCTCGCCGGATACTTCGACGGTGACGGCGCCAAGGTGGCGCACATGCTCGACCCGCGCCGCGAGGACAGCCCGTTGCACGGCTTCCGCGCCGAGCTGAACTCCGCTCTCAAGGATGTCGGCGACCGGCTGCTCAGACTCGAGGCCGCCCGCGAGGTGCGGGCCGAGGAGCGCGCCAAGGGGACGGCGAAGGGCCGCGACTTCGAGGACGACGTCGAGGCGCGGCTGGGCGTCATCGCACGCGGGTGCGGCGACGTCGTGGAGCCGGTCGGCCACGTCGTCGGCGACGGCATCCGCTGCCGCAAGGGCGACTTCCTGCAGACGCTCAACCCCGCCTGGACGTGTGGGTTGCCGGTGCGCATCGGCATCGAAGCGAAGTCCGGGCCGGTCGGCATCATCAAGATCTGCCGCGAGCTCGACGCCACGCGCACCAACCGCGGGGCGGCAGTCGCCGTCGCGGTGTTCGCGGCTGGGTGCGCGCCCACCGGCTGTGCCCCGTTCACCCTGCATGGCGAGCACATCATCTGCGAGATCGACCCCGAGGATCCGGACGATCGTACCCTCGAAATGGTGATCCGGCTCGCTCGTGCCCTGGCCCTTGCGGCCAGCCGCGACCGCTCAGGTGAGCTCGACATCGCGTCGGTGCGCAGTCACCTCGACGAGGCGCGCGCCCACCTCACGGCAGTGTCGTCGATGAAGGGCAAGTTGAGCTCGATCGGCACCGTCGCGGGTGAGGTGTCGTCGTCGCTCGACATTCTGCGAGCGCGGGTGCTCGGTTGCATTGTCGAGATCGAGGAGGAGATCACCAGCCATGTCGACGCCGCGGAGCACCACGATGCCGCCTGACACACACGGTAACGGCACGACGGAGGACCCGCTGGGTCTGGTCACGATGGCAGTCCGTTCGCAATCTGGTGAGACGGTCGGCATCGAGCCCATGGCCGGTGCATGCCGCCTCTACCGGGCCGGCCACAGGGTGCACCACATCCAGATACGGTTCGTCTACGAGCGGACGGCGGCGCAAGCTGTGACCGTCACCGGCATCGACGGCAACGTCGTCACGCTGCAGGGGGAGGGCGGCATCCAGCGCTTCCGTAACCACGATCCGGGGGCGCTGAACGCGGCCGTGATACGCCATGGCCGCGCGGCTCAGCTGCGCGAGACGTTGCTCAGCATCCCAACCGGCGAGTTCGATTGCGCGTTCAACCTCAAACCGGCTGAGGAACCCTTCGATGCTTGCGGGTAAGGTCATCTGATGGCGAGGCGGAGCAAGAAATCCAGCTCCTCCGCCGGCCCGGTGATCGCCGTGCTCCTGCTGCTCACGCTCGCGCTCCTGGTGGTGGCCATCGTGATGAGCAATGGCGGAGGCGGAGGCGGAGGGACCGTCGCCTCAGTCGGGCCGCCGACGAGCTCGTCGGCCCCAGAGGCGCCGCCGTCTTCGACTGACCTGACGGTGCTGCCGACGTCGGAGGCGAGTCCGCTGCCTGCCAGACCCGTGCCGACGCCTCCTCCGCAGCCGGTCCCCGCCGACGCGTGCCATCAGGGCGGCGTGACCTATTGCGTCTTGAACCCGGACGTGACCCAGGCGACGAGCGGTCAGACCATCTGTGTCTCCGGATGGACGTCGACGGTGCGCCCGCCGGAGAGCTACACAGAGCCCCTGAAAATCCAGCAGATCCGCAACGAGGGGCTGCCCGGGAGCGTCAGCCAGTACGAGGAGGACCACCGCATGCCGCTCGAGCTGGGCGGCGCACCGCGCGACATCGACAACCTCTCCCCGGAATCGCCGCGAGCACCCAACCCGAAGGATTCGGACGAGACGCGGCTCAAAGACGCGGTGTGCGGCGGGCAACTGACGCTTGCCCAAGCGCGCGACCAGATGGTGCAGACGTGGCTCGCGGCGTATCCGGGATATAGGCAATAGCTGCGGTTGCCGATGTCGGCATGCCACGAGCTACCTGAGTCACAGCGCGCTCGGCGACACAGTGCTGTCGTGACACAGGGGCATCCTTGGCTCGTGAGCACCAGACACACGGGGGATGACCGCCATGAAGCCTAGCGACCGCATCGCTTTCTTCGAGAGCACGCTGAACACGTTTCTTGCCAGGGCCAGGGACCGGGGCTACATCACCTTCGAGGTGACGGGCGACCACGACGAGTACGTCCAATACCTGCTGCGCAACGGGAAGCTCATCGGCGAGGTCTGCTCGCGGCAATGGGGCGATCCGGAGCGACCGCTCTCCCAGGCGGCGGTGAAGGGACTCGCCCGGCTCGGGTTCACCGGCGGCGGTCCCGAGAAGAACTTCGTGAAGGTGAACCTGCCCAAGTCGGCGTCGAAGCTGGCAACCCTCACGGACTCACTCCTTCTGGCAGCATACGAGCCCGACGACGAGTTCGCGCCGCTGCTGCATCAGCTGAACCTCAACGACGTGGCGGCCCCACGGGCGGAGCGTTTCACGCGTGACATGATCGAGGCGCAGCTCCGCGACCACGACGTAAGGTTCCTCATCGATCAGGACGGCGACTTCCGCGCAGACTTCAACTGCGGCGGATCGGACGAGCCGGTCACGATCTGGTTCATCGCTGAGGGCGACAACCAGGAGATCTATCGTGTCAACGCCGGGGCGCGGCACCGCCCGGTGCCGGCGACGCGCGAGGAGGCGGTGGATCGCTGCAACACCTGGAACCGCCAGCATCGGTGGCCGACGGCCGGCGTCGTCGATGTCGATACCGGTTGGCTCATCGCGACCAACGCAGGCATGGACCTGGAGCCCGGCGTCACCAAGGCGCTGTTCGCGCGCTTCACCGATCGCGTGGTGGCCGGTACGCTCGAGTTCTGGGAGTGGATTGCCACGCCACAGACCGCGGACACGCCCGCGCCCGGGGTGGAGCAGTGAGCGGCGTGGTGTTGCGCTGCGTCTTACAAGCGACAGACAGGTGACGCCGCCAACGACCAAGCTGGAGCCACGAGGAGATGAGTGCCTCGCCCCAAGCGCGAGTGGCGCTGCACGGAGATATGAGCACTGTGCCAGAGATCAGAACAGAAACCTCCGCCCTGTCGATCCGATTCGCCGCGGCCTTCCAACTCGCCGCTGAGGTGCACGCGTGCCAGGTGCGGAAGGGGACGTCGATACCGTACGTCGCCCATCTCATGTCGGTTTCGGCGCTCGTACTCGAGGCAGGTGGCGACGAGGACTGCGCCATCGCCGCACTTCTGCACGACGCGGTGGAGGACTCCAATAACGGCGCGGTGATGCTGGACCGCATCCGTGGCCAGTTCGGCGGGCGTGTTGCGGACATTGTCGAGGCGTGTTCGGACACGAGCGCAGTACCGGGTCGCGACAAACCCGAGTGGAAGCAACGAAAGATGGCCTACATCAACCACATGAGGGACGCGGATGCCGACGCTTTGCTCGTGTCCGCGTGCGACAAGCTGCATAACGCGCGTGCCATCGTGGCGGATCTGCGTGAGATTGGCAGCAACCTGTGGCAGCGCTTCAGCGCGGAGGGGTACGAGCAGATCTGGTACTACCAGACGCTGTCAGATATCTTCTCAACACGGATTCGTCTGACCGTAGCGGAGGCATTGCGGGACGCCGTGGTGGAAATGACCAAGCTGGCAAGGTCGCTTGGCGACGCTACGGAGGAGCAATTCGCATGGATTTCATACAGCACGGCCGAGCCAGCATGGGAACTCCGGAACCATTCGACTCAACCAGCGACGAGGCCGGCAAACGTTGATCCGGGGGTCATTCCTGATCGATGACGCGCCGGTACGACACCACCGCAGTGCCACTGCAAGGGGCCTATGTGGCCAGACAATGCCCGGTCCGCGCCCAGAACGACCTGCTGGTCCCCGGTACACCGGTCGAGCCGGCCCCCTTCCAGCAGAGGCTCTTCGATCAGGGCAACGCCTTCGAGGCCGCCGTGATAGCAGAGTTGCTCGCAGGCGAGCCTGCCGTCGTGGTCATCGAGGGCGGCGGACTCGCGGCGGAGCTGGCGACGCTGGCAGCCATGGGCAGTGGTGCCCCGCTGATCCTCAACGGTCGGATGTCGGACGAGGCGGGCCGGCGGGTCGGAAAACCCGACATGCTCGTCTCGGCTGGCGACACGAGATATCGCGCCGTCGACATCAAATGGCACATGGCGCTCGATGTCGCCAGGCCTCGAGGGAAAAGTGCGCACGCTCTTGTCTCACCACTCTCGTCAATCCGCCGCGAGGGCGCCGCTGACGACATGGCCTTCACAGCTCGCAGGCTCGAGGGCGATCTGCTGCAACTCGCGCATTACCAGCGGATGTTGGAGGCCCTTGGCTTCGCCGCGACCGATGGCCGCTACGCCGGAGTCATCGGCACCGAGCGCCGCGTGGTCTGGTACGACCTCGACGCCGCCGTGTGGCGCACACCGTCGCTCTCGGAGACATCCAAGCTCCGCAGCACGATGGAACGCTACGACTTCGAGTTCGACTTTCGGCTCGACATCATCGCCGTCGCCCAGCAGTCCGAGGTGGACCCCACGGTCGATCTGCTGGTGGTGCCGGTGCGCTGCAGCGAGTGCCCGAGTTGCCCCTGGTCGGCGTACTGCGGACCGATTCTCGAGACGCCGCCCGGCGACGTGAGCCTGCTTCCCCGAGTGGGCTGGAGCCAGTGGAAGGCGCACCACGACCGTGGCGTTCACAACCGGGCTGACCTGGCTGCGCTCGATGTGCGCACCGCGCAGCTCGTTGCGGCGAAAGTGGACGTCGCCGCCCTCATCGCGGCAGTTGCGAACGTCGATCCAACGACCCCGGTGCTGGACCTGAGCAGCGTGTGGCCCGACGGGGAGCAGCTGGCGCAACTCCAGGAGAGAGGCATCGCCACCGCCGCCGACGTGCTCGCGCTGGATCAGGCGACGGCGAGGTATTCAAACGCCGGCATGACGTCGCTCCCCGAACAGATCGACCTGGCTCGCGCAGCGCTCGGTCCGGCGCTTGTGTACCGGCGGCGCGGCGTCGACGACGTGGCCGTCCCTCGCGCGGACGTCGAAGTCGACATCGACATGGAGAACACCGAACTGGGTGCCTACCTGTGGGGTGCGCTGGTCACTCGAAGGTCCGACCTCCGGTCGGAATACGTGCCGTTTGTCACTTGGGAGACGATGACGGCGGACATCGAGCCTGCGAACTCGCTCACATTCTGGCGGTGGCTGACGGATCTCCGGACGACTGCGCACGCGCAAGGACTGACGTTTGCGGCGTACTGCTGGAATGCAGGCGCGGAGAACCAATACCTGCGCCGGATCGGTCTCGCCTGGGACATCGCCGATGAAGTTGAGGAGTTCATCGGCAGTGGCGACTGTATAGACCTCCTGAAGGTGTGGGACTCCCAGCTGATCACCGGTGGTCCCAGCGGGTTGAAAGTGGTGGCTCCGATGGTTGGATTCCACTGGGACGTTGCGGATCCGGGTGGAGGCGCATCAATGGTCATGTATGACCGGGCTGTCGGCGTTGGCGCTGACGCCGACGAGGCAAAGGGTTGGCTGATCGCCTACAACCGCGGTGACGTGACCGCCACGTTCGCGATCCGAGAATGGATTGACCGTGAGGGAGCTGAGATCGCCGGCGTGGAGGCGCTCGGAGCGAGGGCCGCGGCCTAACCTTCCGCCTCTGGCTCGATCCAGGGACGCGGCGCGAACGTCTCCCCGCTCGCCACAGCGTCCTCGATGCCATCCCAGAGCAGCTCCTCGATGTGCCCCGCATCCCGGCTCCAGCACCACAGCACCCGATGCGCCGAGCGGTTGAAGCGGATGGCCAGCGGCTCGATCGCGTGATCGGCGACCGTCCCATCCTCGGCCTGGTACGTCACCCGCAGCACCAGGTGGTCGCGGATGGCCTCCTCGATCAGCTTGGTGACCTCTAGCTTAGGCATCCACGAACAGTAGGCGATCGGGCCACTCACCTTGACGTACCCTCGGCCGGTGTTCGCCGACGACGAGACCACCACCTCGCGACGTGCCCTCGGCCAGGTGATCGAGTGGCTGGTGTGGTCAGCCATCGTCGGCCACTCTGAGCGAACCACCCACGTCTTCCTGCCGCTCGACGACCGCGGCGTCGACGGCATCGTCCGCCGCGTCGACGACGAGGCCATGTGCGCTGTGCAGGTCAAGGGCCGCACCTCGATCGCGTACCACGAGATCCGCACCGTCGTTCGCCGGACCGCGCTGGACGACCCCAACATCACCTTCGTCGTCGTTCTTCTCGACCCGGTGACCATCACGCTCGGCGACACCCTCTACGTGATCGACGCCGCCGCGGTCCTGCGCCTCGGCTCACCATCCGACGGTCCCAACGGCCCCGAGATCGAACTGCGCCTCCCGTACCCGCCACGGCAGGAGTCGAAGTGGGCGCAGTACGCATGTCAGTTGCCCGACCTGCCCGCACACCTCTTCCCCTCGGCCGGCGTGTCGCCGGCGCCCGGACCAATGCCCGCGCTGACCACAACGCGCCTCGCCGAACCGTACTTCCCGCCCCGCCTCGTCGACGCGAGCTCCTTGGTCATCTCGCTGAGCTCGAGGTGATCCGCCTGCTCGGCGAGCCGCCGACCCTGAACACCTTCAAGTCGTTCCCCGACCTCGAGGAGGCCGAATACCTGGTGCGACATCGCCCCAGCGGCAACATCCGCGGCGTCCAGGTCAAGTGCCTGATCGTCCCCGATGCCGACTACCGTGGCGGCGTCGACTTCCACGGACCGTCGTTCGCACCGTCGCCGCTCACCGACGCGATCATCCTGGCCTGGCGCGAGGATCTGGATGGCTTCGATGACCGCGCATGGCTAATCCCGGCGATCGACATTCCCCGCTTCGTCACCACCACGGGCTACACATTTCGTCTCCCGCTGCGGATCTCAGCACGCAAGCCCAGCCGGTTCGACCCCTACCGCGTGGAGCGCGCCCAGATCGCGACCATCCTCGAGGCGCGGGTTGCAGCCCAGTCAGCGCTGCATCGAGGCCTCTGAAGACGTGCGTTCGGGCAACTCAGAGCGAGCATCACGGCGGCGGTGGCAACCAGATCGCTGAGCCGTCATGGCCGCATGTCACCTCTTGTGCCGTCCCCAGCCGCGCCGCCCGTGCCACAAGAGCAGCAGCTGCCGCGTCCATGGCATCGTGGGTCCACATCATCAGGGCTGGCACGTTGATTCCAACCGAACGCAGGATCTGCTCGCGACGCGTCGTGCCGGCCACTGTGCCTTTCTTGGGAGGCATCTGTCCTCCGGAGTACTCTCGGAAGATCGAATTCGGGTACACCTCGATGGCACGAAACCCCGCCCGGCGAACGGCGTCATAGACGAGGAAGCCGACGGTCATCCATCCTGGAAACACGCCGCCTTCTAGCGGTGTTGCCCACGGTACCCAGTAGCCGCGTGTCAGGCCGAGCGCGATTTCACCGCATCGTGCCGTCCGAAATTTTGGGCTCAACGTCGCGTCCTCTTGGTGCATACCGCGACTCGGCGTCGCCGGCGCGTCAATCGCCACGACACACTCCGGCGGCAGAAGCGACAAGAGGCCATCAAGTTCGGTGACCTCCACCACGCCAAATCGAGACACGAATCCCTCTGCGGACACCCCGATGGCGTGCACAGCAGATGCCCCCAGGTCAATTCCAAGCGCGACGGTGTTGTCGGGGCAAGTCACAGCCGACGCACCGGTGACGCGGCGTCGCTCAGTTGTCCGTGCTCACCCGACATCTCGCCCCCACCGCCTCTCGAAGCCCACCAGGACGCGGCCGTGTTTGGGTCACCCTGACAAATAAACCTTCTCAACTCAAATTCCGACGTGGTCCTGCGGCAGCTCGACGACCCCACTCACAGGTCGATCGCGGTCCCCGTGCCAGACCCCATCGCCATGTCATAGACCATGCGCGCAACCACGGCGTCCTCGAAGGCGCTCCCTGTCGACTTGTACACCGTGATCTCGTCGTCCGATTGCCGCCCCGGTCGGAGTCCGGCAAGCACCTCGCCAAGCTCGTCGACCGTCGTGGGATCATGCCCCTGCAGTTCGATGGCGCCGGCCGGAGGGGGATTCTCAACAGCCCCTCGCCATTCCACGAATACCCGAGCGCGGCGGATTGTCTCTGCATCCACCTCAGGTCCAAACGTTCCACCCACGGAGGTCACATGAGCACCGCGGCTGAGCCACTGATACTGCATTATCGGTTCGTGCGCGTCAGTACAACAGCACACGACGTCGACACCTCGGATGGCCTCCTCGAAGCTGTCGACCACGACACATCGCGAGTCCTTCGCCGCGAGCCGATCAGCTCGCTCGCGATTGCGTGACGCGATGCGGATGACGGTAAAGTCGTGCACGAGCGGCACCGTCGCCAGGTGAGAATGTCCCTGCACACCGGCTCCGAGGATCGCCAGCGTCCTCGCATCGGCACGTGCGAGCAATCGCACTGACACCGCAGCGCCACCACCGGTCCTCATCGCCGTGATGTGCGTGCCATCCATGACGCACAGCGGCGTGCCATCCTGCTCATCGAAGAGGGCGATCACCGCTTGATGCGACGGCTTCCCACGTTCGGCATTGCCGGGGAACACGCTGACCGCCTTGATGACCAGACCCTGGCCGGCAACCCACCCCGGCATAGCGCCAAGCAGTCCCGCCTCCGCCCGCGCAGCCGTCCTCGGCGGAACCGACACAGTCCCTGTCGAGTACGCCCGAAAGCCCGCCTCCAGGGCTGCGAGCATGTCCGGCAGCGACAGGAGTGCCTGCACCTCCCTCCTACTGAGGAACAGCATCCCGGGTGTCCACTTTGCGCGAGTGCACCACGTCAACGATGAACTCTGTGAGTCCGTCGAAGTACACGGCCTGGTCGTCGTACATTGCCATGTGGCTCCCGTTCGGGCAGAGCAGGAACCGCCCCGCCGGCAGACGCGCGGCCATCGTCTCCATGTAGCGCGGGTCCATGGTGTCGTGGGTGGCGCCGACGACCAGTGTCGGAACCCTGATGTCCTCCAGGTCAGCGAAGCGATCCCACTCGGCGAGCTTGCCGCTCGCCCCAAGCTCGCTCGGCCCCTGCAGCGGCACGTAGATCGACTGGTTGATGTTCTTGAACGCGCGATTGACAGGGTCCGGCCACTGGTCAGCGGGCATGCGCAGCACGTGGTGCACGTAGTGGTGCTCGATGAGCAACTCCATGTACTCGGGATTCTCGTAGTCCTGCGCGGCCTCGAGTGCCTTCACCTCGGCGAGCACGCCCTGGTCCATCGCCGGCATCAGCACGGTGTTCGCGTACTCGTTGTAGGCGGGGATGCTCGCCATCATGTTGGAGATCACCAGGCCCTTGAGGTGCTGCTGGTACTTCAGCGCGTACTCGATCGCGAGGACGCCGCCCCACGAATGGCCGAGCAGGAAGAAGTTCTCGCGAGTGAGTCCCAGCGCGCGCCGCACCGTCTCGACCTCATCGACAAACCGGTCGACCTCCCAGAGGTCGGGCTCGTCGGGCTGGTCGCTGTACGCCGAACCCAGCTGGTCGTAGTAGTAGTACTCGACGCCGGCGGCCGGGAGATAGCTGTCAGCGGCTTCGAAATACTCATGGGTGCAGGCCGGTCCGCCGTGGAGGAACAGCAGCTTGGCGTCTGGGTTGTTGCCGATGCGCTTGGTCCACACCCGGAACTGCCCCTTGGCGGTGTCGATGGGGATCAGCCTTGTTCCGCCGCCGAGCAGGTCGTCACGCCCTGTGTTGTCCAGGTAACCGCCGTCACTCATGTCGTGCCTCCAATGGCTGCGGACACTAGGACGTTTGGGGGCCAGCTTGTCAGCGGCCAGGCACAAACGCAGAGCTACCTGGCGGACAGGACCGGCGCCGCCTTGCAGAAGTTGCGGCGGTACATCTGTGGCGAGGTGCCCCGGTGCCGGCCGAAGTGCTGGCGAAGCGTTGCAGCGGTGCCAAAGCCGGTTTGCTCGGCCACCTGCTCGATGTCCAGCTCGGTCTCCTCGAGAAGTTGTTGGGCACGGGCCACCCGCTGCGTGATCAACCAGCGGTGCGGCGCGGTCCCCGTCGTGGCGGTGAAGCGCCGGTTGAAGGTGCGCAGCGACATGTTGGCGCGGCGCGCCAGGTGGTCGACCTCGAACGGTTGGTTGAGATTCGCCTGGACCCAATCCAGCACAACGGCGAAATCGTCGCCGCGATCGTGCTCGACCATCGGTGCCTCGATGTACTGCGCCTGCCCGCCATCGCGGTGCGGGGGCACGACCATGCGGCGCGCGATCGCGTTGGCGACGGCAGCGCCATGCTCTTCGCGGACGATGTGCAGACAGAGGTCGATGCCTGCCGCCGTTCCCGCGCTGGTCAGGACGGAACCCTCGTCGACGTAGAGCACATTGGCGTCGACGTCGATTGCCGGGTAGCGCCGCGCCAGCTCGGCGGCGTGCCTCCAATGGGTGGTCGCCCGCCGCCCATCGAGCAGGCCCGCGGCGGCCAGGACGAACGCCCCGGTGCAGACGCTCATCACGCGAGCCCCGCGCTCGACGGCAGCGCGAAGAGCCAACAACAGCTCCTCCGGCGGCTCGTGCTTGGTATTCCAGGCCGCAATGGCGATGAGGTCGGCGGTGGCCAGCTCCTCGAGTCCGTACGGCGTGTCGATGGTGAAGCCGGCGTCGGTCATCAACGGAGGAGGCTCAGCCGCGCAGACCCGGAACCTGTAGGTGGGCAGGCCGTCGGCGGACCGATCGGTGCCGAACACCTCAGAGAGCACCCCCAGCTCGAACACGGCAACGTTCTGACCGACGGCGACGGCGACCTCCCGAAGCATTCCCTGAGTTTGGCACAAAACGTCCGGTCTTTGGCGTTTCTGCCACTCGCGGTGATCCCGGACCCCGTCTACGGTGGAGGAAGTTCGAACAAGGCAACCAGCCAGTGGAGTGGCCGACATGAATGGCTTTCAGATCACGGAATTGGGACAGATCAGCGAGCAGGAGAACATGCTCGAGCGCGCCCAGTCGCAGGCGTTGCGCCGGGCCCGACGCGACGTTGGCATGCGCCACGGGACCGTGTTCAACCCGCCGCGCAGGCTGCGTCGCAGGCTGCTCGCGCTCTTCTGACACGCGGCGACAACCCCAGACCAACCGGCCGATGGCCGCTCCCGCCGCGCCAGTGGCCTCCAGCAGTCGGACCCCATAGAGTCGTGCGATGGCCCGCTCCGCGCACCTCGTCGGCAGCATCCCCGCGGAAAACGCCGGCGACGCCATGCAACTGGCGCTGCGCCACCTCGGCTCACGGCTGCGCTGCCTGCCCGACGGCGAGACCGGTGAGAGGCGAAACTGGATCATCCACATCGTCGACGGCCTGCGACGTCACCCCGACCTCGAGCTGAAGAAGGACGGCGACTGGTCCGACTACGACAGGACGCCTGTGTTCCGGGTTCGGCGGGGACACACGCTGCGTGCGGAGACCCTCGACTTCGGCCACGTGGCCGCCTTCGAGCAGAGCTGGCCCACCTTCGCGCGCTTGCGTGACCAGCACGGAGACGCATCGCTCACCTTCCAGGCCGGCGTGCCTGGTGATCTCGACATGGCGCTGTTCACCCTGGGACCGCTCGGCGCCTTCCGCCACCGGGGCACCTTCCGCCGGGCCACACTCCGCGAGATTCGCGAGGTCTTCCGTCGCGGCGGCAAAGACGTTGTCTTCCAGATCGAGGTGCCCGCCGAGCTCGTGTTCGTCGCCCGCATGCCCGGGCCGCTGCGCGGTCTGATGGCGACGTTCCTGGGACGCGGCGTGGCGCGCCTGGCGCGCGAGGCACCAAACGGCGCGCGCTTCGGCATCCACCTTTGTCTGGGGGACATGAACCACCGCGCGCTCGCCACCATGTCGGATGCCACCCCGGTGGTGCTGCTGGCCAACGCGATCGTCAAGGCGTGGCCGGCGGGACGTCCGCTGGAGTACATCCACGCGCCGTTCGCCGCCGCGCAGAAGGTGCCGCGCACCGATCCGGCCTGGTACGCGCCACTGACGAATCTGAAGCTGCCCGGCAGCACGCGATTGGTCGCCGGCTTCGTCCACGAGGACCAGGACGTCGAGCAGCAGCGACAGATCCGCACCGTGATCGAGCGCAACGTCGGACGCGAGGTCGACGTCGCCACATCCTGCGGGCTCGGCCGGCGCACCAGGCCGGCGGCGGTGGCGGCGCTCGAGCGCACTGCGGCACTCAGCGCCGACTGACGTCCCGGCGCCTCAGGGCTCGTGATCAGGGCGACAGCCATCTGTCGCTGCCCCATCGCACCATCCGACCATGAGCAGTCAACCCGGGGTGGTTATCGACGCCGCACTTCGCTTCGCGAGGTCCAACCCCGAGCTTCTCCGCTACGCGCAGCAGAACGCCGGCGCGAATGGCGCCTCGGTCGACGAGCTGCTGCGACAAGCGATCGATCGCGTCATTGCCACTCGCTCAGCCGAACCGTCGGTCACCGACTTCTCCGCCTCCGACCAGCCACTCCTCAGGGCGCTGTGACGACTCGGGGGAGACAGGGCCCTCGCATCAGAATCCCTGCCACACCCTCAATACCGCCGCCCACTTCGGGAACGCGCCATCAGGCGACAGTTCGCTCCCCCGCAGCGATCAGCACCCCGTCGATGGCGGGCTTGGCCACCCGCAGGTAGGCAGCCGTCGGTTGCGAGTGCGACGCTCCCGCGAGGCTGTTGGCCGCGCCGATCGCCACGGACAGCGCGGCGCGAAGGTGCAGGTCGCGATCGCGGTCGTCATCGCTGACGTCGACCTGCAACATCACGTTGCGCAGCTCGAAGAGGTCGTCGTGCAGCGTCTGCCGTGCCGTCCCTGCCAGTTCTGCGGACGGCTCTTCGGTGCGCGGAACGTTTGCCTCGCTCTCAGCGGCGCGCATCACGGCGGCGAGTTCGTTGATCAGCTCCGATGCACGCTCGCCATAGGCGCGACGAACCCAACCGGAAACCTCGGTGCGGCCATGCGACACAGATTGCCGGCCGAACCGCTCTCGCTTCACCGGGCCATCCTACAACCGGTCCGGCCCACAGACTGCCCTCCAGCGTACGTCGATGCCTCGCGAGCCAACCCCGCCCACCAAGTACGCTCCCTCGACATGACCACCGAGGTGGTGCGTCTGCGCATCGGCAATCTCAGCAAGGCCGTCCTGGTCACGGGCCAGGCGTACCAGGAGCCCAAGGACGCGCTCAACGAGTTCGTGTCCTCGTCTTAATCCAGTCCGACCGCGAAGAGAAGCGACCGATCCACCATGTCCATCCGGGCTGGCGAAAGAGTCGTGAGATATTCGACCAAATCGTTCTGGTTGACGGTGACCAGACTGTCGCAGTTGACAATGCACGCCGCCCGCACGCCGTCGCGACGGCTGAGCTCAACCGTCGCTGGGTTGCGGCGGATCGTTGTGGTGAGTTCGACAGCGATTACCCTTCGCCTCACGCGGTAAGCCTCGTCGCGGCTCACCAGCAAGACCGGGCGGCGCTTGTCGACATGCGCCCACCAGACCTGACCGCGCTGGCGAGCGGGCGCCGCGCGCACGTCAGCCTTCGTCGTTGAAGGCGCGGCGGAGGAATGCGTCTCCGGCGGCCACCTCGTCATCACCCTCGGGAAGCTCTCGGTAGCTGGCCAGGTAGAGGTCGACGTCACGCTGTCGGCGGCGGCGATCCAGGTAGCTGCGGGCGGCCAAGCCAAAGACGCGGCTTCGGCTGGTGCGCGCGGCACGACTCTCTGCGTCGACAGCGGCGAGCAAGTCGTCCGGCACGGAGATGGCTACCTTCCGGGTCATACCCATAAGAATACCACCAACCCGTTGGGGAAGCTAAACCGGGGCGGGATCGGAGCCTGACCCCGGCCCCGGCTTGGCCTTGCGCCGCCAGGCATCCTCGAGCAGCTCACTCACCACGTGTGGTGTCGCCGTCGCGAGGTTGACACGTACCCCACGCAATCGCTTGCCCCACCACAACGCTTCGCAGGCAGCCCAATGTATGGCCACCATTGCGTGCACATCGCCCTCATCGAGCATGACGTTGAGATGCTCGGGGTCCGGGAGCGTCGCGAAGATCCGGCCCCCCACGCGGAACGATGGGAACCCGTGGTGATCCCGCTCCATCGCATCCGGCAGCGCCAGCGCAATTCGTCGCACCTGAGCCGGCGTCACCACGACAGACCCCTAGTCGATCGCGCGGCGGATGAACCCGCGCATCCCCACGTACCCGAAGACGGCCAGCGCCGCAACCAGCGCGATCGGCGGGATCCAGGTGAGCATGTGCACGCCGTTCGGCACCAGTGCCGCACGTGTTCCCTCGCTGACGTATGTCATCGGGTTGAACAGGGTCAGCACTTGGAACCACGGCAGCTTGCTCAGCGATGGCCACGGGTACTGCGAGCAGCCGGTGAAGATCAGCGGCGTCAGCACGATCGCGAAGATGATGTTGATGCGCGCCGGTGTGACAGCCGTTCCCAGCGTCAATCCCATGGCTCCGCCGGCGAGCGACCCGAGCACGATCATCGCCACCAGCAATGGGATCCCGCTGATCTCAAAGGGAATGCTCCCGAGCACCAGCCACCCTACGGGGAACATGACCAGCCCCGCGATGATCGCGCGCCCCGCCGCGAACACGATCTTCTCCGCCGCCACCCAGCTCGCCGGCAGCGGCGCCAGCAGCCGGTCCTCGATCTCCTTGGTGAACGAGAACTCGATCACCAGCGGCAGCGCCACACTCTGCAGCGCGGTGAGCATGATGGTCATCGCCACGATCCCGGGGAACAGCTGCTTCGCATAGGCGGGGTTGGTGAAGCCCAGGTCGGTGAGCACGCGGCCGAACACGAACAGCAACCCGAGTGGTTGCAGGATCACCTGCGCCAGGAACGCGGGGAGCTCGCGCCCGGTCACCGCCACGTCGCGTCGCAGGATCGCCATGAACGCAACCAGCGACGTGCCCGTCGCGTGTGGCTGCGGCTGAGCGACGGAGACCACAGCCATCAGCGCAGCGCCCGGCCGGTCAAATGGATGAACACGTCCTCGAGGCTTGGCTTGGCGATGCTGAGGTCGACGAGCTCGCCGCCGCCGGAGGTGATGAGTCGGGCCACCGGCGCCACCAGCGAGGGCGCATCGACAGACGCATAGAGCCGAACGTGGTACGGCGTGCCCGCCGCCGGCGCAGCGGCTGCCTGCGCTGGCGGACCGCCGGTTGGCGCACCACCACCCGCGAACGTGGCCCACGGGTTCGCTGCCGCCGGCGGCCCCATGACGCTCTTGGTCACCGCCTCAACTCGTTCCACCCCGGGCAGCGCCGCCAGCGCCGACTGCAGTGCATCGCGATCGCCGCCATCGAGCACGATGCCCACCTCCAGGCTGTTCCTGCCGGGCACCGTCTGCTTGAGCGCATCGGGCGTGTCGTTGGCGAGCAACTTGCCGCGGTCCATGATCGCGACGCGGTCGCAGAGCGACGCCGCCTCCTCCATGTCGTGCGTGGTCAGGATCATGGTGACGCCGCGCGACTTCAGGTCGCGGATGCGGTCCCACACGAACAACCGCGCCTGCGGATCGAGCCCGGTGGTCGGCTCGTCGAGGAACAGCACCTCGGGCTGGTGCATTAGAGCGCGCGCGATCATGATCCGCTGCGACTGGCCGCCCGAGAAGAAGTCCACCTTGTCGTCTGCGCGCTCGGCGAGGCCGAACTGTTCGAGTAGCTCGTTGGCACGACGGGTGCGCTCGTCCGCCGGGATCCCGAAATACGCCGCGTGGAACAGCAGGATCTGCCGCGCTGACAGTGCGCGGTCCAGGTTCGAGCGCTGCGGCACCACGGCCAGGCGCCGCTTGGCGCCGACAGGGTCACGCCCGACGTCGATGCCCGCGACCTCGGCGCGTCCGCTGCTGGGACGCACCCGCGTTGTGAGCACGCCAACGGTCGTGGTCTTGCCCGCGCCATTGGGTCCGAGCAGTCCGAACACCTCGCCCTGGCCGACGGCAAAGCTGACGCCATCGACCGCGTTTGTCGGCCGCTTCGGGTAGCGCTTGACCAGGTCGTGGACCACCACGGCCATCGGCCGCTGCTTCGCCACGGTGGCGTCGGCCTGCGTGTCCTCGACGATCGTCGACACCATCCCCTCATCCGCACTCATCGTTCGAAAGGTACCCGCTGGCCGCGCGACGCCGTGGGTGCGGCCATGGCAACCGGCTGCCATGGCCGCACTGTCGGCCGACTCTCAGGCAGCCGCAGCCTTGGCAAACGCGTTCAGCTCCATCGGCCATCCATCGGGCGACCCCAGGGCATCGCGGAACGCCTCCCAGCCCTCGCCGTGGTGGTCGAGGTTGCGATGCTCGAGCTCCACGTTGGTTCGCGCCGGTCCGTCGGCGACAAACCTCACCTCGACCTCGCTGGTCCTGGCGTGATCGCTCTCGAGCTGCCACTGGCTGCTCAGGTCCCAGCTGAACACCAGGCGATTCGGCGGCTCGTACGCGAGCACCCGCGCCCACCGGGTCTCCCTGCCGCCGACCTCGCGGTCGTAGATGTTGCCGCCGACGCGCGGCTCGAAAACCATCTCTTCGAGCTCACCCTCCACGAGGTGATGCTCCTTCGGCCACCACGTGCCGATCTGTTCGGTGAACACCGAGAAGGCGTGCTCGAGGGACGCCTCCACGACCACCGATGCGCGGATGGTTGTGGCTGCTACCTGGGTTGCCATGTGCTTTCCTCCTGTCCCTGTTCTGCCGCGGCCTTGAACGCCGCCAAGTTGCGGTCCCAGAAACGCTCGAAGTACGTGCGGATCTCCGCGATCCCGCGAGCGTCGATGCTGTAGACCCGGCGATTTGCCACAGCCCGGTCACTGACCAGCCTCGCCTGCTTGAGCACCTTGAGGTGTTGGGACACCGCCGGCCGGCTGACCGGGAGGCCGGACGCGATCGCCCCCACCGCCATCGGCCCGTCGGCGAGGCTCTCGAAGATCGCGCGGCGCGTGGGGTCGCCAAGGGCGGTCAGGGGATCTATGTGAGCACTCACTTACGGTAAGCGTAGACGCACACTGACCGCATTGTCAAACCCTTACGACGACGAACCTCAGGGCAGGTGCTCGACGATCTTGAATGACGCGGTCAGGTCGTTGAAGAGCGTCGGGGGGTTCTGCAGCCCCGTCGCGATCACCTCGAACAGCGTGTGCCCGGCGAGGATGACCCTCACCGCGGCGTACCCGCCCGTGGAGGAGATGATGCCGTCCGCGTCGTGGAATCCCTGGAACGTGCCGAACGTCCTGGACACCAGGATGCCCTTGCTCTGCGCCGCTGAGCCGGCCAGCGAACCCGCCAGCACCGCGTCCGGCGTGTCCGTGGAGACGGACGTCGGGTAGTTCGCGTAGGCCACCACCTCGGCCACGTTCACGTCGACGAGGTTGGCCCACTGCACATACGGAATCTGCAGACTGCCGACGGACACGCTGCTGGTGTTCTTGACCGGCGTCGCGGTGAAGGAGGCGGTGAAATACCCCTCGGGATCAGCGAACGCGGTGGTGTCCGCGGGCCCTGGCACGGCTGGTGCTGGTTTCTGTGTCGCCGGTGGCGGCGTGGAGGTGTGCGCCGCCGCAGCCGGGGCAGGTGAAGTGGGGTTGTGACTCCGCGTGAGCAGCAGCCCGGACACTGCGCAGCCGGCAACGACTGCGATTGCGATTCCTATGGCGGCGATCATCCTCGCCCGCCCGCCCGGCGACGGCGGAGCTGGCGGAGGCGGGTGGCCGGCGTGCTCGCCCCACACCGGCGGCGGCGGCGGGTTCCCGGAGCCGGCGGGCGCTGCGATGTCGCGTGGGAGCGGCGGCGGTTGCACCGCAGGAGCGGGCGGAGGCCCGACGGGCGAACCGGGAGGCGGTGGTGAACCGAAGGGCGAGTCCGCTGATTCACGGACGCGCCAGCCAGGTCCGGACAGTGGGGGTGTTTCGGCCATGGGCCGTGATCATGCGACCGCTGGCCCGGCCAAATCCGCGCGGTCGGACGCGCGTATCAGCTTGCGAACAGTTTCTTGACGACGACGCCTCGACCATGGAGGGGTGCTGGCGCCGTACCTCGACGTCGATCCACGCTGGCGCCAGCTCGGCCGCAGCCCTGACGTCAGTCGTCGACCTCGATGGCCAGCGGGGTGATGCCCCCGGCGCTGATCGGAACGATGTCCATCGGGCAGCTCGACAGGACCACGAAGCAGTCGACCACGGCGCGAAACACCAGGCTGTCACCCGGCTTGCTCGACGCCGGGTGGGTGGTCATCTCGCCGTCTGCGTCGACGCGCACGTCCATGAAGACGTTGAGCGGCTGCGGAATGGGCACCTCCCCGATGCTCAGCGCGCTCAGTGACTCGCGGAGGTTCTCGGCGCAGGAACGGTGCGGTACCTCCACACCCAGCAGGCGATACCTCGCGGGATCGCAGGCGGCATAGAGCGTGTCGTGATGTCCGGGCGAGTTGTCCTCAACCAGCTCGAGGATCGGCTTGCGCAGGTTGGTGAGGATGGTCTGCCCCGGGTGGGGGAACAGGCGACCGATCGACGGCCGCGTGTGCTCGGCGCTGGCGTACTCGCGGGGGTCGGTCATCGTGAACGCGAAGAGGTCGCCCACCTGACCGCCTTCGACGTCCACCACCCTGAACATGGTGCCGGCAGGTACTTCGAGCCCGCGCCCCTCGCCGGCCGGGACGAACAGCCGGCTCACCGGCGCGTCACCAAGTCCCCGCAGCCTGCGGCCTGGCTGATGGGGCGCGCTGCGAAACTCAGTTTTTGCGTCATCCACGCTCTATCATCTCGCGGTCGGGTCGCCGCCTCAAGCAACGGTTGGTCCGACCGCGGAGGGACGGTGGCAGAGGATCGCGACGTCGTCGGGCCGGTCGATGGCCGCGTGGTGCCGCGCTACGCCGGGCTCAGCACCTTCGCTCGCCTGCCCCGGATCGAGGATGTCCCGCGCGCGGATGTCGCCATTCTCGGTGTCCCCTTCGATTCGAGCGTGAGCTACCGGCCCGGCGCGCGCTTCGGCCCCGCGCACATCCGCCAGTCCTCCCGGCTGCTCCGGCCCTACAACCCCGCGCTCGACATCAGTCCGTTCGAGGGTCAGCAGGTCGCCGACGCCGGCGACGTCGCCTGCAATCCCTTCAACATCACCGAGGCGATCGGCCAGATCCAGGCCGGTGCCGCCGCGCATCTGCAGCGCGGCGCGCGCCTGCTCACGCTGGGAGGCGACCACACCGTCGCCCTCCCGCTGCTGCGCGCCGTGCACCAACTCCACGGACCCGTCGCTGTCCTCCATTTCGACGCCCATCTCGACACCTGGGACACGTACTTCGGCGAGCCGTACACTCACGGCACACCATTCCGGCGCGCGTCCGAGGAGGGGCTGATCGACGTGGCGCACAGCATGCATATCGGCATCCGCGGCCCTCTCTACGACCGCGTCGACCTCGCCGACACCGAGCAGCTCGGGTTCCAGACGATCCACTGCGTGCAGATCGAAACGCTCGGCGTCGCCGGGACGGTGGCTCGGATGCGCGAGCGCCTCGGCTCCGGTCCTGTGTACGTCTCCATCGACATCGACGTCCTCGATCCCGCGCATGCGCCGGCCACGGGAACGCCAGAAGCCGGCGGGATGACCAGCCGCGAGCTGCTGGGAGTCCTGCGCGGCCTCTCTGGTCTAAAGGTCGTCTCCGCCGACATCGTCGAGGTCGCGCCCGCCTACGACCACGCGGAGATCACCGGGATCGCCGCGGCCCACGTCGCGTACGAGCTGCTGTCCGTCATGGCACCACAGGCGAACTAGGAGGAGACCCATGGCAACCGTCACCGAACCGCCCCGGGCCGCGAAAGCCGGCGGCCTGGAGGTCCGATCGATCGACTACGTGCCGCTGCGCGAACGCCACGGCAAGCTCTGGCACCTCGGACCGCTGTGGTTCATGAGCAACGCGCAGATCGCCACGCTCGCGGTCGGCCTGGTGAGCATCACCACCGGCGGCAACGTGGTCTGGTCGCTGATCGCGATCGGCGCCGGCGTCCTGTTCGGCACCTTCTTCATGGCGTTCCACTCCGCGCAGGGTCCGCAGCTGGGGCTGCCCCAGATGATCCAGTCGCGCCCGCAATTCGGCTACATCGGCGCGCTGCTGGTCTGGCTCTTCGCCTACCTGCAGTACGCCGGCTTCAACGTCTTCAACACCATCCTCGCCGGCCAGAGCGTGGCTACCACCATCGGCACCAACGTGAGCTTCTGGGGCAACCAGAACGTCTGGATCGTCCTCGCCACGGTGATCGCATTGGTCGTTGCCCTCGTTGGATACGACCTCATCCACTATGTGGAGCGCTACCTGACCTACGCGTTCGTCATCCTCTTCGGGATCTTCACCGGCGTGGTCATCGCCAGGGTCGGGCTCCCCGGCAACGCGTGGGATCTCAGTCAATTCCACGCCACGCCGTTTCTCGCCCAGTTCGGCGTCGTGGCCGGCTACCAGATCAGCTGGGCGATCTATGTCTCCGACTATTCGCGCTACCTGCCTCCCAACGTCACGGTCAGCAGGACCTTCTACTGGACGTACGGCGGCTCCGCGCTGGGCGCCTTCTGGCTGATGGCGCTGGGCACTCTTCTGGCCGCGTCGCTGAAATCCGGAGCGGTCTTCGACACCATCGGCTCGATCCACGACGCCGGCAACCAGCTCTTCAGCGGCTTCGGCGGCATCATCCTCATCTTCTCGGCGCTGGGACTGATCTCGGTCACCGCGCTGAACCTGTACGGCGGGTCGCTGACGCTGATCAGCGCCATCGACTCCGTCAAGCGGATCCGTCCGACGCTGTTGGTGCGGATCGTGACCATCACCATCACCGCCGCCCTCGGCCTCGTGGGAGCGATCTACGCCTCGGCGGACTTCCTCGCCAACTTCGTCAACTTCCTGCTCCTGATCCTCTACTTCTTCATTCCCTGGACCGCCGTCAACCTGGTCGACTACTACATCGTGCGGCGTGGCCACTACGCCATCACCGAGATCTTCAAGCCGAGAGGCATCTACGGCCTGATTGGCTGGCGCGGCCTGGTTTCCTACCTGGTCGGGTTCGCCGCCATGATCCCGTTCTTCAACACCGGGACGCTGTACGAAGGCTTCGTGGCCAAGGACCTTGGGGGCGCCGACATCTCCATCTTCGTCGGGCTGCCCATTGCGGCGATCCTCTATTACGTGCTCAGCAGATCGATCGACACAGCGCGCGAGCGCGAGGTGGCGGCTCATGCGGACATGAACCTGGAGCAGCTCGCCGCCGCACACTCGCGGGATTAGGAGTCAGTGGCAGCGAACCTGTTCGCCGCCGACGCCCACGCGTCGGCGGCGGCTGTTCGCGCGGGCGAGGTTTCGCCGGTCGAGCTCGTCGAGACGTCCCTGCAGACGATCGCCCGCGATGACCCCGCGCTCAACGCGTTCACCGTGGTGCTCGCCGACGAGGCACGCGCAGCGGCGCGCAACGCGGAGGCAGCCGTCACCCGCGGCGAGCAGGCGCCGCTGCTCGGCGTTCCGATCACCATCAAGGACCACATCTGGATGCGCGGGGTGCGCGCCACCAACGGCTCGCTCGCCTACCGCGACTTCGTCCCCGACGTCGACTGCCAAGCGGTGGCCCGGCTTCGCGCTGCCGGCGCGATCATCGTCGGCAAGACCAACAACCCCGAGTTCTGCTACCGCGGCACCACCGACAACCTCGTGTTCGGGCTGACTCGCAACCCCTGGAACCTCGGCCGCACCCCGGGAGGATCGAGCGGTGGCGCCGGCGCCTCCGTGGCGGCGGGAATGGTGCCGATCGCGCTCGGTACCGACGGCGGCGGCTCGGTTCGTATTCCCGCCTCGTTCTGCGGAGTCGTGGGCCACAAACCAAGCTTTGGCCTGGTGCCCAAGGAGCCGGGGTTCAAGGGCTGGAAGACGCTCTCGGTCGATGGACCCATCACCCGGTCGGTCCGCGACGCGGCGCTCGCGCTCTCGGTGCTGGCCGGTCCCGCGGTGGCCGACGACATGACCTACCCGGTCCCTGCCCAGGACTACGTTGCCGCGGCCACCGAGGACCGCGACCTCGGCGCGCTGCGCATCGCCTACACCGTCGACATGGGTTTTGCTCCCGTCGACCCCGACGTGCGCAGCGCGTTCTCCGCCGCGCTCGACACGCTCTCAACACTCGGCTGCCGGCTCGTCGAGGGGCACCCGCAGACAGGCAACCCCATGGCGATGTGGAACCTCTTTGCCACCTGCGAGGGATACGCGTCTGAGGGACCGCTGCTGGAACGGTGGGAATCGCAGATGAGCCCGGGCACAGCGGACATCATCCGCGCCGGTCGCGACCTGGCGGGCTGGCAGTATGTCGACGCCTTGCACGAGCGAGGCGCATTCACGCGTGCCTGGTCGGCGTTCTTCACCGAGCACGACGTGCTGCTGTCGCCGTGCATGCAGCTGACCGCCTTCGACGTCGACATCCTCTCGCCGACCTCCATCGACGGCATCGCTCTCGACCCGTTTTTTGATGATTGGTGCAGCCTGGTCCTGCCCGCCAACCTCACCGGACAGCCGGCCATCTCCGTCCCGATGGGTTTCGGCAGCGATGGGCTCCCAGTGGGCCTGCAGATGATGGGCCGCCGTTTCGACGATGCCACGGTGCTGACGCTGGCAGCGGCCTACGAGCGGGCGACGCCGTGGAGAGACCATCGACCGCCTGGACGCGGCCTTGAAGTCGGAGCCGCGTCTGGCGCATAGTCCGCGCACCGGCGACGCGTGGCCGCCCCCGACTGTCACGCCTTGGTGGGGAGAGGACTCATGGCTGACTGGTTGATGAAAGGCGAGTACCTGAAGAACTGCAACTGCACACCGACATGCACCTGCGACACCATCGGCTTCCCGAGCCCGGACAAGAACTGCGAGGGCACGCTGGCCATGAACATCACCGAGGGGAACTTCGGGGACACCAGCCTGAGCGGCGTCAAGTGGGCCTTGAACTTCTACTGGCCCGGCGCACTGCACGAGGGCAATGGGACCGCGGAGATCTTCGTGGACGAGAAGGCTTCGCCGGAGCAGCGCGACGGGGTGATGGCGATTCTCAGCGGTCAGAATGGCGGCACGGTGTTCGAGATCTTTGCGCAGATCATCACCACCTTCCATGGTCCGTACTTCGTGCCCATCACCTTCGAGTTCGACAAGGATGCCCGCAAGGCGAAGATGTCGATCCCGGGATACGTGGAGACCGAATCAGAGCCGCTGACCGTGCCCGCGACCGGTGACCAGCAGCGTGTGCTCGTCCGCATGCCCTCGGGCTTCGAGTACCAGGAATTTGAGGTCGCCCAGACCAAAACCCTGAAGGGAACAGGCGATATCAAGTTCGACCACAAGGGAACGCACAGCTCCCTCGCGACTGTGACGCACACTCGCGAAGGCGTCACCGTCTAGCCGGGGGACGCGCAGACATGGCGCTTGCAGTTCCACTGAAACGCGAACGCAACGTCCTGCTTGTGACGCTGCTCGCCCTCGCCGCCGGCGCATGGGTGATCGTGGTCTGGCAATCGCTGAGCGGCGGCGGTCCCGCGTCCGGCGCAAGCACAGCGTCGGCGTTGACCATGGGAATGGGCGTCGCCCTCTTCCTGGCGATCTGGGTGGCGATGATGGCCGCCATGATGTTCCCGGCCGCGGCGCCGATGATCCTGGTGTACGCGCGGCTGCAGTCGGGCCGCAAGAGCGCGGGCAAGCCGTACGTGCCGACCGCGTTCTTCGTCGGCTCCTACCTGCTGGTGTGGGCGGCTGCTGGAGCGCTCGCGTTCGCGGGAGCGCTCGGGGTCGGCGCGCTGGCCGACCGCGTTCCCTGGCTGCACGATAACGGCCCGCGTCTCGCCGGCGGCGTGCTGATCCTGGCTGGGCTTTACCAGCTGACGCCGCTGAAGACGCGGTGCCTGCGCCAGTGCCGCACCCCACTGTCGTTCGTGATCAACCACTGGCGCGACGGGCGTGGGGGCGCGCTGGTCATGGGCCTGCAGCACGGCGCCTTCTGCTTCGGCTGCTGCTGGCTCCTCTTCGTGCTGCTCTTCCCCCTCGGGGTGATGAACCTGGCGGCCATGGGAGTGCTGACGGCGATCATCTTTGCCGAGAAGTCGACCGCCTTCGGCATGAGGATCGCGCAGGGTCTGGGAGTTGCCCTGGTCGCCTACGGGATTGCCGTCACGATGCTTCCGTGGCTGCTGCCCGGCGGCGGCGGGGTCGGGACGATGGGCATGGGCATGAGGGGCTGAGGTCAAGCTCTGACCGGCTGCTGCCCAGAATCGCTCTCACGCGGTCAAAGCTTGACAGTCCCGTTGCTCGGTGGCAGAGTCCGCCGACATGCAAGGGGGCAGACGGGGCGGTTCTCTCACAGACCTTCGACGTGCCAACCGGCGCGCCGCGGTGACGTTGCTCCGCCTCAACGGCCCGCTGACCCAGGCCGAGATCGCCCGCGCCACCGGCCTCTCGCACGCGTCGGTGTCGAACATCGTCCGTGACCTGACCAGCCAGGGCATCGTCCGCAGCAGCATGGTCACTCGCGGCGGACGGCGCGTCTCCGAGGTGACACTCAACCCCTCCGACGGCCTGGTGGCCGGGATCGATTTCGGCAACCGGCACGTCCGCGCTGCGGTGGCGGACTTCACCCACGCCGTTCGCGCCGAGGATCAGCACACCCTCCCGTTCGGCCACCAGGCGCCCACCAGCGTGCCCGAGGCGGCTGCGCTGCTCCGCACGCTCATCGCCGGCATCGGCAGCACGATCGGCGACGTGCAGGTGCTCGCCGTCGGACTCCCCGGGCCGATGGAGAGCGACAGCGGCCGCACCACCTCGCCCGCGATCCTCCCCGGCTGGGCCGACCTCGACGTGAAATCGGCGTTCGAAGCGGCCCTCGGCGTCCGCACCGTCGTCGACAACGACGCCAACCTGGGGGCGCTCGCCGAGGGTTTGTGGGGTGTCGGCCGCGGGCTCACCGACTTCGCGTACATCAAGGTCTCGACCGGTATTGGCGCCGGGCTGGTGCTCAATGGCAGGCTCTACAGGGGCATCGCCGGCACGGCGGGCGAGATCGGCCACACCACCATCGAGGAGGACGGCCCGCTCTGCCGCTGCGGCAACCGCGGCTGTCTGGAGGTGTTCGCCGCCGCCCCCGCGCTGCTCGAGCTGCTCCGCCGCAGCTACGGCGACGACATCACCGTCGAGGACATGCTCAAGCTCAGCGACGACGGTGACATCGGCTGTCGCCGCGTGATCACCGACGCCGGGCGGCACATCGGCGTCGCGCTGGCCAACCTCTGCAACCTGCTCAGCCCGCAGATGGTCATCGTCGGCGGCGAGCTCGCCATTGCCGGCGATGTGCTGCTGGCGGCGATCCGCGACTCGCTGGGCCGTCGCACCGTCTCGGTCCCCGGCCGGGCGCCCGAGGTGGTTGCCGGTGTCCTCTCAGAACGAGCCGGCGTCCTCGGCGCGCTCGCGCTGGCGCTGCAGGAGAGCGACGACGACCCCTTCAACAGGTCAGAACGTCAATACCCATTAGCGGGCTAGAACAGCAGGAGGATCCAGGTATGCGGACATCGAAGACGGGCTCGAGCAATGTCACTCGGGCCACACGATGGGGCGCCGTGCTCGGAGTGGCCGGTGTGGCGGTGGCGTGCGGGAGCACCACTACGCCTTCGTCGTCCGGAGGGCCAGCGGCAACCATCCCGTCAGGGCTGTCGGTGAAGTCATTCGACAGCAGCTTCAGCATCATGAGCCAGTTCAAGAGCCTGCACGACGCCGGCAAGGGGCTCGTCGGGGTCATCCTCCCCGACACCACCTCGTCGACTCGCTACGTCGATTTCGACCAGCCCTACCTGACCCAGGCGTTCACGGCCGCCGGGTTCAGCAGCTCTGAATACAAGATCGACAATGCCCAGGGCAGCGACGCCACCGAGCTGGCCGACGCCCAGGCGGACATCACCCTTGGCGCCAGCGTGATCGTGTACGACCCGCTCAACAGCACCGTGGGCAACGCCATCCAGGCGCTGGCCCAGTCGCACGGCGTCGCGGCCATCAGCTACGACCGCGCCACCTTCCAGGGCACCAACACCTACTACGTCAGCTTCGACAACATGCAGGTGGGCAAGCTGATCGGCACCGGCTTCAACTCCTGCCTCCAGGCCTGGGGCATCTCCAGCCCGAAGGTCTTCGAGCTCGACGGCGGTGAGGACACAGATCCCAACGCCATCTCCTTTGCCCAGGGCTACAACTCGGTGATCTGGGGCGACACCACCACACCTGAGCCGGCCGGCAAGACCAACAGCAGCGGCGCCACCCTGGTCGGTGACCAGATCACGCCCGCGTGGGTCAACGCCACCGGCGCCACCATCTTCCAGCAGCAGTACACCGCGCACCCGAACATCAACGCCACCGTCGAGGCCAATGACGGGCTCGCCAACGCCGTCATCACCGACCTCAAGAACGCGGGCGTGGCTGCAAAGAAGATCCCGACCACTGGCCAGGACGCCACCCTCCAGGGTATGGAGAACGTCCTCCAGGGCTTCCAGTGTGGTTCCGTCTACAAGGCCGTCTACCTCGAGGCCCAGGACGCCGTCGCCCTGGCCACGATCCTGCGCGCCGGCCAGACCCCACCATCCGACCTGGTGAACAGCACCACCAAGCCTGCCAACGGCAGCGGCAGCCAGGAGCCGGCCTCTCTTCTCACGCCGGTGTGGGTTGACGCCACCAACATGGCATCCACTGTCATCAAGGACAAGTTCGTCTCCGCCACCACGCTGTGCACCGCGGTCACACAGACAGTCTGTTCAGCCGCCGGCATCACGCCGTAAGGTCAGGTTTTTCGCGGGGCGCCGTCACGCAGTGCGCGTGGCGGCGCCTCCCCAGCCGCATCAGATGAGGGGCGCAGACATGGCCGGTGAGGCTCTGCTCAGGCTGAGGGGCATCGACAAGCACTTCGGCCCCGTCCAGGCGCTCTACAAGGTGGACCTCGACCTGCCCGCCGGCCAGGTCACCTGCCTGTGCGGCGACAACGGCGCGGGCAAGTCCGTCCTGACGCGTTGTATCGCCGGCATCCACCCACCCGACCACGGCGAGATGTTCTGGGAAGGCCGCCCCGTGCACATCCGCAGCGCCAAGGACTCGGCCAGGCTCGGCATCGAGACCGTGTACCAGGACCTGGCGCTGTGCGACAACCTCGACATCGTCCAGAACATGTTCCTGGGACGCGAGCGCCTCCGCCACAGACTCCTCGACGAGGACGACATGGAGCGCGCCGCCAGCAAGACCCTCGCCGGCCTCAAGGTGACCACGGTCCGCTCCATCCGTCAGCCGGTGGGATCGCTGTCCGGAGGCCAGCGCCAGTCGGTGGCCGTGGCCAAGGCAGTGATGTGGAACTCCAAATTGGTGATCCTCGACGAGCCCACCGCCGCGCTCGGCGTGGTCCCGACCAGGCAGGTGCTCGACCTCATACGCCGGCTTCGCGACAGCGGGCTGGCCGTGATGGTCATCTCCCACAATCTCAATGATGTCTTCGAAGTCGCCGACCGGATCGCCGTGCTCACCCTGGGCCGGATGGTGGCGGAGGACAAGGCGTCCGCCTTCGACAGACAGAGCCTTGTCGACTACATGACCACCGGCGCCTCGAGTCGCAAGACGGCCGCGGCGGCCGCGGGCGGGAAGGAGAGCTGAGCCATGGCGATTGGTGACTTGACCGAGGCGCCGGCCGAGCTCGAACCGGATCCGACTGCAGCCGACTCGGCCGCGCTCGACGTCCCGCCCGCGCTCGTCGCGCAGACACTCGGCCAGTACCTTCGGGCGTGGGGCGCGCGGATCCGCAACGGTGATAGTGGAGTTCTTCCTGTCGTCCTCGGCCTGGCCGTCATCACCGTGGTCTTCGAGGCGGTCAGTCCGAATCACGTCTTTCTCACGCCGGAAAACATCGTCAACCTGTTTCAGCAGAGCGCGGTGTTCATGGTGCTGGCCATGGCCGAGTGCTTTGCGCTGCTGCTCGGTGAGATCGACCTGAGCATCGGCTACGTCGGTGTGCTCGGCGGTGTTGTCACCGTGCAGCTGGTGCAGCCGGCCACCACCAAGTGGCCGTGGTGGGCAGCCATCGTCGCCGGCCTGCTCGTCTGCGCCGTGATCGGCGCCGTTCAGGGCACGCTGATCACCCGGCTGCGCGCGCCGTCGTTCATCATCACGCTCGCCGGCCTGCTGATCTTCAACGGCGTGGTGCTCTACGTGCTTGGGCTGGGCCCGTTCTCCGGATACCCGAGCTTGACCAGCGGCATCGATCCGAACCTGCAGGCGGTCTATCACCTGATGTGGGGCAACATCGACCCGACTGTCTCGTGGATCGCCATGTTGGTGGTCGTGGCGCTGCTCGGCGGCTCGCTCTGGTTGCGTGACGCGCGCCGCCGTCGCAGCGGTCTGGTGGCGCTGCCGGTCAGCCTGACGATCATCAAGATCGCGTCCATCTTCATCGCCGGCGTTCTTGTCGTTTGGATATGCAACTTCAACCGCGCCCATTTCGGGACACTCGAAGGGGTCCCGTGGGTCATCCCCATCGTGCTCGGCGTACTTGCGCTGTGGACGCTGCTGCTCGAGCGCACCACCTACGGACGTTACGTGTACGCGGTCGGCGGCAATCCCGAGGCCGCGCGACGGGCTGGCGTCAACCTCGCCGCCATCCGCACCTGGGCGTTCGTCCTCTGCTCCTTCACCGCTGGGATCGGTGGCCTGCTCTATGTCTCGTACCTCGGCGGGGCGTCGAACAACATCAACGGTGGCCAGCTGGTCCTCTACGCGGTAGCCGCCGCGGTCATCGGTGGCACCAGCCTCTTCGGCGGTCGCGGCCGGGTCATGCACGGCGTGCTGGGAGGACTGGTCATCGGTGGCATCTACAACGGCATGTACCTGCTGGGACTGCCGGTGCAGCTGCAGTTCATCGTCACCGGCGGAGTCCTGATCGTGGCCGTGGCCATCGACTCGCTGTCACGCAGGGGGGCCTCGGCGGGCAGCGCCGCCCACGCCTGAGCGCAGGCGTCCGGCAATCGTCACAGCTACAGCCGTCGCACCACCGCCGGGCGACCACATCGGCTCGGCGACCGCGACATTCCCGTCCCGCTCCAGGCGAATGCTCCAGCCGCGTTCGTGAACCATGTGGTGGTGGCGGCGGCACAGTGACACCAGGTTGGGCAGCTCGGTCTCGCCCTGATCCGCCCAGTGCTGGATGTGATGCCCATCCGTCCATCGCGGTGGTCGGTCGCAGCCGGGGAAGCGACAGCCCTTGTCGCGCAGGGCCAGCGCGGTGCGGATCGGCGCCGGGATGGTGCGGGTTGCCCGGCCGACCGATAGCGTCGTGCTCGCTGTGGCATTGGCACCGGCACCAGCAGCAACACCAGGACCGGCACCAGCACCAGCACCTGCACTAGCAGCAACACCAGCACCGGCACCGGCACCGGCACCGGCAGCAGCAGCAGCAGCACCAGCACCAGCATCACCACCGTCACCGGCCACCGCGAGCCCACCATCCTCATGCGCCACCACGGCAATCGTGCGCACCGCATCACAGGCGATCCGCCGTGCCGTCTCAGGGTGAACCGGCCCGGCCCCGCCCAGCTCCGCCGGCGCCGCACCATCGCGGCGCTGCAAGGTGTCGAGGCTCACCGTCATCGTGAGGTGCGGGCGCTGGCCGTGGGCCGTCGGGAGATCCCCGCCCTGCAGCTGGCGGGAGGCCAGATCAACGAGCGCGTCGGCACGGCGCTGCCCGCCCTTGCGCTCGTCGCTCGGCCCCGCCGCTGCGCTCAGCGCGTCGATCGCCGTCTTGACCAGGGCGCCGCCCTCGGCGTCGAGCTCGCCGCGGAGAACGAAGACGCCCCCGAAGGTCTGGTCACAGGAGAACCAGCGGTGCTCGTGGCCGCGGACGTCGCGCTCGAGGGCGCCGTCGGCGTCGAGGCGGTACCGTGTGAAGGCGACCAGCCGGCCCATCCGCGCGACATCGAGCTTCTCGGCGGCGCCAACCAGGGTGTCCTCCACTGTCTGTGTGGCCTCCGTGCCGACGTCGTCGGCCAGCCGGGCGATGAGCGCGACGTTGCCGAACGACGCCCGGCCGGCGCGAAAGCTCTCCGTCGTCTGGGGCAGTTCGTCGAGGACCCGTGCCATGCGCACGCGCTCCGCCGCCGCAGCGCCGCTGAGCCCACACCGACCGCGCACCCACGACACCGTGCTGACCGCTCCCTCGGCGAGCGCAGCACGACTGCGGTCGAAACGATGCAGCCGCCGGATGAACTCCGCCTCGAGGCGATCGATCTGGCGACGAATCGCCACCAGGTCATCGCCCATCGCATGGTCCGAGAGATCCCCGACGGTTTCCGCAGCCAGCCCGCTGACCGCATCAGCGAGGGTGTCGGTCTGACTCGCGGCGTACGCCAACATGCTCAGCATTCTACCAAACAGATGTTCGTAACCGCAAGCACACGCGCCCCAAACCCCTGCTGTCACAAGGGTTTGTCCGTCAAATGTCCGCCTCCGATACCACCTCGCAGACGCGTCGCAATTCCATGCAAGGCTCATAAGCTCGCGCTTCGCGACTGACGCTCCTCGCACCCGAGTCGCACCCGAGTCGCAGTTCCATCCACCGCGCGCCGCCGCAGCTCCACGCAACGTCCGCACGCATGCCACAGCGCGGCACGCGAGTACAGTGTTTGCAACTCATCCGACGGCGCCCGGAGGAACTTGTGATGGCGACGACCGTGGTCATCGGCAACGGCCGCTACAAGCGCCGCAATCCGCTCGCAGTCTGGATCGGCCTGCCGCTTGTCACCCTGGGGATCTACCACCTCGTGTGGTGGTACAAGGTCAACGACGAAGCCAGGCGCTTCCTCGACGACCAGACCATCCGGCCGGCGCGCTCGGTGCTGGCGCTGGTTCCCGGCTTCATCCTCATCGTCCCGCCATTCGTGACGATCTGGAACACCACCCATCGCATCGCTCGGATGCAGGAGCGCGCCGGTCGACCGGGCGGCCGCGCCAGCTCATTGGTCTCAGTGCTCCTCGCTTTCGTCCTCAGCCTCCACCTGCTCTACATGCAGATGGAGCTCAACCAGGTTTGGGACGCGTACCTGCGCGGCGGCCCGCCGGGTGCCCCACCCGCGCAGCCTCCGGCAATGCCTCCCGCCTCCACACCTCCGGCAATGCCTCCCGCCTCCGCACCGCCGGCGATGCCTCCCCGCGCCTGATCCATCGGCGCAGCTCGCGCGGTCCCACCCACCGTCGCACGCGGTCACCCAATGTCGCGGATCTGGGGTAGGGTGGTTGATGCCGATGCCGACATCCATCCCAGCACCCTTCGAAGCACTGTTTGCCGGCTCCAGCGAAGGCGAGCGCGCTGCTGTCGATCTGTTGTGCCGTCTCGTCGACTCCGACAGCGACGTGCTGCTTGAGGTCAACGGCAGAACAGTTCCGCTGCCCGGATCACTGCGGACGCTCCTGCAACGCGCTGTCGACCATCTCAGGCGCGGCGATGACATCCGCCGCTCGTTTGGCCGCGCGCCGGCCCGCACGTTACTCCAACCCGTGGTCCATCTCGCCACGTCTGTGATCGCCGGGTACGAGGCGCTGAGCGACATCTCGAGTCGCGACGTGCGCAGCGCCGACAGCTGGTTTCGCGACGCGGCGGTGCTAGGGCTCGGCGAGGAGTTCGAGCTGGTGCTGCTTTCGCTCGCGCTCGAGGAGTTGTCCGCGCTTCCCGCCAGCGCGTACCTGTCCATCAACGTGTCGCCGCACACCGTGCTCTCGTCGCAGCTCCCCAAACTGCTCAGCGCTGTGGACGGCGAGCGCCTGGTGCTGGAGCTGACCGAACATGCTCCGGTCGACGACTACGCCGCGCTCAACCTCGCGCTGAAACGATTGCGACGCCAGGGCATCCGCCTCGCGGTCGACGATGCCGGTGCCGGCTTCTCGAGCCTCAACCACATCCTCCTGATCCGCCCCGAGATCGTCAAGCTCGATATCTCGCTGATCCGTGAGGTCGACAGCGACCTGGCGCGCCGCTCCCTGGTGAGCGGCCTGTGTCACTTCACTGCAGAGATCGGTGCCGACTGCATCGCCGAGGGAGTCGAGAGCGACGCCCAGGCCCGTGTGCTGCGCGAGCTCGGCGTGGGTTTTGGACAGGGATGGCACCTTGGGCCGCCCCGGCGCCGCCGCGGCCGGCGCAGTAACGCAGACGTCAGGGGATCATCACCGGAGCGATGCTGACCCACGCACCTCGCGCGCACGCCGTGGCTGCGGCGACGTTGGCGCCGACCACGGGCGCCGCGTAGTACACCCCACGAACCACGACGCTGTCGCCAAACAACGGGAGCGGCAGGTGCACCGTCTTTTCCACGGACGCGAACACCTCGCAACCATCACTCACGCACCGTACCCCGTTGCCGGCTGACTGGGGCGTATCGGCGGTCTCGGCCACACCTCCGGTCCCGGTGAGCTGCGCCGACTCGTCGCCGACCTGGACGCATCCACGCTCGAACGCCATCAGCCCGCCACTGGCGCCAAGGTTGACGAGGTGGCCACCCCCCCCGTACAGGTATTGGGGGTCAACGGAATTGGCGCCCGCCTGGGCCGCGTTCTGCGCCGCCGCCTGCACGCGCGACGACCAGACGAACAGGTAGGCAGCATCGGCGACCAGTGACACCAGGCCGAAGAGGAAGAGCGCAAATGCCAGCGCCATCATCATGATCATCTGGCCCCGTTGATGGCGCCGGGTTGCGGCACTCATCGACGAAACGGCGGTGGGATGGCTTCGGCGGTGGCGGCGACCGTCGGGTTCCAGGGGACCGCCCAGGCCAGCGGCGTGTGCGAAAAGTCGAGCGACGCCGTGGCGTTGCAGCGCACCACGCGCAATCCTGCGGGGGGATTGAGGCTGGTGTCGACGACGTCGATGTCACAGCTGATGAACGACCTCTGCGCACGGCCGAAGGGCGCACCGCCGCGCCGGCAGAGTGGGTGCGCCGCGGCGTCGCGCTGAACGGGGAACACCAGGTAGCGGCGAAAGCTCATGGTGCCGTAGAAGGTCTCCGCAGCAAACCGGCATCCCCTGGGCATGCCACTCGTGTCGAGCGAGTCCTGGCCGCCGGCGACCTGTGGACAGCACGTGGTTCCCTCGCTGTCGGTGGCCAGCTGGGGCGCCTGGAAGAAGGATTCGGCCGCCAGCTTGGTGGCAGAGTCCATCTCCTGCTGCGCTGACACCTGCACCATGACCGCGAGGAACGCGCTGATGAGGGCCAGCAGAACCGGGATGACGATCGCCGTTTCGATGACTGCCTGGGCGTCCATGTTGGCTCGGTGTGGATGAGGACGGGTGCGGCGCATCACGACGCGAACCTCAGCGTGTGCGTTGTCGCAACCACGTCGATGGGGATCTCGCCGGCGTGCCATCCGAACCCGGTGAGCGGAGGCACCAACGAGGCCAGGAACCCGATGACGTGGACTGTGACCGTCGGAGGGTCTCCGCAGCGCGGCGGGGGTGGCAGGGGCAGGGCGGGACACGGGGCTGTGGCCGTGCTGGTGTCGTCACAGACTGCGACGGTGCGTGGCCCGAAATGCCGTTCCACCTCTTGCGGATCGCTCGGGCAGCGCGCGAAATCGCCTGGCGGCGCCGAGGCAATCGCCGGCGACGGACATGGCCCTCCGGCCGGATCACACCATGCGACAACGCGGGTGCCGAACAACGCACTCTGCAGCTGGGTCCGAACCGCCGCAAGCAACACCGGTGGAGGAGGAGTGGCCTGGCTCTCCGGGGTTCCTGCCGCAGCTGCGGCGAGTCGTGCCGCCCGGTCGGCGGCGGACACGGAGGCGCTCGTCTGGATGGACCACAAACCGGCGTCAATCGCGGCGAAGAAGCACAGGAAGAACAGCGGCGCCACGAACGCGAATTCGATGGTCGCCTGGCCCCACCCTGAACGAGGCCAAAGCCGTCGCTCCCCTCCCATGGGCTCAATGGTAGGCAGCTGCCACTGCGGTTTTGGGGCGAGCTGAGCCTACCCGGGCAGCACGATGAAGGTGAGGTCCGCGGGCACCAGCGGGTCGACGGTGACCGGGTTACTGGGCTGGTCGGTGCGTGGGTCCACCAGCGTCATCCAGTTGCCATCGCGAAAGTACTCGAGGACGTACGGTCCACCCACGGGGACTGCGCCGATGGTGAAATCACCGCTGCCGTTGGCGATCCCGGTGTAGAACGGCGCGTTGGTCACGTAGCCGCCGCCGGGGAGCTGGGTGAAGTGGGTGCTCAGCCGCACCCGACCGCTGGCGCCATGGCCGGCCGTGTCGACCAGCGACCCCGTCACCGGCTGCGGGGCAGCGAGCAGGGCGCGGGCGGTGGCGGCCTGCGTCGATGAGCTGTAGCTCTTCGCCAGGCGCTGCAGGGTGCTCGCTGCCTCCGCGAAGTCGGCCGACGAGATCTCCGACCTCGCCGCGGCCAGCAGAGCTGCCGGGTAGACAGCAGCGGCGGCCGCAGCGGCGCCGTGCGCGGCTGCGTCATCGAGCAGGGCGAGAGCATCGGCCGCCTGGTTGGCCGCGACCAGCTCGGCCGCGGCCCTGACCTCGTCGGCAGCGCGCAATTGCGCGAGCAACTGGATGGTGGTCCCGGGCAGACTGCCCATCTCAGCCTGGTTGAGGCGTTGCAGCGCCAGCCGCGCATGGCCCGCCGCAACGTCCGCCGCCGCCGCGTTGATGAGGATCTGTGTCCGTGTCTGGGAGGCCTGCGCAAGCAGCGCCGGCTGCGACACCTGGGCGAGCACGGCCATGGCCGAATCGACGCTGCCCGACGCTGCCAGCTGCCGCGCCCAGGCCACGCGGGCCGCCTGGGCGTCGTGTGCGGCGCTCGAGGAGGCACCGGGGTCGAGCACCATCAGCAGGCCGCTCCGTCCAGCCACCGCCTCGTCGAGGCTCACCGCCCGCGCCGGGTCGCCGGCAGCCAGGGCAAAGGCCGCCGCCGACCGACCGTCCTCTGCTGAGGCGCGTCCCCCCAGCAGCACGCCGACCACCGCCGCGATCAGCCCCAGCGCGATCGCGAAGCCGACAGGCGGGCGACGCACCTCCGACCGCGTGTGGCCGATGGTGGCCGCGCTCTGCACTGCGGAGGCATGTGGGGGAGGCGGCAGCAGGTCGGCGGTGAGGTGGAACTGGCGTGGGGGCTGGGCATCCATGGCGATGCCCAGACGATAGCCCAGCCTGACGGTTTCACCTCCGAAATTCCGGGCACACGTCGGGCACGGCGGACGGTTACCCTGCCGCGGAGATGGTGGTTCTCGACGGCGACCCGATCAGTGTCGACGAGCTTGTCGCGGTTGCCCGCCTCGACGCGGTGGTCGAGGTGACCGACGAGGCCCGCCGGCGGATGGCGCCATCGCGCTCGGTCGTGGAACGGCTGGAGAGCAGCGACAGCGTTGCCTACGGCGTCACTACCGGTTTCGGGGCTCTCGCCGACCGCACCATCGCCCCTGCCGACAGGGCCACCCTGTCGCGCCGTGTGGTGCTCAGCCACGCTGCCGGCATGGGCACTGCGCTGGACGCCGAGGTGGTTCGCGGGATGCTCCTGCTCCGCGCGCGAACGCTGTGTGCGGGGTACTCTGGCGTGCGAGCCGCACTGCCCGAGTCCATCGCCGCATTGCTCAACGCCGGCCTCGTCCCCTGGGTCCCTGAGCACGGGTCGCTGGGCGCGTCCGGGGACCTCGCCCCCCTCGCGCATGCCACCGCCTGCCTGCTCGGCGAGGGCTGGGTGGTCGAAAGCGCAGAGCGCCGGCCGGCCGCCGGCGCGCTTGCCGAGCGCGGTCTCGCCGCGCTGACGCTCGGGGCGCGCGAGGGTCTGGCGCTCATCAACGGCACCGACGGCATGTGCGCGGTGCTCGCGCTGGTCGTGCACGACCTCGCCGACCTGCTCAGCGCCGCCGACGTGGCGGCGGCGCTGAGTGTCGAATCGCTCCTCGGCACCACGCGCGCCTTCGCCGAGGATGCTGTGGCCCTGCGGCCGGCGCCGGGGCAGGCCACCAGCGCCGCCAACCTGCGCGCCCTGCTCGACGCCAGCACGGTTGTCGCATCGCACCGCGACTCGCATCACGCCGTCCAGGATCCGTACTCGCTGCGCTGCACGCCCCAGGTCCACGGCGCCGCCCGCGACGTTCTCGCATTCGCGCGCGAGTGCGTTGTTCGAGAGCTGCATGCAGTCGTCGACAACCCGATGGTGCTCGACGGCGAGATGGTCAGCGGGGGGAACTTCCACGGCCAGGCCCTCGCCTACGCCGCCGACATGCTCGCCAGCGTCTGTGCCGACGTGGCCGCCATCAGCGAACGCCGCCTCGACCGGCTGCTGGACCCGGCACGGTCGCGGGGACTGCCCGCCTTCCTCACCGACGAGCCCGGGCTCAACAGCGGGCTGATGATCGCCCAGTACACCGCCGCGGCGATGGTGGTCGAACTGCGTGCGTGTGCAACGCCGATCGCCGTGCAGAGCATGTCGACCAGCGCCGCCCAGGAGGATCATGTGTCGATGGGGTTCACCGCGGCCATGCGCACCCGGCGCAGCGTGGCCACATTGCGACGAGTGCTGGCCATCGAGCTGGTGGCCGGCGCGCAGGCGCTGGAGCTGCGCGCGCCGCTCCGTCCCGGACCGGCCACCGCCGCGGTGCTGCGGTCATTGCGTGCGCGCGTGCCGCACCTCGACGACGACCGCGTCCTCGCCGGCGACCTCGTGGAGGCAGAGACTTGGCTGCGCGAATGCGGATGGCGCGACGCGCTGTCCGGCATCGCCGAGATCGCATGACCGCCGGCGCGCGCCCGGTCCGCTCGCCCCGCGGCGTGCAGATCAGCTGTCGCAGCTGGCAGACCGAGGCCCCGCTGCGCTGCCTGATGAACAACCTCGACCCCGAGGTCGCCGAGGACCCGGACAACCTGGTGGTGTATGGCGGCAGCGGCCGGGCCGCGCGCAGTTGGGAGTGCTTCGACGCCATCGTGGCGACGTTGCGCGAGCTGGACGACGACGAGACGCTGCTGGTGCAGAGTGGAAAACCGGTCGGCGTGGCGCGCACCCACGAGATGGCGCCACGCGTGTTGATCGCCAACTCGCTGCTGGTGCCGCAATGGGCAACCTGGGAGGAATTCTGGGACCTCGAGGCTCGCGGTCTGACCATGTACGGGCAGATGACCGCCGGCTCGTGGATCTACATCGGCACCCAGGGAATCCTCCAGGGTACCTACGAGACGTTCGCCGCGGTGGCGACGCGCAGGTTCGGCGGCTCGCTGCGCGGGCGCCTTGTCGCCACCGCCGGCCTGGGCGGGATGGGTGGAGCTCAGCCGCTGGCGGTGACCATGAACGACGGCGTTGCGCTCTGTTTGGACGTCGACCCCGTGCGGGTGCGGCGCCGGCTGGAGACGCGATACCTCGACGAGGTCGCCGACGATCTCGACGACGCGGTGCGCCGCTGCGACCTGGCTCGCGAGGAGGGCCGGGCGCTGTCCGTCGGCGTCGTCGCCAACGCGGCCGAGGCCCTGCCCTCGTTGCTCGCCGCCGGTGTTGCCATCGACGTCGTCACCGACCAGACCAGCGCACATGACCCGCTCAACTACGTGCCCGCCGGGATGACGCTCGAGGAGGCGGCGCGACTGCGCGAGAGTGACCAGGCGGCGTACGTCGCCGCGGCACGCACGTCGATGGCCGACCACTGCAGGGCGATGGTCGGCTACCAGGCGCGCGGCGCAGAGGTGTTCGACTACGGCAACTCGCTGCGCGCCGAGGCCCGCAACGGCGGTTACGAGGATGCCTTCGCCTATCCCGGTTTCGTGCCCGCCTACATCCGCCCGCAGTTCTGCGAGGGACGGGGCCCGTTTCGCTGGGTGGCGCTGAGCGGCGACCCGAACGACATCGCGGTCACCGATGCCGCCCTGCTCGAACTCTTCCCGAAGCACGACTCGCTGCACCGCTGGCTGCACCTGGCCCGCGACCGCGTTGCGTTCCAGGGCCTGCCCGCGCGAATCTGCTGGCTCGGCGCCGGCGAACGCCACCGCGCCGGGCTGCGCTTCAACGAGCTGGTGCGCGGCGGCGCGGTGTCCGCACCGATCGTGATCGGCCGCGACCATCTCGATTCCGGCAGCGTCGCCTCTCCGTACCGCGAGACCGAGGCGATGCGCGACGGTAGTGACGCCATCGCCGACTGGCCGATCCTCAACGCGCTGCTCAATACGGCCAGTGGCGCCACCTGGGTCGCGGTGCACCACGGCGGCGGGGTTGGCATCGGCCGCTCCATTCATGCCGGCGCGCAGGTGGTGTGTGACGGCACCGAGCTGGCCGACCGGCGCATCGAGCTGGTGCTGCGCAACGACCCGGCCACGGGCGTGATGCGTCACGCCGACGCGGGCTACCCTGAGGCGGTCACCGCGGCGCGCGAGCGTGGCGTTCGAATTCCGATGCTGCGCGACGTCTGAGCACGCGGCGGTGAACATGCGTGACTGGCTGGCCCGCGGCGGTGATGGCACACCCGACATCACCATCGTCGGGGCTCCGATCTCCAAGGCGTCGATCAGCCCGTCGCAGGCATGGTCGACGCCCTCGGCGTTTCGCGAGGCGCTGGCGCGGTTTCCCACCTGGCACGCGGACGCTGCCGCGGACATCGAGGAGCTGTCCGGGCGCGACGCCGGCGATGTCGAAGGCGACCGCGAGGACCGGGATGCGTCGGCGGCGCACGTTCGCATCGATGAGGCGGTGGCCGCCGCCGCGGTCACGGCACGCATAGTTGCAGTCATCGGTGGCGACAACTCGTTGACCCGGCCGGCGTTCCTCGGCGTGAGCCGGGCGCGACCCGATCGTCAATGGGGGCTGCTCACCCTCGATGCGCACCACGACTGCCGTCCGGTGGTCGATGGTTCGGCGAACGGGACCCCGATCCGCGAGCTGATCGAGTCGGGCCTGCGCGGCGACCGTGTCGCGCAGGTGGGCATCCATCCCCTCGGCAACGCCCGCGACCACGCGGCGTGGGCGATGAGCCAGGGCATCCACGTCTACAGCGTCGCCGACGTCCGGGCGCGGGGGATCGCGGGGGTGGTCAACGCTGCGCTCGCCCAACTGCGCGAATGCGGCGCCGACGCCATCTACACGGACCTGGACATCGACGTGGTCGATCGCGGCTTCGCGCCGGCATGCCCGGCGAGCCTGCCCGGAGGACTGCTTCCGGACGACCTGCTCAGCGCAGCGCTGCTGCTCGGCCGCCAACCGGATGTGGCGGCGGTCGACCTCTGCGAGGTCGATGCTCTGGCCGACGTCGCCGGCATCACCGTTCGTCTCATGGCGGCAGCGTTCACCGCGCTGTGCGCCGGCTTGGTGGGGCGCCGGCGCCCTGCGGGGCTGGGGTGAGCGAGCCGACCACGCTGGTGGTGCGTGACATCGGCGCGCTGGTGACCTGTGACCCTGACCGCGGCGATGCTCTGGGAGTGGTCAACGACGCGGTGCTGATGTGCGCCGGCGAACGCATCACCTACGCGGGCCCGCGGCGCGGGGCGGTGTTCCCCTCGATGACCGGCGATGTCATCGACATCGACGCCCGCGGCGCTGCGGTCATCCCCGGCTTCGTCGACGCGCACACCCACATCGCCTGGCTCGGTGACCGCGGCGAGGAGTACGTGCTGCGCTCGTCGGGGGTGAGCTACGAGGAGATCGCGCGCGGCGGCGGTGGCATTCGCAGCACGGTGCGCAGCACTGCCGCGGGGTCGGCGGCGATGATCTGCGATGCCGCCGGACCCCGCGCGCGCCGCATGATCGAACACGGAACCACCACCATCGAGGTGAAGAGCGGTTACGGCCTCGACCTGGACGCTGAGCTTCGTCAGCTCGACGCCATCCGCGGCCTGGACGAGCGCGACGACCTTCCCCATGCCGTGGCCACATACCTGGCGTTGCATGCCACCCCCGAGGGGGACCGCGAGCAGTTCATCGCCGATGTGTGCGAGCGCGGGGTGCAGGAAGCGGCTGTGCGCGCCGCCTTCTGCGACGTCTTCTGCGACCAGGAGGCGTACACAGTGGATGAGTGCCGTCGAGTGCTGCTGGCGGCGCGGAGGGCCGGGATGTCGCTCAAGGTCCATGCCGAGCAGCGCAGCCACAGCGGTGGCGCACAGCTGGCCGCCGAGTTGCACGCCACCAGCGCGGACCACCTCGAGCACGCCAGCGACGACGATCTCCGCGCGCTGGCCGCAGCCGGGGTGACCGGTGTCATTCTTCCCAGCGCCGCGCTGGTGCTCGGCGGTCCGCCACCCCCAGGAGGCCGGCTCCGCGACGCCGGCGCCACCGTGGCGATCGCCACCGACTGCAACCCGGGCACGTCGTACACCGAGTCGATGCCGCTGATGATCTCGCTCGCGGTTGCCACGTCCGGCCTGACCCCCGCGGAGGCGTTGGTCGCGGCCACGTCCGGGGGAGCCATGGCGCTCGGACTGGCCGATCGCGGCGTCCTCCGGGCTGGGCTGCGCTGCGACGCCGTGATCCTCTCGACCCCGCAGTGGATCGACGTGGCCTACCACCTTGGCGCCAACCCGGTGGACACGGTGATCAGGACCGGACAGGTGGTGGTGGACGGAGGCGCGTCCATCATCTCCGCATGAGCTCGCCACTACGCGGCTGGGCGGCGTAGGGTGTGGACGTGAACAGCAGCGCGCGGGCGTGGCCCAAGCTCTGTGGCGCGGGCATCGAGGTGCCCCTTGCCGACGGCAGCCGGCGGCGCTACGTCAACCTCGACTGCGCCGCGAGCACCCCCGCGCTCGACGCGGTGGTGGCCGCCGTCAACGATGTCCTGCCCTGGTACAGCAGCGTCCACCGCGGCGCCGGCCACCTCTCCCAGGTCTCGACCCGGTTGTACGAGGCGGCCCGGCAGGCGGTTGGCTCGTTCGTCGGCGCCCGCCCCGATGATTCGGTCGTCTTCGTCCGCAACACGACGGACGCGGTCAACCACGTGGCGGCGTGCCTCCGCGTCCCCGCGGGCGCGACGGTCCTGACCACCGAGATCGAGCACCACGCCAACATGCTGCCGTGGCGGCGGCTCGGGCCCGTCCAACACCTGCCGCCGCCGAGCTCCCCCGCGGCGCTGCTCGCCTCCATGGACGCCGCCCTCGCGGCTGCAAACGGCGGCATTGCCGTCGTCGCCGTCACCGGTGCCAGCAACGTCACCGGTGAGGTGATGCCCGTCGCAGAGATGGCGCGGATCGCGCACGCCCACGGCGCCCTGATCAGCGTCGACGCCGCCCAGCTCGCGCCCCATCGCACCATCGACATGGCGGCCCTGGACGTCGACTGCCTGGCGCTGAGCGGCCACAAGATGTATGCGCCGTTCGGGGCTGGCGCCCTGGTGGTGCGCACCGCCCTGGTCGCCGACGCTGAACCACTGCTCGCCGGCGGGGGCGCCGTGGATTTCGTCACCCTCGACGATGTCCTCTGGACAGGCATGCCCGACCGCCTCGAGGCGGGCAGTCCCAACGTCATCGGCGCGATCGCGCTGGGGGTGGCGGCGACCACGCTGTCGGCGCTGGGGATGGACCGCATCGCCGCTCATGAGGCCGACCTGTTGGCGCGCGTCGACGCCGGGTTCGCCGACCTGCCGGGGGTGACGCGACTGCGGCTCTGGGACGGGTCCGGGGTCGACCGGCTCGGCGTGGTGACCTTCACCGTCGACGGTCTTCACCATGCCCATGTCGCTGCCGCCCTCAGCGCCGAATACGCGATCGGGGTGCGCCACGGCTGCTTCTGTGCACACCCGTACATCACCCACCTCCTCGGCATCGATGCGGTCGCCGCCGACTCGGTGCGCAGCTCGCTGCGCCGCGGCGAGCGCGCCGGCATTCCGGGTGCGGTGCGAGCATCCTTCGGCATCGGCACCAGCGAGCAGGATGTCGACGCGCTGATCGGCGCCATGGCGGAGTTGATCGAACGCGGCCCGCGACTTGCGTACGCGCAGGACGAGCACACGGGAGATTTCCTCCCGGTCACGGACGAGCGGACGTGGCCGCGTTTCGACGCCCTGCCAGCGCTGGAGACCGCCGGGCACTCCGCCGGTTGCGGTCAGTTCTGACCACGCGGCGGCGTTGAACGCACCCACGCCGGCAACGGGGTTGTCGCCGACGGCCGGGGTCTTGCGGCGCAGGGCAGCTTCAACCTGGTTGCCATGTCCTGCTGAGCTGCGTGGCCAGCTCCGCCGGGTCGGTGACCGGGAGCTTGCACACAAAGTTCTCGCAGACGTAGGCGGCAGGTGCTCCGGCCACCTGTGGTCGGTCGGCAAGCAGTTCGACGCCGTCGGGATCGCCCCACGCCACCACGGCATCCGGCATCCAGGAACTGTGCACAGCCCGCACCAGCGCACCAGTGCGTGCGTCATCGCGCGCGCCGCTGATGGCAATCTCGCGTGACGGCGAAAGGGCACGGTCGACAACCCCCGCCATCGAGCTCACGCCAAGCGGGGAGCGGGCAACCAGCGCCGCCATCGGGCCGATGATCTGCAGCGCTCGCTCGCGCAGGGAAGCGTCTCCCCTGAGCGCAGCGAGCCGAAGCAGCGCCGATGCCAGCGCCGACTGTCCGGCGGGGATGGGGTTGTCGTCGATGGTCCGCGGTCGCACCACCAGGGGCGCTGCGTCGCACGCGGTGTCGTAGAGGACGCCGCCCTCGCTGAATCGAGCCAGCGCGTCATCGACGAGCCGGTTGGCCGACGTGAGGTGCGTCGCCTGCCCGACTGCCTCGTACAGGGTGATGAGCGCGTCGGCGAGCGACGCGGAATCCTCGAGAAAGCCGGTGATCTTGGCGCTGCCGTCCTTCCAGGTGCGCAGCAGCACGCCGTCGACGAACAGCTCGCCGAGCAGGAAGTCCGCGTTGCGCCGTGCTGCCTCGAGGTAGTCCGGACGTTGCAGAGCGGCGCCCGCCTGCGCGAACGCGGCCAACATCATGGCGTTCCACGACGTCAACACCTTGTCGTCGCGAGCCGGTGCCGGTCGCTGCCGGCGCGACGCGAGCAGGCGCTGGCGGATGCTGTCGAGCGTGACCTGCAGGTTCGCCTCCGTGATGCCGAGGCTGTGCGCAACATGGTCGACCGGGTACGGCATCGACAGCACAGTGGTGCCGTGCTCGAAGTTGCCCGCGTCGGTCACGCCGAAGATGCGGGTGGCAAGCGCGCCGTCCTCGGGGCCGAGTGCCTCGCTGAGCTGTGCCGGAGTCCAGACGAAGTAGGAGCCCTCCCCGCCTGGTGAGTCGGCATCCTGCGAGGAGGCGAACCCGCCGCCGGGAAGGACCAGCTCGGCCAGGACATAGTCGAGCGTCTGTTCGACCACCCGTCGCCAGCGCGCCTCGCCGGTCAGCTGGTGCGCGTGCAGGTACACGGGAACGAGCTGTGCGTTGTCGTAGAGCATCTTCTCGAAGTGCGGCACCGACCACGTCGCATCGACGGCGTAACGATGGAAGCCGCCGCCGACCTGGTCATTGATGCCACCGCGGGACATCCGATCGAGCGCCAGCGCAACGGTCGCGAGCAGCTGGCGCTCGCCGGTTGCACGATGGCGGCGGAGCAGGAGATCCAGCGCCGCCGGGTGCGGGAACTTCGGTGCCCCGCCGAAGCCACCATTGCGCGGGTCCGCCTGCGAGAGCAGGAGTGTTGTCGCCGAGTCGATGGTTGCCTGCGAGACAGTCCCGGCCGGCAGCGCCGGCGGTTGTAGAACACGGCGCAACTGATCCGCGGCCGTGCTCACCTCGGCGCGACGGTCGCGATAGACGTCGGCAGCGGCCTGCAACACGTAGGGGAGGCCGCGCATCCCCTGCCGGTCCTCGGGCGGGAAATATGTGCCTCCGAAATAGGGTTCACCAGCCGGTGTGAGGAAGACCGTCATCGGCCACCCCCCGTGGCCGCTGATGGCGATCACCGCCTGCATGTAGATCGAGTCGACGTCGGGACGTTCCTCGCGGTCGACCTTGACGTTGACGAACAGCTCGTTCATCAACACTGCGATCTCCTCGTTCTCGAAGGATTCGTGGGCCATGACGTGGCACCAATGGCACGCGCTGTAGCCCACGCTGAGGAGCACGGGGCGGTCGTGGTCGCGAGCCCGTGCGAACGCCTCCTCGCCCCACGGGTACCAGTCCACAGGGTTGTCGGCGTGCTGACGCAGGTACGGGCTGGTCTCGCCGGCGAGACGGTTGCTCACCCAGCGACGCTATCAGACGGGCTCCAGCTCACCCGCGCGGGAGGTCCCCAAACCGCCGCCTGCGTGTGAGAGTTGCACGTGACCGACCAGCACAGGAGGCCGACGATGACCGAAGGGACCAGTGCCACCGCAGGCGCGCCACGACGAGGACTCTTTGACCACGTCCCCCATCCGCGCGTCCTGGAGCGTGGTCAGGAGAAGCCGGCCACGACAACCGAGATGCAGCAGCGGCTTGGGTTCAACGGAAGGGTCGGGGTCTTCATCACCACGGTCGTGGGCACGATGTGGGCCGCGTACCTCTTCACCATCCTCGCCCTGGTCAGCGCCCCGTCGGCGTTCGCGTCGGGCGACAAGATCATCATCGTCGCCTGGGTCGCCCAGACGTTCCTGCAGTTGGTGCTGCTGCCGATCATCATCGCCGGCCAGAACGTGCAGTCCGCCGCCGCGGACAAGCGCTCCCAGCAGACCTACAGCGACGCTGAAGCGATCCTGGCCGAATGCCTGCAGCTCCAGGCCCATCTCCAGGCCCAGGACCACGTCCTCGAGGACTTGATGACCCGCATGGAGAAGGTGGTGCCCCAAGGGGCGTGAGGCGGAGCCGCCAATCGTCTGTCTTCACCTGCGGCCGTGACGTCTACACCGCCGCCGCCTCTGGTTCGGCGCGCCGTTCGGCTGTCTGCGCGGCGACGGCGCGCGCCGTCGGCGTCGCGTGCGCGAAGAGGCTGGCGGCGGCTGCGACCACCACGACGCCGACGCCGATGAGCAGCGTTGGTCGCATCGCGCCGGCGAACGCGTTGGAAAAGACGTCGTGGGCGATGCGCATCACCTGTGCGGCCACCGTCGCCGGGAGCTGGGAAAGCCCGGACAGGTTGGCGCCGCTCTGTCCGGCCCCAACCGGCAGGCCCGAGGTGCCGGCGTGGTCGAAGCCGTTGACAAAAGGTGCCTGCGCCTGAGTCGGCAGTGCGCCGGCGCGGGCCACCGCCTCGCTGCGCAGGTTGTTGGCGAGCTGAGTCTGCAGCACGGCACCGACAACGGCCCCGGCCACAACGGCGCCGAGCTCCTGGATGGTGTTGAGCACGCCTGAGGCGACACCGGCGTGCTCGGGCCGGAGGTCGCGCGTGGCCAGTGAGTACACCGGCCCCCAGATGAACGCCATCCCACCGCCGGCGAGGATCAGGCCGGGGAGGAAGCTCCAGCGCCCCGAGTCGGCGTGCACACTCACCGCGATGTACGCGGTGCCGGCGGCGAGCGCCACCAGGCCGGGGATGAGCAGGTACTTGGCGCTCACCTTGGTCATCAGCGCATTGGCCACACCCGACAGCAGGATCATCGTCACCGGCTGAGCAGCGATGGTGATGCCGGCGTCGACAGCCGAGAGGCCGAGCACCGACTGCAGGTAGATGGTGAGTGGCAGGTAGAAGCTCACGATCGAGAAGCCCATCGCGGAGAGCACGAAGGTCATGAGCGCGAAGTTGCGGTCGCGGAACACCGTGAATGGCAGCAGCGGCTCACGATCCTGGCGCAGCGACTGGTGGACAAAGAACGCGGCGAGCACCACCACGCCAGCCCCGATGACCAGCGGGAGACACGGAGAGGACGGACGTGACTGCAGCGAACATTGACGCATTCCGCACTGGCTTCAGCGGCACCGCGCTGGTTTCTGGCGATGACGGCTACGACACGGCCCGATCGGTGTGGAACGGCGCCATCGACCGCAAGCCGGCTGTGATCGCGCGCTGCTCGAGCGCCACCGATGTCGCTGAGGCCATCAAGTACGGGCGCGACAACGACCTGGAGATCTCCGTCCGCGGCGGCGGCCACAGCTACGCCGGTCACGCTGTGTCCGACGGCGGTCTGATGATCGACCTCAGCCCCATGAATGCAGTCACAGTCGACGTGGCGGCACGTCGTGCCACCTGTGGCGGCGGCGCGACGTGGGAGGCGGTCGACGCGGCCACCCAGGAGCACGGGCTGGCCGCCCCGGGCGGGTTCATCAGCCACACCGGAGTCGGCGGCCTGACGCTGGGCGGTGGCGTGGGCTGGCTCACCAAGAAGGCAGGGTTGAGCTGCGACAACCTCGTTGGCGCGGAGGTGGTCACAGCCGACTCGCGCGTCGTCAGAGCGTCCGCAGACGAGAACCCTGATCTCCTCTGGGCCTTGCGCGGTGGCGGCGGCAACTTCGGGGTGGTCACCTCGTTCGAGTTTGCGCTCCACGAGGTGGGCCCGATGGTGAACCTTGGCCTTTTCTTCTGGGGCCTCGACAAAGGCACGGAGGCGCTGCGTTTCAGCCGTGACTTCATCAAGACGCTGCCGACCGACACCGCCGCCTTTCTCGCTGTCGCTCTCTCCGCGCCGCCTGCGCCATTCGTCCCCGAGCAGCATCACTTCGCGACGGGGCATGCCCTCCTGGTCGTCGGCCTCGGCTCTCCCGAGGCGCACGGGGCCGCCGTCGCACCCATCCGCGAGGCCGTGCCGCCGCTGTTCGAGTTGGTGACCCCCATGCCGTACGTCGCGCTGCAGCAGCTGTTCAACGAGGGTGCCCTGTGGGGCACTCTGGGGTACGAAAAGGCGTTGTACCTCGACGAACTCTCCGACGATGCGCTCGCCGTGATCGCTGAATACGCGCCCAAGAAGAACTCGCCGGAAGCGTTCTGTCCCACCTTCCTGCTGACCGGAGCCTTCCTCGACAAGAAGGACGATGAAACCGCCTTCGGTGGTGCTCGCACCGACGGGTTCGTGTTCAACATCGCCGGCGACTCTCATGACACCGAGGCGTACGAGGCTGGTCGCGTCTGGGTACGCGCGTTCTGGGATGCGATGCGTCCGTTCGCCAGCGGCTCAGGCGGCTACATCAACTTCCAGGCGGACGCGGACGAGGATCGCGTGCGGTCGTCGTATGGCGCGGAGAAGTACGCACGGCTCGCTCACCTCAAAACTGTGTGGGACCCGAAGAACATCTTCCATCTCAACGCCAACATCAAGCCCGCGTAAGCCAGGTCCCGCATCCTACCCCGGAACGCCTCCGGCCGAACGCGGGCGGCGCAGCCTCAGCTACCGGCATCGAAGTTGATGTGGAGGTGCTCCTCCACCGGGCGGTAGCCGATCTGCCCGTAGATCGAGTTCGACGCGGGATTGGAGGCGTCGGTGTACAGCACCGTCGTGCTCGCCCCCTGCGCCAGCGCCTCGCGGGTCACCTCATAGGTGAGCCGGCGTCCGTAGCCGCGCAGACGGAATTCCAGCGGCGTGTACACCGGCCCGACCCTCACGACGCCGGCCACCGCGACGTTGTGACACACCATCGAAACCGGCGCGCCACCTGTCTCCCAGAGGAAGCAACGACCGGCAGCGATCACATGCGCTGTGGTCAGGCGTGCTCGGTCGGGGACATGGACCACTCCCGCCTCCGCTGCGAACGCCACGAACCAATCCGCCACGAGGTCGACATCGGCGGGTGCAGCGCGTCGCCAACGCCCGGGCGGTGACGGCGGCGCGACCAGCGTGTCGAGCTGGTGGAGGATTTCGACCATGTGCACCTGGGTCGTGCCGCCGACCAACCGCTCCCAGGTCGCCGCCACCAGTTGCGCCGTGTCGCCTGGGCCGATGACGCCCGCCACCCTGGTGTCGATCTCGCGGCCCCGCCGGCGCGCACTCTCGACCAGCGGCGCAACGGCGTCAGGCGCAAGCTCCGACACCAGCAGGCCAAACGGCGGGCTCCAGCTCGTTGCACCGACGACGTGATCTGCGTGCGTGGCCCACCAGAAGCTCGGCGGCCCAGTCAGCGCGGCGGCGCCACCGCGCATGGACTCGATGACGGTGCGCATCAGGTTGCGCGCGCAGGGCTCGACCTCGAGGAAGCCGCTGACCGCTGCCGCGTAGACGTCGACGTTGTCGGTCTGATGCAGCTCCATGCGAATTGGCGACAAGCCTACTCATCGCAAGCCCTGCACGATAGCCGCGGCGGCGCCCAATCCCGCGAGCGCCAGCGTCCACGACCGCACCGCCTTCTCATCCAGTCGTCGCGCCAGCAGCGCGCCCACCACGAACCCGAGCAGCAGCGCCAGCACGCCGCCGACGAAGAACCAGGCCGAGAGCGATGGGACTCCGCGCGACGCCACCGACACGATGTTGATGCCCAGGAAGTACGTCCCGAGCGTGGCGCGCGTCTGCGCCGCGGACCAGCGCGCGTTCAGCGCGTAGCCGGCCACGGCCGGCCCACCGACGCCGCCGGCGACATTCATCGCGCCGCTAACGGCACCGGCCAGCACCGCTCCGATGCGGCCAGCAAGTCGCTGCGCCTCGAGGCCCGACGCAAGCACTGCCACGGTGATGAGCGCCAGGCACCCGGCGACGACCGCGAGCACGTGTGGGTCGGCCCCGCGGATCACCCAGGCGGTCGCAATCGCGGCGAGGCTGGCGGGCACCAGCAGCATCGGCACTCGGCGCAGATCCGCCGCTCGATGTTCGCGACCGACCATCAGCAGGTTGACGCCGACCGCCAGCACGTTGGCGAGGCGTACACCGTCATTCCCGCCGAGCGCGACGGTCAGCAGGGGTGCGCAGACGAGAGAGAACCCGATGCCGGTGACCGCCTGCGCCCCCGCCCCCGCGGCGACGGCGACGAGAGCAGCACCCTCAGCGAGGCTCACCGATCAGATGGTGCCCAATCGCCTCGCGGTCAGGCGTCCCTGTCTGGTCCTCCTCTCGGAGGCAGTTCACCAATGACGGCCGCCGGCCACTCCGGGCCGAGGACCCGGGTGAGCCGCTCGACCAGGTTTGGGAGACCGCCAGAGGCAAGCACCACCAGCGTGTCGACCGCAGCCGCGAGGACCTTGACGATGTCGCGGTGTCGGGCGTCGATCTCCAGCACCTCCGCGCCGGCGCGCTGCGCCGACTGAACCCGCCGCAGTCCACTCATCCAGCAGTCAACGTCGAGCAGCGCGCGCTCGAGCGGTGCGACCTACCGGACGTGGCGGCATTCTCTTGTCTGTTGTCGGCCGGCCCTGGCATCAGCACCGGCGCGGGTCGTCGTCGCCGGTGTGTGCGCAGTCCTCGGAGAGGACGGATTCCCGCAGCGTTCAGGCTGCGGGAGCTACGTCGACGGCGCGACCGCGGTCGCGTGAAAGCCTGCCGACTGCGGTCAGCGCATTCGACAGATCGCGGTGCCGCAACGGCCGCGGTCGAGCCACAGCCTGCGTGTCAGCGAATCGCCTTCCCTCGTCATTGACGCTGAATCCTGCGATGGCCCGTCGTTGACGTCAAACCTCAACCGACGCGCGCCACCCGTTCACTCTTCCGATATCGTCCGCCCATGCGCGGTGAGGCGGCGATGTGGGAGTGATCGCCTGGATCGGCCTCGTCGTCGGCGTGCTGCTGGTCGCGTTGACCTGGGCCAGCGTGATCGAGACGACTGTGGTTCCACGCAGCAACCGCACCGGGTTGAGCGCCCTGATCTTTCGATTGTCCGGGTACCCGGTCAGTGTGGCGGCCTCGCGGGTCGACGATTTCGAGGCACGCGATCGCCTCCACGCGTATGCGTCCGCGGGCTACCTGATCACCACGCTGGTGGTGTGGCTGCTGCTCTTCCTGACCGGCTTCGCGTTCATCCTCTGGCCGTTCAGTCACGACCTCGCCGAAGCCTTCCGCGTTGCCGGCTCGTCGATGCTCACGCTGGGAATCGCGGCGCCGCGCGACGGCTTCCCCACCGCCGTCATCTACGTGGCAGCACTGTCCGGGCTGGTGGTGATCACCCTTCAGATCGCCTACCTCCCCGTCCTCTATGCGTCGTACAACCGGCGTGAAACGCTGGTGACCATGCTCGAGGGGCTCGCCGGGGCGCCCGGCTGGGGACCTGAGGTGCTGGTCCGGTCCGCCGCCATCGACAACCTCGACGGGCTCCGCGACATGTACGACCGCTGGATGGAGTGGGCGGCCGACGTCTCGGAGAGCCACAGCGCCTACCCGGTGCTGCTCTACCTCCGCTCACCCACCGCGGAGCGCTCCTGGGTCATCTCCCTGCTCTCCATCCTCGATGCCGGCGCGATGCACCTCGCGCTCTGCCCGATCACCGTGCCCGGCCCAGCCCGGAACATGATGCGGGTCGGCTACCTGGCGTTCCGCCAGCTGACCGTGGCGATGGGCCACCCCGTCCCTGACGACCCCAGCCCCGACGACGACATCGAGCTCACCAAGGAGGAGTTCATCCACGCTGCCGGGCTGGCACGCCAGACGGGCATGGAGTTCGAACGCGAGCCCGAAGCTGCCTGGGTGCATTTCAAGGGATGGCGGGTGAACTACGAGGCGGCCGCGTACGCCTTGGCAGCCGAGCTCGACGTGGTCCCGGCGTTGTGGTCGGGGCCCCGGCTGCGGCCCGGCCCTCCGCTGCCGCCGGTGCGGCCGCTCGACAGGGTCTCGAGGTCGGCGGAGGTGACCGAGATCCGCCGCGTCGGCGATCTCCGCCGGCAGCGTCGCGCCGAGCTGGAGCGGCAGGCGCGGCATGACCACCAGGAGCCGCCGCCCCACGAGCCTGGTTAGCGCGGAGCCGGATCACCGACCAGGCTCGAGCTGCCTCACCAGGTCACTGAGATGGCCGCCGAGCGCGGCCTCGAGCTGCTTGATGAGCGCGTACATCCCGATCGCGGTGTCGCGCGTGTCGCCGTTCAGCTGCCGGAGAGCCCCCGGTAGGATCGGGATTCCAGTGGCCGGGTCGGGCGCCGGCGAGGGCGAGGCGGAGGCAGCCGTCGCGGTGGGAATCGCGGGGGTGGGCGCAGCCGACGGCGCCGACCCGGCGGCCGGTGGCCATGTGGCCGGCTGCACCGCAACGCCGCCGGGCTGCGCGAGGAGGTGGGCTCCTCCCCACCCCACCAGGACGATCGCTGCCGGGACCAGGATTCGCGCTGAGAGCAATCGCATGACCACGCTCCAATGGCGCGCACCGCCCCTCCGCCGCGGCCTCTGACCCGGCCTCGCTCAGCATACACAGATCAGTTGTAGTGGGCAAGAGCTGGCATCCCCGTCCGTCGCGGGTGCGCCCAGCCTGCCGATCTGTGCCAGCCTGTGGTCGTGGCCGCTTCCGTGCACCTGCTGACCTGCCTGGCCGCCGCTGCGGCGGTGACCAGCGCCTGTGGGTCAACCCCGGTGGCCAACGCCACGGCCACCCCCAGGGCGACGGCGACGAGATCGCCGACCCCGCCGCCGGCCGCGACCCCCAGCACTGACGCGTGTGCGGCCGGCGGGCAGTCGCCGCCCTCGGGAACGATCCCGGCCGCCTTCGCCACAGCGCTGGCCTTCGCGCCCGACGGCCGGCTGTTGTACACCGAGCGCTCCGGCACGGTCCGCGTCTGGCAGAACGGCGCCGCCAAGGCGTTCGCCACGGTCCCCACCGTCACGACAGAGGCGGACGGCTCCTACAGCGAGCGCGGACTCCTCGGCCTCGCCATCGGCCCAACCTTCAGCAGCGATCGTTTCGTCTACGCGTTCTATTCAGACGCCAACCGCACCCAGCAGCACGTGATCCGCTGGCGGGACTGCGCCGGAGTCGGCCTGGACGCCACGATCTTGGTGACGCTGCCGTCGGGGTCGGATTGCTGCCACAAGGGCGGTCGTCTCGCCTTCGGGCACGACGGGATGCTCTACGTCACTCTCGGAGAGGAGCACACAGCCGGCGCCGCGCAGAACACGTCCGACCCGCGCGGCAAGATCCTTCGCTACCGGCCGGACGGGAGCATCCCTGCCGACAACCCGTTCGGACCCACCGACCCCGTCTGGGCGTTCGGCCTGCGCAACCCCTTCGGGATCGCCATCGCCGCCGACGGCCAAATCGCGGTGACCAACAACGGACCGTCCGGCGACGCCGGCAGCCCGGGGACCGGCTACGACACCGTGATCCTGGCGCTGGCTCGAGGTGGCGGCTACCAGTGGCCCTACTGCTACGGCTACTCGCATCCGCTCGCCGGGCCGCCGGGGTGCAACGGCCGGCTCGCCCCGAGCTGGAGCAGCGAGAGCAGCACCGTGGTTCCCACCGGTGCTGCGTTCATCAGCGCCGTCGGTCCCGCGGCCTACGCCGGTCACCTCGTGTTCTGCACCTTCGACCGCGGCATGCTGATCGCCACCCCGGGGAGTCCTCACGCCACCGTCGCGGCGGGGCCCTCGCAGTGCAGGCTGGCCGTCGCCGAGGGCCCCGACCGAGCCGTCTACGTGTCGGATACGGACCACATCTACCGTTTCGCCTGAACCGACCGGTGGCATTCCGCAGCATCGGGGCGCCGCCAGTGACACCCTCGTGAGCAGGTCACTGGTGGCGGTACACCGAACGCAGGGACACCGCCATGGCACCGCCGCCGCTCACCGCGGTGCGATGATGGGGGAGCGTCCAACCTCATTCATCAGCGCGGTGCGACCATTGGCACCCGTGATCGGAAGTTCTTCAACCAGTGCCTGACAGCGTCCCACTCACCCTCCCCGCGATGGGCGAATCCGTGGCCGAGGGCACCATCTCACGCTGGCTCAAGGCTGTCGGCGACAGCGTCGCCGAGGGGGAGTCACTGGTCGAGGTCACCACCGACAAGGTCGACGTGGAGGTGCCCTCACCCACCGCCGGCACGCTCGAGAGCATCGTTGCCAAGGAGGGCGACACCGTCGTCGTCGGCGCCACCCTGGCCACCATCGCGCCTGGAGCCAACGGAGCCGCGGCGCCCGCGCCACCGCGCGCAGAGCTGGCCGAACCCGGAGCCGGGGCCGAAGCGCCCGCCGCGGAGGTGCCCCCGGCGCCGCAAGGGGATGGAGGCGCCGGCGTCACTGCCTCGCCCCTGGCCCGTCGCGCCGCCGCCCTGCGCGGCGTCGACCTCCGCACGGTGACGGGGACGGGCCCGGCGTCGATGGTCCGCGCGGCCGACGTCAAGGAAGCCGCGTTCACTGAGGCCGCGCCGGCCCCGGCCGCCCCCGATGCCCCGACCGCCACAACGGCCGCCCCCGCGGCCGCCGCCGGCGACACGATCGTCGAGCTGCGCGGCCCGGTCGCTGCCCTGGTCGACTACATGGAGCAGAGCCGTGACATCCCCACCGCGACCTCGTTCCGCACCCTGCCGGTCACTGTGCTCGACGTCCGTCGCCGCGAGCTGAACCTCGGGCTGACCCCGGCCGGCAAGGAGATCAAGATCTCGTTCACCCACCTCATCGGCTACGCGGTCGCCCGCGCCGCCACCGAGATGCCGGCGATGAGCGCCCATTTCACGCGCACCGAGCAGGGTCGCCCGGCGCGCGTGCAGGGTGGCGTTCACCTCGGCCTGGCCGTCGACACGCGCCGCAAGGACGGCAGCCGGTTCCTGGTGGTCCCGGTGATCAGGGACGCCGGTCAGTTGGACTTCGCCGCCTTCCACGCCGAGTACGAGCGCCTCATCGAGCGCGCCCGCACCAACGCGCTGACGGCCGAGGAGCTGCGCGGGGCAACGATCACCCTGACCAACCCCGGCGGCATCGGCACGGTTGCTTCGGTGCCGCGGCTGATGCCCGGTCAGGGGACCATCGTGGCCGTCGGCGCGCTCGGCTACCCCGCCGAATGGCGCGATGCGCCCGAGGGGCGACCGCGCGAGCTCGGCGTCGCCAAGGTCATGACGATGACCTCGACGTACGACCACAGGGTCATCCAGGGGGCGCAGTCGGGCGAGTTCCTGGGTCGCGTCGAGGCCCTGCTCGACGGCGCCGACGGCTTCTACGAAGCCGTCTTCGCGAGCCTCGGCGTGGCGGCTCCTGCCCCGGAGATTCGACGCCCGAGCTCGCAGGCGACGCCGCCCGCCGACTCGGTCGCCCACCTCGCAGCCGTCGACGGCGCCCAGCCCTCACGGCAGCTGCTCGGCGCCATGCAGGCGGCGACATCGCTGATCAAGGCACACCGCACCCACGGCCACCTCGGCGCGCACCTCGATCCGCTCGGCACCGCGCCCATCGGCGACCCGGCGATGGAGCCGCAGACGTACGGGCTGACCGCGGACCTCATGGAGAAGCTCCCCGCCGACCTGCTGCGCGTCTACGTGCCCGGACGCACCCTGGCCGAAGTCCTGCCCAACCTCCGGCGCACCTACTGCGGCAGCATCGCCTACGAGATCGAGCACATCGCCAGCCACGCACAGCGGGTGTGGCTGCGCGAGCACATCGAGTCCGGTGCTTACCGGCTGCCCTTCAACGCGGACGCCAAGCGTCGCCTGCTGCAGCGTCTCACCAAGGTCGAGGCGATGGAACGCTACCTGCGCCGCACCTTCCTCGGCCAGAAGACGTTCTCGGCCGAGGGCGTCGACGCGATGATCCCCATGCTCGAATACCTGCTCAGCGCCATCGCCGACGACGGCATCGGCGAGGTGATCATGGGCATGGCCCATCGCGGCCGGCTCGCCACCATCGCGCACGTCGTCAATCGACCGTATGAAACCATCCTGGCCGCGTTCGAACGCGGTGAGCAGCGCCGAGCGGTGGGCTCCATCAGCGACGCCCCGACTGGCGACGTCAAGTACCACATCGGCGCCACCGGCACATACGTCACAGACACCGGCAAGGGGATCAGTGTCCGCCTCCTCTCCAACCCCTCGCACCTCGAGGCGGTCGACCCCGTCGTCGAGGGCTGGACTCGTGCCGAGCAGTCCAAGCGCACGTCGGAGGTGCTCCACGTCGATCCCATGGCCGCGGTGCCGGTGCTGCTCCACGGTGACGCCGCCTTCGCCGGCCAGGGGGTCGTCGCCGAGGTGCTCAACCTCCAGTCACTGCCGGGCTACGCCACCGGTGGCACGGTGCACCTCATCACCAACAACCAGATCGGCTTCACCACTGAGGCGGCCGACGGCCGGTCGACACGCTACGCCAGCGACCTCGCCAAGGGTTTCGACGTCCCGATCGTCCACGTCAACGCCGATGACATCGAGGCGTGCATCAACGCGGTGCGTCTCGCCTATGACTACCGCAGCACCTATCACCGTGACGTGGTCATCGACCTGATCGGGTACCGACGTTTCGGCCACAACGAGACCGATGAGCCGTCGTACACGCAACCGCTCATGTACCAGAAGATCAAGGACCACCCCACAGTGCGCGAGCTCTTTGTGCGCCAGCTGGTCGCCGAGGGACTGATCAGCGAGGCCGAGGCCGCCAACGACTTTGAGACGGCCTACAGCGCGGTGGCGGAGGCCCACAAACGGATCAAGGCATCGCTCGCCGAGCCCGTCGAGGACACCGAGGAGTCGACAGCCGCCGAGACGGAGTCGCCGCGGCCCTCCACTCGCGTCCCCGCTCCGACCCTGCTGATGCTCAACGAGCAGCTCTGCACTGTGCCCGACGACTTCCACCTCTACCCCAAGCTGGCCAAACAGCTGGAACGCCGTCGCACGTCGATCGAGGAGGGCAGCATCGACTGGGGCACGGCCGAGTCGCTTGCCTTCGCCTCGCTGGTCATCGAGGGACGGCCGCTGCGTCTGAGCGGGCAGGACACGCAGCGCGGCACCTTCAGCCAGCGCCACCTCGTCTTCCACGATGACCACACCGGCGCCGAATGGATCCCGATCCAGCACCTGGTGGGCGCGTCGGCCACGTTCGAGGTCTACAACAGCCCGCTCAGTGAGGTGGCGTGTCTCGGATTCGAATACGGGTACAGCGCCGCGGACCCCGAGACCACCGTGCTCTGGGAGGCGCAGTACGGCGACTTCGTCAACAACGCGCAGATGGTCGTCGACCAGTTCGTCTCCTCCGCGCTCGCCAAATGGGGCCAGCGGTCGCGCCTGGTGCTGTTGCTGCCGCACGGGTACGAGGGCAACGGACCGGAACACTCGAGTGCGCGGCTCGAGCGCTTCCTGCAACTCTCCGCGCACGGCAACATGCGGGTCGCCAACACCTCAACCGCCGCGCAGTACTTCCACCTCCTGCGCGACCAGGCGCTGGCACCGACCCCGCGGCCGCTGGTGGTGATGACCCCGAAGCGCCTGCTGCGGCTGAAGGAATCGGCAAGCTCGCTGGAGGAGCTGGCTGAGGGGGAGTTCCGACCTGTCATCGACGACCCGGCGATGTCGGTCGACGCCAAGAACCGCAATAAGGTCCGCACGCTGCTGCTTTGCACCGGCAAGATCTACTACGAGCTGGAGCTGCACCCCAGCCGCCCGCAAGCAGACGACCTGGCCATCGTGCGAGTCGAGCTGCTCAACCCGCTGCCCATCGAGGAGATCCTTGCGCTGATCCGCACCTACCCCAACCTCGAGCAGATCTACTGGGTGCAGGAGGAGCCGTCCAACATGGGGGCCTGGCTGCACCTGGCGCGACCGATCGGGCTGCGCCGACCGTACGACATCCGCTGGGACTACATCGGCCGGCCGCGCCGCGCCAGCCCGTCCGAGGGCTACGCCGGCTCTCACCACCTCGAACAGGAGCGCATCGTCAGCACAGCGCTGTCGACGTCGCACACGCTTGCCGGCAAGCAGGCCGACATCGCGCCCATCCAGGAGGCTGAGAAGCACAAGGCGTCGACCAGCCCCAAGACATCCGGCACTGCGTGAGCCCCGGCCGGGACGCTTGGCGTCTCAGGGGCGGACTTCGCCGCGCAATGCTCGATCGCGACGCCGCAGCCGCCTGACCCTCACCAACCGGCGAGCCAGTCGCGCTTCGCGGACGGTCAGCACCGCGAAGACGACTCCTGCGGCGAGCAACACGGCCCCAAGCCATCGCGGCGAGAGAATGACACTGCTGGTGCCGCCGGACAGACAGAGCGCGGTGGCGATCGCGAACCCGGCCGTTACCAGGAGCCGCGACGCCAGCGACGCCGTCTCACGCGCCTCGCTGATCCGTCGTCGCATCGCCGGCGAGCTTGCCGCCGCTCGCCCCGCTGTGCGACCCGCCGCCTGGGCCGCGGCCGCCCTCCGCCGCGCGCCGGCCAACCGCCAGAAGAAAACCCCGGTGAGGATCCGGATCAGCAACGTCCACGGCATGGCTCAATTGTGGGCCACCTCGCCGCAGTTCCGACTCCATTCGCATGCGTGCCGTGGTCCGCGCCAACGGGTGCTATCGTCGGGCACCCACGACGGCCACGGAGGTAGCTGCGATGGTTCGCGCGTATGTCCTGATCACTGCCACGGCGGGCAAGGCGCTCGAGGTGGTCGAGCGGCTGCGTTCCTCGCATGGCGTTCTCAACGCCGATGCCATCACCGGCGAGTACGACGTGATCGCGCTGGTCGAGGCCGACGACATTGCGGGGATCGGCCGGCTCGTGGTCGAGAGGGTGCAGGGGGCCAGCGGTGTGCTCAAGACGATCACCTGCCTGGCGGTTCCGTAGCGCTCTTGGCTGTCAGAGGCGTTTCGGCGGGCGGGCTGCGAGGCCTCGTCCAGGAGTCGGTCGCGTTGTTGAGAGGCAGCCGCCGCCTGCGGCGGTCGCTCGTCCTCTGGCTGGCGGTGGGACTGGTGCTCAGCGAGGGGTTCACCGTCCCAATTGCGGAGCTGCACGACCCCCAGTCGCTGGGTCCGTGGTTTGCCGGCACGCTGGTGGAGTGGGCGGTGGTCTCGCTGTTCGTGGTCTTCGGTGCGCCGCTGCTGGTGACACCGGAGGGAGCGCGCGTGGATCGGTACGGGGTGCCCAACGGGCTCAGCGCCATCCGTGCCTGGCTCTGCCTGCCGCTGCTGATGTGCGCCGCGCTCTCCCTTCCCGGGAGCCTCGGCCTCTACCTCTGGTGCGCCGTGGGCGGGAGCGTGGGGATGCTCGACTTCGTCGATGGATACATCGCCCGGCGCTTCGGGCCGGTGACCGCCCTGGGCAAGGCGATGGACCCCGCCATGGATGCGGTGTTCTTCGCGATGAGCGGCGTCGGCAACTGGCTGCTGGGGATCGCGCCCGGGTGGTTGGCGGCTGGGATCCTGGTCAGGTACATGGGGCCGTTCGTGGCCACGCCGTTCGTCTTTGCTGCCGGGAAGCGCCCGGAGCTCGTGCACACCGTGTGGGGCCGGCGCAACACCGCGGCCATTGGCCTGGTCCTCTTCGTGCTCATGATCGTGCGGCTCTCCGGTGGCCCGGTGAACACAATCGCGCTGCTCATCGCCCCGGTGCTGCTGTTGCCCACGTTGGTGTTGCACAGCATCGCGCTGGTGCGCCGCACGGTCGAGGCTCCCCGCGCCGCCTGACCCCGGCTGCGCACCACCTCAGGCGGTGTCGACACGCGCCTGCAGAGCCGCCAACCAGGCGCTGGCTCCGAGCTGGAACGCTGCGGGGTTGACGTTGCAACCGAGGCCTTCGAGCACGCACTCGAGCTCCGCGTCGCTCAACCCCTCCGCGAGCAGTCCTCGCAACTCGTCCGCGGCCTGTGCGACCGAAGAGCGGGTCGACTCGGCGACGAATTCGTCGGCGACGTCCTCCCACCGCGCGCTGTCCAGCGGCCAGTCCTGGTGGAAGTAGCCGCCCAGGAACTGACGCAGCTGGGGATAGCTCGCCCCCGGGTCGTCGAGCATCTCCTGGCGGGACATGGCGAACCCTCCGGTATTCATCCCAGTCGAGGATAGGCGGTCAAAACGGCAAATCCTGACGCGTAGCCGGTGTGACGTCGCAGCACCACGCGCAGCGCGCTGGCGGGCAGGGGCACGCTGTCGCCGGCCGCCCATCGGCTGCGCGTCAGGACTCCGCCGATGACCTCCTGCATGTCGTGGTCGATGAGCAGGCGCTGCGCCTGCCCCGCGCGCCAGTTCCCGACAGCCTCCCGGTTGGCGGCCACGCATGCTTCCACGGATCGCTGCGCCGTGCCGGCATCGGTGAAGGAACCCGTGGCCGGCAGCTCGCGATGGCATGCCAACCGGTCGGACTCGATGGTGGGGGTGCTCGCGCAGTGGCGTCCGAGCGTGTGACCGTCGCCATTGCGCTCGTACACCTCGAGAGGCTCGAGGATGAGCGGCGTGCCCGGCCGGATGCGAGGCGCCTCGGGCGGGCGGCGGTGCGCGGTCTGGCGCACCCGCGGGCGATCGTATGCGCCATCGAGCTCCATGAACGCCCACTCCGTGCCTCCGGTACGACGCTCGTGAATGTGGGCCACCTCGCCGGACGTGACGAGGACAAACCTGCTCCCGCCGCCTCCGGACGGTCGGCCGTGGTTCGCGGGGATAATCCGCGCTCAGTGCAGGCCGTCATCAAACCAACCCCCGCGCCGGGTTTCGCCCTCGCCGACGTCCCCGAGCCGGTGCCGGGCGACGGTGAGTTGCTGCTTCGCGTCACCGCTGCTTCGGTGTGCGGTACCGACGTGCATCTCTACGACTGGAACCCGTGGGCCGCAGGCCGCGTGCACCCTCCGCGCGTCATCGGGCACGAGATCTGCGGGGAGGTCGTGGCGCGTGGGCCGCGCACCCACTTCCCCGGCCGCCGCGTCGCCGTCGAGTCGCACATCGTGTGCGGACACTGCCCATCGTGCCGTCGTGGCGACTTCCACGTCTGCACCAATACGCGCATCCTCGGCGTCGACGTGGACGGCGGTTTCACCGAACTGGTGGTGGTGCCGGAGGCCAACGTGTTTGCGGTGGACGACGACACGCCGTCGGAGGTGGCGGCCGCGCTCGAGCCGTTCGGCAACGCAGTGCACGCCTGCTCCTACGGTGAGCTCGAGGGTCGCACCGTCGCGGTCTTCGGGTGTGGCCCGATCGGTTGCGCCGCCATCGCCATCGCCCGCGCCGACGGGGCGGCGAGCGTGATCGCCATCGACCGCAACCGCTATCGCCTCGAGCTGGCCGAGCGGATGGGCGCAGCTCACCTGGTGATCGCCGATGACGATGTCGAAGCGAGCGTGCGCGGCGCCCCCGCCGGGGCGGAGATCGATTGTGCCCTGGAGATGAGCGGTGCCCCCGGGGCCGTGGTCGCCGCCACCCGTCTGGTGCGGCCGGGCGGCTGGATCAGCCTGCTCGGCATCGGCGATGAGCCGACAACCTTTGATCTCTCCAACGACGTTGTGATGAAGGGTCTCAGCCTCCACGGCGTGGTCGGCAGGCGCATCCCGCAGACCTGGGCAAAGACCATCGAGTACGTGCGCAGCGGCGCCATCGACGCCGCCGCCGTGATCACCCACCACTACGCGATGAGCGAGATCGAGCGCGTCATCGAGCTCATCAAGTCCGGACAGTGCGGCAAGGTGTCGCTCCACCCGGGCTGATCGCGCCCCTTCGCCCGGAGAGCTATCGTCAGCATATGGCCATCGAATCCATCACGACGTCAGACGCCGTCCGCCACCTCGACGCCTCCCTCGCTGAGGACCTCGACGCGCTGCGCAACGAGGGCCTCTTCCGCCCGCTGCGCGTGCTGGAATCACCACAGATGGCCGAGGTGGTCATCGGCGGCCGCCGTCTCATCAACCTTTCGTCGAACAACTACCTGGGGCTCAACACCCATCCGAGGCTCATCGAGGCGGCGGTCAAAGCGGCGACCGAGTGGGGCGCAGGCAGCGGCGCGGTGCGCACCATCGCGGGCACGCAGACCATCCACGAAGAGCTGGAGTCGCGGCTGGCCGCCTTCAAGCACACCGAGGCGGCGCTGTGCCTTCAGAGTGGCTACACGGTCAACGTTGGGGTCATCGGCTCGATGCTGGAGACCGGTGACTGCGTGGTCAGTGACAAGCTCAACCACGCCAGCATCATCGACGGCATCCGCCTGACCAAGGCCGACCGCATCCTCTACGAGCATGTCGACGTCGACGACGCCGAGCGGGCCCTCAAAGAGGCGCGGGACAAGGGATATCGCCGCGTCCTGCTGATCACCGACGGCGTCTTCAGCATGGACGGCGACATCGCGCCGCTGCCCGACCTGGTCGAGCGCGCCGAGAAATACGAGGCGGCGGTGATGGTCGATGACGCGCACGGCACCGGCGTGCTTGGCCGCAACGGCCGGGGCAGCACCGACCATTTCCAGCTTCATGGCCGCGTGGCGCTCAACATCGGCACGCTGAGCAAGGCCGTTGGCGTCGTGGGCGGGTACGTGGCCGCGTCGCAGACAGTCCGTGACCACCTGATTCACAAGGCCCGACCGTTCCTCTTCTCCTCGTCCCATCCACCCGCGGTGGTGATGGCATGCATCGCGGCCATTGACGTGCTCGAGCAGGAGCCTGAGCTGATCGAGCGGCTCTGGGTCAATGCGCGATACCTCAAGAAGGGCCTGTCAGACCTCGGTCTGGACATCGGTCGCAGCCAGACCCCGATCACGCCGGTGATGTGCGGCGAGGCGCCCCAGGCGATGGCGCTGAGCGACGCGCTGCTGAATCGGGGCGTGTTTGCCCAGGGGATCGGCTTTCCCACCGTCGCCAGAGGCAAGGCGCGGGTGCGAACAATCGTCACCGCCACCCACACCACCGCCCAGCTCGACGCCGCGCTGGCTGCCTTTGATGAGTGTGGCCGCGCCATCGGCCTGCTCTGACGGATACGGGCCCCCGTAACCCGGCCATGCGATTGGGATTGTGGCTACTGACTCCTCCGACGGCCCGGAGGCGCTGAGGTGGCCCATCGCAGCGCCGAAGAGCTCGAGGCGGAGCGCCTCCTGATCGAGGCCGCGCAGCGCGACCGGGCGGCGTTCGCGCCGCTGTACGAGCGCTACGTGGATCAGATCTTCGCGTATGCCCACACCCTGACCAGAGACCGGGAGCTCGCCGAGGACGTGACCGCAGCAACCTTCGCCAGAGCAATCGAGGACATCCCCCGCTTCGAATGGCGTGGCGTGCCCTACTCCGCGTGGCTGTACCGTGTCGCCGCCAACCTGGTGGCGCGCCAGGGACGTCATCCCGCCGCGGTCGACCTCGATGCGCACCAGCCCGTCGATCACATGTCGCCCGAGCTCATCGTCGAGCAGCGCGCCCGCGCCGACGAGGTTCGTGCCGCGGTCGCGGGTTTGCCCGACGACCAGCGTGAGGCGGTCCTGCTCCGCTTCGGCGGTGATCTGCGCAACCGCGAGATCGCGGAGATCATGGGACGCAGCGAGGGGGCCGTGAAACTGCTGACCTTCCGCGCCATCACGGCGCTGCGCAAGCAGCTCGGCGCGCCTCTGCCCGCCGAGCGACTGATGGAGGGCCGGCGATGAGCACTGCTGACACCCTCGACCGCGCCCTTGAGGGGGACGGATCGGGCCGACGCGTCCCGGCATCGGTGCGGGCGCTGCTCGACGTCGCCGCCGAGGTCGCCGAGGCGCTGGCGACGCCCCGCCTGACTCGCGCCGAACAGGAACGCATCTACGCGCGGTCATTGGCCATGCTCGAGGAGGCGGTGCGCGAGCAGCGCCGAGGCTGGCAGCGCGTCCTGCACATCGAACGCTCCGCGCCCGTGCTCGTGGGGGGCGCGGCGGCGCTCACCCTGGGCGCGGCCGCCCTCGGGTGGGCCCTGTTGCACGGCCGCCGTTCGCACCCACCGCTCGCCGCCTGAGCTTTTCGCCCACCTGCGGTACCGTGGCGCGGTGACCACCAATGACGGCGACGTGCCCGACGAGTTGAACGCGCGTGAGCGAGCTCGATTGCGCGCTCGCGACCGCAAGCGCAGCACGCGCATGGTGGTCGACGCCGCCGGCCTGAAGACCACCGCGCTGGCCCTCGCGAGGCGCCGCGCCACAACTCAGTCGCCGCCACCGGCAGAGGACGACAAGCCGGGTTAGCCCTTGCCCTCGTCGCCCCGTCGCACTCGTGCCGCGATGCTGCCGAGGTGCATGGGCGCGGCCGCCTCCTCAACCGCCGGTTCGACCTCTGCGCCGAGGCTCAGCTCGCGCAGCGGCGAGGACGGGTCCTCGAAGACCACCTTGACGGCGCCGGCGGCGCCACCGGCAGCAGCCGTCGCCAGCGCCCGCTCGAACTCAGCCAGGGGGTAGCGGTGGGTCACCAGGCCGTCGGCGGGGAAGGTCGGATCGGTGAGCCACTCACGAACTGCCGCGAAGGTGCGCCACCCGGCGGGCTCCCGCCCGAATCCGCCGCTCCCCGCAATGGTCAGCTCGCGCGCCCACACCGCCGACCAGTCCAGCTCCAACCGACCCGCTCTCCCCGAGACCACCAGCGTCCCGGCCGACCTCAGCAGCGCGAGCGCCAGCGTGACACTCGCGGCGGTGCCGCGGCAGTCGAAGACGGCATCCAGTCCACGATCGAGGATGGGCAGCACCGACGATGGCTGGCGGACCCTCCGTGCGCCGACAAGCGCCGCGGTGCGGTCGACGATCTCGTCTGGATTGCCCCGCCACACCCGCGCCGCGCCGAGGTCGCCAAGGGCCGCGGCGATGCCGGTGTCGTCGACGGCGAGGTGGCGGGGCAGCTTGCGACGGCGACGCCCGGAGCGCAGCGGGCCGCGCGCGTCGACCATCACGGTCACGTCGACGTCGGGGTGGAGCCGGCGCAGCGCCGCCACCACCAGCCGGGTGGTGGTGCCGGAGCCGATCACGGCCACGCGATCGCCGCGGCGATTCCAGCGCAGGACCGCGTGGATCGCCGTGGCCAGACAGACGCCGAGCACGCCGCGCTGGTCGGAGATCCCGTCAGCCGGCACGAGCATCTCCTCGTGGACCAGCAGTCCCTCGCTCCAGCCACCCCCGGCGGCGACCCCGCCATCGGCGCCCTGTCCCAGCCGGCTCCGGCGATCGCGGTTCTCACACAACTCCATCTCCCCGGCGATGCAGCGGGGGCACGGCACGAACCCCCGGATCACGCACCCGGCATTGGGCTCGACGAGCACGCGCTGGCCCTCGCGCGCCCAGCGGGTGCCCTTGGCGGTCTCCACGACGCCGACGACCTCGCTGCCGGGAACCATCGGCAGGGCCCGGCGCGGACCGACAGGAGCCGTCGCCTCCTCGCGGCTCAATAGCGCCAGGTCGGCGGAGGCGATGCCCGTGAGCGAGGGGCGCACCAGGACCCAGCCGGGCGCCGGCGGCTCCGGGCGAGGAAGGTCGCGGAGGCTCAGCTGTGCCGCGCCGGCGCGTCGTCGTTCCGACGGCGGGCCGTCCAGCACCAGCGCACGGATGGGCGCGCCACCATGAAGAACGGTGAGCGCGGCGGCGGTCATGAGCGCGAAAGATAGCGTTCCGCCGCCACCGGGGCGGCAGAATAGCCGCAGATGTGCCCCAGCCAGCCCCCGCCGCCACCACCACCACCACCACCACCGGCGGGCGGCCCACCTCCACCTGGTTGGGGTCAGCCCCAGTGGGGACCACCGCCCGGATGGGTCCCGGCTCCTGGTTGGGGAGCACCTGACGTTGGAGTCCCACCCGCGTACGGCTGGGCCCCGAAGCCCGATCTCCTCGGTTCGGGCCGGTTCCGCGCCCAGGCCGTGGGCGAGCTCCTCGACTCCGCCTTCACGCTGTACCGGCGCAATTTCCGCCTCATCCTGGCGATCACCGCCATCGTGCAGGTCCCTCTGGCGCTGTTCAGCTACGCCGCGTATCAGCTGACCGGCTACCAGGGCGCGGCGTCCCGCCTGCAGCAACTCACCGCCAACGGTGCGACAGTGTCGCTGTCCGACCTCAAGGCTCCTCTGATCACCCTGGCCTCAGTCGGCGGCGCCGTGCTCCTGGTGCAGCTTCTCCTCATCCAACCGGTGGCCACCGCAGCGATGACCAGGGCGGTGGGTGACGTGTACATCGACAGACCGCGGTCGGTGGCGGCCGTCTATGGCGCGGTGGGACGCCGCCTCGGCGCGGTCCTGGGCGTGTCGGCGATTCTCTTCCTGGTGGGCGTCGGCTTGCTCGTCGGCGCCGGCCTGCTGTCCCTGGCGGCGGTCGTCGCGATCGGGCCACCCGGTGGGGTGCTTCTGGTGCTGATCTTCGCCGCGACCCTGTTCTTTGTGGTCTTCGTCTACACGCGCTGGCTGTTCGCCGCGCCGTCCGTGATCCTCGAACAGCTCGGCCCGGTGGCGGCGCTGCGGCGCAGCTGGCGGCTGGTGCGCGGCTCCACCGGCCGAGTGTTCGGCATCACGCTGCTTGTCGGGTTGATCACCGGTATCCTCAGCGCCGCGGTGGGCGCCCTGCTCAGCGTCATCACCCAGTTCGGCGACGAGAACGTGCACCTGGTGCTCAACCAGCTGGCGACGCTGATCGTCAGCGTGCTCATCCAGCCGATCAGCTTCATCGTGGTCGTGCTCCTCTATTACGACCTGCGCATCCGTCGCGAGGCATTCGACATCGAGATGCTCGCGGCCAGCCTTTGATGCGGCAGTCGCGGGCATGCGCGGTGGCCGCGCTGGTCGCAGTCTCCCTGATGTGCGTTGGTGCGACTCCGGTGCGCGCCGCAGGCTGCAGCGCGCTCGAGTACCAGGCCACCCTGGCTGCGGCAGCCGCGGCTCTGCAGGCGCTACCCGCCGACGTCGCCACCGCGCAGCGCGACGTCGCCGGTCTGCTCGACGCGGACTCCTCGCGTGGCCCGGCCCTTCGAACCGTCGTTGACGACCTCGCGGCCGCGCCCCCGCTGCTGGGCGACGCTCGCACCCGACTGGCGGCCATGAGCGCCACCCTCGCCTACCCGGCCCACGCGACCTGCAACTACGACGGCGCGGCGGCACGCAACACCCTGCACGGCGTCTATGCGTCGCCGGCGTTCAGCCATCTCGACGACAGCAACAAGAACGGCCTCGTCGACGCCATCCTCAAATTCCTCGCCAGTGTCTTCGGCCGTGCCGCCGGCGCGCTGGGCGCCCCCGGGGGAATCGTCCTGGTCCTCGCCGTGCTCGGGCTGGCGGCCGCGTTGGCGTGGCGGCGCTGGCGGGGCTCGGCTGCGTGGCCAGGGGCGCGCGTGGACGAGCCGGCGGGGGGTGGCGACGACCCCGACGTCGAATGGCGCGCGGCAGAGCGCGCCGCCGCCGCCGGCGATCATCGTGAGGCGGTCCGGCGGGCCTTCCGCTCAGCGCTGATCGACGTCGCCCTGCGCGGCAGGGTGCGCCTGGACGCAGCCTGGACGACACGCGAGTTGCTGGCGCGATGTGACGCCGACGGTGACGTCCTGGTCGCACTGGCCGCTGCCGCCGCGCTCTTCGAGCGAGCCTGGTACGGCGGGCGCAGCGTGACCGCGGCCGACTGGGAGCTCGCTGCCGATCGCTGCGCGACGGTGCGCCGGCTGGCGCACCTCCACGCTGTCGCTCGCGCATGAGGCGGAGCATCGCTCCGTCGCTGCTCACCGCAGGCGCGCTGGTCCTGGCATTGGTGTTCCTGGTGCTGAGCACCGCTCCGTCCACCCAGAGCGGCGACCCGTCCTCCCGCGTTGCCGGCAAGGCGGGCACGCTCGCGCTGTACACCTGGCTGCGCAACCTGGGCTTCAACGTCCACCGGGTCAGCGGTCAGTTCGACACGTCGGCGAGCGACGTGATCTTCGTCGTCGACCCGAGAACAGTCATCAGCGACGCTGACGCCGACGCGCTGATGCGCGCGCTCGACAGCGGCAGTGATGTCGTGCTCGCGCTGTCCGCGGATGAGCCCACCTCGTCCGCCGCGCTGCTGAGGCGTCTGCGCATCACCGTCGACACCGCTCGCCCCGCCGGGGACTCGACGCCGGCCCAGCCCATCGACGCCGGCGACCGCGTCCACCACGTGCCCATGGCAGCCGGCCTCGCCATCCAGCCGGCTCCCTACCTCACCCCCCTGCTCCACCAGTCCGGCCTGCTCACCGCGGTCGGCGAGCAGGTGGCGGCCGCCGGGCGCGCGTACGTGCTGGCCTCGCCCTTCCCGCTCAGCAACGACGGCCTGCGCGACCAGGACTCGGCAACGCTGGTGCTGTCGTTCCTGGAACGCGCCCGAGGTGGCGCGCTCGGCTTCGACGAGTATCACCACGGCGAGAGAGAGCAGGCGCTTGACGGTGCCGCCGCCATCTTCCAGAGCCCGGTCGGGCTGGCGCTGTTGCTGGGGGTGGCCGCAGTTCTTGCGTTCCTTGCGTTGAGCGGTCGTCGCCTCGGCCGCGCGGTCCACGCAGGAGACGCGTCGCTGGTGCCGAGCACCGCCACGTACATCGACGCCATGGCCGGCCTGTACGCACGCAGTCGCGATCGCGGCGCGGTGGCCACGCGGTACGCCGACGAGCTCAAACGCCGTCTCGCCTCTGGGGTGGGCGCGGACCCCGGCGGTGATGACAACACGTTTGTCGCCGCGGTTGCCGCTGTCCGGCCCGACCTCGCCGCCGACGTGACCGCTGTGCTGCAGCGCGCTCGCTCCCTGGCCTTGTCGCGGCCCGACGCCTCCGCGTTGCTGGCCCTGGCCCGGGACATCGACGGCCTCGAGACCCGGTGGGCCGAACCCGCCCTGGCTGCCCGGGCACAATGACATCGTGAGCACCACCGCCGAGCTTCGTGCCGCCTTCCACGCGGCGGTGGGTCGAGCGGTGGTCGGTCAGCAGCAGGCCATCGACGGCCTGCTCCTCACCATCCTGGTCGGTGGGCACGTGCTCATCGAGGGCGTCCCGGGAACCGCCAAGACGCTGATGGCGCGCTGCGCCGCGGCGGCGATCGACGCCCGGTTCACCAGGCTGCAGTTCACCCCCGACCTGCTCCCCTCGGACATCATCGGCACCAGCGTCTGGCGCGCCGACCGCGCCCAGTTCGAGTTCCGGCCGGGCCCCATCTTCACCGACACCCTGCTCGCCGACGAGATCAACCGCGCACCGGCCAAGACCCAGGCGGCATTGCTGGAGGCGATGGAGGAACATCAGGTGACTTCCGACGGCACCAGCCGTCCGCTCGGCGACCGCTTCATGGTGGTCGCCACCCAGAACCCGGTGGAGTACGAGGGCACCTACCCGCTGCCCGAGGCGCAGCTGGACCGTTTCTTCTTCAAGATCGCAGTCGATACCCCCGACCAGCCCACCGAGGCGGCGATGCTGCGCCGCATCGACGCCGGCTTCGACCCCCATGACCTCGTGGCTGCCGGCATCGCTCCGGTGATCGACGCCGCGGCGCTGAGCGCGGCCCGCGCCGAGGTGCTGGCGGTGCGCGTCAGCGACGAGGTGGTCGCCTACATCACCGCGATCGTCGCCGCCACCCGGAACTCCCCGGATGTCAGCCTCGGCGCCAGCCCACGCGGTGCCATTGCGCTGCTGCGCGGCGGCAAGGCGATGGCGGCAATCCAGGGGCGCGACTACGTCATCCCCGAGGACGTCAAGGACATCTGCATCCCTGCGCTGCGTCACCGCCTGGTCCGCCGGCCCGAGGCCGAGCTTCAGGGGATCGACGAGGTGGGGGCGGTGCAGCGGGCTCTCTCGCGGGTTGCCGTGCCGCGATGACCCGTCGCGCCCTGGCGCTGCTGGTTGCCCCGCTGGTGCTGGTGGCTCTGGGCACGGCCACGGGGGAGCTGCTGGGGGCAGGAATCGTCCTCTTCGTTGTCGCCGCCGCTCTCGTCGTCGTGGACTCGCGGCGCGCCCCCGGCCCCGACCGCGTGGAGGTGAGTCGCGAATGCGACCGCCTGTTCTCCGTGGGTGCCAAGAACCAGGTGACCCTGCTGGTGCGAGCTCCGCAGCGAGCGTCTCTGGTCCTCCGCGACGACGCTCCGGTGGCGATGCTCGCGTCGGCGCAGTTGCACACCATCACCGGCTCGGGGTCGGCGTCGTACACGCTCACCCCGCGCGCCCGCGGTGACGGCCAGTTCGGCAACGTCCACGTTCGTTCGCTCGGACCCTGCGGGCTGGGAACGCGCGACTTCACCGCCGCGGCAGCACAGACCGTGCGCGTGGACGCCGACATCTCCGCGGTTCGCGTCTACGAGGCGCTCGCCCGCCGCGGCCAGCTCCAGGAGCTCGGCGTGCGCACCCAGCGACGCCGGGGCGACGGCACGGAGTTCCAGCGTGTGCGTGAGGCGGTGCCGGACGACCCGCTGCGCCTCATCAACTGGCGGGCGACGGCGCGCACCGGGCGCCTGATGGCCACCGAGCTCTCCCCCGAACGCGACCAGCCGGTGATCGCGTGCATCGACTGTGGCCGGCTCATGGGGGTCGGGGCCGGCCCGCTCACCAAGCTCGACCACGCCATCAACGCGGCGCTGCTGCTGCTGCACGTGGCGCTGCGCACCGGCGACCGCGCCGGGCTTGTCGCCTTCGCCGACGGGGTCACCACCACCGTCGAGCCGCGCCGCGGCAGAGCCCAGCTGCGGGTTCTCCTCGACGGTGTGGGCCCGCTGCGACCCGGGGAGATCGAGTCGGACTACACGGCCGCGCTCACCGAGGTGCGCACTCGCCAGCGCAGGCGCGCGCTGATCGCGATCTTCACCGACATCGTCGACCGCGACCAGGCGGCGGCGTTGATCGAGCAGTGCGCGCTGCTGCGCCGGCGCCACCTCCCGCTGGTCATCACCGTGCGCGACCCGGCCGTCGAAGACATCGCCAAGCAGCGTCCCCGCGATGCTGCCGGCGTCTACGCGCGAGCCATCGCCGCCGGCATCGCGGCCGACCGCGCCGACGCGCTGCGGTTGCTGCGCGCCGGCCGCGTCGACGTCATCGACGCCGATGCCCGAACGCTCTCGCCCCGCCTCGTCAACCGCTACCTGGAGCTGAAGCGCCGCGCGGCCCTGTGACTGCGCTCAGGCCAGGCGCACCACAAAGGTGCCGGCGATCTTGTCGTGCCACCCCTGCTTGTGGGGATCGAACCCCGCCCAGATCAGCCCGATGGCGAACGGGATCGCCGAGACGACGTACCCGACAAACCGCAGCACCGCCTTGCCGACGCTGATGTTCTTCCCATCGGCGGCGTTGAGCACGCGCAGGCCCAGTGCCCTCTGACCCAGCGAGCCACCGAGCTGTGACCAGGTGACTGTCCAGTAGACGCCGAGAACGGCGGTGACGATCGCCGCGCCGGGGCCGTCGACGTGGGAGGTGCAGACGGAGACGCCGCTCCCCACGATCGTGCAGTTCGTCACCACCACCGAGAGCTTGACCAGGGCCGCGAGGACGGCGAGGGGGACGACGTCGACCAGGTAGGCGGCGAAGCGCACCCAGAAGCCTGCGTAGCCCAGGCCGGGAGCCGGGCCGGCCCGCTGGGACACGGCTCCCCCCGGGTAGGGTTGGGGCGGCGCGTACGGCGGCAGGGGCGCCTGGGGCGGGCCGTGGGGAGGCGGCGCCGGTGGAGGAGGAGTGGTCGCCACAGCTGCCCCGGCCCTCAGACCGCGCTCGCGCCCGGTGGGATGGGCACCCTGTCTTGCACTCTGGCTGACTCCTCTGGTGGCCGGGTCTTGCCGTCCCCAGGGCGGCAGTGTAGGAGAGCGGCCGGCGGCGAGGTCAGGCGGGGTCGGTGCCCGCCGGGCGGCGCGAGGAGGCGGCGGCGTCCAGCGCGCGGCCGCTGTCCGGTGCGAAGAGAAGCCCGACGATCGCGGCGCAGAAGAGCACGTTCAGCACGGTCGAGACCGAGAGGTCGAGTGTCCGGAGGATGAGCAGCACGACCAGCAGGACCTGGGCGGTGGCCAGGACATTCCGCACCCACGGTGCCAGCCGGCCACCCAGCTCGAAGCCCAGGTAGGCGAGCACCAACCCCGCGGCCACGTAGACAAACCCGAGGGTGGCGGCAGCCGTCCCGCTGAGCGTGCTGCCGTTGAATGGGACCTCATTGCCGCTGCCGAACACCGTCGCCGCGAGGATGACGAACGCGCCCCCCAGCCCCACCAGGGCGGCCTGAGTCCACACCAGGGAACGGCACATTCGGAGGGTCATCGGCAGGCTGCGCGCGGCGAAGCTGAAATCCACGCCTCGATCCTACCCCCGTATCGCCGTGGCCAATGGCCCGAAACCGAGTTGTCAGACGCGCGGAACAGCCGCCACGTCGGGCTCGCTCGTGGGCAGGGCCTCGATGGTGGCGATCACCGCGCGGGTGAGCTGCGTCGGCGTGCTTGCGCCCGCGGTCACGCCGATGCGGTGCATACCCGCGAACCACTCGGGGCGAACCTCGGCCGCGGTGTCGACCAGGAAGGCCGGTTTGCCGCCTCTTTCCTCCACGACCTGGACCAGGCGCAGGCTGTTGCTGCTGCGCGAGCTACCCACCACCACCACGCAGTCCACGTCGGTGGCGGCGAGGACCGCGGCCTCCTGCCGTTCCTGGGTGGCGAGGCAGATCTCGTTGTGGACCGCGATGTCTGGGAACCGCTCGACCAGCCTGTCGATGATCGCCTTGGTGTCCCACATCGAGAGCGTCGTCTGACAGGTGACGGCCAGCCGGGTGCCCGGCGGGAAGTTCAGCTCGTCCACCTCCTCGATGCGCTCGACCATGGTGGTGTGGTCGGGGGCCACGCCGAGCGCGCCGGCAGGCTCGGGATGACCGCGCTTGCCGATGTACACGACGTGATACCCCTCGCCGGTCAGCCGTCGGACCAGGTCGTGGGTGCGGGTGACGTCGCTGCAGGTGGCGTCGACGACCTGCAGCCCGCGACGCTTCGCCTCGGCCACCACCTGGGGGGAGATCCCGTGCGCGGTGAAGACCACCGTCCCCGATTCGATCTGCTCGAGGCCCTTCATCCGGTCGGGGGCATCGACCAGGGCCACGCCGCTCTCCTCGAGCTCGCGGGTCACGTGCTCGTTGTGGACGAGGTAGCCGAGCATGGTCACTTGCTCGCCGGGGGCGCGCTCGCTGCCCACCCGCTTGGCGATCCGGATGGCCTCGACCACACCATGGCAGTAGCCACGCGGGGTGATGCGCACAACCTCCATCTCGACGTCCAGTCTACGCCGCGTCCCTTCAGACGCCGGCGGCCACCTGGTCGACGTGCACGCAGGGGCGCCCCCGCCGCGGCCGGCCCGCCAGCAGCAGCCAGCCGTACAGCGCCGTCCCGATGACAGCCCCGACCAGCAGCTTGGCAACCGCGGGCAGGCCGGAAGGGGACACGTAGGCCTCGACCAGCCCGGAGACGATCAGCAGCGAGGCCGCCCCGAAGGCGAGGCCGAGCGAGCTCAGAGCGGCCCTGCTGAAGGCCTCGCTGCGGCTCAGCAGACCGGGCCGGAGGATGGCGTCGCCGACGTAGAGCCCGGTGGCGCCGGCGATCACGATGATGCTCAGCTCGAGCACCCCGTGGGGAACGATCAGCGACCAGAAGGCGAGGTCGTAGCCGCCCTGGTGGACCGCGGCGGCGATGGTGCCGAGCATCCACCCGTTGGCAGCGAGGATGAAGGCGGTGGGCACACCGGCGAGCGCGCCACCCAGGAAGCACACGGCGGCAACCTTGATGTTGTTGGTGATGATCACGGTGCCGAGGAGCGGCGCGTTGGGAAGGCTGCTCACCTGGCCGCGGGCCAGCTGGTCGAAGCCTGAGGCGGGGATCAGGGAGTTGCGCAGGTCGGGGCGGAGGTCGACAGCCAGCCAGCCGGCGATCGCGCCCGCGAGCAACAGCCCAAGGCTCACCAGCATGTACGTCCGCCGCTCGCGGAAGGAGCGGGGGATGCCGACCAGGAACCGCCGCACCAGGTCGTGACCAGGAACTGGGGTCGACCGGAACAGCATGGGGTGGGCGCGAGCGCACAGGTTGTTGAGGAACGAGGTGACGGCCTCGTCGGGGAAGTCGCGGCGCGCGATGGCCAGGTCGCTGGCCGTGTCGCGGTAGAGCGCGCCGAAGCGCTCGAGCTGGGCTGCCGGGGTGTCGCGAAGGCGGCCCCGCCGGCTGCGCTTCAGCATCGCCTCGAGCTCCCGCCACCGCCCCCGCCGCGTCGCCATGAAAGCCGCCAGCGTCACCGCCCCGTGCGCCCCTGGAGCTGGAGATAGAGGCGTTCCAGGAACAGCTCAGGAGGCCATCGCCGCTCGGGTGCGCTCGCCGGTACCTCCATGCGGTCGAGCAGGCGGGTGCTCATGTCGCCCGCCAGTCGTGCACGCAGAAGGGGCGCCAGGCCGGGGCGGCTGAGCAAGGTGCGGATCGCCGCCAACTCGCGCTCCCCGAGACGGTCAACGCCGTCGATGACCGGGCCCGCGTCTGGGGTGCGCACCATCACCGGCGGGGGCGCGATCGCGGCCGCGAACGAGGCGATGGGACGCACCCGCACCACCACGGTGCCGGCAAGAAAGTCGCCGAGGCGGCGCGAATGACGGCTGCAGAACATCACCACCACGCCCACGCCCAGCAGCACGTCGACCAGGCGGGCGATGTTGCGGACGAACAGTTGACCAGGTGTGGCCGCCGCGCCGGAGATGCCGAGAACCTGCAGGTGCCCGGCGGACTTGCCCGGGGTGCGTCCTCCGGTGAGCATCTCGCAGAGAGTGAAGTACCCCACATAGACGAACAGGTCCACGCCGGCGATGGCGAGGATCCCGACCAGCCGGTTGCGGCTGTTGTCGACACTGATGGCACCGACAAGGCCGATGCTGACCGCCAGGATGACCACGCCCACGATGAGCGTGTCGATGATCTGGGCGATGAAGCGGCTGCCCAATCCGGCGACGTCGTAGCCGATCCCGACGTTGTCCGACGTGCTCACCCTGAGCATGTCGGGATTTCCGCCACTCACGCGTCCCATCGTGGCACAGCCGCCGCGACCGCGCGGTCACGCCTGCTCGCCACCGCGGGTACCATGCGGCAGTCCCAGTCCGGCGACGTCAGGAGGCAGGCATGGCGGAGGTCAAGGCGGAGCTGGTGGGCAACCTCTGGAAGATCGTCGCCGAGGTGGGCCAGCAGGTCGAGGAGGACGACACGCTGATGATCCTCGAGTCCATGAAGATGGAGATCCCGGTCACGGCGCCGGTGTCGGGCACCGTCACGGAGATCCGGGTCAAGGAGGGCGACGTGGTCCAGGAGGGACAGGTCGTCGCCACCCTCGAGTAGCCGGCCGGCCGGCGGTACGCTGGGCGGCGTGCTGCCCGACCTCCACGAGATCCGCACCGCCGACAACGTCGGCATCGGCTACGACGCCGCCGGGATCGGCAGCCGCTTCCTCGCCTTCGCCCTCGACGCCCTGATCCTCGGCGTGGTGGTGTTCGCCGCGCTGGTGGTGGCGGTGGTGATCTCCCCCGACGGCGTGGTCGGGACCCTCGCCCTCGCCCTTCTCGTGCTCGTCCCCATGCTGGTCGCGGTCGGCTACTTCACCCTCGCCGAGGCGCTCACCGCCGGTCGCACCCCGGGGAAGCGCGCCCTCGGGCTGCGGGTCATCCGCATCGACGGCGGCGCCCCGGGGCTGCGCGAGGCGCTGGTGCGGAACATCGTGCGCCTCCTCGACCTCGCCCTCGGGATCGGCCTGGTGGTGATGTTCCTCGACCGCCGCTCCCGCCGCCTCGGCGACCTCGCCGCGGGCACGGTGGTGGTCCGCGAGCGCCGCGCCACCCTTCCGGCCGCCCCGATGCTGCCCCCGCCGATGCTGCGCACCCCCGATGCCGGCCCGCTGATCGACGGGGTCGACCGTCTCGGCGGCGCCGAGTGGACCGCGCTGCGCACCTTTCTCGCCCGCCAGGGGATGCATCCCGAGCAGCGCGCCCGGCTCGCCGCGGTGATGGCCGAGCGGCTCTGCGAGCGCCTCGGGCTCGGCCCCGCCGCGCCGGAGCGGCAGTGGCCGCCGGAGCTGCTGCTCGAGCGCCTCTACCTCCAGCTGCTCCCCCGCATGGCCCCGTACCCCCCGGCCCCGGGCATGCCGGTGTGACCGCCGAGCAGTTCGCCGCCCGCCGCCAGCCGGGGTGGGCCGAGCTCGAGCGCCACCTCGCCCAGGCCCGCCGGGGGGTGCTGCGCTCGGTGCCCGCGGACGCCCTCCAGCGTTTCGGGGTGCTCTACCGGCACGCCGCCAGCGATCTGGCCATCGCCCGCCGAGACTTCCCCGCCGAGCCGGTCACCGAGTACCTCAACAGCCTCTGCGGCCGCGCCCACCCGCTCCTCTACCGGGGCCAGCCGCTCCGCCCCTCGGCGCTGCCCGCGTTCTACGCCACCGGCCTGCCCCGCGCCGTCCGCCGGGCGGGGCGGTACGTCGCCGCCAGCCTCGCCCTCAGCCTGTTCGGGGTGCTCGCCGGCTGGCTCGCGGTGCGGCTGCGTCCCGACATCGCCGCCACCCTCATCCCCGACTCGCTCTTCGATCGGATGGCTCGCGGAGAGGCCCACGGCGGCATCGGCAACGCCCCCGTCGTCGCCAGCTTCATCATCCAGAACAACATCCGGGTGGTCCTCTTCTGCTTCGCCGGCGGCGCGCTGCTCGGCATCCCCACCGCGCTCTCGCTGCTGGTCAACGGCTGGATGCTCGGCACCCTCGGAGCCGCCGTGCACCGGGACGGCTTCGACGAGCGCTTCTGGGCGCTGATCGTCCCCCACGGGGTGATCGAGCTCAGCGTCATCGTGCTCGCCGGCGCCACCGGCCTGATGCTCGGCGACGCCATCCTCCGGCCGGGGCTGCTGCGCCGCACCGACGCGCTCGCAGCGGTGGCGCTGAACGCCGTGGCGCTCGCCGTCGGGGCCGCCTCGCTGCTGGTGATCGCCGGCCTGCTCGAGGGCTTCGTCTCCCCCAGCGACCTGCCGATCGGCGTCAAGTACGCCATCGGCGCCACCACCGCGATCCTCCTCTACTCCTGGCTGCTGCTCGCCGGCCGGGCCCGGTCGCCGGCGGCACGCCTGCGCCTCGACGGCTGATCGCACTCGACTGGCGCCGCGTACACTGGCCCCATGGAGGTGGTCAGGATCACCCCGCGCGGGTACTGCCACGGCGTCGTCGAGGCGATCCGCATGGCCAAGAAGGTGGGCGGCCAGAACGGGGGCGAGCCGGTCTCGATGCTCGGCTACCTGGTCCACAACGAGCACGTCACCCGCGAGCTCGAGGAGCACGGCGTCCGCCTGGTCGATTCCGACGACCGGGTCGCCGGCCTCGAGCAGATCGAGTCGGGCACCGTGATCTTCACCGCCCACGGGGTCTCGCCGGCGGTGGTCGAGGGGGCGAGGGCGCGGGGGCTGAACGTCGTCGACGCCACCTGCAGCGACGTCACCCGCACCCACGACCTGGTCCGCCGCCTGCTCGGCGAGGGCCGCGAGATCGTCTACATCGGCAAGCGCGGCCACCCCGAGCCGGAGGGGGTGGTCGGCATCGACCCCGAGCGCATCCGGCTGGTGGAGCGCATCGAGGAGGCCGACGAGCTCGACGTCCCCGACGACACCCGGCTGGCGGTCACATGCCAGACCACCCTCTCGATGTGGGACACCCGGGCGATCATCGACCGCCTCGTCGAGCGCTTCCCCGAGATCGAGGTGCACAACGAGATCTGCCTCGCCACCCAGGAGCGCCAGGAGGCCGCGGTGCGCGCCGCCGCCGACCTCGACTGCGTGGTCGTCGTGGGCAGCATGCGGAGCAGCAACAGCCGCCGCCTGGTCCAGGTGGTCGAGGAGCGGGCGGGCCGCCGGGCGATCCTCGTCGACACCGCCGCCGACCTCGACCCGGCGTGGTTCCGGGGCGTCCGCCGGGTCGGGGTCACCGCTGGCGCCTCGACGCCGACGCAGATCACCCGCGCGGTGATCGCCGCCCTCGAGGCCCTTCCCGACCAGCAGAATGAGGTCGCCCAGCCGGCCGGGGACGCCGCCCGGGGCTGAGCGACCGGCGCACCCGGAAGCCGGAACCGGAGGACGCGAACGGCCGTGTTCCGCTCGGGCGCGGCCGGTACACTGCTGCACGACCGCCGTACATCGCCGGCGACTCGAGGAGGTCGAGCCGTGACCACGATGGGGACCCCGCCCGACGAGCCGATCCCCGCACCGGCGACCGAGCCGCAGCCGGCGGCGGCGCCGAGCGCGGCGGGAACGATCTCACCCGACGGACGCTGGGTCTGGGACGGAACCCGGTGGCAGCCGGCGGGGCCGCCCGCGGGGATGGCCCCCGGATATCCCGGCGCCGGCCATGGACCGGTCATCGGACCCGCCCCCGGACTCGCCTACGCCGGCTTCTGGATCCGCTTCCTCGCCTACCTCATCGACTCGGCGATCATCTTCGCGGTGCTGTTCGTGCTCTCCCTGGTCACCGGCGGATTCACCAAGACCGACCCGACCACCGGGCTGCAGACCGTCAACGGCGCCCTGCAGGCGCTCGCCATCGTCGGCGGCATCGCCTACGTGGTCGGCTTCTGGGGCGCCCGCAGCGCCACCCCCGGACAGATTGCCCTCGGCATGCGCATCGTCCGCGCCGACAACGGGGCACCGATCGACGTCAGCAAGGCGGTGATCCGCTACCTCGGCTACATCATCTCCGTCATCCCCTTCGGCCTCGGCCTGATCTGGGCGGGCTTCGACCCGCGCAAGCAGGGATGGCACGACAAGCTCGCCGGCACCTACGTCGTCCGGCCGGTGGCCTCGTAGTGACCACCTCGGACATCCCCCCCGAGGAGCCGGTGGCGGCCGCCGCGGCGCCGCCGCCGAGCCCGCCGGGCACCCTCTCCCCGGACGGCCGCTGGGTCTGGAACGGGCAGCAGTGGCAGCCCGCGCCGCCGCCTCCGCCACCGCCCGGCTACGCGCCCCAGGGGTACGGATACACGCCCTCCGCATACCCGGCGCAGGCACCCCCCGGCTACGGCGCACCGCCGCCGCCGGGATACGGGGCACCGCCGCCGGGATACCCCGGCGCCGGCTATCCCGGGTACGCCGCCCCGGCGATCGGTCCGGCTCCGGGTGTCGCCTACGCCACCTTTCTGCAGCGGGCCGGCGCCGCGATCCTCGACGGGATCATCTTTCGGGCCTCCCGGCATGGATGTGGGTGCGGCTGAGGATCGG
>JRHI01000119.1_pt1 | contig 82834 bp, 83 predicted proteins | sample 215371 | NCBI WGS metagenome assembly JRHI01 (sample SAMN02929681, study PRJNA255918) | sediment metagenome | biome: cave system; feature: Ice Cave; material: Sediment; isolation source: sediment from deep within a dark volcanic ice cave with no known source of... ... | reverse complement strand
GCCAGCATCGAACGATTCTGTTTGCGAACTTCTAACTCAGGACACTAGCGAGCCGTCGTGTTGAGGTAACCATGCGTGCCACGCCGCCGAGACGATCGCGATTCTTGATCCGCCATAGTTCCATACCGCACTGTCACACGAATTCTTTGTAGCGATCCAGAAAGCGCACCGGCTTCGAGAGTGCGTCGCGTCGGAACGGATCGCCGAGTTCGCGTGTGACCATCATCTCCAGGACCGTCGTCTTGCCGTTCTTTTGCGCGTCACACGCAGCGCGCAATGCGGGGCCTACATCGGAAAGCTTGTCGACGACGATGCCCTCGGCGCCCATGGATCGGGCAATGCCGGCAAAGCTCGGGTTTTCCAGGTTCGTACCAAGAAACCGGTTGCTGTAGAAGTCGACCTGGTTCTTCTTCTCGGCGCCCCATTGCTGGTTGTTGAACACCACTGGCGTGACCGGAATCTTTTCCCGTATGCAGGTCATAATCTCGCCGAAGCTCATCGTCCACGCCCCATCGCCAACATACGCGATCGCGGGTCGCTCCGGCGCGGCGAGTTTCGCGCCTATGATGGTGGGAAACGCGTAACCGCAATTGCCGAAGCTCATCGCCGCGAACATGCTGTTTGGGCGGCTGAAGCGGAGATAACTGTTCGAAACGGAGCAGATGTTGCCGATGTCGGTTGACACCATAACATCGTCGGGCATTGCTTTTTCGAGCTCACGCAGCATCTGGCGCGGATGCATGTACGGGCTGCCCTTCATAACACCCAGGCTCCATTCGTCGCGCTCGTGATGCCAGCCGTCGAGCTCGGCTTCCCATGCCTCCTTCTCCTTGCGAATCTCCTCGAGGCGCTTTTCGCGATTCGCTTTTCCAGCTAGCGATCGGGTTTGCAGTCGTTGGCGCAGCGCTTCGGCGGCTGACTTGGCGTCGCCGCAGATTCCGACCGATATTTTTTTCACGAGTCCCAGCATCTTGGGGTCCGCATCGACCTGGATGATCCTGGCGTTCTGCGGCCAGTACTCCATGCCGTGCTGCGGAAGCGTGCCGAAGGGACCAAGCCGTGTTCCCAGCGCGAGCACCACGTCGGCGCGGGAAACAAGCTTCATCGCAGCTTTGGAGCCCTGGTATCCGAGAGGACCGCACCAGAGCGGATGCCGGGAAGGAAACGAATCATTGTGGAGGTAGCTGTTCACGACCGGCGCGCCGAGCAGGTCGGCAAGCGCCACGCTTGCATCGACGCCGCCTGCCATGACCACGCCGCCTCCGGAGACGATCACCGGAAACTGTGCCGCGGCCAGTAGGTCCGCGGCTTCGTCTAAACTTTTCAATCCGCCGGGCCCGCGCTCGATGCGCATCGGTTGCGGAATTTCGAACTCGTGGTCGCCGTAAAAGTAGTCTCTGGGAATGTTGAGTTGGGTAGGTCCCATTTCGAGCATTGCCCGGTCGAACGAGCGAGCGGTGATCTCGGCCATGCGCCTGGGATTGTTAATGTGGCCCTGGTACTTCGTGAGCTTGGAAAAAATCGATAACTGTTCCGTCTCCTGGAAGCCACCCAATCCCATTGTCAAAGTGCCACTCTCCGGGGTGATCATGACCACCGGCGTATGCGCCCAATACGCGGCGGCGATCGAGGTCACGAAATTGGTGATGCCCGGCCCGTTTTGTGCCATGCAGACGCCGTGCCGACCGGAAACCCGCGCATAACCGTCCGCCATGTGGCCAGCGCCTTGTTCGTGGACGGTTGGGATGAAACGAATACCCGCTGCCGGAAATAAATCGAGCGCGTCCATTAGCGCCGACCCGACGATGCCGAAGACGTCCGTGACGCTATTGGCCCGCAGGGTCTCGACGAACGCTTCGCTGGCCGTCATTCGCATTTTTTGTGTGGAATTAGCAGGAGGTCGCGTGATCGGCTTGTCCATATGCGTTCCTTGTGTTTGGGTGTCAGAACTGGAAAAGTGAACTCTTGGCTCCATTAAAGCTGCGCTGCGCTTCGCTTTGCGCTCGTCGTCGAGATACGGCGATTGCGCACAAGGAACTTGCAGGATGTTGTCCGACATCGAAAGGTCGGATCCCGGGGGACGGCATTAAGCACTCTCATAGAGTCGGGTCAGCACGAATTCGCGATGACCCAAAGCCTCAGCAGCCGTAAGCCGTCCGTTTGCGGTGCGAAACATCATGTCCATGAGCTTGTCGCCTGCCTGGTCCATCGTGATTTCGCGTTGCAGCAGGCCCGACGTATCCACGTCGATGTGCTCGCTCATGGTCCGCACCGTGCGCGGATTAGCGCAGATCTTAATCACGGGAAGGATCGGATTTCCGATGACGTTGCCCTGTCCCGTCGGAAAGAAATGAACGACATATCCCGAGGCGGCGCAGAGCGTGACCATCTCGGCCGCTGCCGACGAGCTATCCATGAACCAAAGACCAGAGGCGGTCGGAACCTCCGCCTTGTCGAGAACACCGTCGATGACGCACTTGCGCCCAATCTTCTGAATGTTGCCAAGCGCTTTCTCCTCAATGGTCGTGAGGCCTCCGGCAATGTTGCCTTTGGTCGGCTGCGAATCCGAAAGGTCGCTTGTCTTGTGGCGATTAATCACCTCTTGGTAGCGATCGAAGAGACGCTGAAAGTCGGCGCGCACCTTGTCGTCGCGACAGCGAGCAGCGACGATATGCTCGCCGCCAGTGAGCTCGGTCGTTTCGCCAAAAACGAGCGTGCAACCCGCCTCATAGAGCTTGTCGAAAGCGTCACCGACGGTCGGATTCGCACCGCATCCGGACGTCGTATCCGATTCGCCGCACTTGGTCGAGATCCAAAGATCTTCCATGGGGCACTCGACGCGATTGAGTTCGCTGGCCGCCTGCAGATATTCGCGGGCGGTGCGGGATGCACGCATGATCGTGTCGTGATCACCATGAAGCTCGATACCGAAGCCGCTAACAGGCTTGCCCGTCGCTGCAATGCCGTCCACGACCTTCTTGGTCCAGCCTTCCTCGATGCCTATGACGACGACTGCGGCAACGTTCGGATTGCTTCCGGCACCGATAAGCGTCCTAAAGTGAAGGTCGAGGTCGGCGCCGAACTGCAATCGCCCGTAGGGATGGGGAATTGCAAGGGCGCCCTTGATGTTATTGGCCACCGCCTCCGCTGCGGAATTGGACAGATCGTCGACGGGAAGGATAATGACGTGGTTGCGCACACCAACGCGACCGTTTTCGCGGCGGTAACCCCAGAAGGTACTTTGCATGATGAGTCCTGTTTCGAACATGGATTGGATGTCCCCTTCCACCCTGGTCGGTGAGGAAGGTCGGATGCGGCCTGAATCACCACCTCTTGGTCTTGATGTTATGTACGTGTGCGTGCTGGCCTTTCTCGATCGGCGCGACAACCTTTCCAATGTCGACGCCGTACTTGATGACGGTCCCGCCCAGAGGGAGGTCTTTTAAGGCCACCTTGTGCCCCAGTGGGATGTCTTGTGCACAGGGCAGCGTAATGGTCCGGTCTTCGTCCAGGATCAGCCCAGTCAGCGTCATGCCAGCCGTCACACCTTCGACAACCACGACCGCGACCGAGTCGTTGGGGTCATGTAAAACACAATGAATCATGGCAAACTCCCTTTAAATAATGTGCATTGAAGGCAGCGGACGCTGACCGTCTTTCCGGCGCCGGAAAGACTCAGGTTTCTCCGGACCGTCTGTGATGGTCACCACGACTGTCGCCGAGGCTCAACCGCAGCGATGGTCTGCGGCACGACCACGTTGCCTAAGCCGCCCACTTATCCGGCAGTAATTTATCCAGCGACTCGGAAATCTCGTAAACGCTTTGGACGGCCAGTTCTGGGCCGAAGGCGACTTTCTCACGCTCGGCGCGCTTCCTCAGCCCTTCCTCGTGCACCGCCATCGCCTCCTCGGGGAAGGGCATCAGGCCCGGATCCAGGATGCGGAGATAACCGTCGGCATCGCGCGCCGGCATGACGCGGCTTTTGCAATGACGGTTGGGCGACCAGGGGATGTCCATTACGCCGGCCTCGAAGGCTCGCACCGTGCCGACCGCCGCGTCGCCGTCGCCCATCTCGAGGACCTTGTCGACGATTGCACGCACCTCGCGCGCGATCAATGCTTTTTCTTTCTCGAATTCGGCCAAGCCGTCGAGGCGGATGTGGCGCGCGAGATAAATCGCCATGCGCGTCACGCGCAGTCCTTCGGCGTTCGCCTGCGGCGTTGGGATGCCGAACGCCTCGTGCGTGCTCTTGGTAGTGACGCTGGCCGCGCCGCTGATGGCAGCAAGAGTGCCGCCATAGCTGATGATGGCAGCGGCCTGGGCTTCGTCTTGAGGCCAGGCGCTCATCCAGTGCAGCAGCGTCACCGGCGTGAACACGTCGTAAAAACCTTTCCGTGCAAGATATTCCTGACACAGTTCGCGGCACGCGGCGACCGCTGCGGCGTCCTGGACAAGGTGCAAGGTTTCGCCCATCTCCAGGCCGTAGTTCTTCACGCCCTGGGCTGCGGCGAGCAGGCAGTCGAGCACGCAGGTGATGATCGCGATCGAAGGCGGAATATTGGTGCCGGTGAGGAAGCCGGGCTGGCGCCGATGCAGTTCCACGCCGTGCTCCTGGTACATCGCGGCCAAACGGTCCAGGTACTGGTGGTTGCGGATACCGTCCTCGATCGACAGTTCCTTGATGTAGGAAGTGGTGTACGCGATGCCGGAACCAAGATAGCCGGAATAGCCTCCGGCGAAAGCGATTTCGCTGGTGAGGCGCGGCATCGTGGTGCCGGTGAGCATGATGGCCGGCTTGTCGATCGCCTCGATCAACTGCCGGGCGCGCACTACGCCGTAATTGACCATAGGGTAGCCGTTCAGCATCGAACGACCCAGCCTCTCGGATTCTTCGACCCCTTTTTGCGCCAGCTCCCATTGCTCGTTACGCGTGTAACTGTCGGTGGTCGTGGGGACGATGTCGGCGAGCCCTTCTTTATCGAGTGTCACCATCAGTGCGCGTTGCATGTCGAAAGTGCCGAAACCGCCCCGCGGCTGCGTCAGGCAGCGCCCTTCCGCCACAGCCTGTCGCATCACCCAACCGAGCTGCTTGTGCCTTGGCAGATTCTTATGCAGCTCGACCGCCTGGTGGAAATCAACATCAGCCCCGGAGGGCCACCGCGCCAGGTTGGTCTTGCGCATTTCGTCGAACACATCGTCCGCAATACGCGCCTCGGATAGGGGCGCACGGATAGCCTCAGGCGCAGTGGGTGCGTTCATGGCAGCTCTCGCTATCGATCGGCTCCAGATGAGCCAGGGCAAGTTCGAGGGCGGCCTGGGGTTCGACCGAACCAAGCAGGCCGCATGCGTACAGCAAGTATTCGCGGTCGAGAAAAAACTTGGGTTGCCGGGGCCGCAAGGACAACGGCTCGGCCGGAGAAGCCAGAGTCTTCCGCAGCACCGCATAGGGATCGGGGCTGTGAACCAGCGCGCCGCCGGTGCCGATGACGGTGCCGACGCTGGATAAGTCCTTACCGTATTGCACCGTGGCCGGACCCATGGCGGTGTACACCGTCGCCACCGTGCCGCAATGTCGCGTCACAGCCTGCTGCACCGCAGCGCACACAAGCGCTTGATCGAGTGCGATTTCATCGGCACTCTTCGGCAGGCATTCAACATCACGCGCGAGTCCATCAAGCAGAACCGAAACACGGGCCGGTGCGAGCTTGGCCTCGGACGCGATGAACTCCAGCCCTACGGCTTCTACAATGGCCGAGGCGTTGTGGCGCATGCCCAGATCGCCCTCGACGGTGCGCTTGACGCGAGGCTCAGGTAAACCCTGCGTGATAACGCCGACGGCAGAGGGTTGGCCATTCGCGACCGAGTGCACGTCGGTGGTCGCGCCACCTGGATCGACCACCAAGAGCGGGCCCAGTCCGGGCGCACCGGCGCAGCCGTCCGCAAGCAACCTGGCCCCTTCCATGACAGCCGCGGGCGTGGGCATGAGAACATGGTCGAGCTCGGCTTGAGCGCCGTCAATACCTTTAGCGTGCACGATTCGCTCGATGAAAACGCGCCGTATCGCTGCGCGTGCCGGCTCTATGTTGAGCACGTTGAACTCGGGCATGACGTTTTCGCAATGAATAACTTCCCTCCCCGCAAGAAGTGCCGCTGCTTCATCGGCGGCATTACGGTTGCCGGCCAGCACGATGGGGCAGGCGAGAGCGCTTTTACCGATAGCGGCGGCGTTGTGCAAGATGACGTCGCTGTTGCCGCCGTCGGTACCACCGGCGAGCAGTAAGATGTCGGGCGCGACGAGGACGATGCGCACGACATCGTCCTGGGTCAGGCGATAAGCGAAGGTTCCCACCAGTCTCGCACCGGCGCCGAGCGCGGCACGGCGGGCGGCTTCTGCGGTGAGTTCGCGCACCAGGCCGACCGTGACCATGCGCAACCCGCCAGCGGCGCTACTGGAGGCGAGACGATACCGGAACACAGGCAGCCTGCCCAAGTGCTTCTCCAGGTCCGCCAGCGCGGCTTTCATCCCGATCATGATGTCGGAGGTCACCGTAGACGGACCCTGACCGGAACCCAGGATGCGGCAGCGCTCCAGATCTATGGCGCGCAGCTTCGTATACGTGCTGCCAAAATCGATAAGTAAGGCGGCAGCCGGCATGTGCTTACGCCTCGGCTCGCTGCAGGCCCTGCTCGCGTGCCACGAAATCGCGATTCAGCCATTCGATCACCGTCTCTATCCTGGTGCCGGGCGGCGCGGCGCGGTCAAATCCCATTTCTAGGAATCGTTTTTCCACCTCGGGCCAGGACGTCTTGCCAACGACCAGATTGCCACCGACGTACAGAAGAATGTTATCAAGGCCGGCTTCCACGCACAGATCGCGAAACCCGCGGCAGTCGAGCTCGCCCTGGCCGTAGAGCGAGGACACCATGATCGCGTCGGCTTTGGTTTCCACCGCCGCCTTGATGAAATCCGCGGCAGGCGTCAGCGCGCCCAGACTGATCACCTTGTAGCCAGCCTTTTCGAGCGCCATCGACAGGATGCGATTTCCGACGATATGCGTGTCCGACCCAATGACGCCCGTTATCAGTGCTTTCATGTGCTCATCCGATGGTCATCCGGGGTGTCGCTCTTTGTATTCGTGCCTGAGATAGCGCAACAGCGGGTAAGTCAGGGCGACGATCACGAATACCACCACGGTGCCGCTGATCGGTCGCGTAAAGAAAACAGTCCAATCGTTCTGGTAGCTGATCATGCTGGTCATGAAGGAGCTCTCGGCTTGTCTGCCGAGAATGCAACCGAGCACCATGGGCGCGATGGGGAATTTGTACTTCTCGAACAAGTAGCCGACGATGCCGAAGATGACGATCATCCACAGGTCAGTGACGTTGTTGCGCGCCGAGAAAGCGCCGATGAAGCAGAACAGCACGACGAACGCGGAGGTGACCGCCTCCGGCCAATAGAGCACCTTGATCAGGAGTTTGATGGCGAAATAACCCATCAGGCACATGCCGATCACACCCACCAAGAGCGACGCGAAGATGGCGTAAACCAGGGCGGGGTCCTTGGTGAAGAGCTGCGGCCCGGGCTGCACGCCATGCAGAAGGAACGCGCCGAGAATGACGGCGGTCGCACCGCTGCCCGGGATACCGAGCGTCAGGAGCGGCACCATGTGACCCGCGACCGTCGCGGTGGACGCGGTCTGCGGCGCGACGATGCCTTCGGCGATGCCCGTGCCAAGCTCCTTTCTTCCGTGCTTATCGGGTTGTCACACACACCCGCTACCGGTAGTATGTTGAGCAACTGCATGAACGTGGGACGACGACGGCGATCGATGTGCTTGAGCGAGGCGATTTGCCGTTCCCGCGCTCGCTGCCTGAGTTTCAGCGCCTGTTTCCGAATGAGGCGGCGTGCGCGGCCTATCTTGAACGCGCCCGCTGGAGCAACGGGTTTGTCTGTCCTCGTTGCTGCACATTCGGCGAGCCTTACCGTATCTCCACGCGCCCAGGCGTACTCCGCTGCCGGAAGTGCCGCTGCGATACGAGTCTTACTGCCGGCACCGTCATGGAGCGCACGCACACACCGCTCTCGGTTTGGTTCTGGGCAGCGTACTTGGTCACCAGTCAGACGCCCGGCATATCGGCTGTTCAGTTCCAGCGGCAACTCGGACTGTCGTGCTACGAGACTGCCTTCCAGATCCTTCACAAGTTGCGCGTCGGCATGGTGCGACCGGATCAGGACCGAATTGGCGGTAAGCCCGGAGAAGTCGTCGAGGCCGATGAAACCTACGTGGGTGGCCGTACGCGCGGCAAGGGACGCGGCGTCCACGACATGGTCCTTGTGGCCGGCGCCGTCGAAGTCCGTCAGCGCAAGCGTACCAGCAGCCTCAACAAGCGGAAGACCGGGCGGTACGCTGGTCGCGTCCGGCTTGCCCTGGTGCCGGACCGAAGTACCAAGTCGTTGGGCGGCTTCATCGAAAGTGCCGTGGCGCCCGGCGCCACCATCATCACCGACGACTGGAGCGGGTACGCCGGCCTTACCAAACGCAACTATCTCCACACCGCTGTCCCGGAACGGGGCGATGCACAAGTCGCGGAAACCTTCCTGCCGATCATTCACCTCGTGTTCTCCAATCTCAAGACCTGGTTGCGCGGCATCCATCACGGCGTCAGCCCGCAGCACTTGCAGGCGTACCTCAATGAGTTCACCTTCCGCTTCAACCGCCGCTTCTACCCCTTCAATGCCTTTCGCTCCCTGCTCGGCATCGCTGGCGACGTTACCGCGCCCACCTACGCCGAGCTCTACGCCGCGAAATCACGACTCACTACATCTAGTAGGAGTGTGTGACAACCCGATAAGCACGGTCTGATCAAGGCCGGCTCGGTGAAGGGTGCGCCGATCAATTGCACTGCGACCGGCAAGCCCTCGCTCGACAATCCCGCCGGCAGCGACAGCGCGCATGCGCCGAGATAGTTGGCGACCCGGGTGAATGTCGCCAGCGGTGTCGCTCCTTCGTCGACCTGGTCGAGCGGCGTCGCGCTGATCGGCAGTGTCGGCGTTAGCAGCGCGGCGCGTCCCTCCATCCACTGCGCAAACATCGCCGCCGCGCGCTTGCGCTGGGCAAGCTCATCGATATAGTCGGCGGCGCTGATGGATTTGCCTCCGAGCGTGCGCTTGCGCACCCAGGGATCGATGTCGAGCGCCGGGTCCTCGATGTACGCGCGGTGCATCGCCCACGCCTCGGCGGCGATGATGCGTCCGTTGCGCACCATCGTGTCCTCGAAGTCGAACGGCGCTCGCGCTTCCTCGACAATGGCGCCGCGATCGCGAAAGCCCGCGATCGCGTCTTCGAACGCGCGCAGCACCGCGGGGTCGGTCGTCGGAGGAAAATGTTCGGCGGCGAGCGCGGTGATGCGCATCCCGCGAATGTCGGGCTCGCCGGCGAGCGACGCGGCGAAGTCTACCCGCGGCGCCTGAAGCGTCGAAGCATCGCGCGCATCGGGCCCGGCCATCGCGGCGGTCAGCAGCGCCGCGTCTTCGGCGTTATGCGTCAGCGGCCCGAGCGAATCCAGGGTCAGCGCCAGCGGCACTACACCGGCAAGGCTGATGAGCCCGTACGTGGGTTTGAGTCCCGTGAGACCGCAGAGCGCAGCCGGAATGCGGATCGACCCTCCGGTGTCGGAACCGATGGCGGCGGGCGCGAGGCCTGCCGCCACCGCGACCGCGGACCCGCTGCTGGAGCCGCCCGCGACGCGATGCACGCGCGTGTCCCACGGATTCCACGGTGCGCCCATCGGCTGATTGCGGCCCCAGCCGCCGAACGCGAACTCCACCATGTGCGTTTTGCCGAGCGGGATCATGCCGGCCGCGAGCAGACGCTCGACCGCGGTTGCCGTTTCCGCCGCGATGCGTCCCCGCCACGATTTCGAGCCGGCGGTCGTGGCGCGGCCTTCGATGTGCAGCAGGTCCTTGAGCGCGATCGGCAGGCCGTGCAACGGACCACGCGCGAGACCCGCTTTACGCCGGAGGTCCGCCGCCTTCGCGCCGGCAATTGCGTCGTCGCGATAGATATCGACATACGCGTGCAGCTTCCCGTCGAGCGCGTCGGTACGCGCGAGGCACGCTTCGACGATCTCTCGCGATGATGTCTCGCCGGCCGCGAGACGTTGCGATAGGACGCTGAGCGGGGTCCAGGGTAGGTCGTCGGGCATGGCGGGTCCGCGCATGATGACATGACATCTTAACGTTGTTCATTGATGCGTGGCGGCGCCACGAATTTCCATGCGGCGAAAAACATGGGCAACCTGCTCGCGCGCTGCCTCTGCTTGTCGCCAGCGTCGGACGTCGCGCCAGCCGGTGACACGCGACATTACACTTACGTAACACGATCATGGAGCCGGCGCTTCTTGACCGCAATGCTGAAGCTCGCGACCGAGAGCACCGCCATCACCGTCAACAGGAGCAACCAGCCAAGCGACGCCGTCTCCGGCACCGCCAGAGGGGCGAAGGCGAACGGCGCGACCGCGCGCGCGAACAGCGCCGGCGCCGCGAGACTGCCCAGCGTGCCGCCGTAGCCGGCGCGGCCGAACAACTCCGCCGGAACCGTCCCGCGGACGATGGTGACGACGCCATTGCTGCAGCCGAATACGACGGCAAAGGCCAGCGCCAGAATGACTTCGCCATGAAGCGCGATCAGAACCGCCAGCGCACCGACCAGGAGCCAGAGCGCGATCATGCCGATACGGCGCAATGAAAAACGGCGACCGATGGTGAACTCGAGAATCCGGCCCGCCACCTGCATCGGTCCGAAAAATGCGCCGACCCATACCGCGGACTCGAGCGTGAGCCCCTTGCCCTGCAGCAGGGTGATCATATGCACCGTCAGCGCGGAGACGATGAATCCATTCAATGCGAAGGCGGCGCCGAGCGCGATAAAAGCGGGGCGGCGTGATTCGGGCGGCAAGGTTCCGTTCTCATATTCCGCGCCTGTTCTGCCGGGAACGATCGGGGTCACGGTTCGAGGCACGAAGGCGAGGTGCAAGGGAAGGCAGATCGCGATTTGCAACAGCGCGAATCCGCTGAGAGTGTCGCGCCAGCCGAGCCATTCGAGCCCTTTCAGCGACAGCGGCCAGAACGCCGTGCTCGCAAGGCCGCCCATCAGCGTGAGCGCCGTGAGCGCGGTCCGATAGGATGTGCCGGCATGCTGGCTCAGCGTCGCGAACGCGGCGTCGTAAAGCGTCATCGCCATAGCGATGCCGGCCAGCGCCCAGGCGGCGTAGAGCGTGATCGCGGAGTGCGCGTGCGCGATGGCGAACAAGGCGAGCGCGGCCGTCACCGAGCCGACGCTCATCACCAGGCGCCCGCCGTAGCGGTCGATGGCGCGGCCGGCGAGCGGTGCGGCCAATGCGGACAGGAGAAGGCTCAAGGAATACGCGCCGAACAGCGCCGCGGCGGAAAGCCCAAGCTCTTCGCGCATGCTCGCGCCGAGCACCGCAATCGAATAATAAAGCGCGCCCCAGGAAATGATCTGCGTCAGGCCGAGCGAGGGTACGAGACGGACGAGGATAGCCCGGGTCATAACGCGATGTTAACGCGGAGACGGGCGCTTCAGCGGCCGTGCGTTGCGCGACGGCCTATCTCTCCGGTTGAGCTCCGGGAAGGACGCGGCCGGGCATGCGCCGCTGAATGGCGCGTATCACACTCCGATGCAGCATCTGTTGCAACTCCGGCGTCACGGTCAGCGGCGGTGTCGCAGGTGCTCGCGCACCCGACGCCTCGACTTCCGCGCGCGCGGCGCGCGCGGCTCCGACGGAGCTTGCGAGCGTGGAGAAGACATCGGTGCGATTGGCGAGGTTGCCGGTGTTGGTCTGTGCGTAGAACGACAGGAACACTGTCCCGATGCTGGTCAGTGCCTGATAATCGCCGAGAAACAGGCCTTCGGCATTGGGCGCGATGGCCAGATCGAAAGGACCGGTGACGTGACTCTCCAGCCACGTCACGCCGTCGGTCGATCGGGCGAGCCAGTAATCGGTAAGCAGCGTCGACGCGTCGTCGGTGTTATTGCGAAAGTCGTAGTAACTCACGCCGTAGGTGCCGTCGGCTCGCACCGTAACCGCAGGTACAAACGCCGCGACACTCGTGAACCGGTTGACGCGAACGGCCATGGTCCAGGTGAGCCCCGCGTCGAGCGAGCGCGAAAAGGCGATGCCGTCGCGTGCGCCGCCGCTGAAGCGCGAGTCCTGCCACACCGCGGCGAGCTCGCCGTGCGGGCCGACGGCGATCGAGCCCAAGCCGGAACCGTCGCGCACGTGCGCAAGGGTCTGCGGATCGATAGTGCCGATCGACTGCACCGGCGAAATGACGATCGGCGCCGACCAGGTGACACCCTTGTCTGGCGAACGAATGATGGCGAGGGTGGCCGTGGCCGGCGCGTTTAGCGGCACGTTTAGCTGCGTGAAAAAATTGATCAGGATCCCATCCGGGAGGACCACGACTTGATTGTTGAGCGTCTGGCTGTTCGCGCCCGGATCGTAGATCGCGCTCGCGACTTCCCAGCTGATGCCGCCGTCGGTCGTGCGGCTGAAATAGCTCGGGCCGCGAGCGCTGCTGTCGAGCCGGTCCCAGACCGCGTACACCAGACGCGCGTCGGTCGAATCGGCAGTTATCGAGTCCTTGTCGTTGAAAAAATTCGGGCCGTCGCGAATCACCGTAATCGGATTGCTCCATGTCGCGCCGCCATCGGTCGAGCGGCTGACCAGGATCGCGCTCGAAGATCCCGCCGCGAGCACGCCGCCGTTGAACGAAAGCGAGCTCTGATAGGCCGTTCCGTCGGGCGCGAAAGTCACCCACGGGTCCGACGCGCGCGCGTAGTCGCCGCCATTCGCCGCGTTGCCGCCGGTGCAATGCGAAAAGGGGGCCATGCGCTGGATCCATGTCCGGCCGCCGTCCTGCGATACTCCCGTCAATAATCCTCGGGCGCCTCCCGTCGACCAGCGATCCTGCTGCCAAACACCGACGAGGTTGTTGGCGTTGCGCGGATTGACCGCGACCATAGGCTCGACTTCGGCGTTGACGTAGAGGGTGCCGAATACGGGAACGCCGTCGCAGCCAAGGGCGAAAGGCGAAGCTCCACTGACGCGAAATTGAGGATCGTCGGGGGGCGGCGGAGGATTGTTGTTGCCGCCGCCTCCGCCGCCACCGCATCCGGTGAGCAGCAGAGCGCAGACGATCGTCGCCGCGAAACCTTTCGCCCGACCGGTGGAACAATTTCCCGGGGCGGACAAGGGCGGGGCGGACATGAACATCAGGAGCTCCGAACGGGGTCCGCCAGAGGCGCTGTCGCCCTCGCGAATCGAATCCGAGGATCACTATAGCAGCACGCGATCACCGTTTTGGCGATGCGCGAACGACGTGACCCCTTCGTTCACCGTCGGCCCGCTTTGATAAATTGGCCACATCACTCTAAGATACGGGACTTTGATCGAAACACGCCGCATGGAACCGCTGGTACTCACCGTCGATATGGCCGGGCTGCCGCAAGCCTGGGTCGAGCTCGAAGAAGCGATCACCTACCACGCCAAGCATCTGGTCGCATGGTCGGTGGGCGAGTTCGTGCGCGAGTATCGCGGCGGCTTCCAGCGTAACGGCGAGCGCTCGCGCATCGCGACCAAGCTGATCCTGGCCATCAAGGGCAGCGGCGCGGCGCGGTACGGACATGCGCCCGGCCTGACCAACGCGCTCCTGTTCGCACGCGATCGCCAGTTGTGCGCGTATTGCGGCTCGCGGTTCATGTTGCGCGATCTTTCCCGTGATCACGTGGTGCCCGTCTCGCGAGGCGGGCGGGATGTGTGGACCAACACCGTCACCGCGTGCCGGCGCTGCAACACGACCAAGGGTTGCCGCTCTCCCGAGCAGGCGGACATGCCGCTGCTCTACATTCCGTACGTACCCAACCGGCACGAGCACTTCATCCTGCGCAATCGGCGCATTCTCGCCGACCAGATGGAGTATCTGCTCGCGGGGGTGCCCAAGAGCAGCCGGCTGTATCTTTCCGATCCGCTGTCGTAGGCGATGCTCGCCACTCGACCGGCGCGTCGAGCTTACCGAACGTGCGGATGAATACGCATCTTTGCCAAGTCTTTGCGCGGCGAAATTCACCTCGCCGCGTAGACGGGCCTCCCGGGAAATTCATGCCGCCCCCCTCACTTTGAAGCGCCGCCTCGCCGCCCCAACGTACACAGTTCCCGAAAGGCCTCCATGACCTCACGCACACTGCAACGCGTCATCGAAGCCATTCCCACTTCCGACGGAGCGGGAGTCAAGCTTCGCCGCAGTCTCGGCCAATCCGCATGGGCGCGGCTCGACCCGTTTCTCATGCTCGACCACTTTTCGACCGACAACGCCGACGATTACATCGCCGGCTTTCCGGCGCATCCGCACCGGGGGTTCGAGACCGTGACCTACATGCTCGACGGCCACATGCGGCACCAAGACCATCTCGGCAACGTTGGCGAATTGAAAAGCGGCGGCGTGCAATGGATGACGGCCGGCCGCGGCATCATCCATTCCGAAATGCCGCAGCAGGACGCGGGCCGCATGCGCGGCTTTCAGCTCTGGATTAATCTGCCCGCCGCGGAGAAAATGAAGCCCGCCGGTTATCGCGATATCCAGGCCAATGAAATACCGGTGGTCATGCTGCCAGGGGGCGCACGGGTCAAAGTGATCGCCGGCACGCTGGACGTCAACGGAGCGATTACACCCGGACCGATCCAGGGACTCGCGACCGATCCGTTGTATCTCGACATCGAGCTTCCGGCAGGTGTCACCCTGACGCATCCGATCAAGGCGGGCTACCACGCCTTCGTCTATCCCTTCGAAGGGAGCGTCACGATCGGTCCGGCAAACGCCGCGCGCACGCTCGAGAGCCATCACGCCGGAGTGCTCGCTGACGGTGACACGGTCGAGCTGGCCGGCGGCGGCGAAGGGGGCCGCGCACTCCTGCTCGCCGGCCGTCCCTTGCTCGAGCCCATCGTCCAGTACGGCCCGTTCGTGATGAATTCGCGCGAGGAGATCGAGCAGGCGATGAGCGATTACCAGCGAGGCGCGCTCACCGAAGCTCATCCCTAGGCTTGCATTTGTTCGGCCGCCACGAAAGTGTGGGCGCGCATGCAAAAAGCGCGTGCGGAAAGATCGGGAGTCGGGAGATTGTCTCGCAACGCAACGTCGGACGTGAAAATAGGCTGACCCGGTCCGGATTATGGATTTCCTGCGCGGTGGGCGCGGTCAGATCGAGCTGAAGTTGCGAGATCTCGTCTGAATCGGGTTCGCAGTCCGCGTACCGCGGTCCGAGCCCGGATAAAAAAGGGCCGCCCTCGATCGGGCGGCCCTTTTTCCAAGGCGGACAGCTTTGGCATTACTGCGCAGTGTCGTTGCCCTTCAGACAGTCATCCAGCGCCGAACCCGACAGCTTTTGACACTTGGGCGCGACCGCGCTGTAGCGCGTATTGAGCGTGGTGCGGCACTTGTCGCGCATATCCAGGGGCTGCGAGTCGCACGCGGCGCGCGCGCTCTTGTAGCCCTTCATGTCGGTTGGTACGCCGTTGTCCATGGCGGTTCCCGGATTCATCGTATTGCTGGGCTGCATATTGCCCGGCTGCGTGCCGCTTGTGCCCATAGTCGAAGGCGCCGCAGTTCCCACGGGTGCCTTCGCGGGGGTGTTGTTATCCACCGGCGTGGTTGTCTGCGCGGACGCAGTCGCTGCGATAGCGCCGAATGAAGCGATCAATAAAGTGTGGAGAAGTTTTTGACGCATGATGATTGGTCCTCTGTTGTTATCCGCCAGCCATGGTATAGGGGCACGTACGACGGGAAGCGTAGACCCTGGTTCGGCTATCAACGGTGCCGACAGGATCGCGCATTGCCAATTACGTCGCCATCAGACGCTCGCTGTATTTTTCATAGGAGATATGGGTGCGGATACTCGGCCGCGTTCCGACATCAAGGCGCGTTGGTGGCCCGTGAAGGACACTTGAGACAGCGCGCATCAGCGGGTGTCCTACGCATGAATCAGACCCGGTCTTATAGCGCCCGTTGGACGATCGGCGGATAGTTTCCTTTACGGACGTAGGGTGCCGCCCGCGCTCGGTCTTTGACACTGCCCCGAGTAGAGGGGCGAGCCGAAATCGATTACGTGGAAAGGAATCAATATGGATCGCACCACACCGCTTTCAACGACACCCTCCAACACCAACCCTAACCCGAATACCAACCCGGCCAGCCCGAGAATCGAAACCGTAGCGCAAACCGCGCACAAGGTTGTCGACACTGTCGCCGACAAGACGACCGCTCAAGTTGATCGCTTGAGCAGCACTGCCCATCGCGCGGTCGACAAAACGGCCGGCGCAGCAACCCAGGCCGCGGGTTGGGCTAGCACGCTGCCTGACCAAGCCATGGAAGCGCAAACACGCTTGACGGAGTCGGTCTGCACGTCGATCCGAGCGCGTCCGATCGCGACGGTCGCCGGTGCGCTGGTGATTGGTTACCTCATCGGTCGAATCGCACGCTTGTAAGGGTTGTAGCCCGCCCTCTTCGCGCGGGCGCGTAGTGTCGGACGGATCAGCCGGCGGTCCCACAAGGGATCGGCGGCTGATTTTTTTTGCGCGCGACCAGCACCCCCAGCCCTGATTGCGTTTCATCGTCGGTGCCGGTCTTACGTTTGTCGCACGCGCGCTGACAAGCAAATCAGCATCCAGCCGATTTTCCGCGCCGCTTGTCGCTGGGATATTCCGTGCACCGGCGGTCCCGGATGGCCTGGCAACCAACCGCCATTAATCGACCAGAGGATAAAAGTCATGAAAAAACGTCTCACGGCCCTGCGCACCAACTGGGCCAATAAGCAGCGAGGCGGAATGGGATACGTGCTGATGTGGCTCCTCGGCGTTCCCATCCCGATACTGATCCTGATTTCGCTGCTTCGCGGCTGCAACTAGAGTCGCCGTCGCGTCACGCTGGCGCGCGCATGTTCTGACGATGCACCGGCAGTTTATCGATTCGCAGTTCAAGGGGGAACAATGGAACACATTCATACTGCAACGACGGCCGTGGTCGAGGCGCATTCGCATGCAACGATGCGCTGGAGCGCGATCATAGGCGGTTGGCTGGTCGCGACCGGCATCGCGTCGCTGATGTATGTGGCCGGCCTGGCGATCGGCTTCACCGCGTTCGATCCATACAACGCGGCGGCGACAGCGAAAGGCATCGGCACGGGCACCGCCATCTGGATGGTGCTTACCTGGGCCGTTTCGCTGTTTCTCGGCGGCATGTTCGCAAGCTGGTTTGACGGACGGACAGATCAGACGATCGGCACTCTGCACGGGGTCACGGTTTGGGGCCTTTCGGTCACAGCGAGCGGGCTCTTGCTGGCTGTCGGCTTGACCCAATTCGTTCAGGGCGGCGCCGCGATGGTTAAGGGCGGAGCCATGGTGGGTGCCGCGGCGGTGGGCACGGCGGCGCCGCAAATGGCGCCCCGGGGACAGACCGGGCCGATGGACGACGCCATCACCGGGCTCCAAGCGCAACTCACGCAGCGCGTCGCGCAGACCAGCGCGCGCAGCGCACCGGGATCGTCGCTGGTCGTCCCGGCGTCGCCGGCCGCTGCCACGGCTGCGCCAACCGCGGGCGCCGTGGTCTCGCCTCAAGCCAGTCCTCAGGCAAGCGCTGCAGACGTTCGCCGTGCTGCCGACCAATTGGACCGTCAGACCATGGCCGCGGTGGCGGCCGCGCTGATGAAGGGCAACACCGAAAACGCCAAGGCTTTACTGGCGGCGAACACATCGCTTTCCCAGGCCGAAATCGATCAGACCGTGCAGGGTCTTTCGGCGCAGGTCGAGAAGTACAAAGCCGACGTGCAGGCGGCCGCCGACGCGGCTTCGCGCTATACCGCCGCAGCGATGTGGATCATTTTCCTGAGCAGCTTGATCGCTTTGGTGGCGGCCGCAATGGGCGGCTGGCTGGGCGCCGGACATGTTCACCGGGTCTACCACTTGCGCCGTTACGAAACCGCGATTGCGCCGCCACATTGACGTTTTGCCAGTCTCCGAGTCACGCGTAGAGTCATCCTAACTTCGAAAGGAACGAGCATGGCCACTGCAAGGAAACCCGCTGCGAAAATGGACGCGATCGGCATGCTGGAAGCCGATCACAAGAAGGTGCAAAAGGCCTTCAAGGATTTCGAAAAGCTGAAAAAGGCTGGCAGCAAGCGCGGCAAGTCCGACATCGTCCGGCAAACGTGCGCCGACCTGACGGTTCACACCAGGATCGAGGAGGAAATCTTTTATCCGGCGGCCCGCAAGGCGATCAAGGACGCGGATTTGATGGACGAAGCTACCGTCGAACATGCGGGCGCGAAAGATCTCATCGCTCAGATCGAATCGATGCAGCCCGGAGATGCCCTCTACGACGCAAAGTTCACCGTGTTGGGTGAAAGCATCAATCATCACGTCAAGGAAGAGCAGGACGAAATGTTCCCGAAGGTGCGCAAGACCAAGCTCGACTTGAATGCGCTCGGCGAGCAAATGGCCCAGCGCAAAGCAGAGCTCGAGGCGGAGCTATCGTCGGGAGATGGTGAAGCGCGCCGCGTCGGATCAGCGCGCGGCCGAGCGTCGACTTCCCCGCCCCAGTATTAGTACCGTACTCTGGGCAGCGAATGGTCCGTCGTTTCTGCTAGAACGGGGACACGTTCCACCGGCGCCACGAAGGCGGGAACCGGCGTCTTTTCATGACGCTGGATTGCCGCCTTCGGTTATCTAGTGCTCGACACGTCGACGTTTTCCTGCCTGGTCGCCACGGATTTCTTTTCCTCGTAGCCTAGAAACTCGCTGATCGGCCGCAGGTCCTCGACCCGCTCGCACACGGCCTTGATCGCCATCACGATCGGCACGCCGAGCAGCAGCCCCCAAACGCCCCATAGCCAGCCCCAGAAGAGCAGCGCTACAAAAACGATCACGGCGTTGATTCGACTCATTCGTTGCGTTAGCCACGGCACGAGCAGGAGACCGATCACGCCGACCAGGGCCAAGGTGATGCCGACGATCATCGCAACCGGTTCCAAGGTTTCGAACTGCACGTACGCCACCATTGCGGTGATAGCCACCAGCGCGGTCGGGCCGGCATACGGAATCAAATGAAACACGCCGCCGACGCAGGCCCAGAATAGCGCGTTATCGAGGCCGATCCATGCGAAGGCCACCCAGACCACCACGGCCAGTAATACGCTGCTCAAAACCTGCACCAGAAGATAACGCTGAATCTGCAGATCGATCTCGTCTAGAATCTGCACGGTGATTTTCTTTTTTGTCAAGGTATCGCCGCTGATCCGAATCAATGTCCGGCGAAAACTGTCGCCCGCGACAAGCAGAAAATACACCAGCGCGACCACGACCACTAGCTGTCCCAGGCCGGCGATAATACTGGCGGTGCCCATCAGGACGTAATCGCGCACCTTGAAGCTCGACGTATCGGGCGCGCTCCGTGGCGCGGCTGCGCTGCTTGTCGTCGTGGTCGTGGTAGTCGTCGTGGTCGTGGCCGTGTCAGCGGCTTTTTCGATTTCGCTGGCCGCCTTTTTCATCTTCTCGACGGCGCCTGCCGGCTGGCGTGGGTTGCCGCGAATGGCGGTGCTGAACTTTTGGGCGGCTCGCGGCACGATGTCCAAAACGTCCAGTGCCTCGGGCTGCAGCGAATTGAGACCCCATCCCACCGCGCCCAGGATGATGGCAAGCGTCGCGGCGGCCCCCACCGCTTTAGGGAGCTTCGCCTTTCTTTGCAGCCAATCGACGATCGGCGTCAACGCGTAGCTCAAGAAAACGGACAAGGTAATGGGGATGAGAACGGCTTGCGCCCAATGCAGAAATACGACGACGGCGATCAGCGCGAGGACAACAATAGCGTTGCTGCGCACCAGGATCGACGTGTGCGAAACCGTGGGTGCCGGCTCGGCGGTCGAAACGTCGTCGGTTTTGACAGGAGATTTCGGGGAAGTGGCCATTGGTTTCCAGAGAACGACGGCGTTCGCCGCGACATTAGACCATGACTGGACTGCGGGTGTCTGCGGAGGTAACGTGTCGAGTGGCACGAGGAGCTGACCGATGAATCCGCCAAAGTCATTCGATTATCGGAGACTGTTCGATCTCTCCGGCCGTGTCGCGCTGGTCATAGGTGGCGGCTCGGGCATCGGGCAGGCAGGCGCGGAGGGCATGGCAGCGCAGGGCGCGCACGTCGTCGTCGCCGACATCGCCCCTGAGGACGCGAAGGGGGTCGCCGAGCGCATCTCGAGTGCGGGCGGAAAGGCGACGTCGGTTCAAATCGATGTGCGCAACACCGCTGCGGTCGACGCAATGGTCGGCGCGGTGGTGCGCGATCATGGCCGGCTCGACGTGTTGCTCACCACGCCCGCGATGAATCTGCGCAAGCGCCTGCTCGACTACAGCGACGAGGAATTCGACCGCGTGATCGAGCTGAACCTCAAGGGGACGTTTCGCGTCGCACGTGCATGCGCGAGAGCGATGATGGAGAAAAAGCGCGGCAGCATCATTCTGATGTCGTCGATCCGCTCGGTCACTGTCGAGCCCGGTCAGAGCATCTACGCATCGACCAAGGCGGGCGTCGCGCAGATGATGCGCGGGCTCGCCGTCGAGTTGGGACCCAGTGGCGTGCGCGTCAACGCGCTCGCGCCGGGCATAGTCGCGACGCCACTCACGCGTCCGATCGCCTCCGATCCGATGTGGAACGAAGCGTATGCCAAGCGCTGTGCCCTTGGACGCTGGGCCGAACCCGAGGAGATGGCCGGCCCGATTATCTTTCTGGCCAGCGATGCCAGCAGTTATCTGACGGGAACGACGCTCTTTGCCGACGCGGGTTGGACCGCGATCGACGGCCGCTTCGAGCCCCAGCTCAAGGCCTGAACCCGTAGCGGGTCCCGGAGTCGGAGGCCACGCCGCAAAAACCGCCCGACTCGGCTTAAAGAGCGTTTTCCGGACCAGCATCTTGGTCGCGAAGCAGGCGCGGCTGCTGTCTGCGCGAAACCACACATAAGAATCCTATTTCGGCGCCGCCGCGGATACAGGCGGCAAATCCGACTAAGCGCGAAACAGCTATTGCGATGTGACTCGCCAAAGCGTGTATAGGTGGTGGAACACGCACTCACGCGCATTTCGCGCTTACTGGCGACAACGGTGTCCCACCCTGCTTCTTCTTCCCGTCCGCTCAATCTCCTGCTGGGATCGCTTCCCCGCGCGGACTTCGTCCGGTTGTCTCCCTCGCTCGAGGAAGTCGAGCTGGCGCTGGGTCAACACCTCCACCAGCCGGGATCCACGCAAGATCACTTCTACTTCCCCGGCACGTCGATCGTGTCCCTGATCGGCGTCTTGCGCAATGGCGATGCAACAGAACTCTCACTCGTCGGATGCGAGGGCGGCGTGGGCGTCGGGCTCATCCTGGGCAGCGAGACGACGCTCACCCGCGCGACGGTTCAGAGCGCCGGCACGGCGCTGCGCTGGAAGGCTGCTTCCTTGAGGCGGGAGCTCAAGCGCGGTGGCTTCGTCCAGCGCATGCTCCTTCGCTACGTGCAGGCCGTGTGGACCCAGACCGTGCAATCGGCGCTGTGCAACCGACATCACACTCTCCAGCAGCAGCTCTGCAGGTGGCTGCTCCTCAGCCTCGATCGAGTCGATAACAATGTGCTGCGCATGACCCAGCAACTGATCGCCGACATGATCGGTGTTCGCCGCGAAGGCGTCGCGATTGCCGCGAAGAAGCTCGAGATCCTCGGCTGGATCTCGTACAGCCGCGGCGTGATCGTGGTTCTCAACCGGGCCGCGCTGGAAGCGAACGCTTGCGAGTGCTATCAAACCGTCAACTGGGAGTATCGCCGCCTGCTCGGGTGGCCGAAAGCGCACCGGAAACCTCGCTCCGCGGCGCTGTCTCCGTCCTGGCCTGGAATGTAGGTTTCGCCCGTAGCGCGGCGCGCTATGTGCGTTACAGATAGTTTTTGACAGTGAGTCGACGGCGTCGCCACAATGCGACGTTACTTCGTCCTGGAGCACCAAATGTCGCGTGACGGTGACGAGTTTGGCCGCATCGCCTCTGCCGAAAAGCAGTTGTGCGATCAAGCAGGTCCATTGTTGGCGGAAATCGTTCAAGGCGTGGAGGAACGCTACGGCATCAGGATTGCCGAACTCCGCATCACCATGGAACCGTCTAAGCCCGGAAACGGCTGGTCAGGCGCGAATTGCGTGATCGTTCGCGAGGATGAGAGCTTGCCCGGCAATGGTAGCAAGCAGCTGGCATTGGGGCGCAAAGGTGCATGAGGCGCTGGCCAAGAAGTAGTTGGCTGGCGGAAAGCGCCGTACGTGGTTCGATATGCTACCGCGGCTTCCCTCGCGCACGAATCCTTCCGGCGCTGCGAGTCTTTCCCGTCTTCTGAAACACCGCTGCGTCAAGCCGTAGGCGCATACCATCGGTGGCGGTTTCGGTAATTGCTAGTTTGGCACTTTCTATCCGGCGTCTAGATGACGGCCAGCGTTTACGCTCGGACTCGCACCGGCCCCGTGGCAAAAAACGCTATGTCCAGTTCGCTACATAGCGCAGGGGCCCCCGTGATATACTTGTAGGTACTTCAGAACTCCAATTTGCCGCATCGCGCGGCGATTACGGCGATGGTCGCTCTCGAAGAAGCAAGGCGCAATCATTTGCTGGCGGCGCTCCCTCCGGACGAACTGGCCAGCCTCGCCAGCCAAATGAGTATGGAGAGCCTGAGGCTGGGCGACTCCATCTACGAGTCGGGAGCACCGCTGAAGCAGGTGTTCTTCCCGACCAGCAGTGTCATTTCCCTGCTCTACGTGATGCTCGACGGCTCCTCGGCGGAAATCGCCGTCGTCGGCTGGGAGGGCGTGGTCGGCGTGTCGCTGTTCATGGGCGGGAATACCACCCCGAGCCGGGCGGTCGTTCAAAGCGCCGGTGAGTCGCTGGTGCTGAGCGCCACGCACGTTCACGACGAGTTTGGGCGAGGCGGCCCCTTGCACGGCCTGCTCCTGAAGTACACGCAGGCACTGATCACGCAAATGGCGCAAACCGCGGTGTGTAACCGCCATCACAGCGTAGACCAGCAGCTATGCCGGTGGCTGCTCCTCAGCCTCGATCGCCTGAATTCGAACGAGCCCCTGATGACGCAGCAACTCATTGCCGACATGCTCGGCGTTTCGCGCGGCGGTGTCACCGAAGCGGCGGGGAAGCTCCAGGCTGCGGGCATCATCGACTACTCCCGCGGCCGTATCACGGTCATCGATCGTCTGGGCCTGGAGGACGTGGTGTGCGAGTGCTACGAGGTCGTTAGAAGAGAGTACGACCGCCTTCTTCCCGCCGCCGCGTAGCGGCACGGCGGGCCGGGCAAGCGCCGACCGGCGTATACTCGATTTCCTGTCTATTCCTTCGACATAGGCGGAGCCTCTCTGCTCCATTCGTGCCGTCTGCGAGCGACGCGACGGTGATGAGGAGCATCAGATGGCTACACCCGGTCCTGGCTCGCAAAATCGGCTGCTTCGCGAGTTGTCACGCGACGACTATCGCGGCCTATCACCCCACCTTAAGCAAGTTTCCTTGTCGCTCGACGAGGTGCTGGTCGAGCGAAGCAAGGGGAGCAATCAGGTCTACTTCCCGCTCGCGGGGTTGATCTCGGTTCATACGATTTTTACGGACCACATCAGCCTCGACATGGTCGGCAAAGAAGGAATGGTAGGAGTCGCCATAGCTGCGGGCGTCAACGCACCCAACGCGCGCATCGCGGTGCAAGGGAGTGGTTCGGCAATGCGCGTTGCAGCGAAACAATTTCGGATCCTCGCGCGTCGAAGCAGCTCATTGCAGCGGCACATGCATCGCTATACCTGCCAACTGCTGAAGCAGTCCGCGCAAACATCGCGCTGCAATGGATTGCATACGGTGGAAGCGCGTCTTGCGCGTTGCCTGCTGGAAACGAGCGAACGCGGCGGCTCCCACGAGCTGCGGGTGACGCACGAGCTTCTGGCCGCGGCAATGGGGGCGCGAAGAACCAACGTGACGGTCGCAGCGAATGCTCTGCGCTCTCGCGACCTGATCGACTATACGCGCGCGCGGCTCAAGATCATCGACCGGAAGGGTCTGATCAAGGCAGCCTGCGGCTGCTATGGCGTCAATGCGGTAGCAGAGGAAAACCTGCGCCGGTAGATTACTGCGGGGTATCGAAAGCGAAGAATTCGATCGGCGCACAACATGATCGAGTCTGACCGATCGCGTTCGTACGATGCCATCACCGCACTTGCGATCACCGGCGGCAAACCTATCAAGCACTGGATAGATCGCGTCCGCCGCGGCCGGAAGCCCCACGGGCCGTAACAAATGCCTGCAACCCGTCAGCGGGCGCCCTACAACCGTTTCAGACTCAGGCTGATTGTGGCAGTCCCCCCTGCCGAGTAGGGTCGTTAAGCAGGAACCCTGTTTTTTTGTCTGTCCTCAGAAAGGGGTGGCCTGATGGTCTCATTTTGGTGGGTTATGGCAGCGTTCATCGCAGGCGGATTCGGAGGCGTGCTCGTTATGGCATTAATGCACATGGCGGGCGGATTACCCAAGCAATTGGAGCATGCGCCGGATTTGAGCGGGATGCCGTGGGCGTGACTTGAGCGTCAGTCGCGAGCTAGCTCGACGTTGGCAGAAATGCATCCGGTCAGCGCGAGCCAGCGATGGGAGCGGGCCCTCCTGATCTACTCCTCGTTGCCCTGCGTACTCGCTGTTCCGGAATCTCCAAGGCGGGCAATCCGCCGCTTCCCACTACCCGACGACCAATCTGCTACATCCTTGCTTGTTCGCAGCTAGTGAGGCACTTCTTTCAAATCCGGCGCAGGCGCCGGTTGCTTGGGCAATCTACCCGTCATTTCTTAGCCGGGTCGATTTCCCGCGTGTCGAAGCGCGGGCCCATCGCGAGCCCAGTCTGCGCCCGGATCGACTTTGTCGTCTCCGGTAGCGGACATAGTCATGTCGGCTAGGCCGGAGAATTCCGTGAATCCGATGGGTGCCGGCAGATTCGCGGCCGGCGCTCGAACTTGCTACCCTTTCCAAAGCGCAACGCCCCCGGGCATCATGAACATGGCTATCGGGCGGAAGCGCTACGGCGAGTCGAACGAATCGGCGAGCGCGGCGAGCGGGAAATTTATTGGGGCTGGTGGTGCTGCACGACAAACGCGTCGCGGTGCAAAGGACCGCCGGATCTCGCCGGACGGCCGTGGACGCCGATGTGGTGGAGACGAAGGGGATCGAACCCTCGACCTCCGCATTGCGAACGCGGCGCTCTCCCAGCTGAGCTACGTCCCCACAGGAGTGAAATTATAGCCAGAGCGCGCTTCGCCGTAAACCGCGTTGGTCGAACGTAGCAACAACGTTACGCCGGCCCGTGTCCGACGGCTGTGTAAGATCGCCTGCCCGCACGCGACCGGTCCTTGAGGGACGTCAAAGATGAACTATCTGATCATGATGATTCAGCAGTACGGGGTAGAGTTCGTATTCCTCAACGTGCTCGCGCTCCAGGCCGGCCTTCCGGTGCCGGCCTATCCCACATTGATGGTCGCTGGAGCCTATGCGGCTATGGGGGGCAGGCCGCTGTGGCAACTTGTGGTGGTCGGCATCGCTGCGGCGCTGATCGCGGACACGGGCTGGTACCTGACCGGCAGAAAATACGGCGTTCGCGTCCTGGGCACCTTGTGCAAAGTGTCGCTGTCGCCGGATTCGTGCGTTCGCCAGACCGAGTCCATTTTTCAGCGCTTCGGTGCGACGTCGATGCTCTTCGCCAAGTTCGTTCCTGGATTCGCGGCGGTGGCGACTGCGCTCGCCGGTGCGATGCGACTTCGCTATGCGACTTTCGTCCTGTTCGACTCCATCGGCGCCGGACTCTGGGTCGGTCTGGGCGTCGGCCTGGGCTACATCTTCCGCGATGCGATCGCCAGCGTCATGGCAACCTTAAGCGCGCTGGGCCAATACGGACTGATGCTGGTCATCACCGGTTTCGTGGTCTGGATCGCGGTCAAATGGTGGCGCCGGCGCATGTTCATCAAACAGTTGCGCATGGACCGCGTATCGGTCGACGAGTTGCGCACGCTCATGGACGAAAGCAAAGTCAACGCCATCGTCGACGTGCGGTCGCCGCTCATGCAGGCGTCGACCGGACGCATTCCTGGCGCGCGGACAGTCGATATCCGGAAGATCGCGGAAAGCTTCGAAGGCGTTCCTGTCGACGGCGAGGTCATCGTCTATTGCGCGTGTCCCAACGAGGCCACGGCGGTCAAGGTTGCGCAGATGCTCAGAAAAGCCGGATTCAATCGCATCCGCCCATTGCGTGGCGGGATCGACGCCTGGATTGAGGCGGGGTACGCGGTCGAACGCTAGTACACTGGACTTTCTTCGCCGTCGCCGCACGGGACTGCTATATTCGCCGCGAACGATCAAGGAGCTCGCGCATGCGCAAAGAAGCTGTCAATACCGGCAGTGCGCCGGCGGCAATCGGCCCGTACTCGCAGGCGATTCGCGCCGGAAATACTGTTTATCTCTCGGGCCAGCTCGGCCTCGATCCCGAGACGGGAAACCTGCGCGAAGGTATCGAGGCGCAAACACGGCAGGTGCTCGACAATCTGCAGGCCGTGGCCGCGGCGGCGGGCGGATCGCTCGACGACATCGTCAAGTTGACGCTGCTGCTGGTCGACCTCGGCGACTTCGCCAGGGTCAACGAGATCATGGCCACTCGCTTCACCCAGCCCTATCCCGCGCGCGCGACGTATCAGGTGGCGGCGCTGCCCAAAGCCGGCCGGATCGAGGTCGAGGGCGTGCTCGTACTCCGGTCGACGTAGCGCCCACTAGCGTGGCGAGAAAAAAATCGGCTGCCAGCACGGAGCCCAAGTCGGGCCGCAAGGAGCCCAAGTCGAAGAGGCGCAAATCGGAGGAGCCCAAGTCGGCCAACACCCTTGCCGACAAGCTCGAGCGCATTGGCGTGAGCCGGGAGCAGGACCTCGTGCTGCATTTGCCGTTGCGCTACGAAGATCGGACCCATCTTTGCCCCTTGGGCGCGGTGAAAGCAGGTCAGCCGTGGCAGGTCGAAGGCACCGTCGTTCATTGCGACATTCAATATCGGGGGAGGCGGCAGCTCGTCTGCTTGATCGAGGAGGGCGACGCGCAACTGGTGCTGCGTTTTTTTCACTTCTACCCCAGTCAGCACAAGGCGCTCGCTCCGGGCAAGCGGGTCCGCGCCTTCGGTGACGTTCGCGAAGGTACTTTTGGCCTGGAAATGATTCATCCGGGATTTCAGATTATCGACGTCGGAACGCCGCTGCCGGACCGCTTGACGCCGGTCTATCCGACCACCGCTGGTCTGGCGCAGGACGCTCTGCGCAAGCTGGTGCGTCGCGCGCTTGCGCGCGATCCGGCGTATCTCGGCGAAACGCTTCCGCCGTGGACGCGCGAGCCGCGGCGGCTGTGGGGATTCGCGCAAGCCATCGCCTACCTGCACGATCCGCCCACCGACGCCTCGCAGCAGGCGCTCGACGAGCGCGTCCACCCGGCGTGGACGCGGCTCAAGTTCGATGAGCTGCTGGCTCAGCAACTCTCGCTCAAGATGCATCGCCGCGCGCGTTCCAAACGCAAGGCGCCGCGAGTGCCGGGTAACGCTTCATTGACCAATGCATTGCGCGAGCGGCTGCCTTTTGCGCTCACGCGCGCGCAGCAACGCGTCATCGCCGAAATCCGGCGTGACCTGGCGCGCGGCGAGCCGATGCAGCGACTGCTGCAAGGCGATGTCGGGAGTGGCAAGACCGTCGTCGCCGCGCTGGCGGCGCTGCAGACCATCGAGTCGGGATTCCAGGTCGCCTTCATGGCGCCTACCGAAATCCTCGCCGAGCAGCATTACCGCAAGCTTGCGGCGTGGCTCGACGGTTTGCCGGTGAATATCGCATGGCTTTCCGGCGGGCTGCCGGCGAAGGAACGAAAGAAGGCGCTGACCGCGATCACCAGCGGCGAAGCGCAGCTCGCGGTCGGAACCCATGCCCTTTTTCAGGATGTGGTGACGCTGCCGCGGCTGGGGCTCGCCATCGTCGACGAACAACATCGCTTCGGTGTCGTGCAGCGTCTTGCCCTGCGCCAGAAGGGCATCGGCGACGCGCATCAGTTGATGATGAGCGCGACACCGATACCGCGTACGCTGGCCATGAGCTTCTACGCTGACCTCGATGTTTCGGTGATCGACGAAATGCCACCCGGCCGCACGCCGGTCGCGACCAAGTTGGTGAGCCAGCGGCGGCGCGCCGAAATCGTCGAGCGCGTGCGCAAGGCCTGCGCCGCGGGCGGGCAGGTGTACTGGGTGTGTCCTCTGATCGAGGAATCGGAGAAGCTGGAGCTGCAAACCGCGGTGGCGCTGTACGCCGAATTGACTGCCACGCTCACCGAGCTGACGGTGGGGCTGTTGCACGGGCGAATGAAGCCCGACGAAAAAGCGGCAGCCATGGCCGCGTTCGTGCGCGGAGACGTGCAGGTACTGGTCGCGACGACGGTGATCGAAGTCGGCGTCGACGTACCCAACGCGTCGATGATGGTGATCGAGCACGCCGAGCGTTTTGGCTTGTCGCAACTGCATCAGTTGCGCGGCCGCGTCGGACGCGGCGCCGACGAGAGCGTGTGCGTATTGCTGTTCGAGGAGCCAATGTCGGAGATGGCGAAGGCGCGGCTCAAAGTAATCTACGAGAACAGCGATGGCTTCGAGATCGCGCGGCAGGATTTGCTGATTCGCGGTCCGGGCGAATTCCTGGGCGCGCGCCAATCGGGCGTGCCGCTCCTGCGTTTCGCCGATCTCGAGCGCGACGTGAAGCTGATCGAGCAGGCGCGCAACGCCGCCGATGAGCTGCTGCGGAGGGAGCCGGACGCAGCGCACGCGCATCTAGAGCGCTGGCTGGGCGGCAAGCAGGAATTCATCAAGGCATGAGTGCGGGTAGTGGCAACGGAGCGTCGGGCGAGCTCGCGCGTGCGCGTGAACTGATGCGGCAGGGCGCGCTGGACGCGGCCGGCGCGATCGTCGATGAAGCACTCACACGCGCGCCGCGCGACGCCGAGGCGCTCCATCTTCGTGGTGCCATTGCCAATCTTCGGCGGGACCATGCCGCGGCAATCGTCGCCCTGCGCGACGCGGTCGCGGTTCGCCCTGCATTGACGAGCGCCTGGCTCGAGCTCGCCAACGCTTACGCGCGTCTGGATCATTGCGCTGCGGCCGCCGCTACGTATCGCGAAGTCCTGGCGCGCGAGCCGATGTGGCCGGACGCTCATTTCAACCTTGGCCTGATGCAAAAGCGCCTGGGCGACCGCATGGCCGCGGCGCGGTCGTTTCACGGCGCGTGGTCGCGCGACCCGATGTTGGTTGACGCCGCGGGCTATTGCGTCGCGACGATCGCCGAATGCGTGCGCGAGGGTGATCCGATCGTCGCGATGCCGCGACTGGCGCTGGATGCGGAGCCAGGATTCGTCAGCGTGGTCATATGTTCGATCGATGACGCCAAGCACGATCGCGCGGTGGCGCTCTATCGCAAGCTTCTTGCGCGCGTTCGGCACGAAATCATCTCCATTCGCAACGCTCGCTCGCTAGCCGAGGCCTATAACTGGGCAGTGCGCAACAGCGTCGCCAATGTCATCGTCCTGTCGCACGACGACGTCGACGTGCTGGCGGACGACTTCGTCGCGCGCTTGTTCGATCACTTACGCTCGTTCGATGCGTTGGGCGTCGTCGGCAGCACGCGCGCCGCCGGACCGACCGTCGGCTGGAGCGGACACCCGCATCTGCGAGGCTGGATCACGCATCACGCGCCCAACGATGCGCAGTGGCAGGTCGATCTTCTCGATCATCGAGCCGTCGCAGGCGACATCACCGCGCTCGACGGCGTGTTCCTGGCTGCGCGGCGAGAGGTGTTGAAGGCCGTTCCGTTCGACGCCGCCTTGTTCGATGGATTTCATCTCGGAGACATCGACTGGAGCCTGAGAGCGTCGCGGGCGGGTTTCCGGCTGGGAGTCGCTGCCGACCTCGGCCTTGTTCACGCGTCGCGAGGCAACTACGACGCCACGTGGCAGCGCTACGCCGATCGCTTTTGCACCAAGCATTCGCTCGGCACCACGCCGCCGGCGCCGTCGTATTTTGTCGGCGCCAAGCTCGACGGGCCCGACCAGGTCCGGGCTTTTTTCGATTTGCTACGCGGCCTGGGTGCCGGCTATTGAGCCTTAATTTTGTCGTTCCCGCGAAAACGAGTCCGAAGGGCGAAGTTTCGAGGAACGGCCAAGCGGGAACCCAGTGTCGTTTCGAGCTACGCCGCTTAAGTCCCCGCTTGCGCGGGGGGACGACGCGAGCTTTGGCGAGGTGTCATCCCTTTCAATAGTCCTTAGCCAGTTCGCGTTCATTCGAAGACCGTTGGGCATCCGAACGGCAGAATCCGTCGTATTGCGCTAAAATATCAGAGACTTGTGGTACGAAAGTAAGCCAAACCCATGCCCCTTTACGCCCTTGGCCTCAATCACGCGACTGCGCCGGTCAAGGTGCGGGAGCGGATCGCGTTCCAGATGGAAGCGCTGGGACCGGCCTTGCGCGACCTAATCGGCTGCCCGACGGTCAAAGAGGCGGCGATACTTTCCACCTGCAATCGCACCGAAGTGTACTTTCATGGTGCGGATGCCGAACCGGTCCTGCGCTGGCTGGAGGATTTTCACGGCGTGACCACCGCGACGCTATCGCCGCACCTCTACACGCTGGCGCAGGACAAGGCGGTGCCGCACGCGTTTCGCGTCGCCAGCGGGCTCGACTCGATGGTGCTGGGCGAGCCGCAGATTCTGGGCCAGATGAAACAGGCGGTGAAGACCGCCGAGGCCGCGGGCTCGCTGGGGTTGGTGTTAAACCGGCTGTTCCAGCGCACTTTTGCGGTGGCCAAGGATGTTCGCACCAATACCGATATCGGCAGCGCGTCGATTTCGATGGCCGCCGCCGCGGTGCGCTTGGCAGAGCGAATTTTTCCGTCGATCTCCGAGCAGCGCGTGCTCCTGATCGGGGCCGGCGACATGATCGATCTCGCGGCGACGCATTTCGCCGCGAGAACACCGAAATCGATCACCGTCGCCAACCGCACCCTGGAGCGCGGCGCGCACCTCGCGGCGCGATTTTCGGCCGATGCGATCGCGCTCACCGAGCTACCGGAGCGCCTTGCGCAGTTCGACATCATCGTCACCTCCACCGCAAGCTCGCTGCCCATACTCGGCAAGGGAATGCTCGAGCGGGCCATCAAGGCGCGGCGGCATGCGCCGATGTTCATCGTCGATCTGGCGGTGCCGCGCGACGTCGAACCGGAAGCCGCCGAGCTCGACGACGTGTTCCTGTATACCATTGACGATCTATCCAACATCATCAAGGACAACCTGCAAATCCGGGTCGAGGCGGTGCGCGAGGCTGAAGCCATGATCGCCGACCAAGCCGCGAATTTTTTGCGCTGGCTCGAAGGCCGCTCGGTGGTGCCGACGATCGCCGCGCTGCAGGGACATCACGATCAGCTTCGCGTCGCCGAGCTCGAGCGCGCCCGCCGCCTGCTCGCCGGCGGTGCGCCGCCAGAGCAGGTGCTCGAAGCGCTCGCGCGAGGGCTCACCAACAAGTTTCTGCACGCGCCGACCCAGGCGCTCAACCGCGCCGGCGAGGCCGAGCGCGCCGAGCTGCTCGCGCTCCTGCACCACATCTACCAGCTCCCCGACGAGCCTTAGCTGACGCATCCCCACGCGCGGAGTGCGCAGCAACTCGCTCTTGGCAAGATGCGCCATCGCGCCTTGTTTTGGTAACCGAGCGGGGATCAAGAGTCTTTGGAAGTGTGTTGAGATTGTGCGAGGAACGCCATTGGGTTCCCGCTCAGCTACCAAAATAAGCGGGAACGACGAACGGATGCGTCATCCCCGCGGAAGCGGGGATCCAGCGTCTTTGAAACGCTGCAAAAAAGTTTGACGAACGCCACTGGGTTCCCGCTCAGCTACCAAAATAAGCGGGAACGACGATATTTATGAAACCTTCTCTGTCGATCAAACTCGCACAACTCGCGACTCGGCTCGAGGAGCTCGACGGACTGCTCGGCGCCGAGGACGCGGCGCGCGATCTCGATCGCTACCGTGCACTGACCCGCGAGCATGCCGAAATCACGCCGGTTGTCGCACTTTACCGCGAGTGGGAACAGGGTGAACGCGATCTCGCGGCGGCGCAGGCAATGCTCTCGGACCCGCAGATGAAGTCGTTCGGTGACGACGAGTCGAAGGCCGCCAGAGCGAGAATGGACGCGCTGGAAGCGCAGTTGCAGCGCGCGCTGCTGCCGAGCGATCCCAACGACGAGCGCAACGTATTCCTTGAAATACGCGCCGGGACCGGCGGCGACGAATCAGCATTGTTCGCGGGTGACCTCTTTCGCATGTACGCGCGCTTTGCCGAGCGCAACAAATGGCAGCTCGAATTGATTTCGGAGAGTCCCGGCGACCTGGGCGGGTACAAGGAGATCATCGCCCGCATCATCGGTCAGGGCACCTACTCCAAGCTCAAGTTCGAGTCCGGCGGGCATCGTGTGCAGCGCGTGCCCGAGACGGAATCGCAGGGGCGGATTCATACATCCGCATGCACGGTGGCAGTGCTCGCCGAAGCCGATCCGATCGCCGACATCACGATCAATCCGGCCGAGCTTCGCATCGACACCTTTCGCGCTTCGGGCGCCGGCGGCCAGCACGTCAACAAGACCGACTCCGCAGTGCGTATCACGCATCTGCCGACGGGGCTGGTCGTCGAATGCCAGGACGACCGCTCGCAGCATCGCAACCGGGCGCAGGCGATGTCGGTGCTCGCGTCGCGACTGCTCGACCGCGAGCGCCAGGAGCGCCATCAGAAGGAAGCGGCAACGCGCAAAAGTCTGATCGGCAGCGGCGATCGCAGCGAGCGCATCCGCACCTATAACTTCCCGCAGGGACGGGTGACCGATCACCGCATCAATCTGACCTTGTACAAGATCGACGCCATCATGGATGGCGACTTGTTCGAGCTGACGCAGGCGCTGGCCCAGGAATACCAGGCCGAGCTATTAGCCGAGCTGGGCCAAGGCGCCTGAGAGCAATGGCGCGATCCGCTACCCGAATTCTGTTGCGCACGCCGCGTCTGACGATGCGCGAGTTCACGGCCTCGGATTTCGAGGATCTGCTGCGCCTCGACAGCGACCCGCGGGTGCTCAAGTACATCAATGGCGGGAAACCGATGTCGCGCGCCGACGCCCAGGCCGCCGCGCGGCGCGTAACCGGCTATTACGCGCTCTATCCGGGACTCGGCGTGTGGCGCGCCTCAAGGCGCGACAACGAGGCATTCGTCGGTTGGTATTGCCTCAAGTATTGCCCGCCGACGACCGACGTCGAAGTGGGCTATCGCCTGCTGTTCGAGGCCTGGGGCAAGGGATTTGCGACCGAGGGCGCGCGGGCACTGGTCGACTACGGATTCAAGAAGCTTGGCGTGACGCGGATCATCGGCGTCACTCATCCCGGCAACAAAGCCTCGCAGCACGTGCTGCAAAAGTCGGGTCTGCGCGACGCGGGCTGGGGGCGCTACTACAACCGGCGATTGCGGCTGTTCATCGCGGAATCGTCGCAGCGCTCACGTGACACCACGCCACGCAAGCGTTCGGCGAGACGCTGAGTCAAAAGAGCACCGGATCGGCCCCGTGCGCGTGACCCGCGAGCCAGGTTCTCATCATGCCCTCGCCTCCGAACAGTTCAGCGACGACCGTCTCGCGCGCGCTTGCGGCCAGTGGCCTCATGCCCTTCGAGGCGAAGATTCTGCTGGGACACGTATTGCATCGCGATCGCGCGTGGCTCGCCGCTCACGGCGAAGCGCCGCTGAGCGCGCATGATGCCAAGGCATTCGACGCGCTGGCCCGGCGTCGCCGCGACGGGGAGCCGGTTGCATATCTCGTCGGCAGGCGCGAGTTCTACGGCCTCGAGCTGGAAATTACCAGCGAGGTATTGATCCCGCGGCCGGAAACCGAGCTTCTGGTCGAGCTCGCACTGGCGCGCATCGATGCCAACGAGCACGCCGAGGTTCTCGATCTCGGCAGCGGGTCCGGCGCGATCGCGTTAGCCATCGCCAGCGAGCGGCCGCACGCGACAGTCCTTGGCGTTGACGTTTCGGCCGCGGCGGTAGTGCTCGCACTCCGAAACGCGGCGCGATTGAGTCTCGGCAACGTCACGTTCATCGCATCGGACTGGTTCGACGCGGTGCCAAAAAAGCGTTACCACGCGATCTTCGCCAATCCACCTTACGTGGCGTCCGGCGACTCACATTTGAGCGAAGGCGACTTGCGGTTCGAGCCGCGAGCGGCGCTCGCGGCCGGCGCCGACGGTCTGAACGCGATCCGCGCCATCGTTGCCGGCGCTCCTGCCTACCTGGCGCCCGGCGCATGGCTCTTGATCGAGCACGGCTATGACCAAGCGGACGCGGTGCAGGCAATGTTGCGTGACGCGAAATTTGACGACGTGCAATCACGTCGCGATTTGGCCGGAATTCCGCGCATCGCCACGGGAAGGATATGAGACCAACTACGATCTGCGCGCCGCCGCAGTCGCCGCACGCGAGATGCATCGCTTGGCGTCTAGGCGATCGCGACAGGAATCGATACGCCATACTTCTGCGCCCACACCGCGAGCGCGGGCATGATGGTCGGATACAGCGCCACGCCGTGAGCGGTCTGCTCGCGATAACGCTGCAGTCCACGTTCGCCGGGAAGGCGCACGCGATCGACGCCCGGCCGTGGTTTGCTGTTATGAGCCGCGTCGGAAAGAGCGTCCATCTGCCGCTTGAATGCAGCAAGTCCGCCGAACGCTTCCGGATCGAGCACCTGCACGAAAACCGTTCCGCCCGATCCCGCCGCCGGGTCGGCTCGACCGTGGCCGGCTAAACCCGCGGTGAGGCCCTCGATCAGGAGCGCGAGAGCGAAACCCTTGTGTCCCGCGTCCAGGCCTCCGAGCGGTAACAGCGCCCCCTTGGACTCGCCGATAAGAACGCCCGGATCCGCAGTCGCGTTGCCGTGCGCATCGATCAGCCAGGGTCCGGGCAACGACTTGCCGGCGATCCTCTGCTGGTGCGCATAACCCATGCTGGTGATCGACGTCGACACGTCGATCATGATCGGATCGCCCGAGGTCGGCTGCCCCGCGGCAATGGGATTCGGTGTAATGAACGGTGTCATACCGCCATGGGGCACGACCGCGGCCACCGTCGGATCCGAGCTTTCGATGATCGCGATCAGTCCCTGCTCGGTCGCACGACGCAAATACGCGGCGAGGCACGCGATGTGATGCGAGCGTCGAATCACGACGGTGCCGGTACCGCACACGCGCGCCATCGCCGCCGCACGGTCGAGCGCGCGCAGCGTCAGCCACGGACCGGGAAGTCGCTCGCCATCCCACATTTCCGCGGCCCGGTGCCGACTTCGCACCTTCGGCTCGCCATCCTTGGCCATCCGTCCTTCGGCGAGCTCTTCCAGGTACGACGAGAGAAGATGGAGGCCGTGCGTCGTGTGCCCGAGAAGATCGGCATCGAGCAGCACCTCGGCGACATCTCGGGCGATGTCGGTGCGCAGTCCCGCCTGCGCTGTCGATTCGAGTGCGAAGTTGCGGAGATCGTCGACCCGGTAACGGGTCATCTTGTCGGCTGAGAGCGGCATGCGCGTACGGAAGGCGGGGAAGGTTGACGCCAAGAGGGCAATCGACGAGCATTCTATCTCACCCCCGCATCCCTATTCCCGCCCGTGACTCCTGCAACGTTGACGGTCAGCATCGTCACGTACCGCCCGGACCTCGTGCTTCTCGACCGTACGCTGCGTACTCTCGCGGTGTCGCTCGTCGCGGCGCGGGAGCAGGAGCTCATGCGCGCCGCGAACGTGGTGCTGATCGACAACACCGGGACGCGCGCAAGCGCCGTGGCGGTGATCAAGGTGGCGCGGGACATATTCCGCGATGCCGACGTGACCATGAATTACCTCCACGGTCACGCCAACATCGGCTACGGCGCGGCCCACAATCTGGTCATGCACGGCGGCAACACGCATTATCACCTTGTCCTCAATCCGGATGTCGAGCTTGCGGCAGACGCGTTGCCGATCGCGTTCCGGTTTCTCGGCGAGCATGCGGAGATCGGGGTGCTGGCGCCGGCGTCTCGCAGGGTAGACGGCACGCGGGAGTATGTTTGCAAGCGCTATCCTACGGTGTTCGATCTTGCCCTGCGCGGGTTCGCGCCGCGCGCATTGAGGCAAATTTTCCGTAAGCGGCTCGACCATTACGAGATGCGCGACCTGGTCGATCGCGTCGCGGCCGACGAGACGATCTCGCCCATTCCGGCCATGAGCGGCTCTTTCATGTTCGTGCGCCGGAAGGCGATCGAAGCGACCGGCGGCTTCGACCCGGGCTTCTTCCTTTACTTCGAGGATTTCGACTGGAGCGTGCGCCTCAACCGCGTGACCCGGACCGTCTATGTTCCCGCAGTGAAAATCGTCCATCACGGTGGCGGCGCAGCGACAAAAGAGCCGCGCCACATCAGATATTTCGTGCGCAGCGCGGCACGCTTTTTCAACAAACATGGCTGGAAGTGGCTGTGACGCCGCAGATTCGCGGCAAGGTGCTTGTCACCGGCGCGCACGGGTTCATCGGCCGCGCACTGTGCAAGCATCTGGCGGCGATGGGCGTCGCGCATGTCAAGACCGTGCGAACGCCGGCGTTCGGCGACCCGGACGCCAATGCGGCCATCGTCGGCGACCTTGCCGCGGCCGATTGGGACGAAGCCTTGGTCGGCGTGGACTCGATCGTCCATCTCGCAGGCCGTGCCCATGTCAGGAAGCGCGACGCGGGCGATCCCACACCCTACGTCGTCGCCAACGTGCACGTCACAAGGCGCTTGTGTGACGCCGCGGTGCGCGCGAAGGTTCGGCGCATCGTGTTGGCGAGCAGCGTGAAGGTCTATGGCGAGTCGACACGCATAGGGCGACCTTTTCGTGCCGGCGATCCTGCCGCGCCTCGCGACGCTTACGCGCACAGCAAGGCCGAAGCCGAGCGTGTGTTGTGGCAGGCCTGCGAGGGAAACCAGATGGAAGGCGTCGTGCTGCGCTTGCCTCTCACCTATGGCGCGGGGGTCAAGGGCAATTTCCTGACCCTGATCGAAGCGATTGCCGCGGGCCGCAGACTGCCGCTCGCCGCCATCGGCAATCGTCGCAGCCTGCTCAACGTCGATAATGCGGTCAGCGCGATCGTCTCGGCGCTGAGTGTGCCGGCGCTGGCGGGTCAGACCTTGCCCATCGCCGACAAGGAAAGCGTGTCGACCTCCGAATTGGCGGAGCGGCTCGGCAGTGCGCTTGGGGTGACGACGCGTTTATATCATCTGCCGGCGTCGTTTTTGCGTGCCGGCGCCGCGCTCACCGGCAAGCGCTCCGTCGCGTCGCGTTTGCTCGGATCGCTCGAAGTCGATGCGCAGCGATTTTGCGAGCTCGCCGGCTGGTCGCAGCCGTACACGCTGGACGAGGGACTCGCGGCGACTGCTGCGTGGTGGCGGCTAAGGCACACGCTGTGAGCAGCGAGTCAGCGAGCGCATCAGCGCCTGCGGCGACACAAAACCCGATACCCCGTGGATAGCGCGCAAGGAGCCGGACCAATCTCATTTTCCGCTGCCGCTATAATCCGATCCTTTGCAACAGAGACAGCAATGACCAACCGCCAGGGCGGCCGCCGCGCGGACCAGTTGCGTTCGCTTTCGATCACGCGTCATTACGCGCGACACGCGGAAGGCTCGGCGCTGATCGAATGCGGCGAGACGCGCGTGTTGTGCACGGCCTCGGTCGAAGAAGGCGTGCCGCCATTCCTCAAGGGCAAGGGCCGCGGCTGGCTCACCGCCGAATACGGAATGCTTCCGCGCGCGACCAACACGCGCATGCGTCGCGAAGCCGCCGAAGGCAAGCAAGGCGGCCGCACCCAGGAAATCCAGCGCCTCATCGGCCGCAGCCTTCGCGCGGTGGCGGATCTTTCGCAATGGGGTGAACGCACCATCCGCATCGATTGCGACGTCCTTCAGGCCGACGGTGGAACGCGTTGCGCGTCGATCACCGGCGCCTGCGTGGCGCTGTACGATGCGGTGGCGTGGTGCAAGGCGCAGGGTTTGCTTGCCGCGGACACGCCGGCGCTTAGAAATTTTGTCGCCGCAGTGTCGGTCGGCATCGTCGACGGGGTTCCGATGCTCGATCTCGACTATGGCGAAGATTCAGGTTGCGATACGGACATGAACGTGGTCATGACCGGCGCGGGCGGCTTCGTCGAAATTCAGGGCACCGCGGAAGGCGCGACCTTTTCGCGTTCGGAAATGGACACGCTGGTTGCCCTGGCCGAGGGCGGCATCGCCGAATTGATCGAGGCACAAAAAAAGGCTCTGGGCGTGATATGAGCATGGTGCTGCTGCTGCGTTTGGCCGCCGCGGCGGCGCCGACGCCCGGACCATGATTCCGCGACTCGTGCTCGCCTCCAACAACAGTGGCAAGCTGCGGGAGTTTCGGCGCCTCTTGACGCCACTGGGAATCGAAGTGATCGCTCAAGCCGAGCTTGGCATCGAGGAAATCGCCGAGCCTCATCACACATTCGTCGAAAACGCTCTTACCAAGGCGAGGCACGCCAGCCGCTTGGCGCACCTGCCAACGCTTGCCGACGACTCGGGCCTATGCGTCGACGCCCTGGACGGCGCGCCCGGCGTGCAGTCGGCGCGCTTCGCCGGAGAGCCTCCGTCCGACGCCCGCAACAATGCAAAGCTCGTCGAAAAGCTGACGGGCATCGCCGACCGCCGCGCGCATTATTACTGCATGCTCGCGCTCATGCGTCACGGCGACGACGCCGAGCCGATCCTTGCCGAGGGTCGATGGGACGGCACCATCATCGATCTGCCGCGCGGTGGGGGCGGGTTCGGTTATGACCCTCATTTTCTCGACGCCGAAACGGGCCTTACCGGCGCCGAGCTGCCGCTCGAGAAGAAGAACGAGCTTTCGCATCGCGGCAAGGCAATTCGTTCGCTCGTCGCACGCCTGGAATCGGTGCGATGAGCGTCGTGCTCAAATCCACGCTGGGGACGCCGCGATTCGAGTCTCTGCCGCCGCTCGCGCTCTACATCCACATTCCGTGGTGCTTGAAGAAATGCCCCTACTGCGATTTCAACTCGCACGAGCGACGTGGCGAGGTTCCCGAGGCGCGGTATGTCGCGGCACTGATGAGCGACCTCGAATTTGCGCTGCCGTCGATCTGGGGCCGCCGCATCGTCAGCGTTTTTCTGGGAGGCGGCACGCCCAGCCTATTTTCGCCGGAGGCTATCGATGCCATTCTTGCCGGCGTGCGCGCGCGTGTTCCGGTTCTGCCCGATGCCGAAATAACGCTGGAAGCGAACCCCGGTACATTCGAGAGGGAGAAGTTCGCGGCGTTCAAGGCCGCGGGCATCAACCGGCTCTCGCTCGGCGTGCAGAGCTTCGACGCGCGGTTTCTCGGGGCGCTTGGACGCGCCCATGACGAGCATGAAGCCCGGGCGGCAGCGCTTGCCGCGCTCGAGATCTTCGGCAACGTCAATCTGGATCTTATGTATGCGTTGCCCGGCCAGACGCTTGCCGACGCACATGCCGACGCCGCGGCGGCGCTCAGCTTCGCGCCGCCGCATCTCTCCTTTTATCACTTGACGATCGAGCCGAACACGTTGTTCCATCGTCATCCACCCAAGCTTCCGGACGACGAACTGTCCGCGGACATCGGGGACCTCGTCGACACCGAGCTGACCGCAACCGGCTACGTCCACTACGAAACCTCCGCGCACGCGCGTCCCGGCTACGAGTGCCGGCATAACGTGAATTACTGGCGCTTCGGCGATTACCTGGGCATAGGCGCCGGAGCGCATTCCAAGATCTCCCTTCCCGGCCGCGTCGTGCGGCAGGTGCGCTACAAGAAGCCGGAGCAATATCTAGGGCAGGCGGAGAAGGGCGCGCCGTTGATCGAGGAGCACGAAGTAACGCGCGCCGAAATCGGCTTCGAGTTCATGCTCAACGCGCTGAGGCTTGCCGACGGTGTGCCAGTGGCACTGTTTCGCGAGCGAACCGGATTTCCGCTGACGCTGGTGGAAAAGGAGCTCGACGAAGCCGAGAAGCGAGGACTGCTCGAGCGCGACCACATGAACCTGCGGGCCTCACCGCTGGGACGTCGGTTTCTCAACGATGTGCAGGCGCTGTTCCTGCCGCGCGGGCGCGCGGCGCCGCGCGATCCTCCGGTGAGGATCGTCGCCTTCGACCGTGCGCATCGGTAGGGACCTCTGCGCCATGAAGCGCGCCAAGAAGCGAGGCCCGCTCAAACCGCGCAACCCGGTCGCGCGTTCTCCGCTCCTCGGCAAAGGCGGCCCGCACGGCAAGTCGACCGCTGCCAAGCGGCGACAGGCGCAGGTCGAGTTGCTCAAGCAGTCGCGCGATCCAGATTCCGAGTCATGACCCGTGACGCTATGACATTGTCGCGGCGCGATCTCGAAGAACACCGCATGCGGGCGATTTACATGGACACGGTCGATCCTGATCGAGCGCTGTCGGATGAAGCGCTGGCCGCGTCGCTCGCGGCCACGCTTGCGAAAAAACCCGCCGGTTCCGGATGGTGGGTGTTTGCCTACGGTTCGCTGCTTTGGAACCCGCTGTTTCCGTTTTCCGACGCGAAACCCGCAACGCTGCATGGGCTGCATCGGCATTTCTGTCTCTGGTCGCTGGGCTCGCGCGGAAGCGTCAAAGTGCCTGGCCTGGTGCTCGGTCTCGATCGCGGAGGATCGTGCCACGGCGTCGCGTATCGGCTACCGGCACGCTGCGCTCGAGCGGAGCTCGCGTTGCTGTGGCGGCGCGAAATGGTCGTAGGCTCATACAAGCCGCGCTGGTTGCAGGTGCAGCTACACCATCCGGCGGGACATTCGCTGACCGCGCTCGCCTTCGTCGTCAATCGCGCGCATCCGCAATACGCGGGGCGGCTGGCGCCGGCGAAGCAGGCGAAAGTCCTGGCGGCGGCGCAGGGCGTGTTCGGATCGTCGTCGGATTACCTCGAGCGCGCACGCGTCGCGCTGGTCACCCACGGCATCGTCGATCCTTACCTGGAAAGGCTTGCGGTGGCGGTTGCGCGCTTGCGCCGAACGCAGTCGGCACAGTTGCCGTCAAAGGTCAGGCTGACCGATGCGCGCGAATAGATTCGCATCTACTGCGCGGGCTACAGAGCTACGTGGCGTCCGCCGTCGACGTTGATGGTCTCTCCCGTCACGTACGTCGCCTCTGCCAGCAGAAAATGCACCGCCTTGGCGATGTCCTCGGGCGTGCCCTCGCGCTTGAGCGGTGTGTGCGAGATGATGCGCTGGCGGGAAAGCTCGTCGAAGGATTCATCGTCGGGCCACAGGATCGGACCCGGCGCGATCGCATTGACGCGGACCTCTGGCGCGAGCTCGCGCGCCAGCGAACGCGTCAATCCCACCAGCCCGGCCTTGGCGACGCTGTACACGACGTAATTCTTGAGCGGGCGCTCGGCGTGGATGTCGGTGATGTTGACGATCGCTCCCTGCGACTTTTTCAGCGCCGGCGCCGCGGCTTGGGAAAGGAAAAGCGGAGCGCGCAGATTGGTGCCGATCAGGTCTTCCCACGCCGCGGCGGTGATCTCGCCCACAGGGGTCTGGAAAAACGACGAGGCGTTGTTGACCAGCGCGTCGAGACGGCCGAAGCTCTGCACCGTCTGCTCCACCATCGCCGGGAGCTTGGCGATGTCGAGTAGATCGGCCTGGATCAGCGCCACCGAATCCTTGCGCTGATGATTGAGCTCCGCCTGCAACAGCCGGGCTTCGCCGGCCGAGACGCGATAATGCAGCATCAGATTGGCCCCGGCCGAATGCAGACGCCGGCAGGTCGCGGCACCGACACGCTTGGCTCCTCCGGTGATCAGCACGACTTTGCCCTGCACGCGGCGCTCCCGCTACATTCGGACAACTGTAAAGCGTAACACAACGATGGCACACACTCCATCAAACGGCGATCGCGCGAACGTGCCGCTACCGACGCGCGAAGCGCTCGCGCACAGCGCTCGCGTCGTCGCGCACATCGGGCGGATGATCGCGACGTCGGGCGGCTGGATTTCCTTCGCCGATTACATGGGCGCCGCACTCTACGCGCCGGGGCTCGGCTACTACGTCGCCGGCGCGCGCAAATTCGGCCTCGCCGGAGATTTTGTGACGGCGCCGGAGTTGACGGCGCTGTTCGGCGAAGCCCTCGCGGCGCAGATCGAAGCGGTGCTCGTGCAGCTCCCCGGCAGCTCGGTGATCGAGCTCGGCCCGGGAACGGGGCGGCTTGCCGCTGATGTGTTATCCGCGCTCGCGGCGCGCGATACGTTGCCCGAGCGCTATTGCCTCCTGGAAGTGAGTCCCGATCTGCGAGAGCGCCAGCGCGAGCACTTGCGCGATCGCGTGCCCGATCTGTTGCCGCGCGTCGAGTGGATCGACGTCCTGCCCGAGCATTGGCGCGGCGTCCTGCTGGCGAATGAAATGCTCGATGCGGTGCCGCCGCATCTGATCGCGCGGCGGGGCGGTGCATGGTTCGAGCGCGGCGTGGAGAATGGCGCCGGCGGCGAGTTTCGATTCGCCGATCGGCCGCTCGCCAACGGCGCGCTTCGCGATGCGGCGCGAGTGCGCTTTCCCGGCGAGGGCGACTATGCAAGCGAGATCAATCCGGCAGCGCAAGCTTTGGTGCGTAGCCTTGCGCTCCGTTGCGACGCCGGCGCGATCTTGATCTTCGATTACGGATTTCCAGCAAGCGAGTATTACCATCCGCAGCGCAACGGCGGCACATTGATGGCGCATTACCGTCACCGCACGATGGACGATCCCTTCTTTCTGCCCGGGCTCGCCGATTTGACCGCGCACGTCGACTTCAGCGCCATCGCGCACGAAGGCGTCCTCGGCGGCATGTCGCTCGCAGGCTATGCTACGCAGGCGCGCTTCCTGATCAACTGCGGCATCCTCGATGCTCTCGCGCGCCGCGGCGAGCCGCAATCGGCCGCGTACCTGCGCGAGGCGGCTGCGGTGCAGAAACTGCTCTCGCCGGCGGAGATGGGAGAGCTGTTCAAGGCGCTGGCTATAGCTAAGGACATCGACGATGATTTGATCGGATTCCGGGCCGGCGATCAGAGCCACCGGCTCTAGGCCGATTGCGAAGCTTTTTGGAGGTGACGGTGGGACCGCTGGCAGAATTCAAAGTCGTCGAGATGGCAGGTATCGGCCCGGCGCCGTTTGGCGCCATGATGCTTTGCGATATGGGGGCCGACGTGATTCGCATCGATCGCACCCACCGCCCGAACGACGTCGAGTTCCTCAGCAAGGGCCGGCAGGGAGCGACGCTGCGCGGTCGGCGCACGATTGCCGTCGACCTGAAGCAACCCGGCGCCGCGGATGCCTTGCTTGGCATCATCGATCATGCCGACGCGCTGATCGAAGGCTTCCGCCCCGGCGTCATGGAGCGTCTCGGACTCGGTCCGGAGATCTGCCTGCAGCGAAACCCGAGGCTCGTCTATGGCCGCGTCACCGGCTGGGGACAGGACGGTCCGCTCGCGCGGGCGCCGGGGCACGACATCAATTACATCGCGATTACCGGCGCGCTGGCGTGCATCGGCCGTGCCAGCGAAGCACCGGTGCCCCCGCTCAATCTGGTCGGCGATTTTGGCGGCGGTGGCATGCTGCTCGCGTTCGGCATCGTTTGCGCGCTACTCGAGGCTCGCTCGTCAGGACGCGGACAGGTCATCGACGCGGCAATGGTCGATGGCGCCGCATTGCTCATGGCCAATATCTTCAGCCGCAGGGCTGCCGGCGTTTGGAGCAACGAGCGCGGCAAGAATGCGCTCGACGGCGGAGCGCATTGGTACGGCGCTTATGAATGCGCGGACGGCAAGTACGTCAGCATCGGCGCGATCGAGCCGCAGTTTTACGCCGCGCTCCTGGAAAAATGCGGGATCGACGACCCGGCGCTACGCTCGCAATGGCAACGCGAGGAGTGGCCGGCCTTGCGCGAAAAGCTGGCGCGCATCTTTCTGACCAGGACCCGCGCCGAGTGGTGTACGTTGCTCGAGGGAAGCGACGCCTGCTTCGCGCCGGTGCTCGACCTGGACGAAGCGCCCGGACACGCGCAAAACCGAGCGCGGTCGACCTTCGTCGAGATCGATGGCGTTGCCGAGCCCGCACCGGCGCCGCGATTCAGCCGCACCGCGCCTGAGGTTCGCGAGTCGCATCCGCTGCTCGACGCCGAAGGCGAGGCGATGCTGGGCCGCTGGGGAGTCGACAGCGCCAGGATCCAGGCGCTCCGACGAGCCGGCGGCAGCGGCGCTGACGCTTGATCCGGTTGTCGCTGTTGCTTCGCGGGTCAGGTCGGCGCCGGTGTACTCGCGCCCGCTCGCCAAATTCCCGAACCCGGCAGAAACCGCCTGCAACGATGCGGCCTGGGTCGTCACTCCCGGCCGCCCTCGACGGGATAGCCTTCCGCGCGCCAGCGCAGCATGCCTCCGGCGAGGTTGGCGACGTCGTTAAACCCCGCTTTTTGCAGGAGCACCGACGCGTTCGCCGAGCGGGCGCCCGAGCGACACACCGCGACCACGGGTCGATCGCGCGCGAGCTCGCCGACACGGGCAGGGAGCTCACCGAGCGGCATCAGTTTCGCTCCGCGGATACGTCCGAGCGGACCGACAAATTCGTCCGGCTCGCGCACATCGACCAGCTGCACGTTAGCGACGTTTTCCTCCAGGGCTTCGGGTTGAATCTCCCAGATTCCGGCGAAGGTGAAAGTCAGCGGCGCCCAAGCCGGCTCCGTGGGGAGCGCCGCATCGCGCTCCGGACGCCCGCATTGGAGATTGGCGGGTACCGCTATGTCGATCAGCTTCGGGTGCGGCAAGCCCAGGTTGTTCATGTAACCGACAAAATCCGCCTCGCCGATCTCCCCGCCCAGCCTCGGATTGAAGCGTCTCTCCTCCGCGACGCTGGTCACGGTGCGACCGGTGTAGTCGTGCGCCGGGTAGAGCAGGCAGGCAGGGGGCAGGCACAGAATCTGGCTCTTCACCGAGCGGAACATCGTGCGCGGATCTCCCTGCTGAAAATCGGTCCGGCCGCTGCCTCGGATCAACAGGCAATCGCCGGTGAACGCCATGCTTTCATCGTCGAGGACATAGGTCACGCACCCCTCCGTATGGCCCGGCGTCGCACGCGTTTCGACATAGCGATTGCCGAAGTTGACGCGATCGCCATGCGCAAGATAGCGGTCGGCGCCTTTTGCGCCGCTGTTCGCCGAAATCGCAATATCGCTCCCGAGGTGGCGCTTCAGCAACCATGCACCGGTCACGTGATCGGCATGCACGTGCGTCTCGAGCGTGGCCACCAGCTTGAGATCGAGCTCCTGGATCAACGCCGCATCCCGACGCGCCTGCTCGAAGACCGGATCGATCAAGACGGTTTCGCGTGAGCGAGCATCGCCTAGCAGATAGGAATAGGTCGACGAGTGCGGATCGAAAAGCTGGCGGAAGATCAGCTGCGCCATTGTTGGCTATCCTCGCCGGCAACGAGCCGCATCGTGACGTGGGTGCATCGTCATAGTCCCGTATCCGTTTGTTCTCGGACGCTCGACTCGGTCCCGGATCGCGCGCGTTGCGCGAGCTCGAAAGCCAGCATGCCGCCAAGCATCGCTACCACGAAGACGAGGGTCTTCACTTGGCCGGCGCCCAGCGCGACCAAGGCGGGGCCGGGGCAAAACCCCGCAAGTCCCCAACCAATGCCGAAAGCAAGGCTGCCGAGCACGAGGCGGCGATCGATCTGGTGGGCATTCGGCAATTGCATCGGTGTTCCGAGGAGCGTCACGGCGCGTTTTCCGGCCACGAAAAAGGCGGGCACACCGACGGCGACCGCACCCGCCATCACCAGCGCAAGCGAGGGATCCCAGCTGCCGGCGAGATCCAGGAAGCCGAGCACCTTGGACGGATTCACCAGACCCGATACGATGAGGCCAACGCCAAACGCGAGTCCGGCAACAAATGAGGAGAGCGTGTACATCCTGGTCTCTCAAACGCCGGCAAGGTGCCGCGTGACGAGCACGGTCGCAAAACCCGCCGCCATGAAAATCAGCGTGGCGACGAGCGAGCGCGGCGAAAGGCGGGCAATGCCGCACACGCCGTGGCCGCTGGTGCAGCCCGCGCCATAACGCGTGCCCGCGCCCACCAACAGGCCGGCGGCGATCAGCGTCGGATAATTCGCATCGACGACGATGGGGGGAAGCGCGGCGGCCATGGCGTACAGAAGCGGCGCCGCCACCAGGCCCGCCAGGAAGGCGGCGCGCCATGCGAGGTCGTTGGTGACAGGCCGAAGCAGGCCGCCCACGATGCCGCTGATCCCGGCGATCCGGCCGTTGACAAGGGCGAGCATGGCTGCCGCGACGCCGATGATCACGCCTCCGATGACGGCCGACCATGGCGTGAAGGAGGCCCAATCAACATGCATGACCGATTCCTCTACCGTGTTTCGCGACCGAGGCCGGGCAGGGAAGACATCCCGACGGGGACGGCTCAGTCTGATTCCTTGCGCTGCCGACAATCAATTTGACGGTGCAGAACTCCGACGGCAGCTGACCGGTCGAATAGCTGCAATTGTAACGATATTCGCGTGCCGGGTGCCGGCTCTGGCTGGCGCATGCGCAGGAGCCTGGAGACAGACGTGCCACTCTTTCTGTGGTAAATAGTGGTTAGTTCCGGAATGACATGATGAAACCGAGGAGATGACAATGACCAGAGACCCTTCGCAGTCAAGCCGCCGCCGCTTTATCAAGATCGGCAGCGCGGCACTCGCCGCCGCACCGCTCGCCAGTGTCCTGTTCAGCGGCGCCGCCCAGGCCGCTGAGACTCTCAGCGAATCCGATCCGACCGCGGTGGCGCTCGGTTACAAGATGGACGCAACCAAGGCCCCCAAGCGCACGGACAAGACCGCGTTGTGCAGCAACTGCAGCTTGTATTCCGGCAAGGCAGGCGCGGCCGACGGACCCTGCAGCATATTTGCAGGCAAGCTGGTCAACGCCAAAGGCTGGTGCACGGCCTGGGTCAAGAAAGCCTGACAGCCCTAGATCGCTATGCTTGGTTGGACCAGGCGCGATGCTGCTTTATCGCGCTGGGGCTTGCCGTCGCCGTTCTCGGGCTTTCAGGATGCGATCGTCAGCCGGCGATGGTCGGGACTAACAGCGCTGTCCCAGAAGGTGCTTGAGCGCCGCGATGTCGAGCAATTTGACGGAGCGCCCCTGCACCTGGATCAGGCCCTCCTGGTGAAAGCGGGAAAAGAGCCGGCTTACCGTTTCGAGCTTCAGCCCGAGATAGCTGCCGATTTCCTCGCGAGTCATGCGAAGCACAAACTCGGTTGACGAGTAGCCGCGTTCGCGATACCGCTGCGACAGGTTAAGGAGGAACGCAGCTAGCCGTTCTTCCGCGCGCATGCTGCCGAGCAGCAGCATGACGCTATGGTCGCGGGCGATCTCCCGCGACAGAAACTGGTAGAGGTTGCGCTGCAGCGGCGCGACGCTGCGCGCGAGATCGCCGAGCTCGTCAAACGGCAACACGCAATATTCGGTATCCTCCAGTGCAACGGCTTGGCAGCCATGGCGCTCGGAGCCTATGCCATCCATGCCGATCACATCGCCCAGCATGTGATAGCCCGCCACCTGCTCGCGGCCGTCCTCGGCCAGCACGGTTGTCTTGCACGAACCCGCCTTGATCGCATACAGCGCGGTGAATGAGTCACCTGCGCGATAGAGCACCTCGGCTTTCTTCAGCCGCACGCGTTTTGTAACCACGTCGTCGAGTTGGCGCAGGGCATCGTGATCCAGCCCAATCGGCAGGCAGAGCTCACGCATGCTGCAGTTGCTGCAGCGCGTCTTGAGCGCGTGGAGCGAAATCAGGGCCGGGGCTGCCGGCGCTCCCGACATCGGGCCGTGGGCGGGGAGGGACATTAAGGCGCGAGGAGTCGCAGTCTCGCGAGATCCATCCAAAGGAAGCGAACGTTGAGTGTACTTGCAAACCCCCGCATTTAACAGGATGCGCGATATCGCCTTGCGCGATGAGTTCCGCTCATAATCGAGCCATGCAATATCCGCAAAACCCGTTAACCTTTGTTCGGGTGTCGATCGCTGCGGCGATCGCGACGATCGTTCTCAAGTTTGGCGCATACGCTCTAACGCACTCGGTGGGTCTCTTATCCGATGCGATCGAAGCGTTTGTGAATCTGGCAGCTGCCTTGGGTGCGCTGTGGGCCTTGACCGCTGCTGCGCGCCCGCCCGATGAGCGCTACCACTTTGGTCAGGCGAAGGCGGAGTTTCTCATCGGGTTTCGAGGGGGCCCTTATCATTGTCGCCGCAGTAGCGATCTCTGGATTTTGAAAGGGGCGCGGATCCACCGATCTATTACGTTAGAGGCCGGCGCGAAACATCTGATGGCCGACGTTTGGACGTCTTTGGCAGTGCTCGCGGTTTTTTCATGGGACCGTGAGGATGGCGCACGAGGTCGCCAATACGGTTGAGCGCGAGATCATCGACAGCGTGAACTTTGCCAGCGTTATCACTCATATCGAACCGAACGACGACCCAGGCGCTTTCACGGACGCAAACGAGCCATAGCGCTGGCCGACGTGCCTGATCTCCTGTCGTCAGAATCTCGTGTGCCGCGCCGAAGATCGCTGATGCGGCCATGAATGAAGTATTCCGCCTGCGAATTGATTCAGGTCAAGGTACCTCGCCCGCAATGCTTTAACATTGGTCCGAACAATTTCATCGTAGTGTCAAGTACATCCGACCGAGGTCATACATGGAAGCGATCCGTGTCATTGTTAATGAGCACCGCGCGTTGGCAGCGGTGTTGCACGGGATGTTGTATCTGGTTCACAAGATTCGCGACCACGACGACAAGCCGGATTTCAATCTGTTCGGGGCGATGATTTACTATATTGATTCGTTTCCCGAACGCTTCCACCACCCCAAGGAAGACCAGTACCTCTACCGATTCCTGCGCATGCGTCACCCGGAGGCGGCACCCCTGCTCGATCGGCTGAAGACGGAGCATCGGGTGGGCGCCGAGAAGATCCGAACGCTCGAGCAGACGCTCGCGCGCTATCAACAGGGTGGCAAAGCTGAATTCTCCAACTTCCTGACGGCAGTGGAAACCTATGCGGCGTTTCATTGGGAACATATGCGAGCCGAGGAACAAGAGGCCATGCCGCTGGCAGAAAAGTATCTTTCCATCGCTGACTGGGAAGAGATCGACGCTGCGTTTCTCGGTCACAGCGATCCGATGCTGGGCGCCGAAGCTCGCACCCAATACGATAAGTTGTTCACACGTATCGTCAACTTGGCACCGGCGCCGATTGGCCTCGGGCCCGCGCACCGGTGATGGAGAGAAATCCCGTGCAAGCGAAACGCATTATCGAGGAGGAACACCGCTCCTTGGCGGCAGTGCTGCACGGCATGCTCCACGTAGTACGCGAAATTCGTTACGTGGGAATGCAGCCGGATTTCGTGCTGCTCGAGGCAATGGTCCATTACATTGATTCGTTTCAAGAGCGGGTCCACCATCCCAAGGAGGATGCCTATTTGTTCAAGCTGCTCGGGTCTCGTTACCCTGGCGCAGTGCCGTTGCTAGATCGTCTGAAACAAGATCATGAATCGGGCGCCATCAAACTTCGTGAGTTGCAACGGGCGCTGACGTGTTACCGAGATAGCGGCTCCGCCGAATTTCCAGCGTTCGCGGCGTTAGTCGCCAGCTATGCAACATTTCACTGGGGCCACATGCGCCTCGAGGAAAATGATCTGCTGCCGCTTGCCGAGCGGCACTTGATCGACGCAGATTGGGACGCGATCGACGCCGCGTTTCTCGGGCATACCGACCCGCTGCTCGGCGCGGAACAAGCCAGTACCGTGACCTTTTCCGACGCATCGTGAACCTTGCGCCGGTGCCTATCGGGGTGGCGCCGGCGCGCTAGCGGCGCCGCCACGCACGGGCGGTATCCACAAAGCGGTTATCGACCCGCGAACTTTCGTCGATATTCCAAAGGAAGGCAGAGGACCGGTCGCGCCCTTAGATCCGCTGCGGTGGATCGGGCTCGGTGCGTTCTTCGAATCGGCACGGCCCTAGATGTGCATTAAGCGGAAGAGGCGACTTTTGACCTGTGTCAACTCACGCATGCGGCAACGCGTGCAGGATGTGCAAGAAGGAAGACACTACTTCGAACGGATGGCGCAGGGCATCGCGCTGGGCGGGTTCATTAGCACAGAAGAAGGTCGAGGATGTTCCAGATTCGAATTCATGGCCGTGGCGGACAAGGCGTGGTATCGGGCGCCGAAATGTTGTCCATCGCGGCATTTCTCGAGGGGCGCTACGCGCAGGCGTTCCCGAGCTTTGGCTCGGAGCGCATGGGCGCACCGCTTATGGCGTTTTGCCGCATCGACGACAAGGAGATCCGCCTGCGCGAGCCGGTGCTGGAGCCGGACGCGCTGATTATTCAGGACTCGACACTCTTGCACCATGCCGATCTGTTCAGCGGCCTGCGCGATGGAGGATACATTCTGCTCAACTCGACGCTGAGCATCGAGGAACAAGGGTTCGGCGGCTTCGGGCCTGGTATTCAGCATTATCGGCTGTGCACGATACCGGCCACGGAACTCTCGCTAAAACACGTTGGCCGCGCCGTCCCGAATGTACCGCTCCTGGGAGCGTTCGCCGCCATCAGTGGGGTGATCACGCTGGCATCGGTCGTGGCCGCAGTGCGCCAGAAATTTTCGCCGGCACTCGCCAAGAAGAATATCGCCGCCGCGGGAGAGGAGTTCGACATCGCGAGCAAAGTGAAGGAGACGATCGATGCTTAAGCAAACGGAGGGTTCGCGCGCAGTCGCCGAAGCTGTCGCGCTGTGCCGGCCGCAGGTCATCTGCGCTTACCCCATCACCCCGCAAACACACATCGTCGATGGCCTCGGCGAGATGGTCAAGGCCGGCGAGCTCGCCAACTGCGAGTTCATCAACGTCGAATCCGAATTCGCCGCGCTGTCGGTAGCGATTGGCGCCTCGGCAGCCGGGGTGCGCACCTACACCGCGACCAGCGAACATCTGGAACGACCATTCCGACAGCATGTCGATGCGCGACGCCGGCTGGATCCAACTGTTTGCGGAGACTAATCAGGAAGCACTGGACTTGCACATCCAGGCGTTCCGCCTTGCCGAGGAGCTGTCGTGCCCGGTGATGGTATGCATGGATGGTTTCATCCTGACTCATGCATATGATCGCGTCGACATGCCGACACAGGAACAAGTCGACGCCTTCCTACCGCCCTACCAGCCCAGACAGATCCTCGATCCGACCGATCCGGTGAGCATCGGCGCGATGGTCGGGCCCGAAGCGTTCACCGAAGTTCGCTACCTGTCGCATCACAAGCAGTTACGCGCGCTGGGATTGATTCCGCAGCTCGCGACGGTCTTCAACAAACAATTCGGTCGCAATTCGGGTGGACTTCTCCGCTGCTACCGCACCGCGGACGCAGAAACAATCGTGGTTGCGCTCGGCTCGGTCAATGGGACGGTACAGGAAGTCGTCGACGAAATGCGTGAGCGGGGCTCATTGATCGGCTCGGTCTCCATCTGCTCGTTCCGGCCTTTTCCGCTAGCCGTATTGCGCGAGGCGTTGCAGAACGCAAAGCGTGTCGTCGTGCTGGAGAAATGCCTAGCAGTTGGTTTGGGCGGCATTGTCTCCGATGGAGTGCGCAAGTCACTGTCGGGAATTGCGCTCAACGGCTACACCGTCATCGCGGGGCTTGGCGGGCGCGCCATTACCCGCACTTCGCTGAGACAGCTGTTCGAGGATGCCGAGCAGGACGAGTTGGAGCAGGTAACGTTTCTCGACTTGAACGCCGAGATGGTCAATCACGAGCTGGAGCGCGAGAGCAGAACACGCCGCACCGGTCACACCGCCGAAGCGATTCTGCGCCGGATCGGAACAGTCGCATCGCACATCAGCTGAGTCCTGGGAGAAGCATCGTGGCAGAACAACTTGTCAAGTTCTATGAGACTGGAACGTTCACGGTTGCGGATTCAACGGGTGGATGCAACACACTAGACGCTATCGCAGCGGAAGGAGTGTTGCAGATGAAGCAGAGACCGCGCATTTACTACTCGGCCAGCCAGCGGGCACTCATCTGGGACCGTTGGCGGAAGGGGGAGACGCTTCACCAGATCGCCAGGTTGTTTGATCGATACCACTCATCAATATATGGCATTGTGGCGGAGTCGGGCGGGATACGCCCGGCCGAGCGGCGCCGTTCGAATTCGGCCTTGACGTTGACCGAGAGGGAGGAGATCTCGCGAGGTCTGGTTGCGGAAGTCTCGATCCGGTCGATCGGGGTGTTACTCGGCCGAGCACCCTCTACGATCAGCCGCGAGATCAAGCGAAATGGCGGCGCGGGAAGCTATCGAGCTAATCAAGCCGAGGTGGCGACGTGGGATCGTGCTCGTCGCCCGAAGCTCTGTAAACTGGTACAGAACCGAGCGCTGGCACAACTCGTGGCCAGCAAGCTCTGCCACGAGTGGTCGCCCGAGCAAATTGCCGGCTGGCTCAAGCGCACGTATCCCGATGACGAAGCGTTTCAGGTGTCACACGAGGCCATCTATCGCAGCCTGTTCATCCAGGCCCGCGGGGCTCTGAAGAAGGAGCTGATGGCGCACTTGCGGCGCACGCGAGGAATGCGCCGTTCGCGGCATCACACGCAAAAGACCGGTATTCACGGTCGAATCACTGATGCGGTATCGATTAGCGAGCGTCCGGCTGCGGTCGAAGACCGTGCGCTACCGGGTCACTGGGAAGGTGACCTTCTGTTTGGCAGCAARAATAGCCAGATTGCGACGCTCGTTGAACGTCAATCTCGTTATGTCATGCTTGCGAAGGTCGACGGCAAGGATACTGAGACGGTCATCAATGCATTGATCAAGCACGCGCAGAAATTGCCGCACGAGCTCTATAAATCGCTGACCTGGGATCGCGGCAAGGAAATGGCCGACCACCGGCGCTTCACGCTGGCCACCGACATAAAAGTGTACTTCTGTGACCCACAGAGTCCGTGGCAACGAGGCTCAAATGAGAATACGAACGGGCTACTGAGGCAATACTTGCCCAAGGGCATCGACCTCTCCGCCTATTCTCAAGCCAAGCTCAATGCGATTGCTCGACGGCTCAACGAACGTCCGAGGAAGACACTAAACTACGAGACACCAGCTCGACAATTTCATCAATCTGTTGCGTCGACCAGTTGAAACCGCAGTCGCGAGTTGTCGTTCGCCAAGGGCGAGTTTCGACCTATTCCGTACACGAGTGGGCTCCCGCTGGGGCTGCACGGCGTATAACCCGCGGCTATGTACGATGTCTCGACGGCATGACCGCCTCCACCGAGCTTCCCTGACGCAAACAAACTGAACAACGGTGTTGCAGTAAACATGTTCTAGCTCTCGAAACTGCACCCTCCCACCTCAGCCTGGTGTTATAAACACCGTCAATACCCCGGTGTAGCCGTAGAGGTGATGCCTCGCAATCTCGCCCCCGGCGAAAAAGCCGACCAGCGGCACGTCGCCCAGGGCGTTGCGCACCAACTGCAGCTCGGCATGCCGCGCGCCGAAGTGCGGGCCGCCGCGTCCGGAACAACTGACATAGACTGCGCCCGCCATGTGCCGTGCCACACCGCTTTCGGCCTCGTCGCGGATTTCCGTCGCGATGCGCACCAGATCAAGCTCTGCGGCTTCTGCGTTGCGCGTGCAAAAAGCCAGGCGCATGCCGGGCTCGATCTGCTCGGCGATCGCCAGGACCTGGTGCTGCCGGTCCACGCCCAACAGATGCCGCACCTCGGTATCCGCGCCGAACTGTCCAGGCCGCGTCGGCACGTCCTCGGCGGCGGTGACCAATCCGACTAGCGTGGTGGACAGCGCCTGCGCCAACGCGTCGTCCGGCAGGTCTCGGTCGAGCCCCAGATCTTGCACCACGCAATCGAGCGCGGGCTTGCCATCCAAGCTGATCACGAAATTGCGCTCGGCTTGGGTGATTTTGCGCACCGGTCCGATCGGCTGGCAGCCCTGGGTCACCCGCGAGATCAAGCCGACTTCGGGGCCGAAGGCCACCCCTGACAAACCGCCGGTGAATACGCCATCGGCCATGTGTAGCGTCCGGTTACGCGCCGACGACAGGCCGCCGAACAGATAACCGGTGGCCGTGCGAGTGCTTAACTCGCGCAACAACTCCGGCAAGTTTGGCGTGCTGCCTTCGGCATGGACCAGCGCGGTATGGGCCACGAACCCGGACCAGGCTTGAGGCAGCGGCTTAAGGCCCGAGAACAGCCGGAACGATGCGCGCGAGAGCGGCGCCACCATCAGCACCAGGGCCGGCTCATCGATGTACTCGACGCCGCTGGCGGCCACGCCGACACCGACCGTGCCGACCCAAGCCACGCCGGGTAAGCGCCGGCGCAACTCACCGAGGATCGCCTCGGCCGCCGGCGCGTAATAGTCGCTCAGATAACACCAGCCCAGCGTGAACGGGGCGGCTTCATCCGGTTGCGCGGCACGCGCCGCGATCTGGGTTTGAATTTGTCGCTGGCTCTGGGCCAAGGCCACACGCCAGTCGGCGTGGGCGGCATGAGCCTGCACAAATGAAGCGAGCGCCATTGCCGTAACCTACTCCAAAAAAGGAAAGGGAATTTGACGCCGGCCGGCGCGGCGTTGGGCGAGGTGCGTCCGGCGCATTCACGTGGCGCACAATCGGGTTAAATCGCTCACCTCGACTTGCTTGCTCATCTTCCCGCAGCAGCGCGGTATGCGGCTTCGAGGGCATGCACCAGTGAAGGATGCAGGACTCCCAGTTTGGGCGCCTGCCCGTGCGGAGCCGCAGGAGGAACCGAGAACCAGTCGATCGTGTAGGGCAGGTCGAGAATCTGCTTCAGATCGAACTTGGTGTCGTAACTCAAGCCCGCTGCCTGGTAAGCCGCGGGATTGCGGTCGTGCAGGATGGCGAATTCGCCCCGATACAGGGTGGTCGTGCGCTGGCTCGTTCCGTAGACGACTCGCACGACGAACTGCGGGGCGTCGTCATCGAAGACGAGCAGGATGAGGGCCGGGCGCGGTTTCGGACGCGGATGGATACTGTCGGGGAAATGACACCAGACGACGTCGCCGGCCGCGGGCTCCGGCCACCATTGCGTCATTTACGCGATGATGCCGTCGCGAGCAGGGTCGACCGAACCGAGCGATTTTTGCCCTGCGGCAGCTGCTTCCTGATCTGGCGTACCTGTGCCGCTGACAGGGGCCCATCGTCCTGCTCGTACTGAGGCAGAACCCTGGCAGCAAGATCGTGGAGTGCCCGATGAATCACTTGCGTTTCGTCAACCCCTAGGTACTCGGCCAGGCGTTTTGCGGTGTCGCGGGTTACCCCGGAGGCGCTATCCACAGAGCGGTAGCGAAAAGCGATCTGAGTTTTCGTGGCGCGATCTGGCATGACGATCCCTGTATTAGTGGATATCTAAAAGATATCTCAATACGGCGTGGCTGTCAAGGAGCGATCACGGAAATGACGGTTCTTACCGTAACCGCTTTCGCCAGCGCGACCAGGTCAATCACGACATCCGCCATCTGGGTGAGCTCCGAGGTCTGCGACACGAAGAACTCGCGCGCATACCCGCCCAGGCGCGGCACCTCGCGCATCGCGCTACTGGAGAAGCCTATCGGACTGCGTGAGTCCTTTAAGCGTGATCGCGATCTGCTGCAAGCGGTGATACGCCGCGTTGAACGCCAGCTGCGCGGTCGGAGTTAGGTCGACGGCCACACGGAATTGAGGAGTTCCTCGAGCTCCGTGTGGCCCTTGACCATCTGCCGCAGATCATCGACGAAAACGTATGAAGCGTGCTATCATTGATAGCATTAGTCAAGCAAGGAGGAATTCGTGGCCAATCTGATCGTACGTGGTATCGATGAATCCCTGGTTCAGACACTCAAGCAACGAGCGGCAAAACATGGCCGCAGTGCCGAGGCCGAGCATCGGGAAATCCTCGCAAGCGTCTTGCGCCGCCCCCGGAAGCGCCGCCTGGCAGAAGTATTGGCTGCAGTGCCTAACGTTGGGCGTGACGAGGACTTTGTCCGCGTCGAGGATGCGGCCGAGGCGCAGCGTGTACCTGATTGATACGGACGTCATCAGCGAGCTGCGCAAGAAGGACAAGGCAGATCGACGGGTTGCCGCGTTCTTCAAGGACGCTTCTACCCGCGACGTACCGCTGTACCTGACTCCGGTGACGATTGGAGAATTGCGCCGCGGCGTGGAGCTGATCCGTTACCGGGGAGATGCCAGCCAAGCGCACATGCTTGAGCGATGGCTCGATAGACTTCTTGCCGACTATAGCGAGAACATTCTGCCCTTTGACGCGGATGCGGCTCAGGTATGGGGTCGGCTTCGTGTGCCGCATCCGGAGAATCCGCTCGACAAACAGATCGCGGCAACGGCGCTTCTGTACGATCTCGTTCTGGTAACGCGCAATATCAGGCATTTCGCGGCGACCGGCGTGAAAGTTCTAAATCCGTTCGCAGACTGAAACAGCGGTCGTTCGAGGCGACATCGATCGACCAAGATCGGCAGGAGTGGACGTTGGACGAGACCCTTCGCTGTGTTTCGCTAGGAGTGTCGCTTCTGGTCAAGCCCTCCCCCTGCTGAGCGAGCACCCATCGAAGCCTTGCCAGGATGTCCCCCTCAGGATTTGGTAATGGGTCTGTCGCGAACCAAGCCGCGTTCCGGCAAGTCGCGATTCGATCATGCGAGAACACTTGCCAACAGCCAAATCGGCACCCAGACCCTACATGCGCGCAGACGGCACAATAGGCGATCGGCTCCGAGGATAATGGAATTGAGTAGGGATTCTTCCTTCGAGAAATTGTGGGCTTCGGCACCGCCGACGAGGCAGGAATTTGATCCCGCCCTGCTCGCGATGCTTCCCGCAGGAGCGTGGCGCTAGCTGCGACACGCCATTGCCGTGGGAACGCCCCTTGCCTCCGCGGTTCGCATGACGATGCACGGAGAAATTAAGCTCAAAGGGTGGAACACCTTCTCGGCCGAGGAGATCATTCACTGGGGTTACGGGATGATGTGGCGAGCAGCGGTGCAGATGCGCTGGCTTTCCATCCGCGGAGGCGACAGCGTCGTCGACGGCAAAGGCGCAATGCGTTGGAAGCTCTTCGGCGTCATTCCCATCGTCAATGCGTCCGGACCCGACATCACCCGATCGGCCGCGGGCCGCATCAACGTCGATATCTGGCTGCCCTGCGCGCTCTGCAACGCGGACGTGGCGTGGACCGCGGCGGATGAAAGCCACCTCCGAGCACAGTTCTCCGCCCACGGTGAGCGCGCCGACATTGCCTACGTCGTCGACCGCGAAGGACGCCTGCAATCCGTAAGCATGCCACGCTGGGGCAACCCCGAGAGAGGCGAGTTCCATTACGCCGCGTGCGGCGGCCTGGTCGAGGCGGAAGGACAGTTCGGCGGTTACACGATCCCGACACGCATGCGCGTAGGGTGGTATTTCGGCACCGATCGCTCCGAATCGGAAGGGGAGTTCTTCCGGGTGACGATCGATGACGCGGTTTTGGTTAGGTGTTTTCCGTACGCTCGGACACCTTTCGTCCATAACTCACGGCCTCGCGGACCGCCGCGGGAACGGCGTCGGCGAGTTGCCAATCGGGACGTACACCGAGCGCGTCGTTCACCGTCGAGAAAGCAAGACGAAAAGCGACGAACAGCGTCGCATCGAAGATTTCCTGATCCGTGAGCCCCGCGCTGCGAAGCTCTTCGACGTCTTCGCCCGTGATCGCGTTGGGATCACGCACGACCTGGCTGGCCCATTTCACGAGCGCTGATTCGCGAGGCGCGAGTCCCGACGCTTCCCTTGCCTGCAGCACCAGGGCGGCGGTAGCGGGATCGGTTTCGGAGGCGAGCGTCTTGCCCCACGCCAGTGCGCAGTACGAGTCGCCGAGATTGCCGGCCGTCGCGCATACCAGAACTGCACGGTCGCGCAGCGACAACGAAGCTTTCTCCGTCCGACTCCGTCCATTGCCCCTCAGGCATAAGGGTCACCTGGCCGATGCGATTGGCGACGTAGATGGAATGTTTTGCGGCGAGGAGGCGAAAGACGTCGAGTGATCCCGGCGGCTCATGCGAGTACGTGCCCTGCAGCAACAGCACGGGACAATGGTGGGCGAGCTGCTGCACCCGGCGCGCCAGTGCCTGCACTGCGGGGGCGTGCAATTCGAGCGCATGATCGGTCGCATCACCGGAGATAACGGCCGCATCGACTCTCGCTTCGATTGCCCGCTCGATCGCATGACCAAAGCAACGATCGACCTCGGGCAACGTATTCGTCGCATAGTGCAGGTCCGAGAATTGCGCGATCAACATGGCCCACCTCGTGGCAATGCCAATGAACTCCCCAACTTCGTGTCCGAATTTCCTTTGCCGTGCCGCACGCTCAGGCGAACATGTCGAGTTCGGCGTCGATCGCAGCGAGGAAAAGATCCCGGTTGGCTCCGAATCCTTCAACGGTGCTCACAACCCGCTTGATCCCGTTGGCGTTGCGGTTCCAACCGGCGCCGTATTTCTTCTTCGCGTAACGCTCGAACTTCTCGCGCGGAACGTTGAGCGTGGCGACCAGCGCGAACAACTTGTCCAGCACGTCATTCCCGACCGACACGGCGGCTGGCAGGTTCTCGGTCGCAGATGAGTCGGCCTCCGGTTCTGGAGGTCCCAAAGGCGTGGCTTCATCTCGGACGTCGCCCGCTTCCATGGCGGAATTCATCGTCGGAGCAATTGACTCCGTATCGCTCACCGTATCCTTCGTCGCTTCCGCCACGCCATTGAGCACCGCAGCAGCGCGCTCGGCTTCGATGAGTCGCGTCTCGTCACTCTCGGTGCGTAGGAGGCGCGTTAAATCCACCGGCGCCTGCAATTCGATCAACCACTGCGCCACGCGGCGCGACTGCCCGTCCTCGCCGATCATCGGCACGTCGTGCAGCTTCTTGGTCAGCCAGAAACTCGTCCTGCCGTCGAGAAAGCCGCCGATTCGCCCACCGCGCAGAAAGCCGACGGTTTCCAGCGTTTGCCTCGCAGCGTTCATTGAGTAGAAGCTGTTGGTGGCAAGCTCGATGGCATTGATCGACGGAATGCCGGGAATCAGGAAGATGAAACGCCCGCTGAGGTTGCATTGCTTTGCTTGGTGCTCCGGGCACGCTTCGGGGTCGCAGCGACCTTTGTTCTCGGTGCGGAGGATATGCTTGCGCCCACCGAAGATGCGGATCGCCCGCTTGCCGTTGCTGTCGACCGGCACGCGTTCGAACGTCATGCAGTACCGCTCGCGCCCGTCCGGTGAATATGCCGACCAGTACTTGAGCTGGCTTGCGCCGTAGCACATGAGGGCGTGCGGCATGATGGCTTGCCAGGCATCGGCGGGAAAGACGACGGGGAAGCGATAGAGCCGCTTTGCCCCGTCGCCACGATCCTCACCGAATTTCTCCAGGATCAGGTCCGCCACTTCCGGCGTCGCGAAGTCCGCGCGACGAACGCTGAAGTACGCGACGTTCTTCGGCACCAGTGGATAGCGCAACTCAGTCACCGCTCGTGTGATTTCGGTTTCGATCTCCTCAAAGGATCGGCCGGTCTGAAGCCCTGCCTCGTAGATCTGCCTCGCCTGAGCGTTTCGCTCCGCGGCTTGGGTGAGGACCTTGATACCGGGCCGGATCTTGCCGCCGATGGGAAAGCGTCTCGGAGCGGCGCCGATGATGGTGGGTGGCTGGGAGGGCTCCGAGCTGACGATGGCCGGATGGTTCATTGCGATTCGCCTCGATGAGTAATGGTCACTGCTATGATTCAGGTTACACGCGAAGCCCCGCTGTTCAAGTCCGCAGCGCGTTCTTGGTGCAAGGATTTCCGGCGCTGCGCAACGCAGGACCGTTGACCAAACGGTGAGCATGGGCCGTCAACGCAAGGCAGCACCGAGGCCGACTCGCGTTTGTGCACACACTTATCAACCAAATCTGTGCATAACTGTAGGGCAGTCAAACGGCGCGCCATTGTCGGCGCGGTGCGGCTGCCGCGAACGTGAATATTCCATTGCGCTGCCGCGCCGTCTACGCTCGCTGCGGCAGGTCAACTCACGAGCGGGAGATCATGGCGACCGATGATGGCGGTTTGGCAATGTTCGATGTTTCCAGGGAAGCGGTGCGACCGCTGCTTTCCTCGCTGCGGCTTGTCAACTGCGCGGCGGACGCGCTCTTCTACAATGTCGGCGAGCTCCACCAAGCGTTGGCCGCCGACGGGCTTACGGTCGTCACCGCGTCGCAGCGCCATGCGCGTGACGCTGTGGCGAATGTTGCGCGCCGGGAAGCGATCGCGACCCACATCGTGAACCTGGGCGCGCTGGCCAATCCCGAGGGCGTGATCTTGATCATCGATGCGCACTTTGCACCCTATGTGACCCGTTACGCCGATGTGAAGGATTTTCTGGGGAGGGAAACAGTCAGCGCGGCGTCCGCAAGCGGCGCAAGCTGCGCACGGTCACCGTCACCGGCGTCGGGAGCTCCGCGCTGGGTGCGGCGGCTTTCGCCTGGAACGTCTCCTCCGCGCTGAACACCCCGGTCGCAGCCATCGTGCCCGGGTACGGACTGGCCGACATCCTGCCGCAGGCGCTCGGTGGCTGGTTCGGGTTCGGCGCGGAGGACTTCCTGCGCCGTACCGGCCAACAATGGCTGGAGCTCACGGCGCCACACCTCGCCGACACCGGCCGCGCTCTCGTGCGCTCGGCGCGCGGCGCAACGCGCGAGCTGCGGGCCGACGAGCCGCTCGCTTTCCGCGCGGGCTGTCCGGAGTCGGACATCCTGCACGCGATCCTCCTCAAAGCGCCGGACATCGTTCGCCTCTACGGTCACAGCAAGGGTGCGCTGTGCATCGAGAACGCGCTGCGCGCTCTGCCTGTCGGGCGCGCCGAGACCATCGCCGTCACCACGTTCGGCTGCGCGATCGCCGCGGAGACCGACGCCGATTACGAACAGATCCTGGGGCGTGTCGACGGCCTCGGGCAACTGAACTCCTGGGGCAACGCGCCCGAACGCTGGATCGACTCCTAACACAGCACCAACACGATGCTGCCGTTGCCGATGTCGGTGGCCCAGCTCACGCAGGAAGCCCAGGCACCTCGAGCGCCAGCGGGACGCCGGCGGTCGAAGGGCAGCTGAAGGCAGGGAAGGATTTCCTCTGCGCCGCCATAACGCCGTCTCGCGCGGGTAGCGAAACGCAGTCAACGCCGGTCTGCTCGCACCGCTTCGTCACGGCGTGCTCGGGGCGCCGCTTGAGCGCGGACCGGCAACGAATGTGTGCCATCCCCGTCGATGCCGCCAAAGCCCGACTGGCAACCACCGACTTGCTTGCGTCAACCTCCGACCGCCCGCAGATCGAGTTGATAGGCTCGACCCAGCCAGATTGCACAGTCTCGATGGTCGCGCAATTCATCGTCGGTATTGGGATGCAGGAACACGTCGAACGTACCGTGATTGAGCGCGAGCCATCCCACGACCTCGGCAAAATGGCTCGGCGCAAACGCAATCTGGTAGCTCCATTGTGGATGCGGTCCGACCGGTCGCTCATGAAAGCGGCCCATTTCCACGCCATCGCCAAAATGCGCGCTCACCGCTTCACGAAACTCCCACGCGGCAGAGCGACTGGTAGCGTCGAAATAGACGTGCGCATGCCAGCCCCGGATACGCGACACGTCGAGATACGCCATCGCCTTTCCTTAATCGTTTCGAGCAAAACGGCCCGGTTAATTTAACCGGTTTTATTCGAACCTGCGCACGACCTTCGCCGTGATCCTGGCCGCTTGCGGGTGCCGGGGAGGGATACGCGCAACCCGCTCCTCCGCCCCGACAAGACAACGTCGCCAGCAGTATGGGCGTCAGCCTCGTCCAGGTCCGGGATTCGCAACCGTCACGACGAGTTCAAGGTCACGGCGGTAACCGGCGGGTAATCCGTGCTCGCGCGCACCGGCAATGACCAGCGCTTTGTACCAATGATACGGGCGCAGAGTGAGGTCCTTGTCCGTCGCGCAGTAGGTAACGGCGTCAACCACGCCCGCCTGCGTGCGGATCCTGACGAGCTTCTCCGCATAACCGGCGCCCAGGCCCTCGGCCCGGTCGAGAGCCGGTTTGTCTGGCGCGTCGAGCTCGAACAGGACGCCCCATACGACGTCGCTTTCGCGACCAGTGGCTTCCGCGTCGCACTTGCCCGAACCGTCACGACGGCTGCGTTTGTCCCAGGCAAGGAGGTGACCGGTGAGCTGGCCGATTCCCATTGGCGTAGCCGACGGCGCGCGCTCGCGCAACCGTGCCGTGAGCATATTCGAGCTATAGGCAAAGTAGACAAGGCGTTTTGTCAAGGCGCTCGTCGTCGGTCGATTGTGCTCATTGGTCGCTCGGTCTGCCTGATTGTCTCATCGGACCACGGACGCTGCACCTCGTACTCAGTACCGAGGACCTTGCGGGCCGCGGCGTATTGATGGCGCTAATATGGCCAGGGCGATGAACCTGCCGCGTTGCGAAATCGCGCGAGCCGACAGGCTGGATCGCCACCAGACCCTTGAAGGGAGATACACATGGTCTTACCGTCTTACAAGAGTGCGCTCATCGTTGGTGCCGGCCGCGGATTGAGTGCCTCGCTCACTCAGCTGCTGACGCGGGAAGGCCTCGGCGTCACCGTCGCGGCGCGTGATACGGCCAAGCTGGAGTCCCTGTGCCGTGCGACAGGCGCCCGGGCCATGCGCTGTGACGCCCAAGACGAGACGGAAGTGGCCCGACTGTTCGACGAGGTCGACCGACTACGCGGCTCGCCCGACTTGGTCATCTACAACGCCAGCGCGCGAACCCGCGGGCCCCTGGTCGAACTCATCCCGGCCGATGTCCAGCGCGCATGGCAGGTTACCGCTTTCGGGGCTTTCCTGGTCGCCCAGCAGGCGGCACGGCGCATGATCCCGAAAGGCCATGGCGCGATCCTCTTTACCGGGGCTTCTGCCAGCGTCAAGGGGTACGCGCAGTCAGCACCCTTTGCGATGGGGAAGTTCGCGCTACGCGGCCTGGCCCAGAGTCTGGCGCGCGAACTCTCACCACAAGGCATTCATGTCGCGCACTTCGTGATCGACGGCGCCATTCGTCAACCGGTGCGCGGCGACGACACCGATCATCCTGACTCGACCCTCGATCCCGACGCGATTGCGGCGACGTACCTTAATATCCTCCGGCAGCCGCGCAGCGCCTGGACTTGGGAAGTTGAATTGCGGCCCTGGGTGGAGACTTTCTGACGCCACCACACCCTCCTCCTTGCGCTACTGACCGGACCTTGGCATCGGCGCCGCCGCCGCACTGGCACCGCAACGCCTGAGGCGATGCCAGTTCCCGCTCTGAAGTGCAACGCAACGTCGGACCTAGCGACCAGGGGGTTACGCGAACAGAACGGTCAGCGCGTGCAGCGCGATTCCGACACAGCCGCCGACGAGCGGCCCATTGACGCGGATAAATTGCAGATCCTTGCCGATCTCTAACTCGATCTTCGCTGACACGTCGTAGGCGTCCCAGCTCTTCACGACGTCGGTGATGAGCAGCGAAATTTGGTGCCGATGTGCAAGCATCAGCGCCTCCAGTGCGCCGAGCGACCAACCATTAAGCTTCTGCTGCATCGCCCCGTCCCCGGCCAGGCCTTCTCCCAGCGCGAGCAGCAACGACGCAATCGTTTGCCGCAGCCGCGGATGAGCGCTGGCGATATCATCGAGGATCCGTTGCTTGGTGGCATTCCACAGCGCGCGATAGTAAGGCTTGGTCTCGAGATGCTCGATAATCTGCTGTTTGAACGCCGCGCCGCGCGCGAAGAACTCCGGCGACGTCTCCAGCTTTTCGATCAAGTCGCGCGTGCCCTCGGTGAATTGCTGGCTGATCGCGTGCTGCGGATCCCCCGCCACATCGTGGAGGAGCCGGACGATACCCTCGACGAAGCGATTGACGATGTAGGTGTCGAGAAACCCGGGAGTGTATTTCGAGGCTTCAGCGAACTTCGGGCCGCCGGGAGAATCGGCAGTCTGCCTGCATCGCGCACCACGTGCACGTCGGATCCGCCTCAGAATCTTTGCCGAGCGCCACCTGAGCGCGCCCCGCCTTGCCGAATCGGCAAGTGCCCGGCGAACTGTACTATCATGCCGCCCCAGTGGACGTTGGCGAGCTCGCAACCGGATCGCCGGAACGAAAGGATACGACCTTGGCCAAAGGCAGATACGAAGAAGCGTCGATCCGCGTGCTCAAGGGCCTGCAACCGGTCCGCGAGCGACCCGGGATGTACACGCGGACCAGCGATCCGACGCACATCATTCACGAGGTCATCGACAACGCCGCCGATGAAGCGCTCGCTGGTTCCGCCACGCGCATCGACGTCCGCGTGCACGCCGATCACTCGGTCAGCGTCGAGGACGACGGCCGCGGCATCCCGGTCGGCATCCATCCGGTAGAGAAGGTCTCCACCGTCGAGGTGGTCTTCACGCGCCTGCATGCCGGCGGCAAGTTCGACAAGAAGGATGGCGATGGCGCCTACGCGTTCTCCGGCGGGCTGCACGGTGTCGGTGTCTCGGTGACCAATGCGCTCTCGCGCCGCCTGGAGGTGGAGGTAAAGCGTGACGGTAAGGTGCATCGGATCGTGTTCGCCGGCGGCGACGTCGCGGAAAAGCTCAAGGTGATCGGGACCTGCGGGCGACGCGCTTCGGGCACCCTGGTCCGCGCCTATCCGGATCCGAAGTATTTCGACTCGCCGACGATCTCGCTGCCGGATCTCGAACGCACGCTGCGCGCCAAGGCGGTGCTGCTGCCCGGCGTGGAGATCACGCTGCAGGTCGAGAAAGGCAAGCAGTGGAAGACCCAGTCATGGGCCTATTCGGGGGGCCTCGCGCAATACCTGCAGGAACTGGGTGACGGCATGACACCAATCGCGCCTATCTTTGCCGGCGAGACCTATTTGGGCAAGCCAAAGGACGGCGACACGTTCGCTGAGGGTGAAGGTGCCGCCTGGGCGCTCGCCTGGTACGACGAGGGCGCGGCGGTCGCCGAGAGTTATGTCAACCTCATCCCGACGCCGGCGGGCGGCACCCACGAGGCCGGGCTGCGCGCCGCACTGTTCGAGGCCGTGAAGTCGTTCGTCGAGCATCACGGCCTGCTGCCGCGCGGCGCGCGCCTGCAGGCCGAGGATGTGGCGGCGAGGCTCCATTACGTGCTTGCGGCACGCGTCCTTGACCCGCAGTTCCAGGGGCAGGTCAAGGAGAAGCTGACCAGCCGCGATGCGCTGAAGCTGATCGCGCAGGTCGTCCGTGACCCGCTCGAAGTCTGGCTCAATGCTCATGTCGACTACGGCAAGCGCATTGCCGAGCTCGCCATCCAACAGGCGCTGACGCGGATGAAGTCGGCGCCGAAGGTCGAGAAACGGAAGGGGTCCGGCGTGGCGGTCCTGCCCGGGAAACTCACCGATTGCGAGTCCGACGACGTGTCGCGGCGGGAGGTGTTCCTGGTCGAAGGCGATTCTGCAGGAGGTTCGGCGAAGCTCGCGCGCGACAAGCAGTATCAGGCCATTCTGCCCCTGCGTGGCAAGGTGCTCAACACCTTCGAGGTCGAGCGTGATCGGCTATTCGCGAACACCGAGATCCATGACATCGCCGTGGCGATCGGCGTCGACCCCCACCGCTCGGTCGCCGAAGCCGATCTCAAGGGCTTGCGATACGCGAAGATCATCATCATGGCGGATGCCGATGTCGACGGCAGTCACATCAAGGTCCTGCTGCTGACGCTGTTCTTCCGCCACTTCCCGGCGCTCATCGAACGCGGACATGTCTGCGTCGCGAGCCCCCCGCTGTATCGCATCGACGTGCCGCCATCGGGCAAGCGCCCGGCCCGAAAGCTCTATGCACTCGACGACAGCGAACTCGAGGTCATCGAGGATCGGCTGGCCAAGGAAGGCGTAAAGCCCGGCTCCTGGTCGGTGGGGCGCTTCAAGGGCCTGGGCGAGATGAATCCGGAGCAGTTGTGGGAAACCACGATGAGCCCGGAAACGCGCCGCGTCCTGCCGGTTCGCGTCGCGCCCGACGCGAACGACGAAGCGTTGCGGATATTCGGCAAGCTGATGGGCAAGGCCGAGGCCGCGAGCCGGCGGGAATGGATGGAGCAGTCCGGCAATTCGGTCGAAGTCGATGTCTGAGCGCCGCCACACGTCAGCCAACCGACTGGAACGTTCAATGGCAGGAAAGAGGAAACCGTCCCGGGGCACCGCGGCCGACGCGCTGACCGGCGAACTGTTCGCCGCCGACGGGGCCGAGCCGCCGCCCGTGCCGCCGCGCGCAACGGGTCGCGACGGCGACGGAAGTGCGGACGAGTCATTGCCGCTTGCGCAGTTCGCCGAGCGCAGCTATCTCGAGTACGCGATGAGCGTGGTGATGGGCCGCGCGCTGCCCGATGTCGCCGACGGCCAGAAACCGGTGCAGCGACGGATCCTCTACGCGATGCACGAGCTGGGCCTGTTCGCGACCACGCGCCACGTCAAATCCGCGCGCGTGGTCGGCGATGTCCTGGGCAAGTACCACCCGCACGGCGACACCGCCGCTTACGATGCGCTGGTGCGCCAAGCGCAGGATTTCAGCCTGCGCTATCCGCTGATCGACGGGCAGGGCAATTTCGGCTCGCGCGACGGCGACAATGCGGCGGCCATGCGCTACACCGAGTGTCGACTCACCCCGATCGCCGAGGTGCTGCTATCAGAAATCGACCGCGACACGGTCGACTTCACGCCGAACTACGACGGTGCGTTCAAGGAGCCGAAGCTCCTGCCGGCGCGACTGCCCATGCTGTTGCTCAACGGCACCTCGGGCATCGGCGTCGGCATGGCGACCGACATTCCGTCGCACAACCTGGGCGAAGTGGCGCGGGCAGTGATTGCCGCGATCCGCAATCCGGCGATCACACTCGATCAGCTGATTCAGCACATCCCTGGCCCCGACCTGCCGGGTGGCGGCCAGATCACCTCCGAGCCCGAAGCGATCCGCGCCGTCTACGACACCGGTCGCGGCAGCCTGCGCGTGCGCGCGCGGTGGACGATCGAGGATCTTGCGCGGGGCCAATGGCAGATTGCGGTGACCGAATTGCCACTCGGTGTGTCAGCCCGCGTGGTGCTCGAGGACATTGAGCGCGCGACCAACCCCAGACCGAAAGAAGGCAAGAAGGCGCTTGCGCAGGAGCAGCTCAACCTCAAGAACCTGATGCTCTCCGCGCTCGACACCGTGCGCGACGAGTCAGACAAGACGTCGCCGGTGCGCCTCGTGCTCGAGCCGAAGTCGAGCCGCCAGGACCCGGCGGAGTTCATGCAGCTGCTGCTCGCCAACACGCGGCTGGAGGCGAGCCTGCAGATCAACCTCGTGCTGTTGGGCCGTGACGGCCGGCCACGATCGAAGAACTTGCAGCAGATCATCGCGGAGTGGATTGCCTTCCGCTTCGAGACTGTAACGCGGCGGACCCGCCATCGGTTGGGCGAAGTCGAGCGGCGCGTCCACATCCTTGAAGGCCGGGCGCTTGCGCTGCTGTCGATCGACAAGGTCATCCGCATCATTCGCAAGGCGGACGAGCCGAGGGCCGACCTGATGAGCGAGTTTGGGTTGACCGACATTCAAGCCGAGGACATCCTCGAGATCCGCCTGCGCCAGTTGGCACGGCTTGAGGGCATCAAGATCGACCATGAGCTCACGGCACTGAAGGTCGAGCGCAAGGGGCTGAAGCAGTTGCTCGCCGAGCCGAAGGCGCTCTCCGCGCTGATCGTGTCGGAGATCGAGGCCGACGCCAAGCGCTTCGGCGACCAACGGCGCACGCTGATCGAAGCCGTCGCGCCGGTTGCCTCGAGCCCGACCGTGCCCGACGAGCCAGTGACGGTGACGCTGTCGCGTCACGGTTGGATTCGCTCGCGTCAAGGGCACGGGCTCGACGCGAAGCAATTCGCGTGGAAGGCCGGCGACGGTCCGCTGGCGATTCTTGAGACGCGCACCGTGCATCCAATCGTCGTGCTCGATACCATGGGTCGCGCGTATACGATCCGCGCGTCGGACATTCTCGGCGGCCGCAGTGACGGCGTGCCGGTGACCACGCTCATCGAGCTGCCGCCAGGTGCGAGGGTCGCGCACGCAGTTATGGGCCTGCCGGGGCAGAAATTCCTGGTCGCGGGCAGCGGCGGCTACGGCTTCGTCGCGACACTGGAGGACATGGTTTCGCGGCAGCGCGCCGGCAAGACCTTCATCACGCTGGAGCGCGACGAGGAGCCCATCGCGCCGGTCGCGCTCGTTCCCGAGCTCGACCATGTCGCTGCGCTGTCCTCGCGCGGCCGGCTGCTCGTGTTCCCGCTCGCCGAGATGCGCGAAGTCCCGCGCGGTCGCGGCGTCATCATCATCGGTCTTGATGGCGAGGAGAAGCTCGTTGCGGTGGCTCTCGCAACGTCAAGCAAGGTCGTCCTGCACGGCAACAACCGCGTGGGTCGCCCGGTGACCGTTGCGCTCGAGGGCGAAGCGCTCGCCAAGCATTTGCTTCGCCGCGCGCGCAAAGGCTCGCTGGTCGCATCGAAGCTCAAGGTCATGGGTTTCGCGTCGGACGCCTGAGATGGATTTCGTCGCCGCAGAGGGGTCTCCCCCGGCCCGCCCCGGGACTCGATGAACACAGAGGTCGCCGACGCCGCCGCAACGACAGCTACTCAGATTCGGTTGGGGCGCTAATAACGCTATAGTCGAAACCACATCGCCAGCGCACCACGCCGGCGGCTCGCACCGGAACCTAAAGTAATGCGAGTCGATGCTGTGAAGCCCCCTATCACCGGTCTTGAACTGCGTCTTGGTTCCCTTGAACCGTGGTGGCGACCAGAACAAGCGTGCGATCGAATCAGTCCGGATTTAGCGTTCATGAGCGCAGCGCCGGTCGCTGGCGTGGCCGCGATGCGGTGCCTTGTTCCTCTGTTCCAAGCGCAACCACACCTTTGAGGATGAGCCGGCGACCAGCGAGCTGCAACAGGCACACCGATCGGACGCTCACACTCGACCCCGGTGTTGATCGTTGCTTGCCTATGACAGACGCTGGTATCGGACTTAGAATCGCTACGACGCGCGCTTTGGTACCGCGTGTGCTTCTGCCGTAGCGTTACCAAGGAGCGGCGGCTTGGTCCGCAATAAATGGGCAAACAGGCGTGATGGAGAAGGTCAACCGCGAAAGCCTCAAGGTCTTCGTTTTGACGCTGCCTTGGAGGTTCGTTTGCTTTTTGGGCAGGATCGTCAGGCGTTTCTTCGTCGCCGTGGGTGTCCTCGTGGCGGTGGTCATCCTGGCCTATGTCAATTTTGAGTCCATCGTCGAAGCGATCGATTCCCGCTATCACCGACAGATCGACGCCTATCTGGCCATCGACGAGAATGCGATCGCACGTTTGCATGATCCGACCTACTTTGCCCAAGGATCGGTGATCGTGTCTGAGGATCAAAAAACGGTCGCCTGCATTTCGTCACCTGAGCATCGAATCCTCATTAACGACCCCGCGGAGATTCCGCCGTTATTCGTCAACGCTATTCTTGCATCCGAAGATAAGAACTTCTTCAGGCACGAGGGAATCGATAAGGCTGCCATTGTCCGAGCGCTGGCGAAGCGTATCCTCCAGGAGAGCCGCTCAGGGGCATCGACACTTACGATGCAGATCGCCAAAAATCTTCGCGATGGCACCGGTCGTCAATCGACCGAGGCGGAGAAAATGGGCGACATCATCATGGCGCTGCGGATCGAGCGTGAATTTTCGAGGCAGCAGCTGCTGCTCAAATACGTCAACATGCCGTATTTCGGTCGCGGCCAATACGGCATCGAAGCGGCCAGCGGCGGATACTTCGGCAAAGCCGCGAAAGATCTCGCGCTCCATCAGGTGGCTTTCATCGTGGCGCTCATTAATAGGCCCGCGCTTCCTGATCGTTCGTTTGCCATAGATCCGCTGCTCAAAACGCGCGAGGAAATCCACGATGCGAATTGGGCCGAAGCGGCGCGCGGCACCCATCGCGTTCTTGAACTGATGTTGGACCAAGGCGTAATCAACGATGTGGAGTACGCCCGCGCGGCGAATCTGGTTGAGAAGTCGCTTCGCAAGGAAATCATTTCAGTTGCAATAGGTTGCGGCGCCCACGACTACTTTCTCGAGCGGGTGCGAATCCTCTACAAGGATCGCTTCCCCATCAACAAAGGTGGGCTGACTATCTCGATCACGCGCGACGAGGGGCTGCAAGATGCCCTCGCCAAGGCGGTCGATCTGACGCTCCACACCTACCTGGCTCGTCATCCGAGCGATGTCGACAATAACCAAATGCGTGCGGGAGCGTTTGCGGTGGACTTCACGGGGAATGTGCTCGCCGAGGTGGGAAACGTCAACTTTGGACGAGTGAAATACGACGTGATCGCGACCGGCTGGCGACAACCGGGATCGACCTTCAAGGTCTTCACCTATGGCAGCCTGGTCGAGAAGCTCGTCAAGGAAGTGCTTGCCGCCAAGCCGCCGCCGGAGACGGTTGAAGAGATCGCTGCAGAAGCGCTTCGGCGATGTACGGTGCTCGATGAGCCGATTTACGTATCTCTCGGTCGCGGGCGCGGCGCCAAGAAGATCGAGAACTTCCACTCCCGGTCGGAGCCGGAGTACCGCGGAAACATTACCTGCCGAATCGCTTTGGGCGAGTCGCGTAACACGGCCGCGATGCGCGCTGGAGCGCGTGCGGGGATCAAAAATGTCATCGATCTCACGTATCGCCTGGGAATGCCCAAGGATGCAAAGCACATCCTTCAGCCGTACCCGACGACGGCGATCGGCGCGTCCGAGGTGAGGCCGTTGTCGATGGCATCGGCGGCTGCCTTCGTCAACGGTGGATTTCGAGTGACGCCGCGATTCGCCAACGATGTCTGCCGCGACGGAAGATCGCTTCTCTACAACGATAGTCAAGGTCGTCCGAAGGATTGTGATACCAGGGGCGAAAATCGTCCGTCGCAGGAGCGGCTCATTCATCCCGCGGTCTCCGTGGCGATGATCGAACTCTTGAAGGGCCCCGTTGATATCGGAAGCACCGGCACGGCGGCCGCGCTCAGGAGCGGGGCCATCCCTGGAATGGACCCGTTGAGCAACGAAATCTGGAACTTGAAACCTGAGGAAAAGAAAAAGCGGACGCTCGCATTTCCGTTTGGCGAGGCGGGCGAGATCGCAGCGAAGACCGGTACCGCAACCAACGCGGATGGGAAGACTTCTGACGTCTGGCTGCTTGTGTTCGTGCCAGGCCCATCGGAGCATCCGGAAAAGGGCGTCATGCTTGGATTCTGGATGGGAAAGGATTCAAAGGATCATCCCTTGGGCGAGCGCGGCTCGACCGGCGGCCCTGGTTTCGCTGAATCAGGCGCTCGCAACTGGGTGCATTCAGCGACGACGGTACTCGCGTTCTTGCAAAAGGAGCGTGGACTGTTGAAACCCGGATACAAGTTTCGGCCGATCATTCGGGACGATGTGCTCACGAAACTGGAGGCGAAGTCGAGTCCATCACGCCAGCAAGTCGCTCGTGACTAGATGGCCGGTGCCAAATTCGATTGCGGATTCTACGAATAGCGATCTACCGCTTCGGACGAAGGCATCGTGGGGCCAAGCCACGCTGATCGACGGCAAGATGCCACGGAAGGAATCCTGTCGCGGCTTCCATAGCAGGCTCGACCGATGCCTCGGCAGATGGTCGATTGACTCGCAACGAAACGCTTAAAGTGTTGCGAGTTACCCTTGACGCTCAAAGAATGAGCCAGCGCCAGGTCCTGCCGACGAAAAAGCGAAAAAGCAGCCGAATAGATGTGGATTTATGTAAGACAGTCAGATAGTTGGTCCGGATTGCGCGTCGATTGACAGTGGAAACCATTTTCGCGGTTGCGCGCGGCGGCGATGTGAATTCTGGAGACGCTGCTAAAGAGAATCGAGGCGGCGATTTCCGGCGCAATCCGCCTATACAATTGCCTTCAGGCTGATGCGACGAGTTTCCAGTACTGGAAATTGCAGTGAATCCAGGTCGGCAGTCGGTATGTGGCAAGCAATCCGATGGCCGTTACCATCGTCCGTTAGGGCCGGGCGCACATCTTCGCAGACTCGACCAAGTTTCCTCGGACACCGAAGGTGGAAAGGACAACCCAAGCCGTTCCAACTCTGCGTGGCGCGTGCCTCCACCCGCGGGGTTTGAGCGTGGGCGAGCTCAACACCTGGCACGGCACTCAACAATGCCTCGGTATAGGGGTGATAGGGCGGGACGAGGACCGCGCTTGTTCGGCCCTCCTCACAAATGCGCCCGGCAAACATTACCACTACGCGGTCAGACAAACACGCCACCACTGAAACGTCGTGCGAGATGAACAGATACGACAGCCCAAGCTGGCTACGCAAATCGGCCAGCAGATTCAGAACCGTTGCTTGCACAGAGACATCGAGAGCCGATACCGGTTCGTCGCAGACTATTAGCTCCGGATCAGATGCCAAGGCGCGAGCGATGCCCACGCGTTGCTTTTCGCCGCCACTCAGTTGATGTGGAAATCGATCGTAGAATGTTGCACCAAGTCCGACGCGCTCCAGCAACTCACGCGCACGTTGTTGGCAAAGCGCCGCTGACTTGCCGGAATGCAGCCACACCCGCCGGGTGATTGCGGCACCGACTCTCATCCGCGGATTTAACGACGAATGAGGATTTTGAAAGATGATCTGCGCGCGCTTACGAAATGTCCGCAAGTCGCGCTCTTTGGCGTTGGTTACGTCTACACTATCAAAATGTATTTCACCAGCGTCGACATCGACGAGGCGAAGCATTGCACGACCCAAAGTAGATTTGCCGCTGCCACTCTCGCCTACGACACCTACAACTTGGCCGCGCCGGATGTCGAGCGATATGCCGTCCAACGCAGAGGTTTGACGAACCTGAAACGTCGGCCAAGGAAGGACCCCACCGATTCGCCGCCAAGTCGTTTGCGTATGCGCCCCGCGATAAACCTTCTTCAGGTCAACAACCTTTACCAAAATTGTATTGGCGCGGTTTTCGAACTTCGGCGAGGCCAACACCGGTGTTCCGAATATCTCCGCCGCGCTCGTCTGATCGACTTTCCAGCATTTCGCGCTGTGCCCCGCGTCCAATTTGATCATCACTTGCGATTCGCTGCATCGACCTTCCGCCAGCGGGCAGCGCGGTTTGAAAATGCAACCCTTGATGGTGGATTCAGGAAAGCTGCCAGGGATGGCCGGCAGGCGAGTCAACATCGGCTCCGCAGCTAGCTTGGGCATCGAAGCCAACAGTCCCTTTGTATACGGGTGTGCTGACTGAGCCAAAACGGAGCGCATCGGCCCGAGTTCCAGAATTTCCCCGGCGTACAGAACGCAAATGCGATCCGCGATTCTGGCGACCACGCCCATGTTGTGCGAGATAAACAGCATCGTGAGCCGACGTTGAGCCCGGAGCTTCTCGAGCAGATCGAGAATCTGCGCCTCAACTGTCACGTCAAGCGCCGTTGTCGGCTCGTCAAGCAGCAAGAGTTCCGGGTCGCCAATGAGCGCGGCGGCAATCAAAGCGCGTTGCTGCATGCCGCCGCTCAATTGATGGGGATAGGCCGCGGCGATCGCCGCGGGCGCCGGCAACCCGACCTCGCTTAAAGCCTGGAATACGCGATGGTGTATTTGATCTCGGCTGAGACCCGGGGTATGAGTCAGCGAGTCGGCGATCTGATCGCCAATAGTCAGGGCCGGATTGAGTGAGGTGAACGGGTCTTGAAATACAAGCGATATCCGACGCCCGCGCAAGCTCCGCCAATCCGACTCGGATAAGCCCTGCAAACTCTTCCCTTCAAAAGTGATTTCACCTGTTTCAATCGTCGCTCCCGTGCCAAGAAGCCCCATGACCGCTGCGGCGACCGTACTTTTCCCGGACCCGGACTCTCCTACCATAGCCAGGGTTTCGCCCTTGGCGATCGAAAAATCAATATCGCGAAGAACTCGACGAGGTCCGCGCGAGGTCGCATAGGCGATCGACAAGCCTTTGATGCTGAGCAATGGCGTGCTGCTCATGGGATCCGCTGCAAGCGCGACTTCGGGTCCAATGTCTGTCTAAGCCCGTCGCCAAAGAGGTTGATCCCGATGACCAGCAGACACATCGCGAACCCGGGGCCAAGCGCTATCCATGGCGCCGAGGGTACGAACGCCCGCGCCTCGCTGATCATTAGGCCCCAGTCGGAGCTCGGTGGTTGCGCGCCGAGGCCGAGAAAGCTGAGCGATGCGCCGAGGAGAATTGCGAATGTGACGCGCAAGCTCCCTTCCACGGCAATCGTAGGCAACGCATTTGGCCAAATCTCGCGAAAGAGAATATAAGGGATTCTTTCACCGCCGGCTCGCGCGGCTTCCACGAACTCTTCGTGTCGGATTTCGAGTGCAAGGCTGCGGGTAAGTCGCACGATCGGAGGGACGTATACGATCCCCACGGCTAGCATTGCTTTCCACAGCGCTGGGGTTGTGATGGCCAGGATCAGCAAGCCAAGCATGATCGGCGGAAACGACATCAGCACGTCCATAATGCGCAAGATCGCCTCCCCCAGTCGACCTCGCGAAAATCCGGCAATGAGGCCGAGTGGCACGCCGAGGACCAAGCTGATCGCTGTCGCGCCGAATCCCATCATGACGGAATAGCGGGCGCCGAATAGTGTCCGACTCAGGACGTCGCGGCCAAACTCATCGGTACCGAACCAATGTGCCGCGCTGGGAGGTGCTAATCGCACCGTGGCATCGATTTGATCGTAAGGGTACGGAGCGATCCACGGCCCGGCGAACGCACCAATCAGCAGAATGGCGACGATCGCGGCGCCGACGTGTACTTTGCGGATCGGATTCTGGCGCACCGCAATCGTGCGTGCAGCTGCAGTAACCATTGCGGCTCTAGCTCGCGCGACCGAAGCGGATCTTGGGGTTTACGTACGCGTAAAGCAGGTCGGCAACAAGATTGGAGACACAGTAGACGACGGCGATCAACAACATGATTGCTTGAATCAACGGAAGATCGTGCCGCTCGATCGAGTACACCAGCAAGCTTCCGAGCCCGGGATAGGAGAAGACTGCTTCGACGACGACGATTCCGCCAATCAGCCAACCGACATCGATCGCGAGAATCGTGATCGTCGGAATTAACGCATTCCGAAGAGCGTAGCGAACGACGACCACCTTCGCCGAAAGGCCGCGCGCACGCGCGTTGCGCACATAGTTCGACCCGAGGGCTTCCAGCATGCTGGAGCGCGTAAGACGGGATACATGGGCTACCAGTGTGAATGCCAACGTCGAGGCGGGCAGGATCAAATGCAGGACCGCTTGCAAGAATCCACCATCAGCGGATACAACGGCGTCCGCCGGAAGCCATCGCAGGTACAAGGAGAAGAACATGACCAGAACGATTCCCCAGAAGAACTCAGGAATCGAAATCCCCACGTAGGCGAAGAATGAACCAAGATGATCGATGAACGTATCGGCGCGCACTGCGCAGATCACACCCAACGTTACCCCAATGAGTGCGACAAGGATGAACGAAACCCCGGCGAGCAACGCTGACGCCTTGGCCGCCGCGAAGACCAGGGGGGCCACGGGTCGCTCCATGATCAACGAGCTGCCAAGGTCTCCCGTCGCAAAGCCCGATGCCCAGCGCCAGTATTGTTCGTACACTGGCTGATTCAATCCGAGCTTTGCCTCAATCGCGGCGATACTCGCTGGCGACGCAAACTGGCCCGCGATAATGTGGGCTACGTTCCCGGGAAGCAACTGCGTAACCGCGAAGATCAGAACCGAAATCGCGACGATAATAAGCGCAATACCGAGCATTCGCTTGGCGGCGTAGGCAAGCATTCGTTTTGACTCTACCCTCGACCCGATCCGAGACGGTGGGCGGGGAGGACGAGCCCCACCGTCGCTTCCGAATTGCGAAAATTCGGACTCAAGCCCGCCAGCATCGCCGGCGGGCTACCGCACATCCAGTCACTCGATTGTCGTTCTGCGCAAGTCCAGCCACGTCAACGGGTTCGACTTGAAATTCTTTACGTTCGCCCGATAGGCGTTGGTATGATCGATTACGTAGACGATAACGCCGGGCGGGTTGTCGAGTGCCAGCTTCTGAAACTCCTTGTAGAGCCGTACGCGGTCCTGATCGGTAGTCGCGCTGCGCGCCTTGTCGAGCACGGCATCAATATCCGGATTCTTGTAGTGCCAGAGCTGCGAGCTCCATGAGCCATTCGAGTGGAACCATGGGTAGATCGCATTATCCACCGTGGCCCGTCCAAGAAAGCCGTCGACGTAGAAGGGCGCCTTGCCTTCGATGTCCCGAATGAATTTATCGAACGGAACCCGTTCGATGTTTGCCGTGATGCCGACCGATTTCAACATCTCCCGCGAAACAACGGCAATACGATCTCGTGCTGGCCGTCCTGAGGAGACATACAGCGTCGCTTCGAATCCATTGGGGTACCCCGCCTCGGCGAGCAGCTTTTTCGCCCCGGCGACATTGGCGGTGCCAACCGGGAGATCGGCGTTGTAATAGCGGCTGGCGGGCGAGATCATCGTATGCGATGGCTGGCCATGACCGAACAAGGCCAAGTCAACCATGGTTTTCTTATCGATTGCCATCGCAACCGCGCGTCGCACTCGCACATCGTCAAACGGTTTCTGGGTCACGTTCATGATCAGCCCGTCCCAACTCGACGTCGGCACCGCATCGATCACGATGTTCTTGTCTTTTTGCAGGTCCTTGATCGCCTCTAGCGGAACGTTCCAGACGAAATCGATCGCTCCTGTCTGAAGGGCGGCAACCTCTGCTGCGCTTTCCGGCATGATCCGGAAAATCACACCGTTAAGACGTGGGACTCCCGCCACGTAGTAGTCCGGGTTCTTCACGATTTCGACGCGATCGCCCGGCAGCCACGATTTGAACTTGAAGGGTCCCGTGCCGATCGGTGCGGACGCCAGCGTGTCGAGCTGATCCCGCGGGACGATGCGCGCTTGGCGGTCGCTCACAACCTCGGGAAAGCCGGAGTAGGGAATCTTGAGCCGGAATTGAACGGTGGATGGATCAACCACCTCAACCTTGTCGACAATGTCGAATACCGCGCGAGCGACCGATGCCGTTGCGGGATCGAGAATACGATCGAAGGTTACCTTCACGTCGTTTGCATCCATCTCCCGACCATTGTGGAACTTGACGCCTTTGCGCAGCGAGAATCGCCACACCTTTTGCTCGGCGTCTGGCGTCCAGCTCAATGCCAAATCGGGCACGACCACGCCAGACGAATTGATTTCCGTCAGGCCGCCAAAAAGCAGGAAGTTGAGGATGTACTCTTCGCCAAGCTTCGTCTTCGCAGGATCCAGCGTGTTCAAGTTCGAAGGGATCGCAACGCGTAACGTTCCTTGAGCCAGAGCGTCGCGTTGTGCGGCCGCTCCCAACACCAGCGCAGCACAAACGACCGTGCAGATGTACTTGAACATGAAAATCCTCCTCAATGGCCTGTAATGGACTGCACGCTAGTCGCCGCCAATGCCGCGCGACGCGAATACCAAACCAAGCAACTCCAAAATCAAGGTGCTCGCGAGAAGGCAGGTCCGCCCGTGTTCATCCAACATCGGATTGACCTCGACAACATCGAAGCCGACGATCTCGGCGCGAGTCGCGATTCCTTCCAGTAAGTCTCGTACTTCGTCGTACAAAAGGCCGTCCACCGTCGGCGACTGAGTGCCGGGTGCTATCGACGGATCGAGCGCATCGATGTCAATGGTGACGTAAGTCTTCCCCAGTTTAGGCATTGCCTCCAAGATGGCAGGCACGCCTTGGCGTCGAATCGCGCGACGGGTGAACACCTTCGCCCCAGCCTTTTCCGCATCTGCGACCTGATCGGGCGTGGTCCGAACATCCCGGATGCCGAGCTGAACCATTTCCTTGACGAACGGGAGCTCCTTCGAGCGCCGCAAGGGGCTCGCGTTGCTAAATCGAATGCCGTCGATTTGATCGCGCCAATCCATGTGCGCGTCAAAATGTACGACGTCGATCGACTCCATCCGCGAGAACGCTGAGATGACCGGAAAGGTAATCGAATGGTCGCCGCCGATGATTGCCGGAAAGGCGCCCGAGTCGAGAATGGCCTCGATGGCAGTGGTCATCTTGCGGCGGTTTGCTTCGAAGTCGTAATACGCGATGTCGACATCGCCGCAATCGACCATAGTGACGCCCTTGAGATAGCGCTTGCGTGTGCTCACGTCCCAATAGCCGTTGGGAGAATGGCCACCCCACGCCGAGTACCTCAGCGAGAAACTGCGAATTTCCCGCGGTCCGAATCGAGCTCCGGGTCGAAAGCCTGAGCCGGCGTCGTAGGGTATGCCCAAGAAAGCCACATCGGCTTTGATCTTGGAGAAATCCTCGCAAACGGGCGCCCGAAAGAAAGTCGACAAGCCCACGCTGGGCAAATTTGCCGCGTAACGCTCGTGCGTCATTTGGCGATTGCCTCCATGGCCGTTGCCTGGGCTGCTTTGGTCGTCGCCGCGGTTCGTTCAGCATCGAGCAGCAGCGCGACCATCTCGAAAAGGACCATATTGGCGAAGTAACACGTCATCTCCCGAACATCGTAGACGGGAGCTACTTCGGTCAAGTCCATGCCAATGAAGTTGAGACCGCGTAGTGCGCGAAGGCATGCAAGTGCCTTGCCAGTAGTCGGACCCCCGGGTTCCGGACTTCCCGTCCCTGGTGCGTACGCCTGGTCGAGGAAGTCCATGTCGAACGACAAATAAACGTCGTGCCCTCTGAGCCGCTGGAATTCCCTGACCAGATCTTCCTCCGTCAACAGCTCCAGGGCTTCCGCGGTGATCACTTGAATTCCGTGTTCCTGGTGAAAGCGGAACTTGTCTTCTCCATAGATCTTGCGGATTCCAACTTGAATGAAGTTCTTCGGATCCACCAATCCCTCTTCCACGGCGTAGCGAAACATCGTGCCGTGCGTGTAGCCACCCCGCTGCATGTCGCAGTGCGCATCGAAATGGACCACCGCAACCTTGCCGTGCTTCCTATTAATGGCCCGAAGGATGGGATAACTGATGCCATGATCGCCGCCGACCGATATCGGCACAATCCCCTGCTTCAGCAGGACCGAGATACCGTCATCCATTGCCTGCAAAGCGTCGGGTATGGAGAGCGGCGAAATCAGCATGTCGCCGCAATCGACGACGCTCTTGCATTCGGCAAAGGCAATATCGAATGCGGGGTGGTAGTCCGGTGCGCGCCAGCAGGCCGCGCGAATGCCGCGGGGGCCGAACCGGGCGCCAGGAGATCGAACGACACCTCCGTCGTAAGGAATGCCCACCAACCCGTACTTCGGATCCTTCACCTGGCCGAGCAGCGGGGCCTTCAGGAATGTCGGAATACCGACGAAGCGAAGGATGTCGTTGGTGGTTACGAACTGCTGAACTTGATAGGCGCCGAGGCTGTGCCGAGTGGTGTAGGCACTAGATGGATCGTTCGCGTAGTTCTTGGAGTAGTTAGAAGCCATACCGTGCTCTCCAGGTTTGGCGAGGCGCGTGTGCCGATTAACTCGGCAGGAGTCGCCCAAGCGCTCGGTTACAAAATCCTCGTTTCGGATACTCTAGAAGCAAAATAATGAACCGTCAATGAGCTTTTTCAAAGTACTGAATGCCCCTCAATAAAACGGCGGCGTTACAACCCAAATCACCTCTGTCACTCCTGAGGAAGCATTTCCGAACTTGTGCGGCGAAGAGCTCTTGAACCTGAAGCTGTCTCCCGCTTCGAGAATGTGCCGGTCGTCTCCGACCCAAAGTTCCAGGGTCCCCGTTATCACATACCCAGCGTCTTCACCGCGATGTGTATAGGCCTCTGGTCCCGACGATCCATTGGGCTGGATTCGGACGAGGGTGAGCTGCAGCGACCCGGGGGTTTCGGGCGTGAGCATGTGCTTGGTCACACCGGTACTGGAGAGATGAAGCACCCGTTGCGTTTTCCTTCGGACGATACGCCCGATCTCCTCCGCGGGCGGCGGGCCGCCTGCCTGAAAAAAATGACCCGGTTGGACATCAAGCGCCTGACTAATCTGCCGCAACGACCGGATCGATGGAGAAGCGAGACCACGTTCGAGTTGACTCACCATCCCGACTGACAGCGATGCGCGCAGCGCGAGTTCCTTGATCGACAGGCCTTTGGAGATCCTCAACGTTCGAATCTGAAAGCCAAGCCAAAGATTAGCTTGGCGATCCGCTTTCTCGACGTCGATCGCGCTCTGAGTGGTCATCGCTCGTCCCCTTGGGATGCCCCGGCGTGTGGTGAAATTCGCTCACGACGCATCCGCACATTGTCAAACAATCACATTGAAATTGTTGGCACCAGTTTCATTATAGGACACTATCAGCTACGTGGCCAAACCACAGGGGAGCGTCGCGCCATCGGTCAGTATTGCTGTGCGGCTACGAGTCGCTAAGACCAAGGTTCATGAGCGACGGCCTGTATGCAAAACAGCGCGGTCTTGGTACCCGAAAAACATCTTCCGCTACGACGCTGTGGACAGGTCTGTGATCAGCATCCGCAGGACGCGACCGCGTTCAGCAGGTGCGCAGTGAGGCATTGCGAGCCACTAACAACTTCAAGGCGAATGCTCGGCTATAGTTTGCCGCGTTACTCCCGCTTCAAATCAGTCGACGCTGTTCCCGTGGGGACAACCTGCAGAATGCTGGTGAATCGTAGCCTCCGCGGTCGGACGTCCGACTCGCGACCAAAAGCATAAAGTGATGCGAGTTCGCGCTGAGCGGCGTCGCGCGCGTCAGGCAACGTCTAGAGCACCCGATAACATGCGTTGTTGGCTCGCAGTGGAGTGCTCGCCCGTTACGATGGCAAGCACTTCGTCGGTGGCGGGCTTGGCAACCGCCAGACTGGGCGTGATCGCCCGAGGGCTCGGGCGCTCATAAGCTGTTCGCTGGGTCACGGGCGTGATGGATGTCGTCGACAGCATCGGCTGGCTCCTATTTCCTTCTACTCTTCCCAGGCCAGGGCAATTCACCGGTCAACTCGGTCAAGCCCTCGTCCTCGTCGACGCGGACTCCAAATCTGGTCACCTCGAACTCCGGTAGGTCCTCCGATGAAAACCACAGCAGGGCGACCGTCGTATCGGTGCGCTGGTAGTGGCGGGCCATCTCCCACAGGTCCAGACCCTTTTCCCAGTTCTCAAACCAGACGTCCTGGGCAACCTCGTCTGTCTCAATTTGGTTTGCGTCGGCCGTTCGCAGGCGATGGGCCACTGAACCTGCCGGAATCGGCGTCCGGGGCGGAATCCATGCCCGCACCTGTCGAAGCGAGGTAGACCGCGCCGTGTATCGAATCAGCCCTCGCTCCATGGTTACGAACCCGCAAGGGATGTCGGCCAGACTCGCGTAGCGTGATGCGGCTGCCGGAAACGATGTCCGAAACTTCATGGCCAAGCGCTGGATGACCTCCGCCGACGGCTCGTCCTTCGGCACTTGCGCCTTCCACATCTGGTACGGCATGAGCAGCTCGGCCGCAAACATGTCGCACAGGACCTCGTTGAGGTCTCTCTTGGCATACGACCAGGAGGGAACCTCGGCGTGGCGCGACGGCAGACCGAGGATGAGGTGGGCAATCTCGTGACAGACCGTGAAGCGTTGTCGCTCTTCGGTCTCCAGCGAGTTCACGGTGATGAAGTGTTTACCGCTGGGCTTGGTGACGGTGTAGCCGGACTCTCCTTCTCCGAGCTCATCCTGAACAACCTTGGCGTTCGCGGCTTCGATATAGGCCAAAAGGTCGTTCTGAATATCCGTCGTGCCGACGCTCGCGACAAAGGTGCACGCCTGCTGTTGAACGTCAACTTCATCCATGGGCCTACTCGTCGTCTTCGAAGATGCGCCTGACGCGGGCTATCAGGGTCGCTGGGTCCGGCCGCGTTGCACCGCGATGGCGAACACTGGCAGCGGCGGTGAATAGCTGCGTGTCTATGCCCGCGTCGGCTAATACATACTCGACAAGGGCTGGGTTAGTGTCAGGGTGCTCGATGAGCCACTTAACGATTTCGGAATCGCGCTCACTGGGTTTCAGCACCTTAAGTAGCTTTCCAACCAGGTCCAGCGATGGGTTCGCCTTTTCGCCAGTTTCGAGCCTGTAAACGTACGCATGGTCGACCGACGAAAGCTGGCTCAGTTCACGTACGGAAAGTGTTCGTCGCTCGCGGAGTGCTCGCAGCGCGACGCCTAATCCGGTTTGCGCCAATGGAATGTCCTCGATGTGGTTGTAGGGGTAGGTGGGGAAGTTGCACGCCGTTCAAGGACAAGCTCCAGTCCGATAGGCACGGAGCGGGAACGGCACAAAGGGGGCACGACTGCGCAAGCAATGTCTGACGCGACAGGGCGCCACAGGGGCTGTACCCGCC
>JRHI01000118.1_pt1 | contig 82888 bp, 91 predicted proteins | sample 215371 | NCBI WGS metagenome assembly JRHI01 (sample SAMN02929681, study PRJNA255918) | sediment metagenome | biome: cave system; feature: Ice Cave; material: Sediment; isolation source: sediment from deep within a dark volcanic ice cave with no known source of... ... | reverse complement strand
TGGTACACCTGWNCNCCTKCTNGTGWKKCSCTWGTTKRAGCGCGRGCCCTAAGGGGCGCGCGCCGGCGCTGACGGAGGGCCGCCGCGGGGTCCCAGGACGCCCGCACCTGCTCGTCCGTACGCTTCTCGCCTATGGAAGGCGCCAGAAGTCGCCGGTCAGGCCCACGCCGTCGAGGATCGCCTGGTTCTGCTCGCGCGTGTGCGGCACCCAGTCGGGCGCGACGCGGTCGGCCCACCAGGCGTGCGCCAGCGCGCTCAGCGTGGTCACCGGGATGGTCCCCCCCGGGGGTCGTGCCGCCAGCCAGCGCTGGATGTGCTCCTCCGACCGGAAGAGGTTCATCGTGCTTCAGGTGAAGGCAACGTCCACCCACCAGCCGGCGGCGGGCACCAGGCAGTGAAAGAGAAGCGTCTCGTCGCCAGGACGCTGGTCGTGCACATCGACGGTGAGAGCCTCGCCGCAGTCGGGGCAGGAGGTCTCGATGCGTCCGTCGGCGTGCAGCGCGGCGCAGATGCCCAGGGCGTCCCAGGCGCAGTTCGCATACCACCAGCGGCCTGCGGCACGAACACGGTAGGCCGTGGGCACGGCGGAGAAGGGGGCCACCATGCGCAGCTCGGAGCCGCCGGCCTGGAGAACCAGGGCATGGGCGTCGTGGAGGCCGCGCCATGCCTCCACGATCTCGCCGGCCGCCAGGCCGGTCAGCGTCGCCACCTCGCCGGCCGTCGGGGCGCGCCCCAGCCCGACGACGAGGCCATAGGTGGCGTTGCGCACCACCAGCTCGCGCCCATCCATGGCGGCATTGTGGACCGATGAGTTCGGCGTGGCGCACCCGTCCAACCACCGACACCGAACCCGCAATGGAGCCAGTCCCATGACACTGCTGGAAGGCCGCACCCGCTGGGTGGCGCTGATGGTGCTCTGCCTGGGCACCCTGATGATCGTCCTCGACACCACCATCGTGAACGTGGCGCTGCCCTCGATCCGAGCCGACCTCGGCTTCTCCCCCGCCTCGCTGGCCTGGGTGGTGAACGCCTACGTCCTGACCTTCGGGGGGTGCCTGCTCCTCGGCGGTCGGCTCGGGGACCTCTTCGGCCATCGGCGCCTGTTCATCGCCGGCATCACCCTGTTCACCCTGGCCTCTCTGGGCTGCGGTCTGGCCGGCTCCCAGGGCCTGCTGGTGGGCGCGCGGGCGGTCCAGGGCGTCGGCGGTGCCATCGCCTCGGCGGTGGCGCTCTCGCTGATGATGACCATGTTCACCGAGCCCGGCGAGCGCGCCCGTGCCATGGGCGTGTTCGGCTTCGTCGCCTCGGGAGGCGGGTCGATCGGCGTCCTCCTCGGCGGCATCCTGACCAACTCGCTCGACTGGCACTGGATCTTCCTCGTCAACGTCCCCCTCGGCGTGACCGTGGTGACACTGGCTCTGAGGCTGCTGCCGGCCGCGGGACCGCGCTCTGCGGAGCGCCGCCTCGACGTTGCCGGGGCGGTCACGGTGACCGCCGCGCTGATGCTCGGCGTCTACGCCATCGTCAACGGCAACGAGGACGGCTGGTCGTCCGCCGTGACCCTGGGCCGGCTCGCGGTCGCGGCGGCGCTCCTGGCACTGTTCCTCGCCATCGAGGCCCGGGTCGCCGCGCCGCTCATGCCGCTCGGCATCATCCGCCAGCGCAACGTGGCGACGGCGAATCTGGTCGGCGTCCTCTGGGCGGCGGCGATGTTCGGCTGGTTCTTCGTGTCGGCCCTCTATCTGCAGCTGGGGCTCGGCTACACCCCGCTGGAGGTCGGCCTGGCCTTCCTGCCCGCCAACCTGATCATGGGAGCGCTGTCGGTCGGGCTCTCGGCCCGGCTGGTCATGCGTTTCGGCATCAAGCCGCCGCTCGCCGCCGGCCTGCTCTTCGCGGCCACCGGCCTGGCGCTGTTCGCACGGGCCCCGGTCGGCGGCCACTTCGCCACCGACGTGCTCCCCAGCATGCTCCTGCTGGGCATCGGCGCCGGCATCGCCTTCAACCCCGTCCTGCTGGCGGCGATGAGCGATGTGGCACCCGAGGAGTCGGGGCTGGCGTCCGGGGTCGTCAACACCGCCTTCATGATGGGCGGCGCGCTCGGCCTCGCGGTGCTGGCCAGCCTGGCCGCCGCACGCACCACCAGCCTGCGCACCACCGAGGGCGCAGCGGCCGCGCTGATCGGCGGCTACCACGTGGCCTTCGTGATCGGCGCCGGGTTCGCCGCCGCGGCCGCGGTCATCGGCCTGACCTTCCTGCGGGTCGACCACGCGCAGGCGGCGGGGTCGACGCATGGAGTGCCGGCCACGGAGGCCTCGTAGCGCCGGTGCCGCGACCGTCCGCCTTTGCCGGTGTCGTCAGGCGGCTTCGGGCGGCCGGCTGCGTGTTCGCCGAGGACGAGGCCCGGCTCCTGATGGCCGCGGCGGCGGAGTCGGCGGCGGATCTCGACGCCATGGTGGAGCGGCGCGCCGGCGGCCTGCCGCTCGAGGTGGTGATCGGCTGGGCGGAGTTCTGCGACCTGCGCATCGAGGTCGACCCAGGGGTGTTCGTGCCACGCCACCGCACCCAGCTGCTGGTCGCCGAGGCCGCCGCCCGCGGCGCTCCCGGGATGGTCGTGGTGGACCTGTGCTGCGGCTCGGGGGCCATCGCAGTGGCGCTCGCCGCCGCCGTGGGCCGGGTCGAGCTCCACGCCACCGACGTCGACGCGGCCGCGGTGCGGTGCGCCCGGCGCAACCTCGCCGCGGCCGCCGGTCGGGTCTACCAGGGTGACCTCTACGAGCCCCTGCCGGCGTCGCTGCGCGGGCGCGTCGACATCGTGGTCAGCAGCCCTCCCTACGTCCCCACCGCGGCCATCGAGTCGCTGCCCCGGGAGGCGCGCCAGCACGAACCTCGCGTGGCGCTCGACGGCGGGGGCGACGGGCTCGACGTGGTCCGCCGGATCGTGGCCCCGGCGCTCCTCTGGCTGGCGCCGGGCGGCCACCTGCTGGTCGAGACCAGCGAGGATCAGGCGGCGCCGGCGGCCGGGATCGTCGAGCGCGGCGGGCTGGTCGCGCGGGTGGCGCGGCTCGAGGAGCTGGACGCCACCGTGGTGATCGGACGCAGCGGGGCCGGCTGAGCGGACCCTCGCGCAGGCCGTCAGCGCCCGGGCGCGTGCGGGAGCACCTCCTCCGCCACCAGCCGCAGGTGGTCGAGGTCGCCGAGATCCAGCACCTGGAGGTAGAACCGCTCGGCTCCCTGGTCGGCGAGGTCACCCAGCTTCTCCAGCACCTCCGCCGGCGGTGCCGGCGAGGCCGTTCTCGCGCAGCTCGCCGACCTCGCGATCGATGGCGGCGGCGCGCCGGGCCAGCTCCGCCTCCGAGCGTCCGCAGCACAGCACCTGAGCCGCGGACCACGTCAGGCTCAAGGGGTCGCGGCCGGCCCGCTCGCAGGTCCGCCTGACCTTGTCGTGGATGGCCCGCATCTCATGCGCAGGCTTGAAGGCGACGTTGTACTCGTCGGCATAGGTGGCCGCCAGCCGCGCCGAGCGCGGACCGCCGCTGCCCCCCAGCACGATGGGCGGATGCGGCCGCTGGGCCGGCCGCAGGGTGTCGGCGTCGAGGCGGACGGAGCCGGTCGTCGAGGTCAGCTCGAGGGTGGCGCCGGGGGCGGCCGACCAGGCGCCGTGGAGAATGGCGAGCTGGTCCTCGAGCAGGTCGTAGCGGGCCCCGAGCGGCGGGAACGGCAAGCCGTAGGCCACGTGCTCGGCCTCGTACCAGCCCGCGCCCAGGCCGATCTCCAGGCGGCCGCCGCTCATCTGGTCGACCTGGGTGGCGATGACGGCGAACAGCCCCGGCGGCCGGAAGGTCACCGGCGTCACCAGAGTGCCCAGGCGGATGGTCGTGGTGTCGCGCGCCAGCCCGGCCAGCGTGGTCCAGGCGTCGGTGTAGCCGGGCAGTCCGCTCGCCGAGCCCATCTTGAGGACGTGATCCGAGCGGAAGAAGGCGCCGAACCCCAGCTGCTCGCCGGCGCGCGCCACGGCCAGCAGTTGCTCGTACGAGGCGCCCTGCTGGGGCTCGGTGAAGATGCGCAGCGTCACGGCCAGGTCCCCCGCAGCGGCAGCCCCTCGGTCTCGGCCCAGCCCATGCGCACATTGAGCGCCTGGATTCCCTGCCCGGCCGCGCCCTTGACCAGGTTGTCGACGGCGCAGGTGACGATCAGCGTCCCGCCCTGCGTCTCGACGTGCAGCGCTGCCGTGTTGGTGCCGCTGACCGACTTGGTCCGCGGCGGAACCTGGTCCAGACGCAGGCAGGGCTGCGGCCCGCAGAACTCGTCGTAGGCGGCATGCGCGTCGGCGGCGGTGACCCCGTCGCGCGGGCGCAGGTAGGCGGTGACCAGAATCCCGCGGGTCATGGGGACCAGGTGGGGCACGAAGGTGAGGCGCACCTCCGCGCCCGCCACGCGGCTCAGCTCCTGGGTCATCTCCAGGCCATGCCGGTGACCGGCCACCGAGTAGGCGTGGACGGACTCGTTGACCTCGGAGAAGTGGACGCCCATGCCCGGCGACCGCCCGGCGCCGCTGACGCCGCTCTTGCCATCGAGGATCACCTCGCCGTCCACCAGCCCGGCGGCGAAGGCGGGGGCGGCGGCCAGGATGGCGGCGGTCGAGAAGCACCCGGGGGCGGCGATCAGCGTGGCCTCCCGCAGCTCCTCGCGGTGGAGCTCGACCAGGCCGTACACGGCCCCGGCGCAGAGCTCGGGCGCGGGGTGGGTGACGCGGTACTCGCGCTCCCAGGCGTCGACGTCGCGGAGGCGGAAGTCGGCACTCATGTCCACCACCACCTTGCCCGCCGCCAGCCAGAGCGCGGCCGAGGCGGCGGCCTGGGTGTGAGGCAGCGCGCAGAGAACGACATCCGCCTCGCCGACGTCGAGCCCGTCGGCGATCTCGAGGTCGACGCCGCTGCCCGGCACCGCCTCGGAGTACCGGCGGCCGGCCGTCGATCGCGCCAGCACGCGGTGCAGCTCCAGCCGCGGGTGGGCCGCCGCCAGCGCGACGCACTGCATGCCGATGTATCCCGTGGCTCCAGCCACCGCCACCCGCAGCATCCCGCCGTTGCTCGACATGAGGGCATCCTGCCACGCCCCTCCGGCAACGCGCCATGGCTCAGGTCCTGGCCTTGCCCGGTGACGCCGGTCGCGGCCCGCGCAGCCCCTGCACCCCCAGGCGGCGGTCACGCGCCCGCTCGATGTTGACGGCGGCACCGATCAGCGCCAGGTGGGTGAATGCCTGCGGGTAATTCCCCAGCAGCTCGCCGGTGCGCGCGTCGGCCTCCTCGGCCAGCAACCCCAGCGGCGAGGCGAAGGGCAGCAGCCGCTCGAAGAGGCGCTGGGCGCGCTCGATCTCGCCGCCGTGGGCGAAGGAGTCGGCCAGCCAGAAGGAGCACATCAGGAAGGCGCCCTCGTCCCCGCGCAGCCCGTCGTCGGTCTCCTCGACCAGGTAGCGGCGCACCAGGACGCCGTCGCTGAGGCGCTCGGCGATGGTTTCGACGGTGCTGCGCAGGCGGTGGTCGTGGTCGGGCAGGAATCGCACCTGCGACATGCGCAGGAGCGCCGCGTCCAGGCTGTCGCCGCCCAGCGTCTGCGCGAAGCTGCCCAGGGCCGGGTTCCAGCCCCGCTGCAGAATCCGCCGCCGCATGGCGCGCCGCGCCGACTGCCAGGCCGCCGCGTCGTGCGGCAGTCCGAAGCGCTGGGCGATGCGCAGGCCACGGTCCACGGCGACCCAGCACATCATGGTGCTGTAGGTGAAGTGCTGCACCCCGCCGCGAACCTCCCAGATGCTGCAGTCGGGCTGCTGCCAGCCGGCGATGGCGGTGTCGACGATGGCGCGCAGCTCGCGCCACAACGGCGGCTGAATCTCTCCACCGAAGCGGGCGTACAGGTAGGCGCTGTCCAGAACCTCGCCGTGGACGTCGAGCTGCAACTGCTGCGCCGCGCCGTTGCCGACGCGCACCGGGCGGGAGCCGCGATAGCCCTCGAGGTGCGGCAGGTCGTGCTCCTCGCCGCTTCGTTCCCCCTCGATGGTGTAGAAGTTCTCCATCTGCCGGCCCGCCATGCCGACGCCGATGTCACTGAGCCAGCCGAAGAAATCGTGCGCCTCGTCGACCAGGCCGAGCTGGAAGAAGGCGTAGAGCGTGAAGCTGGCGTCGCGCAGCCAGGTGTAGCGGTAATCCCAGTTGCGCTCGCCGCCGAGCTGCTCCGGGAGGCTGGTGGTGGGCGCGGCGATGAGCGCCCCGGTGGGCGCGTACTGCATGGCCTTGAGCGCCAGCGCGCTGCGGTGGACGGGCTGCAGAAACGGCCCCTCATAGCGCAGCCGCCGGCTCCAGCGCCACCAGAACTCCTGGGTCTGGCGCGACAGCCGCAGCGCGTTCTCCATGGTGAGTTCCCAGGCGGGGCAGTGGCCGGCGCGCTCCGCCAGCAGGGCGAAGGCGACGCTCTCGCCGGCGCCCAGGGTGTGCGAGCAGCGCCGTGCCAGATCGGGCGCCGTGGAGCGAACGCAGAGGTGGGTGCCGTCGACGTCGGCGTGGAGCCTGCCGTCCGCAGCGGTGAACACCCCCGGGCGGGTGGCTCCGTAGCCGGGAGCAGGGTCGATCCGGCTGTCCATCCGCACCTCGCCCGACAGGCACTCGACGATGCGCAGCACGCGGATGCCCGGGTCGAGCCGGGCCGGCCGGGACAGCGTGTCCTCGGCCACGGGCATCAGGTCGGTGACCACCACCTGGCCGGAGGCGGTCCGCCAGATGGTCTGGAGGATGTTGCTCAGGTCGCGGTAGCGCTGGCTGCGCGCCTCGTGGGTGGGCGGCGCGATCCGCCAGGTCCCGCCGCGACGGCGGTCGAGGATGGCGCCGAACACCGAGGGCGCGTCGAAGCTGGGCAGGCAGAGCCAGTCGAGGCTGCCGTCCTCGCCCACCAGCGCGGCGCTGCGGCAGTCGCCGATCAGCCCGTAGGCGGAGATGGGCAGGTAGCCATCCCGGCGCGGGCCCGTCACCCCGCGTCCGGCGCGGCCCCGGACGGGGTCAGCGGCACGTCGGTGTAGAAGCAGCTGACCGCGCCGGTGTGGCAGGCCGGGCCGGCGGCGTCGACCCGCAGCAGGACGGCGTCCCCGTCGCAGTCGAGCGACACCGAGCGCACCCGCAGCAGGTTGCCGCTGGTCTCGCCCTTGCGCCAGGGGGCCTGGCGGGAGCGGCTCCAGAAGGTGGCCAGCCCGTCGCGCAGCGTGGCATCCCAGGCGTCGACGTCCATATGGGCGACCATCAGGACCTGGCCCGTGACAGCGTCCTGGGCGATGGCGGTGACCAGGCCGTCGGGGCCGAATCTGGGCTCCGGCGCCCCCGCCTCCGCCGGGCCGACGACCTCCGGGCCCACGCCCGTCGGCTGCTCAGTCACGGCGGCCGAGCCGCCACCAGCGGCGCGGAGGGCCGGTTCCGGCCGGCTGACCCCCGGAGCCCGCGCCCGCCGGCGCCGCCTCCCCGGCGAGGACGTCCCGGGCCTGATCGAAGGCCTCCCTGGAGGCATGGCGGTCGCCCGTGAACCACTCGGCGAGGCCGAGGTTGAAGAGCACGGAGGGATCCCCCGGATCGAGCGCGGCAGCCCGGCGGGCGTGCTCCAGGCCCTCCGCCCGGCGGGCGTCCGCGTCGGCCCCGGGTGGCCCGGGGTCGGTGACCAGCAGCGTCGCCAGGGTGGTCCGCGCCCGCGCCAGGTCGGGCGACAGCTCCAGCGCGCGCCGGGCCTGCTGCTCGGCGAGGTCGGGCTCGCCGGTGGTGGCCAGGGCGGCCGCGAGGAGCAGCACGCGGTCGGCGTCGGCGGGCTGCTCGGCGACCAGCGAGCGCACCCGCGCCAGCATGTCCGGGCTGCCCAGGTCGAAGCCCCACTTCTCGCGCATCCGCTGCTGCGAGCGCTGCCACACGGGAATGCGGAGGCGGGTGGCGGCGACGGGAATCCGGGGCGGGCGTGTCCGGGTGATGGTCACGGCGTCCAAGCCTACCCCGCGGGCCGCTCAGGCCAGCCGGACGTCGACCCCGCGATCGGCCAGGTACCGCTTGGTGACGGGGACCGGATGCCGGCCGAAATGGAAGATCGAGGCCGCCAGCGCGGCGTCGGCCTCGCCCTCGACGAGGACGGCCCGCAGGTGCTCGGGCTCGCCGGCGCCGCCGCTGGCGACCACCGGGACGGGCACGGCGCAGGAGACGGCGCGGGTCAGCTCCAAGTCATAGCCGATCCCGGTGCCGTCGCGGTCCATGCTGGTGAGCAGGATCTCGCCGGCACCGCGCTCGGCGGCCTCCCTGGCCCAGGCCACCGCGTCCCGCCCCGCCGCGTGCCGGCCGCCGTGCGTGTGGACGCCAAAATGCCGCTGTCCGTCGGCCCGGTCGAGGGCGGCATCCCGCCGGGCGTCAACGGCCACCACGATGCACTGCGAGCCGAAGCGCTCGGCGGCCGCGGTGATGAGCGTGGGGTCGGCGAGCGGGGCGGTGTTGAGCGACACCTTGTCGGCGCCGGCGCGGAGCAGCTGCTCGATGTCCTCAAGGGTGCGGACGCCACCGCCGACGGTCAGGGGGATGAAGACGCTGTCGGCGGTGCGCCGGACGGCGTCCAGGAGGATGGCGCGCGCCTCGTGGCTGGCGGTGATGTCGAGGAAGACCAGCTCGTCGGCGGCGTCGCGGTCATAGCGGGCCGCCAGCTCGGCGGGGTCACCGGCGTCACGCAGGTCGACGAACTGCGTGCCCTTGACCACCCGGCCGGCGGCGACGTCGAGGCAGGGGATGATGCGACGGGCAAGGCTCACGTCGCCGGCGTCCCGGCGCCGCCGGGCCGCGGGGAGGCGGTGGTGCCGCCACCACCGTGGCCGCCACCCCCGGACCGCGGCGGGTAGAGGCCCAGCGCCGCCTCGAGGTCGATCCTGCCCTCGTAGAGCGCCCGGCCGATGATGGCGCCCGCGGCACCCGCGTCGGCCACCGCGATCAGGTCCTCCAGGGTGCTGATCCCGCCGCTGGCGATCACCGGCCGCCGATAGGCCGCGACGCAGGCCTCGAGGCCCTCGACGTCGGGCCCGAGCAGCGCGCCGTCGCGACCCACGTCGGTGCGCACCACGCCCGCGGCCGGCCAGTCCGCCCAGGCGGCGAGGTGCGCGGTGGCGTCGCCGGCGCTCTCGGTCCAGCCCTGAGCCTGCGCCAGGCCGTCGCGCACGTCGAGGCCGAGCAGCACGCGCTCGGGGTGGGCCCGGCAGATGGCCTCGGCGGTCTCCGGCTCGCGGAGCGCCAGCGAGCCGAGGACCACGAGGTCGGCGCCGATGTCGAACCACGACTCCGCCGCCGCGGCGCTGCGCACGCCTCCGCCCACCTCGACGCCGGCCCCGGTGCCGGCGGCGGCGCGGACGGCGCGCCGGACCGCATCGCGGCTGAGCACGTCGGGCACGCCGCGGGCGGCGTCGAGGTCGACGATGTGCACCCGCTCCGCGCCGGTGCGGATGAAGCGCAGCACCACCTGCTCGGGCTCCTCGGCGTAGATCGTCTCCCGGGCGAAGTCGCCGCGCAGCAGCCGCACCGCACGACCACCCCGGACGTCAACGGCGGGGATGACCATCATCCGCGGCATGATGCCGGATGCCGTGGCGGCCGTCGCCCGCCTGCTGAGGTCATGCCAGCCTCGACGGGGCCCAGAGATCGATGCCACCCTCGGTCGCCTCCCGGTCGATCTCGGCCAGTTCCTCGTCGCTGAAGTCCAGTCCGTCGAGGGCGTGCAGGCTGTCCTCCAGCTGCGCCACCGAGCTGGCGCCGATCAGCGCCGAGGTGACGCGCTGGTCGCGCAGCGCCCAGGCGATGGCCATCTGCGCCAGCGACTGTCCGCGCCGCCGTGCCATGGCGTCGAGGGCGCGGACGTGCGAGATGTTGCGGTCGACCATGTCGCGACTCAGCGCTCCCCCGGTGGCGACCCGCGAGTCGTCGGGGACGCCATCGAGGTAGCGGCTGGTGAGCATGCCCTGGGCGAGCGGCGAGAACACGATGCAGCCGGCCCCCGCCTCCTCCAGGGCCTCCAGCAGACCGCCCTCGATCCAGCGGTTGAGCAGCGAGTAGGAGGGCTGGTGGATGAGCAGCGGAGCGCCCATCTCGCGCAGCAGCCGGGCGGCCTCGACGGTGCGCTCCGGGGAGTACGAGGAGATGCCCGCGTGGAGCGCCTTGCCACGGTGCACGGCCGCCGCCAGCGCCCCCATGGTCTCCTCCAGCGGCGTGAGGGGGTCGAAGCGGTGGGAGTAGAAGATGTCGACGTACTCGAGGCCCATGCGCGCCAGGCTCTGGTCGAGGCTGGCCAGAAGGTACTTGCGCGAGCCCCACTCGCCGTAGGGACCGGGCCACATGTCATAGCCCGCCTTGGTGGAGACGACCAGTTCGTCGCGGTAGCCGCGCAGGTCCTGCGTCATGACGCGGCCGAAGTTCTCCTCCGCCGCACCGTAGGGCGGGCCATAGTTGTTGGCCAGGTCGAAGTGGGTGACCCCGAGGTCGAAGGCGCGACGGAGGATGGCGCGCTGCGTCTCGAGGGGGCGCGCGTGGCCGAAGTTGTGCCACAGGCCCAGCGAGATGGCGGGCAGCTGGAGCCCGCTGCGACCGCTGCGCCGGAAGCGCATGGCGGCGTAGCGGTCGGGAGCGGCGACGTATGCCGGGCGTTCGGTCGGAGGCGGCTCGGTCATGCCGTCATTGATTCTGGCGGCCGGGGACGGGCTCGCGGACGCTCAGGCCCTGACGGTCGCCCCGCACAGGGCGGCGAAGTTGGCGTAGAGCCGCAGCCCGTCGGCGCCGCTCTTCTCGGGGTGGAACTGCGTCCCCGCCACGCTGCCACGCTCCACCAGCGCCGGCACCGTGCCCGAATAGTCGGTGTCGGCCACCAGCGCGTCCACCGGAACGAAGTCGGCCTGATAGCTGTGCACGAAATACATGTAGGCGCCGTCCTCCACCCCGTCGAGGAGGCGCGACTGGCGGAGGATGCGCAGCCGGTTCCAGCCCATGTGCGGCACCTTGCCGCGCGAGCCGGCGATGCGCACCACGCGGCCCGGCAGGACACCGAGGCCGGCCCGGCCACCGTTCTCGTCGCTCCAGTCGAAGAGCAACTGGTAGCCGACGCAGACCCCGAGCAGCGGCCGGCCCGAGGCCGCGACCTCGAGCACCACCGAGCGCAGCCCGCTGGCCTCGAGCGCGTCGGCGGCGGCGCCGAAGGCGCCCACCCCGGGCAGGACCACCCCGTCGGCTGCCAGCAGCGTGGCGGCGTCGCCGCTGACCTCGACCCGGGCACCGGCGTTGAGCAACGCGCGTTCCACGCTGCGCAGGTTGCCGACGCCGTAGTCGCAGATGACGACCCGGGGGCCGCTCGCGTCTGTCATCCCAGCACCCCCTTGGTGCTGGGCACGTCGCCGCCGATGACGGTGAGCGCGTGGCGCGTCGCCAGCCCCATGGCCTTGAAGGAGCACTCGGCGATGTGGTGCAGGTTCTCGCCGCGGATGAGGTCGAGGTGGAGCGTGATGCCGGCGGTCTGGGCAAAGGCGCGGACGAACTCGCCGAGCAGCGAGAGGTCGAACTCGTTGATGCGTGCGCCCTGCTGCTGCAGCGGGGCCAGCTCGTAGACCACGTAGGGCCGGTTGCTGAAGTCGAGCACGCAGCGGGCCAGCGACTCGTCGAGTGGCGCGTGCGCGGAGCCGAAACGCCGGATGCCGCGCCGGTCACCGAGCGCCTCGCTGAGGGTGGCGCCCAGCACCAGGCCGCAGTCCTCGACCAGGTGGTGGGCGTCGACCTCGATGTCGCCGCGGCCGCTCAGCCGCACGTCCATGCCGCTGTACTTGGTGTAGGCCTCGATCATGTGCCCGAGGAAGGGCAGCGGCAGGTCCAGCTCGGCCCGGCCGGAGCCGTCCACGCTCACCTCGCAGCTGATCTGCGTCTCGCGGGTGTCGCGGGTGCGCAGCGCGTGCCGCGCCGGCGGTGCGGCGGTGGCGGGATCGACCATCGCCACAGGGTATCAGCGGCCCGACGACGGTCCGGCGATCTCGTCGAGGCGCCGGCGGATCGATGCGGTGTGGCCGTACAGCCCCTCGGCGTCGGCGAGAACTGTGGCCACCGGGCCGAGCTCGGCCATCTCGCCGCGGTCGAGCCGGGTCACGCTGCACCAGCGCACGAAGTTCATCACCGAGAGCGGGCCGGAAAAGCGCGCCGCGCCGCCGGTGGGCAGAGTGTGATTGGGCCCGGCGATGTAGTCGCCCATGGGGACCGGCGACATGCCGCCGACGAAGATGGCGCCGGCGGTGCGGAGCCGGTCGAGCAGCGGCTCGGCTCCCGCGCCGATGAGCTCGAGGTGCTCGGGGGCAAAGCGGTTGGCCACCTCGACCGCCTCTCCCATGTCGGTGCAGAGGACGACGCAGCCGTGGCGCCCGGCGGACTGCTCGATGATCCCGGCGCGCCGCGCCGACACCGACTGCTCGGCCACCGCCGCGTCGACCGCCGCCGCCAGCGCCTCCGAGTCGGTGACGCACACCGCCCAGGCCAGCGGGTCGTGCTCCAGCTGGCTGACCATGTCGGCGGCGATCCAGCGCGGGTCCGCGTCCGCCGAGGCCACCACCAGGATCTCGCTGGGGCCGGCCAGGCCGTCGATGCCGACGCTGCCCAGGACGGCGCGTTTGGCCAGGGTGACGAAGAGGTTGCCCGGTCCCACGATGACGTCGACCGCCGGCAGCGACTCGGTGCCATAGGCCAGCGCCGCCACCGCCTGGGCACCCCCCATCACCGCCACCTCCTCGATGCCCAGCAGATGCGCCGCCGCCAGCACGGCGGGATGGGCGCGCCCGTCGGGCCCGGGTGGGGTGGCCACCACGATCGAGCCCACCCCGGCCACCTGGGCGGGGATGACGCTCATCAGCACCGTGCTGGGGTAGGCAGCTCGCCCCCCGGGCACGTAACAGCCGGCGCGGCCGACCGGCAGGGGCCGCAGTTGCAGCCCGTCACGGCCGATGGGGACGGCGCCGCCCTGGAGGGCGTGGAACTCGCGAATGCGGTCGCGGGCGGTGGTCAGCGCGGAGCGGAGCGGCTCGTCGAGCGACCCCCAGGCCGCCTCGAATCCCGCGGGATCGGCATGGAGCGTGGCCACCTCGCAGCCGTCGATGCGCTGCGTCCACGCGCGCAGGGCGGCGTCGCCGTGGTCGCGCACGTCGGCGACGATCTCGCGCACGGCAGCGTCGACCTCGATGTCACGGCCGAAGAGGGCGTGCAGGCGCTCGCGACCGGCCGGCTCCAGCTCCGGCTCGGCGAAGCGCCGTGACGCCCGGGTGGCCTCGAGGAATCCCGGCGCGTCGTAGCGGCGCAGCGAGCTCACGCCGGGCCGGCGACCGCGGCGGTCACGGTGCGGCGCAGCGCCGAGGCATAGGCCTCGACCGCGGCGCTGCGGGTCTTGAGCGAGGCGTGGTTGACGATCAGCCGGGCCGTCGATCGCGCCGCCTCCACCACCTCGACCAGGTCGTTGGCGCGCAGCGTGGTGCCGGTGGCGGTGATGTCCAGGATGGCGTCGGACAGCCCGGTGGCCGGCGCCAGCTCGATGGAGCCGTGGAGCTTGATGAGCTCGACCGCGATCCCCAGCCGGTCGAAGAAGGTGCGGGCCGCCCTCGGGTACTTGGTGGCGACGCGCAGGGCGGGAGGCCACTCCCCGTGGGCCAGCGGCGAGCACGAGGGCGCGGCCAGCACCAGCCGGCAGAGACCGAAGCGCAGGTCGACCAGCTCGTAGAAGCCGCCGTGCGCCTCCCAGAGCATGTCCTTGCCCACGATGCCGATGTCGGCGCCGCCCAGCTCCACGTAGACCGAGACGTCGGTGGGGCGCACCTTGACGTAGCTGGCCCCGCCGTCGTCGACCAGCAGGACGCGGTCGAAGTCGTCGGGGCGGACGCCGGCCAGCCCGGCGCGCGCCAGGAGGTCGCAGGCGTCGGCCAGCAGGGTGCCGTTGGGCAGCGCGACGGTCAGCCGGGGTGCGCTCACGTCGCCGCTGTCCTGGGCGACGTCTCGATCCCCATGGCGACGCGCTGCCCGGCGGCGCGCAGCCGGCGCGCGGCCTCGACCGCCTCGGCCTCGTGGCCCGGGACGACCGCCATGGCGGTGACCTCGGCGGCGCCGGCGGGATGGCGTCGGAGCATGGCGTCAAGGCACCGGTCGATGTGGATCACGAAGCCGGTGGCGGGACGCTCGGCGCCGAGGCGGCCGAGCAGGCGGTCGTAGCGGCCGCCGCTGCCCAGTGGGAAGCCGAGGTCGCCGCTGAAGAGCTCGAAGGTCGGCCCGGTGTAGTAGTCCCAGTCGCGGACGGCGCCGAGGTCGAGATGGACGGTGCCGTCGAGGCCGTGGGCCATGAGCAGGTCCCAGAGGCCGGCGAGCTGCTCCAGAGCCCGGATGGGGCGCTCGGCACGCAGGTCGCGGGCGGCGAGGTCGAGCAGGTCCCTGCCACCGCGGAGCGCAGGGAAGCGGAGCAGCAGGTCGCGCTCCGCAGCGCCCATCTCGGTGCCGTCCAGCGCCTCCTCGACCGCCACCAGGTCGCAGGAGGCGAGCGCGTCGAGAACGCGGTCGCGCGCCGCCGGCTCCAGTCCGGCCCCGTCGAGCAGCCCGGGGAGCATGTCGGCGTGCCCGACGTCGATCTGGACGCCGGCGACCCCGGCGCGGCTCAGCGCCTCGGCGGCGAGCGCCACCGACTCGGCGTCGGCGTCCAGCCCCGGTGCCCCGATCAGCTCGCAGCCCGCCTGCAGCTCCTCGCGGCGGCGGCCGCCGAGCAGCGCCTGGTTGCGGAGCACCGGCCCCGCATAGCAGAGCCGCATCGGGAAGGGCCCGTCGCGCAGCTGGGTGGCGACCACCCGGGCGACGCTGACGGTGCGCTCGCCGACCACGGCCAGCAGTGAGCCGTCGGCGTCCATGAAGCGAAAGAGCTGGTTCTGGCCGGCGGGGCCGACCCCGGCGGCGATGGTGTCGAGCGGCTCCACCAGCGGGGTGTCGACGAGGCCGTACCCCCAGGCCGAGAAGGCCCCGAGGCAGGCGTCGGCGGTGCGGCGGCGGAGCTCGGCGGCGCCCGGCAACCAGTCGTGGAAGCCGCCTGCGCGGCCTCGGGGCGCGCCGGCGCCGAAGCTGCTGGGGGCTTCCTCCATCGTGCGCGCGAGTTTACCGGCCCGCGTCAGAACCACCCTCGGATCCAGGCGCCGCGGGGAGCCGGGCCCCGGACGCTACCGTGCACCACGCCGCATCTTCACCTCGGAGCCCCTTCCACCATGTACCTCCTCACCGCTCCCCTGCGCTCCGCCGGACGCGTCGCACTGGCCGGCATCTTCGTCCAGGGCGGGGTCAAGCAGGCCGTCTCGCCCGGCCCCCGGGTCGAGAAGGCGGCCAAGCTCGGCGTCCCCGCCCCCGCCGTGGCCGTTCGGGCCTCCGGCGCGGCCATGGTGCTCTTCGGCTCGAGCCTGGCCCTCGGCATCCGGCCACGGCTCAGCGCCACGCTCCTGGCGGGGCTGCTGGTGCCCGTCACCCTCGCCGCCCATGACTTCTGGGCCCTGGAGGACCCGGACCAGCGAGCCCTGCAGCAGATCCAGTTCCTCAAGAACCTCGCCGCCTTCGGTGGCCTCCTGGAGGTGATCGGCCAGCCCACGCGGCCGCACAAGGTGAAGGACACGGCGGCGGCGGCCAAGGTCGGCTACAAGGCGGGCCGGGCCAGGACCAAGGCGGAGACGTCCGCGGCCAGGTCCCGGGCCAGGGCGGAGGAGGCCGCCAGCCAGCTCTGGGAGAAGGCCGCCGCCGCGATCAGTTGACAGGCCGCCGCAGGGCGGTCGGTCAGTAGCTGTCCTCGGGGCGCGAGCCGTCGTCGTCGGCGTCGTCGTCGTAGGTGTCGATCGGCGCCTCGTCGAGGTCGCCCTCGACCGGCTGGAGGCCCTCGAGGTCGTCCTCGGTCTCGATGGGGTCGGGGCGCAGGTCCTCGTCGTCGTCGAGCCCCACCTCGCCGCCGCGGGCGGCGAGCAGTGACTCCTTGGCGTAGGGGCGGAAGTCGGCCGCCCGCGCCCCGCGGGCGATCGGAAAGCTGGTCTTGCGGGCGTTCTCGGGAGCCTGGAAGACCTCGCGGAGCATGACCTCGATACGCCCGTCGGCGATGCGGGCGACGGCGGCGGCGTAGCGGTTCCCGGTGGCGATCAGCGGCAGCAGGCGGCGGGTCAGCTTGTTGTCCACGTCGCCCAGGTCGACGCCGCGCACGCTGCGGGCGCGCAGCTTGTCGCCCTCGGCAACGATGTCGACCGCGTCCCCCGGCACCACCGCGTCGGAGACGCCGGCGCCACGGGTCACCAGCGTGGTCAGAGCCGACTTGCCCGGCTCCTCGGTGAAGAGATCGACGTCGATGGCCTGCGCCCCGCCCTCCCCCCGGCTGGGCTTCTCCACCAGCGCCTGGATCTTGCGGATCATCTTGGGCGCGATCATGTTGGCGGGGTTGAGCTCCAGCGTCTGCCGGTAGGTGGCCAGCGCCTCCTCCAGCTGACCGGTCTCGGTCAGGGCCTTGCCGAGGCGGTTGAGCGCCTCCTCGTCGGCGCCGTGCTGCTCGATCAGCCGCCGGTTGACCGTCACCGCCTCGTCCCACCGGCTGTCCAGGGCGAGCTGAATGGCCTCCTCGACGAACATGGCGCGGGGCTTGACGCGCTCGGCCTCGGTCACGATGACGGTGTCCCTTCTGGGTGCGGCGTGGGCTGCGAAGTCTGCCCTAACCGGGCGGCGGCCGCGTCGCCGGGCTCAGAGGCGTCCACATTCACTCCATGCCCGGAAGACCGGCCGCCACGGCTCGCGTATAGTACGACTCGGTGGAGCGCATCTGTTCGTCCTGGTCGCGGCAAGTGCCTCACTCCCCGCCTCCCCGGCGGAATCCCGCGTGACCCGGGTCATCGCCGTCGCCAACCAGAAGGGCGGCGTGGGCAAGACCACCACCGCCGTCAACCTGGGCGGTGCTCTGAGTGAGGCGGGTCAGCGAGTTCTCTGCGTCGATCTGGATCCGCAGGGGCATCTCACCGTCAACATGGGGACCAAATACCCCGACGAGCTGGAACTGACGGTCTTCGACCTGCTCACCCAGCACGACGTGGCGGTCAGCGACGTGCGGCTGCACAGCGACCGCATCGGCGTGGACTTCCTGCCCGCCAACATCGAGCTGAGTGGCGCCGAGCTCGGCCTGGTCAACGAGTTCGGGCGCGAGCGCATCCTCAGCGAGAAGCTCGAGCCCTTCCTCGACGAGTACGACTTCGTGGTCATGGACTGCCCGCCGTCGCTCGGCCTCCTCAGCGTCAACGCGCTGGTGGCCGCCACCGAGGTGATCATCCCCTTGCAGTGCGAGTACTTCGGGATGAAGGGGATGCAGCAGCTGCGGCGCACCATCGACCGGGTGCGCGCCAAGCTCAATCCCCGGCTGGTCGTTGCCGGGATCCTGCCGACCATCTACAAGCCCCGGACACTGCACAGTCAGGAGGTGCTCGAACTGGTGAAGGAGCACTACGGAGACGAGGTCTACAGCATGCGTGTCGACGCCTCCATCCGCTTCGCGGAGTGCCCGCTGGAGGGGGAGTCGATCCTGCAGTACGCCACCTCCTCGCCGGGCGCCAAGGCCTATCGCGAGCTCGCCCAGCAGGTCATTCATCGCCAGCCGGTGGCGACGTGATGCCGGGGACCTTCCGTCGCGCCCAGTTGCGGGGCAGCGACGAGCTCTTCCGGCCGACGCGCCCCGACGAGGATGTCGCCGGCTCGCCGAGCCCGCCGGCGGCGCGGGGCGGCGGCGAGGACTCGGTCTACGAGGGGCGCCCACGCCCTCCCCACTCCGACGCGGCGCTCGGCGTGGTCCGTCCCGAGGGACGGCTGGTGCGGCTGACCGACGAGGAGGTCGACATCCTCATCGATGCCATCCAGAAGCTGAAGTACCCCACCGCCACCAAGCTGCCCACCAAGCCTCCGATGGATGTCCACGAGCGTCTCGAGGAACTCCGTCAGAAGATCATCAGCGCCCGCTGACGCTCAGCCGGGCGGCCCCCAGGTGCGCCGGGGTGGTCCCGGCGGGGACCAGCTCGCGGAGCGTGGCCGAGAGGATCGGCGCCTCGAACGGCTTGGCCATGAAGGTGATGCCGCCGAGCTCGAGGAGCTCCTCCACCCGCGCATCACGGTGGTGGGCGGTGAGCAGGACGATGGGGAGCTGAGCGAATTCCGGGGTGCGCCGCACGCCACGGCAGAAGCCGAAGCCGTCCAGCCGGGGCATCATCAGGTCGCACACCGCCACCACCGGCCGGGCTCCGGCAAGGGCGTCCAGGCCGGCCTGTCCGTCGGGGGCGAGCACGACGTCAAAGCCTTCGAGCCGTAGCCGCAGCTCCAGGACCTTCCTCAACGCCGCATCGTCCTCGACCACGAGGATGCGGGGGCGCACAACCACAGTGCGATCCTAGTCGTCGCCGCCCGGTGTCAGGGTGGCGTCGCGGTAACTGTTTTCAGCTCACTCAACCTCGCGTCCCCACCGTCACCAGGGCGCGGCCGGGCACCACCCCCTCCACCTCCAGCACGGGGAGGCCGAGCGAGCGGAGGAGGCGGAGCGCCGCAGGGTCGACCGGCGCAGCGGCGCCGGCCAGCAGCCGCGCCCGATCCAGTCCGAGCCGCATCCGCAGCCGGCCGAGGACCAGGCGCTCGGCCAGGGCATGGCGCCGGGCGGCGCCGGCGGTCAGTGCCGCACCCGCCTGCGCCGCGGCCGTGGCCGCGCGGCCCTGCGTCAAGGCCCAGCGCACCAGCGGCGCGCGCGGCCCGCGGATGGTGTCGAGGCGCGAGCGGATGGCGGCGGCGAGGCTCTCGCACACCCCCGGTGCGGCCGGGAACACGGTCGGCCGGAGCGCGCGGAGGTCGTCCACGAGGTGCTCCGCCCCGCGGGAGAACCAGGTCGCGGAGCCGTGGACGTAGCCGCGGAACTCGGTGTCGACGCGCCCGGCGACGTGGGCCGGGGGCAGGTGGCTGAGCACGCGGGCGTCGGGGCCGGCGCCGAGGAAGCCGTCGGTGCGGGCGATCGCCACCAGCACCTGGGCATGGGTGAGCTGGACGGCATCGGAGGCGTGGCTCGTCCAGCTGATGGCGGCAACGTCGCCGGCCTCGGTCTCGGCCGCCAGGCGCGCCACCTCGGAGCCGCGGACGCGCAGGGCCGCCTCGCCGCGCTCCAGCGCGACCGCCCAGGGAACGCCGACACGGTCATCGGTGGGGTGGTCCAGACCGCCGGCCACCACCATCCGCCGCAGATCGGAGAGCCGGTGCCCGACCGCGGCCAGCGCGGCCCGCGACTCGGGCGAGTCCACCAGGGCGACCGGCGCCCTCGAGGCGCAGAGGATGCGCACCACCGGCTCGACCCCGAGGGTCATGTCGACCGGGACGGGATGGGCGCGCACGGAGAGCACGGCGGCGTCGGCGATGTGCCACTCGGGCCGGTTGGACATGAGGATGGCGACGCGGTCCCCCGGCGCGATCCCCTCCTCGAGCAGGAAGGCGGCCAGCCGGTTGACGGCCACGCCCAGCTGAGCCCAGGTGATCGGCACCCAGCGGCCGCCGCGGAATGCATGCATCGCCACGGCGTCGGGCCGGTTGCGCACCTGGCGGTGGAGATGCCCCACCAGGGTGGTCTCGGTCATGGCGGGAGGATAGCCGCACCCGCCGCGAGCCCCCGCGCCGTCACCAGATCACGATGTCTCGGAAGCCCCCTCCCCTGGGGAGTGCGCTGGTGTTAGCGTGACCCGGGAGATGGTCGTGGGAACGCTGACGGTCCGGCTGCACATCCCGGAATGCCATTCGTTGAAGGAGAAGCGGATGGTGGTGCGCTCACTGACCGATCGCGTGCGTCGCACCTTCAACGTCGCCATTGCCGAGGTGGACGACCAGGACACCTGGCAGGCGGCGACCCTGGGGGTGGCCTGTGTCAGCGCCGATTCGCGACACGCCGACGAGATCTCCCAGAAGGTGCTGCGCTTCATCGAGGAGGCGCAGGGCGACGCGCTGCTGACCACGTCCTCCTTCGAGCTGATCCATGTCTGACACCCCGGCGCCGCGGTGACCTCGGCCGGCCCCAGCCGAGCCGGCGTCGACGTCGACGCTCTGGTGGCGGCCTTCCAGGCCACGCTCCCCTTCGAGCTCGACCCCTTCCAGGTGGACGCCATCCACGCGCTGGAGCGTTCCCGCGGCGTGCTGGTCAGCGCCCCCACCTCGAGCGGCAAGACCATGGTGGCCGAGTACGCCATCTGGCGCACCCTGGGGGCGCCGCACCGGATGCGGCGGCCGCCCACCGAGGCGCCCGGCGTCGTCTACACCACCCCGCTGAAAGCGCTCAGCAACCAGAAGTACCGTGAGCTGGTGGAGCGCTACGGCGCGGCGAAGGTCGGCCTGGTCACCGGCGAGCACACCGTCAACGAGTCGGCGCCGGTGGTGGTGATGACCACCGAGATCCTGCGCAACGTCATCTACGACGAGCCCGAGCGCCTCGACCTGGTGGGCAACGTGGTCCTCGACGAGGTGCACTACATCGACGACTACCCGCGCGGCACCGTCTGGGAGGAGGTCATCGTCCAGGCCCCCCTCCACATCCGATTCATCGGGCTGTCGGCCACCATCAGCAACGTCGACGAGGTGGCGGAGTGGATGAGCTCGCTGCGCGGCTCGGTCGAGACGGTGGTCAAGACCGAGCGCCCGGTCGAGCTCAAGCTCTGGCTGGCCATCGACAACGAACTCCACCAGCTCTTCGACCCGCAGGGCCGCACCGACCGCCGGACCCTCTCACTGACGCAGAACGACGACATCCACGCCGATCGCGGGCGCTACCTGCGCCGTGCCCCCGACAACGACCTGCTCCACATCATCGACGCGCTGCGCGAGGCCAGGATGCTGCCCGCCATCTACTTCATCTTCTCGCGGCGCGGCTGCCGGGAGGCGCTGGCGCGCTGCGGCGTCCACGGCCTGGACCTGACCACCGCGGCCGACAAGGTGCGCATCGACGACCTGGTGGACCGGGAGCTGCGCAGTATCGAGGATGACGACGAGCGCCGGGTGCTGCTCGACGCGCTGGCGCCCGACCTGCTGCGCAACGGCTTCGCCATGCACCACGCGGGCATGCTGCCCAGCGCCAAGGAGGCGGTGGAGCGGCTCTTCCAGACCGGGTTGATCAAGGTGGTCTTCGCCACCGAGACGCTGTCCCTGGGGCTCAACATGCCGGCGCGCTCCTGCGTGGTGGCCAGCTTCACCAAGTTCGACGGCACCGGCTTCCACGCGCTGACGTCTGCCGAGGTGACGCAGCTGATGGGGCGGGCGGGACGTCGCGGCATCGACACCCTGGGGCACGGCGTCATCCTCAAGGAGTTCGACGTCGACGCCCGCGACATCTATGACGCCGCCATGGGCGCGGAGATGTCGGTGGTCAGCAAGTTCGCGCCCACCTACACCATGACGCTCAACCTCCTGCGCACCCGCACCGTGGCGCAGAGCGAGCGCCTGCTCGAGCTCTCCTTCGGGCAGTGGCAGAACCGGCGTGCCGGCGAGCAATGGGGCAGCCGCGAGCAGAATCTCAAGGACCGCCTCGACGACCTGCGCAGGCGCGTCTTCAAGCACCCCAGGGTGCGCTGCACGGAACGCACCCTGGAGCAGTTCCTGAGCGCGCAGGGACACATCGTGGAGCTGCGCACGGCGCTGCGCCGGGAGCGGCGCGACCACTGGCGCGACTCGCGGCGGGGCCGCTACGGCGGCCGCAACGCCGACCCCGGCGGCAGGCACGAGGCCATGCTCCGCCAGCTCAAGACCTGGAACCAGCTCGACCAGTCCAGTCCCTGCCGGAACTGTCCATATCTCGCCGACCACCGGGCCAACCACGTCGAGGTCCACCAGCTGGGGCAGACGCTGCGCGGCGGCGAGGCCGAGCTGACCGCCGCGCGGGAGCGCTACCGGCGCGAGTTCCGCGCCTTCCGGGCCGTGCTCACCGAGATCGGGTTCCTGGAGAACGACCGGCCCACGCCGCTGGGCACCCTGGCCGCCTCGCTCTACGGCGAGTCGGCGCTGCTGGTGGCCCAGGGCCTGGAGGGTGGCTGGTTCGACAGCATGGAGCCGCCCGACCTGGCGGCGACACTGGTGATGCTCACCGCCGAGGACCGGGGCAAGGAGCGCGGACCCTCGCGCCGGCGCTTCCCCTCGCCGGCGGTCGAGGCGGCATGGCGCACCCTGCGTATCGCCCACCACCAGCTGGCCACGCTGGAGGCGGAGCACGGCCTGGCCACCCTGCGCCCGCTCTCGCTCGACTATGTCGAGACCGCCTACCGCTGGACCCAGGGGGTCGGCCTGGGCGACATCCAGCCGCCGCCCGGCAACGACATCGGCGACGTCATCAAGGCCATCAAGAACCTCTACTCGATGCTCCGCCAGCTGGACCAGGCGCTCAAGGACAGCAAGCTACGGTCGCTGGTGGCCAGAACCCGCGACTGCGTGGAGCGCGACCTGATCCGCCGGATCTGAGCGGCACCCGCGAGCGCGTCAACTGCGTGGTCGCGGGGCCTCGTCGAGCAGGCCCGTCTCCGTGGCCCAGCGCGCCACCTCCGCCCGGCTGCGCACCTCCAGCTTTCCCAGAATGCTGCTCACGTAGTTGCGGGCCGTCAGCTCGCTGAGAAACAGCCGCCTGCCGATCTCCGCGTTGGTCAGCCCGCGGGCCACCAGTGCGGCCACCTCCCGCTCGCGCGGGGTGAGCTCGTCGGGCGGCCGTGGCTGCCGGCGCGCCCCGGCGCGGACGCCGGCCCGGCGCAGCCCGGCCGCCGCCTCGGCGACCAGGGGGCCGAAGCCAAGCGCTGCAGCGATGTCGGCAGCCTGCTGCGCGGCGGCCACGCTGGCGTCGCCCTGCCCGGCTCCCCACTCCAGGTCGGCGAGGCTCAGCAGTGTCTCCGCCTGGCGCGCGGGGGCGGGCATGGCGGCGAACCGCTCCGCGGCGCCGGTCAGGGCGGTTCGTGCGGCTTCGGTGTCGCCGGTCGCCGCGGCCGCCAGCCCGTCGCAGAGCAGGGCCGCGGCCAGGTTGTGACCGTGGGCGGCGCCGTCGTTGACGAGGCCACGAACCTCGGCGGCGAGTGCCTGCACGGCGGCGGCGTCACCGCCCTGGTGGAGCGCCCGCGCCGCCTCGGGGACGAACCACCAGATCAACAGCCGGGCCCCGCGCAGCCTCGCGGCCCGGGCCAGGCCGTCGGCCCACACCGGGCGGGCGGCCTCCAGCGAGTCGAGCAGGGCGGCCCGGGCGCGGATGGTCAGCGCCGGCACCACCGTCTGGCTCTCCGTGTCCCTGGCCAGCTCCCAGACCTCGGCCGCCAGGGCGCGCAGGGCGGGCTCGTCGCCGCGCCGCCAGGCCACCTCGCCGAGCGCGGGCAGGGCGGTCAGCTGGTTGGGCAGGTCACCGGGCCGGATCCCCCGCCGCAACAGCTCCGCCGCCTCGTCGAGCCGGCCCATCCAGGCCAGCACCTCGCCGAGACAGACCCGGGCGTGCGACTCCATGGGCGTGACCAGCTGGGCGGTGAGTGCGATGGCCTCCTCGAAGCGCCGCCGCGCGGTCTCGAGGTTCCCGTGCCAGGCGGCGACGCCGCCGGTATTGCAGAGCACCATCACCTGCTGCTGGAGATCACCGGCGCGCGCCGCCGCCGCCAGGGCGCTGCGCGAGGCCTCGTCGACGTCGCCGGCGCCCAGGATGGCGCGTGTCTCCCAGAGACGCGACTCCTCCACCGGCTCGTCGAGCTCGGCGGCCATGGCCAGCCCCTCCTCCACCAGGCGGCCGGCCTCGGCGTCGTGGTCGAGCAGGGCGTGGCGCCGGGCCAGGTAGCTGAGCACCGCCAGCTCCCAGCGGTCGCCGCGGCCGCGGGCCAGGGCGACGAGGCGGCCGCCGAGCTCGAGGGCGCCGTCCACGTCCCCCGACCACCAGCGCGCCTGGGCGTCGACCCGCAGGGCGCGGATCTCGGCGACACGGTCGCCGGCGGCGCCGGCAAGGCGCTGGGCCTCCCCGGCGAAGGCGGTGGCGGCGCGGCGGTCGTCGGCGTCGACGGTGGCCTCGGCAGCCTCCACCAGCAGCGCCAGCCGGGTGGCGGCGGCGGACCGCGGCACCAGGCGGAGCGCCTGCGTGTACCGCTCCACCGCCTCGCGCGGGGCGCGCTCGCGGACCGCGTGCCGCGCCGCCATGGTGGCCAGCTCAGCAGCGCGATCGAGCTCGCCCGCCTCCTCGAAGTGGTCGGCGATGGCCGCCGCCATGGGGTCGAGGTCGTCGGCGTAGACCGAGCTCAGCGCCTCGGCGACGCTGCGATGCGCCTCCTGCCGCTCCGGCCCGACCCGCTCCGCGGCCAGGAACTCGCGGGTCAGGTTGTGGCGGAAACGGTAGACGCGGCGGCGCTCGTCGCGCTGCTCGACCAGCAGCTGGGCGTCGATGGCGAGGCTCAGGACGCGACGCACGGCGGCGGCGTCGCAGCCGGCGGCGAGGCGGAGGACGTCGGGCTCGACCAGCTCGCCGGCGATGGCGGCCAGCTCGAGGATCTCGACCACCTCGGCGGGGAGGGTGCGGGTGCGGCTGAGCACCGCCTCGCGGACGGTGACGGGAAGCTCGATCTCGTCGAGGTCCTTGCGCTGCCAGGCCCCGCCCTCCCGGAAGACATCGCCGCGGTCGACCAGGACCCGGCAGACCTCCTCGACGAAGAAGGGGTTGCCCCCGGTGCGCCGGCGCAGGGCGTCGATGAAGCCGTCGCTGACCGGGGCCCCGTCGAAGATGGCGCTCAGCATGGCGCCCAGAGAGTCGCGGTCCAGCGGCGTGAGGCGCATCTCCTCGAAGCCGCGCAGCCGGCTCAGCTGGGTGAGCATCTCGGCCACCGGGTGGTGCCGGGTGATCTCGTCGGGGCGGTAGGTGCCGACGATGAGCACCGGCAGCTCGCGGGTCTCGCGGATCAGCGAGGTGAGCAGGCGGAGCATGTCGCCCGACGCCCAGTGCAGATCCTCGACCAGCAGCAGCACCGGCCGGCGGGCCGCGAGGCGGGCCAGCAGGTGCCAGAGGGCGGCGTCCAGGTCCTCGGTGGCCAGGCTGCCGGCGATGGCGCCGGCGGAGATCTCGGCGGCGAGCTCGGGGAGCAGCGCGGCCACCAGCCGAGCCGGACCGCCGAACAGGTCGCGCAGCTCCTCGGTGCCGAGCCGGCGCGCATGGCGGCGCAGCGCGCCCGCCAGCGGTCCGTAGGCGGTCGAGGCGCCCTCGTCGCAGGCGGCGTCGAGGACGGCGAAGCCGGCGTCGTGGGCGATGCGCTGGACCTCCCGGGCCATGCGCGTCTTGCCGATCCCCACCTCCCCGCTGACCAGCAGGGTGCGACCGGCGCCGGCGGCGACGGCCGCCGCCAGCCCGCGCAGCGCCTCCACCTCACGGCCGCGGCCGATGTGGACGGGGCAGACGATGAAGCGCGAGAGCATGGCGGACTCCGAGCTTACGTGGGCGGCGACCAGGGAGTAGAGGGCGCCCGGCGCGCTGCCGGACGCCCCACCCCCCTTCCGAGCGGAGCCCCGTGGGGTGGGCTCACGCTCCCTGCCGCCGGCGCCTCGGGCCTTGCCGCGCCACACCCCTTCCCGTCGGTGGCGACCCCGGTACCGGCGACACCGGCATCGTCGCGCCCGGCAGGGCCGCCGGTCATGGGTCGCCCGCACCAACCTGGTGCGGCTCCGGTTGTCGCTGCCGGTAACCTACGCGGACGGGTGTAGGTTCAGCCGCAGCCCCAGAGCGGTCTCCACATGGGCGCCCAGGGCGTAGCTGCCCCGCTCCACCTCGGCGCAGCCGCGCCGCCGGTACATGTCGCAGGCCCGCCGAGAGCGCGCCAGGCACCAGACCCAGAGGTGGACGCAGCCGCGCGCCAGGAACTCCTCGACCGCCCGGTCCCAGAGCGCACCCCCGACGCCCTGCCCCCAGACCTCGGGGAGGACGTAGAAGCCCACCAGCTCACCGTCCCCGCCGGCGAGGAGGGCGCAGGAGGCGATGCCCACGATGACACCGTCCAGCTCGGCCACCAGGGTGCCGAGGGCGCGCGCCCGGCGCCCGATCCACGATCCCTCCTGGTCGCTGAGGCCGGCGAAGACCGCGTTCATCTCGGCGCGGGAGTAGATGCCGGTGTAGGCGGCATACCAGGCGCGCCGGACGACAGCCTGCACGGCGGCCTGCTCACCGTCGCCGCGCCAGCGGATCAGCGGTGCCGGCCGCTGTCCGCCCACGGGGTCAGTCGCGGCGCTCCTCGCGGACCAGGGCCTCGGGCACGCTGAACACGCGGTAGGGGAGATCGGTGATGTCGAAGAAGCGGACCGCCTTGCGCAGCCGCTTGGCGATGCCGATCTGCACCTTGACCCCCAGGCTCATGTTGCCGAACACCCACATCTCGTCGCAGCGGACGATGAGGTTGTTGAAGGCCTCGCGCACCGTCTCCTTGGGCACGGTGTGGAGCAGGTAGTAGTCGAACATCATGAACGGGACCAGCGGGACGTGGCCCTCGTCGAGGACGAACTTGGTGATGTGCCCACGCCAGTGGAAGTTGCGATTGCTCATCGAGCAGTAGACGAGGCGACGGGGGCGCCGCAGGGCACGCTCCGCCTGCTCCGCCGGGCTGGCCTTGGGGGTGGGCGCGAAGATTCGCTCGAGGATGTCGTCGGCGTTCTTGACGCCCACGCCGAGCGGCGTGGTCTCCTCCAGCGGCGGCGGAGAGGCTGGCTGGGGTTCGGTGAGCTCAGACAAAATCCGACGGAGTCTACGGTTTCAGGGCCGGGCCGCCGATCCGGGCGGCCGGGGTTCGGGGCCGCCCCGAGCGTCCGCGGCGCCGGCGAGGAGAGAGATCGCCGATCCGCTCATGGTCCTGGCAGTCTGCGCGGCGTATCATCGATCCTGCGTCGCACCACTCCACGTCCTCCCGCCGGCGCCTGTCACGAACAGCCGTCGTCTGTACACGCCCCTGAGGATGTCCGACGAGTTCACGCGTTCCACGCACGGGAATCCACCACACCAGGGTCCGTCCGAGGGGATGCCGGGGTGGTGGGTCGAACTGGCACGTACGGATCTGCCGGACGATCCGCGCGTGACGCCGGCGGCCGGCGCCGCCCGCACCGCCGTCACCCCCACCCAGGCGGCCCGTGAGCGCGCCCTGCCGCCGCCGCCGGCGGCGCCGCCACCGGCGCACCACTCCGCCTCACCGGTCCGCAGCTCCAGGCTCCGCGAGCGGCTGGGCAACGCGGTGGTCCTGATCATGGTGGTGGCCGCGGCCATCCTGGTCACGTGGGTGGGGATGGGGGATCCATCGCCGCGGGGCATCGTGGTCGTCACCCTGGTGTTCGGAGTTCCGATGGGGGTCACCCTGGCCGTGGTCAGCGTCGTGAACCGGCGCCACCGGCGCTGAGCCGGTCGAGGCCGCACGACCGCCGCTCCGGCGGTGACGAGCGGCCCCCGGACCCGGGCGACGCCACCCCTGGCGGCGAGGCCGAGGCGTTGCCGGCAGCGATGGGCGATGTGGACGAGGACGCCGAAGACGCCGTGGGCATCGCGGTGGTGCGCGCCGCGGACGGCCGGCCGCCGCGGCCGCACCTCGATCCGCCACTGGGCGACGACCCGCGGCCAGTGCGGCGCCGGCAGCTGCTGCAGCCCACACTGCCCGAGGGCGTCCCCCCGGAACGGCGCTTCCAGCGCGCCGTCGCCGCCTCCCCCAGGCGGGGCGCGGCGCCCGAGCACGTCGAAGTGCTCGAGGAGCTGGCCACCGCGCCCGTCCGGGGCATGGGCCGGGTGCCATACGCCAGCAACGCCGTCTTCCTGCTCGAGCTCGACGCCCCGGCACCGGACGGCGAGGGCAGGCTGCGCGCCGTCTACAAGCCACGCCGGGGCGAGCGGCCGCTGTGGGACTTCCCCCAGGGGACCCTCCACTTCCGCGAGGTGGCGGCCTACGTGGTCGACGCCGCCCTCGGCTTCGGGGTGGTGCCGCCGACGACGCTCCGGGACGGCCCCCACGGGCCCGGCTCGGTGCAGCTGGTCATCGACGTCGCCGACGAGGCCCCGCGGGGCGCCGCCCGCCGGCGGGTGGAGCCGGCGCTGCTGGCACTGGCCGCGCTCGACGCCCTGATCAACAACGCCGACCGCAAGTCGGCCCACCTGCTGGTGTCGACGGAGGGCAGGCTCTACGGCATCGACCACGGTCTGAGCTTCCTCCCCTACCCGCGCCAGCGCACCGCGCTGCTGGGGCTGGGCGGCTCGCTGCTGCCCGACCCGGTCGCGGAGGCGGTGCGCGCCCTGGCGGCCGACGGCGCCCGGCGCGGCGAGATGCTCTCCCACCTGGCTCTCCTGCTGGCGCCCGCCGAGGTCCGTGCCACAGCCGCCCGGCTCGACGAGCTGGCGGCGGACCCGGCCTATCCGGAGCTGGACCCCTGGGACGGCCGCCCCTTCGAGTGGTGGTGAGGGCGCCGACGGCAGGGCCTGCGGCACGGCCGGTGGTATCCTCATGCGCCCACTTGCGCCTGTAGCTCAGTTGGATAGAGCACCGGCCTCCGGAGCCGGGAGCGGGGGTTCAAGTCCCTCCAGGCGTACCACTCGACCGGACGTGTGATCGATGAGTCTCGGCGTCCGTGTTCGCATGCAGTGCGGCGCGGGGGACGGTGATGCCGCCCTCGCCGGCGCCATCGTGGAGCTGCTCGACCGCGAGCACGCCGCCACGGTGTGCGTCGTCCCGGCGCTGATGGGCTTCGGCGTCGGGCGCCCGCCGGCCGGCACCACCTGGTCGGCCGGGGGGTCGGGGCCGCTGATCATCGAATGGGTCGACGACCCGGACCACGTCACCCACGTGTGGCCACGCCTGGCCGGCCTGCTGCGCGCCTGCACGGTGACGCGGGAGGAGGTCGAGCTGCTGACGCCGATCCCCCTGGAGCTGCTGCGGCGGCGGCTCGACGTCGCGGTGGCCGACGCCATGCGACCCGATCCGCTCCACGTCGACGCCGCCCTCCCCGCCACCGAGGCGGTGCGCGCGCTGGCGCTGCTGGGGCTGGCCTTCATGCCGGTGGTGGACGACGCCGGGCGGCTCGTCGGCGTGCTCCGGGCCGGCGACCCGGCCCTGGAGGCGGCTGCCGCAGCCGGCCTGCCGGCGGCCGGGGCCATGGACACCGTGCCGGTCACCGCCACCCTGGACGCCCGGCTCCGGGACGTGGTCACTGTCATGCTGGAACGCCACCTCGCCGAGCTCCCCGTGGTCCACGACCGGGTGCCGGTGGGTGTTCTCAGCCTGGAGGACGCGCTGCGCGTGGCCAGCGGCGAACATGCCCCCGCGGGCATCGACGATCCCGGGCGGGCGCTGCGAGCGCTGGTCCCCGGGGTCTGAACGGCCCTACTCGGGCTCGTCCCCGTCGTTGAGCATGAGCGTGTCCTGGACGTCGTACAGGGCGTCCATCCAGTCGAGAATGCGCATCTCCGTGATCGGCCGCTGCGCCACCGGATGGTGCTCCTCGACGATCAAGCGTCGCACCTTGATCTGCAGATCACCCGGGATCACCGGCTCCTCGGCGAGGTTGAGCATCTCGAACTCGTTGAGCAACTCGTCAATGAGATGGATCCGGTTGCGGCGCGCGTAGCGCTGCTGCCTGGCCTTCTCGTGGGTCTCGGCCAGCGTGTCGATCTGCAGGCATGTCTCACGAATCATTCCGGCCCTCGTTACCCGTCCGTCTCCAGCGGACCACATGACGCAGCCGCCTGAGCGACAGCGGCATCCTATGCGACGCCACCACCTCGGTCAAGATGGAAGAACCGCAGCCTCGATCCGCGCAGCCGGTGTCCGCACGGACGTTCGACGTCGGCGACGCGGTCCTGTTGCGCGCCGGTCGGGCGGCCTTCGGGGTGGGCTTCTCGGTTCGCGCCGTGGCCCGGCTCCGCAGCACCCAGGACGCCGTCCGCGAGGCCGCCAGGGCGGGAGCGCCGGCGGGCACCTGCTGGGTGGCGGGAGAGCAGACGCAGGGCCGCGGACGGCAGGGGCGGCGCTGGGAGGCGGCCCCGGGAACGGCCCTGCTGGCCTCGGTCCTGGTGCGCCCGGCGGGACCCCTGGGCTGGGTGGCGCTGGCCGCGGGCCTGGCCGTCGCCGAGGCGCTGGCCGAGGTGGCGGGGGTCGCGACCGGCGTCAAATGGCCCAACGACGTGCTCGCCCTCAACGCCGGCGGGGCGCCGGTCGGCAAGCTGGCCGGGCTGCTGGCCGAGGTCGAGCCCGACGCGCCGGCCGGCGCCGCACCCGCGGTGGTGCTCGGCATGGGGGTCAACGTGCGCGTCGAGGCCTTTGCGGCGGGCATCGCCGGCGCCAGCCTGCACCGCCTCACGGCGGGCGAGCCCCCCCGGCTGGAGGCGGTGCTGGCCGCGGTGCTCGGCGCACTGGGCCCGCGGCTGACCCAGGTGGGCTCGGGGGAGGCCGCCCTGGCGGCCCTCCGGGGGGACTGGCAGGCCGCCGCCGTCGGCCTGGGGGGACTGGTTCACGTGGCCACGCCTGCCGGCGAGGTGAACGGCACCGCCGAGGGGATCGACGGTGACGGCGCGCTGGTGGTGGTGGACGCCGCCGGGGCACGCCACCGCCTGGTCGCCGGCGACGTGCACCTGCGCCCCGGCTGAGCCGGCGTGGTCACCCCGTCAGGCGACGGTGATGGTCCCCTCCATGCCGGCGTGGAAGGTGCACTTGAAGGCATAGCTGCCGGCCGCGGTGAACTTCACCTGGTACTTGTCGCCGCTGTTCATGGTCTCGGAGTGGACGGCATCGAAGGTGACGTTGTGGGCGGCGCTGCCGCCGTTGTCCCACTCCACCACGTCGCCGACCTTGACGCTGGCGGTGGCGGGGTCGAACTTCAGGCCGTCGGTCTCGTTGATGGTCTTGGCCGCGGTGCCCCCGGTGGTGGCCTGCAGCGCTCCGCCGGCGCCACCACCACCACCGCCGCCGCCGGCCGAGCCGCTCTCGGGAGGCGGGCCGTTGCCGCAGGCGCTCAGCACCATGACGAGTCCCGTGCCCAGACCCACGAGTGCCGTCCTGAACCTCATTGCTCGACTTCCTCCACTGACCGCGACCCGCCCGCTCCGAGGGACGCCGGTCTGGTCTCGTACTGCGGGGAGCGCCTCGTCCAATGTTAGGGTAAACACCCCAATCGCCCGCTCGTGACTGGCGCGGTACACAAATGGGACGTGGGGCCGGGGCGACCACGCATAGGCTGCGTCCCATGGCCCCACGCGATCGCCGCCGACAGGCTGCCGCCATGCGCGCCCTGGTCCACCGGGTGCGACTGTGGCTGCGCGACGACCGCGGTCAGGGGATGGTCGAGTACGCCTTCATCCTGGTGATGGTGGCCGTCGCCCTGCTCGTCATCGTCGCGGTGATCGGCCATCAGACCACGAACATGTACTCGAACATCAGCAACGCCTTCACCGGCCACTGAGGCTGGTGGCGGCGCTGACGGCGGCCTCGTCGTCCTCGGGACTGCCGAACATGCGCAGGAAGATCACCGTGATGGCGAGGAAGTAGATGAGGTTGCCGGCGCCGAGCATCACCACTCCGGCGAACTGCTGGTCGGACACGGGACTGAGCCCCCAGAGCCGCGGCGCCGAGGCGTAGAAGCTGTAGAAGGCGCTCCGCCCCATGACGAAGATGAAGCCCAGCGCCGTCGGCGGGATGCCGGCGACCACCAGCATGGCGATCTTGGTCATCGGCGCCACCGGGACGGTGTCCGGTCCGCGGACGGGGTCGACCACCGGCCACCAGAACACCACCCCGACGGCGATGAAGGTGAGGTGCTCGACGATGTGCAGCCCGTCGTTGGTCAGCGTGGTGTTGTACAGCGCGGGCAGGTGCCAGACCAGCAGGACGGCGGTGAACAGCGCCGCCGCCGGCCACGGCCGCGAGATGCGCGTCCACGCCTGCCGCACCCGCGGCGCCGTGCCGGCCGGCAGCGGCCGCAACCCCACCAGACCGAGCAGGATCAGCGGGGGCGCCACCATCATCAGCAGCAGGTGCTGGACCATGTGGATGGTCAACAGATAGCGGTCGCCGCCGGTGTCGATGGGTGACTGCAGGGCCAGCAGGCAGCAGAGCACGCCCAGCCCGAACCACGCCGGGCGCCCCCGCGGTGACGTGCCCCAGGGTGCGGTGTCGTCGTCGTGGCGCAGCCGGCCACAGCGCCACAACCAGGCATAGACCACCACCAGCCCGACCAGCCCGGCGACGACGGTGGGCTCGAACGACCAGTCGCCGAGGCCCAGGGATGCGGAAGTGGAAGACGCGCAGGCGCTGGATGCCGTGGACATGAGGATGCCGCGAGCCCGCTCAGTCGGGGGTGTCGCCGTACTCGGTGCGGGCCGCCTTGTACCAGACCACGCAGCTGGCGATGAACCAGAGCAGGCCGATGATCCAGAGCGTGGGGCCCACCGCGCGCGTGGTGAGGAAGCCGATGAAGAAGACGGTCAGCGAGAGGGCGACGTTGATCGGCACCCAGCTGTTGGGCGGCATGTGGATCTCGTGCTCACCGTGACCGTGGTCGTCATGATGATCGTCGTGGGCGACGGTGGTGTCGGTGTCGGCCACCGCTACTGCCCCAGCGCCGAGGCGTAGACGGCCGCCCACACGAAGGTGGCGCCCATCATCAGGAAGAGCACCATGAAGAGGGTGATCCCCATCCTCATGTTGGTCCTGGCCATCTTCTTGTCCATCGGCGGTGATTCTCCTACAGAGTGGCGAGCCGGCGCCTAGAGGGCGCCGACGACACGGTCCGCGGCGCCGACCGCGAAGAGCAGCGCGAGATACAGCAACGAGAAGTGGAAGAGGCGGGCGGCGGCCGCGCTGGTGCCGCGCCGCACCACCGCGACGGCGCCGGCGAGGAAGACCGCATCCAGGGCGACGGCACCGATGGCGTAGAGCAGGCCCAGGGTCTGCGCCAGCACCGGCAGCAGCGTGACCAGGATCATCAGCAGGGTGTAGAGGAGGATGCTCGAGCGGGTTCGCGTGGCGCCGATGACCACCGGGAGCATGGGCACGCCGGCCCGCTCGTAGTCGCCGCGCATGAGCAGGGCCAGCGCCCAGAAATGGGGCGGGGTCCAGAAGAAGACGATGGCGAACAGGTAGACGGCGAGCAGGTCGAGGTGGCCGGTCACGGCGGCCACGCCCACCAGCGGCGGCACCGCGCCGGCCGCCCCGCCGATGACGATGTTCTGGACGCTGCTGCGCTTCAGCCACATGGTGTACACGAGGACGTAGAAGAGGAGCGCGCTCACCGCCAGGCAGGCGGAGAGCAGGTTGACCGTCAGGGCCAGCAGGGTGAAGGCGGCGGCACCGAGCCCGACCCCGAAGCTCAGCGCCGCGGCGGCGCTGATCCGGCCGCCGGGGATGGGCCGGCTGCAGGTGCGGCGCATGGTGCGGTCGATGTCCCGGTCGAACCACATGTTGATGGCGTTGGCGCCGCCGGCGGCGAGCGCGCCCCCGCCCAGCGTGGCGGTGACGAGCCCAATGCCCGGCCAGCCGCGCGCGGCCATGACCATGGCGGCCAGGGCGGTGACCTCGAGCAGCACGATGATCCGGGGCTTGGTCAGCGCCACGTAGTCCCGCGCCACGTCGGCCGCCCGCCGGGGCGCCGCCGGCTCGCGGAGCGACAGTCCGTCGCCCAGCGTGTCGGCGGCGCCGGCGGTCGTGACCGGGGGCGCGGCGACGGTCATGCGGCCGCCGTCCGTGGCTCGCCGGCCGCCTCGGCGCCCAGGATGCCGGGGCGCAGCATCAGCGCCACCAGGATGGTCGCCGCCCAGAGCGCGCTGGCCAGCGCCTCGTGAACGCTCCTGGTCCAGGCGGGGAGCCCGCTGGTCACCAGCACGGCGCCGGCGGCCACCTGCAACATCACGGCCAGGCCGGCGGCGCCGCCCGCCAGGCGGACGCCGGTGCGCTCGCGGTTGGCCCGAGCCACCTTCATCAGCGCCACCGCCAGCAGCACCATGACCGCCCCGGCGACGAAGCGATGGAACAGGTTGTACTGGCCCAGCTGGGTGCTGTCGAGGGCGAAGCCGCTGCCACACAGCGGCCAGCCATCACAGGCATACCCCGCGCCCTGCGCCACCACGAAGGCGCCGCTCAGCACCAGCAGGTAGACGCCGGCCGCGGCGATGGTCATCCACAGCAGGGCGGAGCGGCGGCGGACGTCGGCGACCGCATCGGTGAACGGCCTGGCGGCAACCCCGAATGTGAGCAGGCAGGTGAGGATGACCGCGGCCAGCAGCAGCTCGGCATTGGCCAGGTGGACCATCACCACGCCGCCCGGCAGCTTGCGGTACACGGTGATGGCGCCGAGGACGATCTGCAGGATGGTGAGGACGAAGACCGCGCCGACCGCCAGCGAGAGCCGGCGCCGGTGCCGGTAGCGAAGCGCCACCGTCGCCACCAGTGCGATCAGCAGCATGCTCAGCGTGGCCGCCAGCCAGCGGTGGGTGAACTCGATGACGGCGGTCTGCTCCAGCGGTGGCAGCAGCCGCCCCCGGCAGAGCGGCCAGCCGTTGTCGCCGGGCGCGTCGCAGCCCAGGCCGCTGCCGGTGGTGCGCACCACCCCGCCCATGACGATGACCGCGTAGGTGTTGAGCGCGGTCAGCAGCGCCAGCACCCGCAGCCCGCGCGTCGGTGACCGGTCGCTGGGACCGAACCACCGGCGCAGGCGCCCGGCTGCCAGCCCGGACCGGCGCCCGGCGGCCTCGGAGACCACCGTCACCGCCGGCGGCCCGTCGGACGGCGGCGGCGACTGATCCGCCAGGCTGGCCGGGTCATGCCGTGACCGGCTGCTTCTCCGCGGCGCGGCGCAGGTCGCGCACCGGTCGGGCCGAGTGCACCTCGGGCACCTCCAGGAAGTTGTAGGCCGGCGGCGGCGAGCTCGTCGCCCACTCCAGGGTGTTTCCCTCCCAGGGATCCGCCGGTGCGTTCCTGGGGCTGCGCAGGCTGACCACGAAGTTGATCAGGAAGATGCAGACGGAGATGGCGATCATGAAGGCGCCGAACGTGGACAGGGAGTTGAGGTCGCCCCAGCCCTGGTGGTAGTCGTAGCTGCTGATCCGGCGCGGCATCCCCAGCATGCCCAGGACGTGCATGGGCATGAAGGCCACGTTCATGCCGATGAGCATGAGCCAGAACTGGATCTTGCCCAGCCGCTCGTCGAGGAAGCGGCCGGTCATCTTGGGGAACCAGTAGTAGATGCCGGCGAAGACGCCGAACACGCTGCCGCCGAAGAGCACGTAGTGGATGTGGCTGACCACCCAGTAGGTGCCGTGCAGGCCGTAGTCGACCGCCAGCGAGCCCAGGTAGACGCCGTCGATGCCGCCGATCAGGAAGAGCAGCAGGAAGCCGACGGCATAGAGCATGGGCGTGTCGTATCGAATCGAGCCGCCCCAGAGCGTCGCCGTCCAGTTGAAGATCTTCACCCCGGTGGGCACGCCGATGATCATGGTGGTGGCGCTGAAGAAGATCTGCACCACCGAGGGCAGGCCGGTGACGAACATGTGGTGCACGAAGACGATGAAGCCCAGCACCGCGATGGCCGACATGGAATAGGCCATGGCTCGATAGCCGAAGATCGGTTTGCGCGCGAACACGGGGAAGATCTCACTGACGATGCCGAAGGCCGGCAACACCATGATGTAGACCGCCGGGTGGGAGTAGAACCAGAAGATCAGCTGGTAGAGGATGGGCCCGGCGTGGTCGGCGGCGAAGAAGGTGGCGCCCGCCTGGCGGTCGAGCAGCACCATGAGCAGCGCGCCGGCGAGGAAGGGCGAGGCCAGGACCACCAGCGCCTGGGTGACCTCCATCGACCACACGAAGAGCGGCAGCCGGAACCAGGTCATGCCCGGCGCGCGCATGTTGTGGATGGTGCACAAAAAGTTGATGCCGCCCAGCATCGAGGAGACGCCCAGGAGATGGAGGCCCATGATCCAGAGGTCCTGGCCCACCTCGGGGGAGTACGCCTTCTCGGTCAAGGGCACATAGCCGGTCCAGCCGGCGGCGCCGGTGCCGCCGAAGGCGAAGCCGCTGTACATGACCGCACCGCCCAGGGGGATCAGCCAGAAGCTGAGCGCGTTGATGCGCGGGAAGGCCATGTCGCGCGCCCCCAGCATCAGGGGCACGATGTAGTTGCCGAACCCTGCCAGAACCGGGATGATCCAGAGGAAGATCATCGTGGTGCCGTGCATGGTGAAGATCTGGTTGTACTGCTCGGCGGTCAGGAACTGGTTCTGCGGCTCGGCCAGTTGCACGCGCACCAGCAGGGCCATGATCCCGCCGACGATGAAGAAGAAGAAGGTCGTGACCAGGTACATGATGGCGATCTTCTTGTGGTCGACCGTGGTCATCCAGCCGAGAACGCCCTTGTTCTTGTCCCATCGCGACGTGGAATACCGGGTCCTGGGGAGGGGCGCCTCCATCACCGCCATGTGATCGTCCTCATGGTGTGGGTGAGGGGGTGGCCGCCGCCGGCGCGCCGCCGCCCTGCTTGTCCTGCTTGGCCTTCTGGTACCAGGTGTTGTAGTCGGTCTGGCTGAGCGCGTCGACCTCGATCAGCATCTGGGCGTGCCCGGTGCCGCAGAGCTCGTCGCAGGCCCCGTGGTACTTGCCGACCTTGTCGGCCCTGAACCACATGTCGTTGACCAGGCCCGGGATGGCGTTGACCTGGCCACCCAGGGTGGGCAGGTAGAAGCTGTGGTTGACGTCGGTGCTGACGATGGTGAGCTTGACGTCGACACCGGCCGGCACCATCAGCTTGCTGGTCAGCACCACCTTCTCCCCCTGGGCGGGGCCGAAGACGATCTTGTCGCCCACGGTGTGCTTGTGGGCGGAACAGGCGTCCTCGGTGAACTTGGCGTCGTTGTAGTAGATGTAGGTCCAGCTGAACTGCGAGCCCTGGACGCAGATGGTCATGGACTGGGGTTTGTCGGCCTCGGGCACGCCGTTGATGAAGGGCATGTTGATGGCCGTCCACACGAACAGCCCGATCAGGATCACGAAGGGGATGACCGTCCAGGCCAGCTCCAGCTTGTTGTTGCCGTGGACCTGCGCCGGCTCCTCGTCGTCGCTCTTCCTGCGGAATCGCAGTGCGGCGTAGATGATGGCGCCGCTGACGCCGACGAAGATGATCACCGAGATGATGAAGACCGGCACGAACACCGCGTGCATGTGCTCGGCGACCGGGCCCTGGGGACTGAACGGCCCCTGGCCGCAGTTCCAGAACTCGCACGTGTCGGCCAGGACTCTCACCGGCGGGGGACCCTCTGTGCTGTCGATGCTGCGACGGACGTCCGGTTGCCCACGCTGGTCGGGGGAGCGGGGGGCGAGCCGGGCGAATTCTCGCACCCGGCCGCTCGCACAGTCAAACCAGCCACCGCGAGGCTGGGCCATTTGCCCCACGTGCCGAACTCGGCACCCGGAGGACCGGCGGACGGGCTCATTGGGCTGAAATCCCCATGGCGGCCAGGGCACCGTCGAGCGGGCCGAGATCGGCCGCCCCCTCCAGCCGATCGCGGACGCCGCCGTCGGCGCCCAGCACGGCGGTGGTGGGCACCCCGATCAGGCCGATCGCGTCATGGACGGCCGCCTCGGTGTCGACGAACCAGGGCAGGGTGACCCCGTGGTCGCGCAGGAAGCCCTCGGCAGCCGACTGGCTCTCCCTGCCCGCGTCCGCCAGGACCAGCGTCACCCCCTGGCGGCGCAGCGCCGGCTCCCGCCGCTGCAGCGCCGGCAGCTCGTCCCGGCAGGGGATGCAGTACGAGGCCCAGAAGGCGACCACCGTCCCCCGCGACCCCCGCAGGTCGCCCAGCGCGACGTCGGTGCCACCGGGGCGGGTGAGCCGCAGCCCTCGGATCTCCGCCGCGGGTGCGGGCGGGCTCTGCAGCACCAACGGCGTCTGCACGCCCGCGAGGGCCGTGGGCAGGACCGGGTCCAGGGTGGCGTCGGGCGTCCCGGCATGCTGGATGGTCACCGCCGGCCCCGAGCTGCAGCCAACCAGCAGCGCGCAGACTACAGCCAGGCCAGCCATGGCCGCGCGAGCGGCCCCGCACTCCCGACGGCTGCCTGCAACCCGGTACTCCAGACACGGGGGGGAGTTGGGGGGTGTCCCCCCGACGGTTACTTCTTCCAGGGTGGCGTCTGCGTGCCGAGCTCGCGCTTGATGCGCTCGGTGATGGCGACATTGGTCAGCGCCGCCTGCTCCCAGGACCCCCTGGCCGCCGGCGGCTTGTTCAGGTCGGGGAGCCGGGCCGGGATGGGGTCGAGCTCCCCGGCCTCCTCGCGCACCGCCGCGGTGGCCTCGGGCTCTCCCTCGGCGAAGCGCCGCAGGCGCGCGCGCAGATTCACGGGGCGGATAGATAGCAGAACCGGCGGCCCGCGCGGAATCCGGACCGCCGCCCGCGCGCCCGGGCTCGAATCGGAGTCTGCCCGTCGGCAGGGTCCCGGGTGTCGGGCCCCCGTCAGTCAAGGTGGATCAGCCCGAGGCGGATGGCATACCTGACCAGGTCGGCATTGCGGTGGATGTCGAGCTTGGTCATCAGGCGGGTGCGGTGGTTGTGGACCGTCTTGACGCTGAGGTCGAGCATCTCGGCGATCTCGCGGCTGCTGTTCCCCTCGGCGATCAGCTTGAGGATCTCCTGCTCACGGGCGCTGAGCCGTCGCGGCGGTTCGGGCTCGGCGCCCGGCCGCTCCACGCGCTGCAGGTAGTCGCTCATCAGCGCCTTGGCCAGGAAGGGCGACAGGTAGCTCTGGCCGGCGTGCGTCGAGCGGATCGCGCCCATCAGCTCCAGTCCGCCGCTGCGCTTGAGCACGTAGCCCGCCGCGCCCGCGCTCAGCGAGCGAAAAAAGACCTCCTCGTTGTCGTGCATGGTCAGCACCAGCACCCGGGTCGCCGGCGCCTGGGCGACGATCTGGCGCGTCGCCGCGATGCCGTCCAGCAGCGGCATGGTGATGTCCATGAGGACCACGTCGGGGCGGAGTTCCACCGTCCGGGCGACCGCGGCGCGGCCGTCCTCCACCTCGCCGACCACCTCGATGTCGGGCTCGTGGTCGAGCAGGGCGCGGACGCCGTCGCGGAAGAGCGCGTGGTCGTCGGCGAGGAGCACGCGGATGACCGAGCCCGCGGCGGGGCCAGCGGCCACCGCAGCCGGCGCCTGCCGGACCGCATCGCCGACCGGGCTCTCGGTCACGCGGCAACCTCGGCGGCGGGGTCCACGGGAACGACGACACTGACCCGGGTGCCGCCGCCCGGGCGGGAGCTGACCTCCAGGGTGCCGCCGACGATGACGGCGCGCTCGCGCATTCCCGCCAGCCCCAGCCGGGCGCGCCCCGCGGCCACCCCCTCGGCCTCGGCCTCGGCCACCACGGCGGCGACGTCGAAGCCGGTGCCGTCGTCACTGACGTCCAGCCGCACCTCGCCGGACCGGAAGCGGAGGCGGAACTGGACCGAGGAGGCCTCGGCGTGCTTCTGGACGTTGGCCAGCGCCTCCTGGGCGATCCGGTACAGGGCCACCTCGACTGTCTCCGGAAGCCGGCGGCGGCGCCCCTCGGTGCGCACGTCGGCGCGGAGCGCGGTCCCGGCGGTGCGCTCGGCGACGTGCCGGGTCAGGGCGGCGAGGAGCCCGAACTCGTCGAGCGCCGGCGGCCGCAGCTCGACCGCGAGGCGCTGGAGGTCGCGCAGCGTCGCCGAGGCCAGGCGGCGCAACCGGGCCACCGTGGCCACCAGGGCGGCGTCGCCGTCGGCGGCGGCCTGCGCCTCGGCCAGGTCGACCGTCGCCATCAGCGCCGCCAGGGTCTGGTTGGCCTCGTCGTGGAGCTCTCGCGCCACCCGGCGGCGCTCCTCCTCCTGGGCGCGGATCACCATGTCGGCGAGTCGGCGTGTCTGCACACGCTGCTGCTCCAGGGAGGTGGCCAGCGCCGTGGTCGCGGCCAGCTGGTCGGCGAGGTCGCGGCTCAGCGCCGTGTTCTGGTCGGCGACGTCGCGGTGCTGCCGGAGCGCCTCCAGCAGCCGGTGCTCGGCCCGCTGGATCTGGGCGGCCCCACCACCGCCGAGCAGGCCCACCAGCCAGACCGACACCAGGAACACGACCACGTGGCCGACGTGGTCGCGGCCGTCCACCTGGATGAGCGGATCGAAGGGGAGCATCAGCGAGTAGGCCAGGGTGACGGCGCCGCAGATGCCGTACAGGGCCGGCGAGGAGAGGGTCAGCGCCCCCGTGATCACCACCAGGTAGTAGAGGAAGACGAGCAGGCTCATGTGGTAGCCGCTCAGCCGCACCGCCTCGGTGACCAGCAGGATGTCGACGCCGAGGCCGATCACGACCTTGGCCCGCGACAGCCAGACCCGGGGCAGCAGCACGTGGTAGCCCACGGCGTAGACCAGGGCGACCAGGGTGAGCCCCACCACGGCGGGAGCGGTGGCGCGCACCTCGCTCTCGGGGTGGACCAGGCTGGCGGCCAGCGCCACCGGCACCACCGCCAGGTGGGCCAGCCCCATGAGCCGCTCGTAGTGGCACAGCCGCTGACGCTCCTCGTCGACCAGGCTGCCGGGGGGGTGGCCTCGGCGCGGCCAGTGCAGGCCCACCGAGGCGGGCGGCCGCAGCCTCAGCGCCCGGGCCACACCGACGAGGTCGCGCACCGGCTCATGGTCTCCTGGTCACAGGCGGAAGAACCACCAGCGCTGAGCCGCGGCCGCGTCACCGCGGTTGAGCTCCTGCGCCGAGCGGCGCGCGTCGACGATCGACGACGCCCAGAAGGTGAGGCCGAGGAGCAGCAGGCCGAGGAAGACGACGATGGACACGAAGGCGAACAGCAGGAAGAGGGCGCCGCGCTGCTCGCGGAGCAGTTGGGTGCCGACCCCCTCGCCGACCATGATGAGGAGCACCGCCGGGCCGATGGTGAAGAGCACCGCGAGCGAGAAGAAGCCGGCCTTGCCGCCCTGCCGGTTGTAGAGCTGGCCCAGCCCGGGAAGGGCGGAGAGCGCGGCCGCGGTCCGCGGGTCGCGCCAGCCCGGTGGCCGCGCCACGACCTCCCCGGCGACGCTCTCGTGGCGGCCGCCGGAGTCGGCCGGCACGCCCTCGTCGGGGACGTCAGCGGACGGGGGGATGTCGCTCCGCGCCACGGCCGGCGCCACCTCGGAAACCGGTGCGGCTACCGCGCCACGAAGCTGCGGTAGAGGTAGAAGGCGGCGAGCAACAGCGAGCCGATGGCCCAGATGGAGACGAAGAGAACGTCGCCCCAACCGGCGTCACCGGGGTCGAGGGCGGCGACGATGGTGGCGAGTTCCATGTGCATGGGGCGTGGCCTCAGTGGCTCTTGAAGTTCTCGAGGAACTTCTCGCCGAGGATGAGCACGAAGGTGAAGAGCACCAGGCCGCCGAAGATGATCAGCGTGCCCGCGAGGTCACGGACGGACGAACTGCGACGCATACCGTTGCCTCCTCATGGCAGCGTGGTGTAGTTCTCCCAGTGCCGAATGAACTGCACGAGGAGGTGGATCTGATCCTCGGTCAGCTGGCGCTGAACCGGGACGGTCAGCTTGTCGCGGCTGGCGTCGTAGGTGAAATCGGGCGCGGCCGTCCCCCAGGCGGGCATGACGCTGCCGACGTGCTCGAAGTCGGTGAACCCGTACTCGATGCAGCGGTAGAAGTAGTCCTCGTTGAAATAGCCGAGACGGTCCTGGTTGTTGAGGGGCGGTCCGATCTGGCCCCCGCCGAGGACGCCGTGGCAGGCCACGCAGTACCTGTAGTAGAGCGCTGACCCCTCGGTGAAGGAGTACTCCGGGTTGACGATCAGGTTGGTGTGCGCCGCCGTGTCGTCGAGCGACTGGCGGTTGCCGTTGTGGCAGACGATGCAGCCGGTCTGGTCGATGCCGAGCGGCCTGCCGCCGTTGGCGGCCGGGCTCAGAAAGGCCGGCAGCGGGCCGGCCAGCTTGGCCTGCTGGACGGTCCCGTCGGTGAGCGTCACCGAGTAGGGATGGAAGCCGTCGACGGTGGCGTAGCTGTCGGCGCCGTACTGGTCGTAGAGCGCCTGGCTGACCACCGCCGGATGGGTGAGTGTCAGGCCGTTGGCCTTGATCAGCTGGTCCTTGTTGGGCTCGTACTTGAGAAAGTCCTTGACCAGCCGCTGCGCCGCCAGGTTGGGACCGATGACGGCGATGTCCGGGACGTGGCAGCTGATGCAGCGCTCGGTGCGGAAGGTCTCGCCTCGCTTGGCCTCGGCGAAGGCGGGGAAGAGCTGCTGGGCCTTGGTGTCGAAGGCGGGGACGCCGGCGGCGTCGGCTCCGCCCGGGTAGTAGTCCGCCTTGTACTGATCCTGGATGGTCAGGTACTTGCGGTCATGGCTGTCCTTGGCGGCGGCGATGCCCACCAGGGCGATCATCACCGCCGCCAGGATGACGAAGACACGCCTCACAGGCGGGGCTCGACGAGCGGATGGCCGAGGACGCGGGTCCAGTCCCAGTTGAAGGCCAGGCCGCGGAAGAAGACGCCGATGACCACGAACGACACGGCCAGGCAGAGATAGATGGTGAACAGGGCGATCGCCACCTTGCGGTCCTGGGGGCGGCGGCTGGGGTTGCGATCAAGGTACGGCGTCAGCAGCATGAAGATGATCACGAAGCTCGGGAAGGCAACTCCTGCCATGACCGGCGGGAAGCGCTCGAGGAGCTCTTGGAGGCCGACGAAGTACCACGGCGCCTTAGCCGGGTTGGGAGTGATCGCGGTGTTGGCGCGCTGCAGCAGGGGCGCGTTGACCTGGACCGACACGCCGAGCAGGACGATGAAGGCGGCGAGGCCGGCGAGGAACTCCTTCCAGACCAGGGCTGGGAAGGTGACCACAGTCTCCTCCTCCTCGCGCCGCCGCACCACCAGCGGTGTGGCGGCGAGCTCCGGCCCGGTGCCCCGCGGTCGTGGGGCGCGCAGCGGCACCGCCGCCCGAGCCCGCACCGGCGGCCTCCCCTCGCCACCGCCCGGGGTCCCCGGGGTTCCGCCAACCACAGTCGCCATCGCTCAGAGGCCTCCCGTGAACCCGTCTTTGCGGACGCGCCAGAAGTGTATGACCATCAGGATGAACCCGATGAGGGGCAGGGCGACGACATGTAAGACATAGAAGCGTATGAGCGCGCCCTGGCCGACGTTGCGGCCCCCCAACAGCAGGTAGCGGGTGTAGGGTCCGGCGATCGGCGCGTACTTGGCCATGTTGGTGCCGACCGTGATCGCCCAGACCGCGAGTTGGTCCCACGGCAGCAGGTAGCCGGAGAATGAGAGCAGCAGGGTGGTCAGCAGGAGCAGGGTGCCGATCGCCCAGTTGAACTCCCGCGGGGGCTTGTACGCCCCCTGGTAGAAGACGCGGGCCATGTGCAGCCAAACGGTGATGACCATCCCGTGCGCGGCCCAGCGGTGCAGGTTGCGGATCACCAACCCGAACGTGGCGACGAACTGCAGGTCCTTGATGTTCTGGTAGGCCTGGTCCACCGACGGGATGTAATAGAACATCAGGAACAGTCCGCTGATGGTCAGCAGGATGAACAGGAAGAAGGAGAGACCGCCAAGGCAGAGCGTGTAGCTCACCCGGATCGCCGACTTCTTGACGCGCACCGGGTGAATGTGCAGGAAGAAGTTGGTCAGCGCCGTACGCGCCGCCACCTTGTCGGTGGTGGGCAGCCCATGCCGGAAGATCGAGCCCCACACCTGCGACGCGAACGCGCGCAGCGGGTTGCCCTCGGTCGGACGGGCGCTCACCGCACCTCCCCCATCGGCCCTCTGTCTCTCATCTTCGTGCTACACGCCGACCGTCTGGCCGTTGCTCTTGCCGGTTGTCGGGTCCAGCCGCCATTTGGGCACGCTGGTGTCGCCGGCCTGACGGTACACGGTGATCGCTCCACGGTTGACCACGAAGTGCTTGTCCGGTGCGAGCTGGATGTCCACCCAGTCCATCGGCCGCGGCGCCGGTCCGTAGAAGTTCGTCGAGTCGATGAAGTAGCGGCTGCCGTGACAGGGACACGCCCAGCCGTTGCGCGTCGAGATGGCGGCACCCTCGGCCGTGTAGTGCTGGGCGACGGTGGTCGACTTGTCCTCGACCCCGGTCCCGCTGGTCACGTCGCTGACGTAGTTGGGCGTGCACCCGAGGTGGGTGCAGACCAGGTAGACAGCGTAGATGCCCGTGGAGTCCAGCACGACGGTGACCCGATTGGCGGTCTCGCTGAGGACGTTGACCTTGAGGGTGCCGTTGCCGGTCAGGTCATTGACCGTGAAAGCCGTCTTGAAGTCCGGGGGGGACTCCAGGGTGGCGGCGGGGAACATGAACTTCAACAGCTCGATGCCCCCGAAGAGGGTCGCGCCGAGCGCCCCGACGGTGCCGATCAGCAGCAGGAACTGCCGACGCGTGGTCTCGACGCGCGAGCGCAGCTTGCCGCGGGGCGTGTCGTACGGGTTCAGCGCCACGAGAGCCTCAGGACGGGGAGAACGGCGTCAATTGGCATTCTAACGATGGTGACCGCGGCCACTGCCGTCACACGAACGGGTTGTTGGATGGTGGCGTGATGATGTTGGCGAAGACGATCGTCGAGATCATGATCACGACGAAGGCGACGATGATGACCAGGCATCCGAAGTCCGAACGGAGGGCGAGGATGAAGCGTTCGACCATTTCTTCCCAACACAGCCGCCAACACAGTCACCCCTCGGCGGGACGGCGCACAGGATAAGCGACGATCGCGCCCGCATGCCTGTGGGCATCGCCGGGCGGCCGGTCGCCACCCTATTCCGGCGACGGCAACCCCGCGACCCCTACGCTCCAGCGCCCCTTCGCGCTGCTCAACCCGAATGCGCTGCTCAGCTTCGCAGTGTGCTGACGCTCAGATCACCACCGCCTGCTGGGCCTCCTTCTTGCGCCGGGATGTGTCGATTGCCCCGACCAGCATGCACATCACCGCGACGCCGGCGAAGCCGATGCCGATGAACACCTTGACCGTCCGGGCGCCCACCGCCAGGTAGGTGCCGCTGTCGTCGAGGAACGTCTTCTCGGCGGGCGCGCCCCACACGGTCGAGATGAAGGAGATCACCACCAGCAGCGAGGCGATGAAGTACCAGATCGCCGCCGGGTTGGGCCGCCCCGACCGCGGCCGCGCGGCGAAGTAGAACGTGGCCAGCGCCACCACCTCGAGCATCACGTAGCCGTTGAAGAGGATGAAGCTGAACCAGAAGCTGAGAATCTGCGCGCCCGTCAGACCGGCAAAGCCGTTGATTGCGAAGGCGCTGCCAGTGCTGGCGACGAAGTGCATCGCCGAAAAGATACAACGTCGCCCACAGAAGCGGCGTGGACGGTCCTTCGTCCCGTAACGCCCCAGCGACGCGTAGGCTTGTACACGCACATGCCCACCGCCCCACTGTCCCAAGCCACCATCGAAGCGGCGGCGACGGGCGGACCGGCTGCGCCGGTTGCCCAGATCCTCTCGCTCGGGTCGTACGTACCCACGGGCGTGCTGACCAACGCCGACATGGAGGCAATGGTCGAGACCTCCGACACCTGGATCATCGAGCGGACCGGGATCCGCGAGCGCCACCGGGTGGCCCCCGGCGAGACCCCCTCGTTGATGGGCGCCCACGCCGCGGCTGACGCCCTCGAGCTGGCCGGCAACCCTGTCCCGGAAGCGATCATCGTGGCCACCTGCTCCGCCGAGACCAGGCTGCCTTCGACCGCGTGCCTGATCCAGAGGCGGCTCGGCCTGGCCGGCATGGCCGCGTTCGACATCAATGCCGCCTGTTCGGGATTCATCTACGCGCTGTCGATCGCCGATTCGATGATCAGAGCTCGGGCCGTCCGGACGGTGCTGGTGGTGGCGTCGGAAGCGCTGACCACGATGGTGGACTACACCGACCGGAGCACCTGCGTCCTCTTCGGTGACGGTGCTGCCGCAGCCGTGGTCGGAGCCGGGGAGAGCGGTGGAATCCGCGCCACCCGGATGGCGGCAGACGGGGCAGACGCCCACCTCATCTACTTCGGCACCCAGCCGGGGGACGAGGGTGGGAAGGAGGCGATCCGGATGGCGGGCCGGGGCACGTTCCGCTCGGCTGTGGAGCGGCTCGCCGACATGGCTCTGACGGTGTGCGCCGACGCCGGTTGGAGCGGCGACGAGGTGGACTGGTTCGTCCCCCACCAGGCCAACCTGCGCATCATCGAGGCCGCCGCCAAGCGTATCGGTGTTTCCATGGCCAAGGTGATCGTCAACGTCGACCGGGTCGGCAACACCAGTGCGGCATCCATCCCCATCGCGCTCCACGAGGCGGCCGCGGCGGGCCGGCTCAAGCCCGGCCAGCGGATCGTCAGCGTCGCCTTCGGCAGCGGCATCACCTGGGGTGGCGTGGCCCTCGAATGGACCGGTACCCCAACCAGGTGATGCGGCGGCGTGACGCCGCGCGTCCGCTCGCCGCTCCCGGCCCCAAGCTCCGCCCGGTCGCCCCCGCCGGCACCGTCGAGTGCCATGAGTGCGGCCGTCGCTTCGGCGAGGCCAGGTTCGAAAAGCACCTCCGGGTCTGCCCCGACTGCGGCCGTCACGCCGTCGTCCCAGCGATGACCCGCATCGTCCAGCTCGGCGATGCGGGCAGCATCGACGTTGTTCACCTGGAGATCTCCGACCGCGATCCACTCGGTTTCAACGACGGCGTGCCCTATCCGTCGCGGGTTGCCGAGGCCCGCGAGCGCACCGGGATCGACGAGACCTTCGTGGTGGCGCGTGCAGATGTCGCCGCGATGCCGGTGGTGCTCGCCTGTATGGACTTCGGCTTTTTGGGAGGGTCGCTGGGCAGCGCGGCCGGCGAGCAGTTCGCTCGCGCCTGCGACCTCGTGGTCGCCGAGAAGCGCAGCCTGGTGGCGGTGTGCACCTCGGGTGGCGCGCGCATGCAGGAGGGGATCGTGTCGCTTGCCCAGATGGCGCGCTGCTCGGCGGGCGTGGTCGCGGTGGCCCGCGCCGGGCTGCCCTACATCTCGGTCCTCGCCGATCCGTGCTTCGGCGGAGTGACCGCGTCGTTCGCCGTCCAAGCGGACGCGATCCTCGCAGAGCCCCATGCACGCATCGGCTTCGCCGGCGGACGGGTGATCGAGCAGGCCACCTACGACCGGTTGCCCGAGGGATTCCAGACGTCCGAGTTCCTCCTCGCCCACGGCATGGTCGACGCCGTCGTCGAACGCGCTGCGCTCCGTGGCACAGTGGCGCGCCTGCTGGTGGCGTTCTCGGAGCGACGATGACGCTCCCCACTGAAACCGCCGAGCGCGAGCGTCTCGCGTTCGCGGCGGTCGAACTGGCCCGCAACCCGGCCCGCCCGCGCGCCCTGCAGGTCATTGCCGGGGCCTTCACTGAGTGGACGGAGATGCGCGGCGACCGTCTGTTCGGCGACGACCGCGCCGTGGTCGGGGGACCCGCCCGGCTCGACGAGCGCTGGGTCATGGTCATCGGCCAGGAGAAGGGCACCGACGCCATCAGCCGCGCCGTCCACAACTTCGGCATGCCCCATCCCGAGGGTTACCGCAAAGCACAGCGGTTGATGCGCACCGCCGAGAAGTTCGGCTTGCCGGTCGTCTGCCTGGTCGACACACCGGCGGCACACGCCGGAGTCGAAGCCGAGGAACGCGGTCAGGCGTGGGCGATCGCAGCGTCGCTGACCACCATGCTCGAGTTGCGCGTGCCGTTGGTCAGCGCTGTCCTCAGCGAGGGCGGTTCCGGCGGTGCGCTGGCGCTCGCGGTCGCCGACCGGGTGCTGGCCCTGGAGAACGCGGTGTACACGGTGGCCCCGCCGGAGACATGCGCGGCCATCCTCTACCGTGACGCGGGACAGCGCGCCCGGGCCGCCGCGGCCCTGCGCCCGGGCGTCGACACCGCCTACGAGATCGGTCTCGTCGACGAGCTCATCCCCGAGCCGATGCCGGGGGCGCACGCCCATCCCGACGTGACCATCGGCGCCCTGCGCGGCGCTATCGTCCGCCATCTCGACGAGCTGTGCGCGGTCGACGTGCAGACGCTGGTGCGCGCGCGAATCGCCCGCTATCGCGCCCCTGGCGACTGACGGACGTCGTGGGCCGCCATCGGCCGGTGGCCCAGCCGCGTCGCGGTCAGGCGGGCCGGGCGTTGGCCGGCACGCCGCCGCGGTGGTTCAGCTTGACCAGCCGCATCGCCGCGTCGGCGTGTTGCAAAAGGGCAGCGGCGTCAGCGGCGTCGTCGGGGAAAATGGCCACGCCACACGAGATGGTCAGGCCGGCCCTGGCCAGCTCCCGATCGTCATGCACACGTGTTTCGAACGACAGGCTGATGCGCCTTCCGATGGCGTCGGACTCCTCGCGGTCGGCGCCGGGGAGCACGCAGACGAACTCATCACCGCCGTACCGCGCTGCTGAGTCCTCGCGTCGGAGCGAGTCGTGGAAGACCTGCGCGAGGATGGTGAGCACGCGATCGCCTTCTGCGTGTCCATAGGTGTCGTTGACCACCTTGAAGAGGTCGAGGTCGCAGAACACCACGCCGAGCGAGGTGTTGAGCCGACGCGCGCGCGCCACCTCCTGGTCGAGCGTCCGCGTCAGCTGTCGATGGTTGGCCAAGCCGGTGATGCTGTCGAGATGGGCCTGGTCCAGTTCACGCTCGTACCGGCGTGCTCGTTCGATGGCGCGCGCCGCCTCACCGGCCAGCGCCGCGACCACGCTGAGGTCGTGGTCGTCCCAGACCAGCTCCTGCCGAGTTGAGGTGACAATGTAGACCCCGACGACCTCCTCGTCGATGATCAGCGGCGCCCCGACGGCGCAGCGCGTGACCCCGCGGCGCAGGTCCTGGTTCTGACGGCGAGCCTGGTCGCCGATGTTGGCCTGCGCGAGGGCGACGTCGTACGCCGTCTGCCAGAGCATCGGCCGGCTCGAGGCGAAGACCTTGCCGGCCAACCCTTCACCCGGGGCCAGGGTGAAGTCGAGGTTGTCGGTCTCCAGTGCTCGAACCCCCTTGGGACTGAGGTACAGCGGCAGCGGGCGCAGCCTGCCGACCGCGGGTTCGAAGAGCAGGACCGCAGCGTGCGTGGCCATCGGAAAGGACTGCAGCGTGGTCTCGAGGACGGCACGGGTGACCCCCAGGACGTCGATGGCCGTGCCCACTCGTTCGGCGGTGGCGGCGTAGGCCGAGCTGCGCAAGCTCAGCGCGCCGGCGGCGACCCCGGCGGCGCGAGCGTGCATAAAGACCACCAACTGCAGCCCCAGCATGAACGCGAGGGCGACGAGGAGGGTAAGGACGTCGCCGTGCAGCCAGTTCAGCCAGACGGCTGCGAAGATGCCGTCGACCAGCGCCGTCGCTGCCAGCCGCGCTGCAGCCCGGGCTGAGGGCGGCCCGCCAAGGTTGATGGCGCTGAAGAACAGCACCGCGATGACCCCGCTGTTGTCGAGGTAGCCGTCGGCCACGGCCAGCATGGTCCCCGCGATCAGCGCGGGGATGACGCCGTGGACGAGGACAAGGAGAGCGTGGCGGCTCAGGTCGTGGTTGAGCAGCCCCACCGCGACCGCAGCGTACGCCAGGCTGAGCACGCCCAGGCCGATCTCGGCGCCGAGCCGCTGCCGCGGCAGCGGCAGGGTCAGCAGCCGGGTCAGCGCCGCCGCCAGCATCACGACCGACGCGAGGCCGGCCGCGCGGCGAGACGCCACCACGCGTCTGCCCGACACCGGCCGCTTGCGCTCCCTCCGGCTCACGTCAACCTCATGCGCGCATCTTGCTGGAACGTCAGCGACGCCGTCGGCCCGGTGCCGCGCAGGCGACTGCCTGCTTGTGGGCAGTCCGAGAGCGTGTTAGCGTTGTCTGACGAACTGACGTTCGCAGCACGCTGACGCGCACACGTATGAGCATCCGCCTTCTCCACATCGCCGACCTGCACCTCGATCGCGCCTTTGTCGGCATGGGCTGCCAGGGCGATCTCGCCATCCGGCGCCGGCTTGGGTTGCGCGAGGCGCTGCGCCGGGCCGGACAGACCGCGCTGGAGCGCGGATGTTCGGCCGTCACCATCGGTGGCGACCTGTACGAGCACGATCGTGCCGGTGCGGCAACGGCCGCCTTCCTCGTGGAGACCTTCGCGTCGTGGCAACCGATGAAGGTGCTGCTCGCGCCGGGCAACCACGACCCGCTGCTGACGGGGTCGATCTACAGCCGCACCGAGTGGCCCTCCAACGTGCACCTCTTCTCCACCTCCGACCTCCATCCGGTCGCGATATCGGACGGGCTCGCCGTGTGGGGGCTGGCTCACCTCGAGCCGGCGTGGCAGGGCGACCCCCTCGCCGGTGACCCCGTGGGCGCCGACGGCGGTGTGCACCTGGCGCTGTTCCACGGCGCCGAACTGGGCTCGCGCCCCGAAGGCAAGTCGATCCACGGCCCGTTCCACGCCGCCGCGATCCACGGTCGCGGTTTCGCCGGCGCCCTGTGCGGTCACTATCACCGTCGCCGCGTCGACGAGAGCTCCGGCCTTCTCTACCCGGGCAGTCCCGAGCCCCTCACGTTCGACGAATGCGAGCCGCGTGGTGCGGTGGTGGTGACTGTCGAGGGGGATGGAAGCCTCAGCCACGAGCCGCTCCAGGACAATCGCTGGCACGCCCGCATCGCGGTCGCCGACGTGGCCACAGCACGAGGGCTGGCCGACGTGGTCGAGGCCGCCACCGCCGCCGCCATGGTTGCCTGTGCCGGGCTGCAGCCGGATCGAGTCATCCTTCGCCTCGACCTCTGCGGCGAGATCGACCACGCGGTTCCAGCTGACACGTTCACAGTGGAGACCGCGGTCCGCGATACCTGCGCGGTCGCCGGGTTGCGCGTGCGCGACCTCACCAGCCCAGCGCTGAGCATTGTCGCCGTCAGCTCCGAGGCGACGGTGCGCGGCGCCTTCGCCCGCGCCGCGGCACAGGCGGCCGAGAGCGCCGACGACGAACAGCGCCGAATCCTTGACGACGCGCTCCGCTACGGCCTCCAGGCCCTCAGTGGAAACGAGGTCGGCCTGCGATGAAGCTGGAGCGGTTCGAGGTCGGCGGATTCGGACGCCTGCGCGATGTCGAGGTCGACTTCCACCCCCGGTTGACGGTGATCCTGGGCGAGAACGAGTCCGGCAAGTCGACGATGCAGCGGGCGCTTCGCGCGGCGCTCTACGGGCTTGATTCGGGAGGCCCGGGCCGGCCGACGGAGAAGAGCGACTGGGCGCGCTGGACGCCGTGGAACGACACCGCGTACTCGATCGTGCTCAGCTACGCCCTCGACGACGGCCGTCGCATGCGGGTGGCACGACGGCTCGAGCAGCGAGAGCACACCTGCCAGGTCCAGGAGATCGGCGGAGGCGACGTCACCGCCGAGCTGCGGGTCGGCCGCGTGGTGACGCCCGGGCTTGTCCACCTCGGTATCGACGAGGCCGTGTTCTGTGCCAGTGCCTGCGTGGGTGAGGACAGCCTGAGGTTGGGCGCCGCGGACACGCCTGGAACTCGCGCAGCGGAGGTCCAGGAGGCGATCGAACGCCTCGCCGACTCGGGAGATGCGACCACGACGGCGCAGGCGCTGGCTGCGATCAACGACGCGATCACCCGAGTTGGTTCAGAGCGGCGCTCGGGGAGTCCGCTGGGGCACGCCGTCAACCGGCTGCGTCAGCTCGATGTGCAGGTGGATGACGGACGACGCCGGCTCTGGGCGCTCGCCACCGAGGAGGAGCGGCTGCGCGCTCTTGACGCGCAGGCGGAGGCCGCCGAGCATCGCCGTCTTGATGCAGGGCGGAGCTGGCTGCTCGGCCGCCTCGCGGGCATCGCGGCGCAGCGTGCGGACCTGGAGGCCATGACCGCCGAGATCACCCAGGTCGCCGCCGAGGTCGAGGGGACGGCCTCTCTGGCGAATGTCCCCCTGGAGGCCGAGGAGCCGGTCATCCTGCTCTCCGCCGAGGTCCAGGAGATGCGGCGCAGCGCCGACGAGGCCCAGGCTCGCGCCGATGCCGCCGCCGCCACCCTGGCCGATGTCCGCAGGCGCCGAGTCGAGATCGCCGCGGGGGTGCGGGCGCTGGGCCGGACGCCCACCGTCGACAGCGACGCCACGGCCGAGGCGAGCGAGATCGACCGGGCCCTCGCGGCGACGCTCGCCGGCGGCAAGCGTGGCGTCGAGCTGGCCGCGGCGATGGGAAGGCGCCATGCCCTCCGCCGCGAGATCGCAGCCACCGGGATCGCCGGTGCCACCGCAGCGGGTGTTGAGGCCGCGATCGAGCTGGTGGAGACGGCCCGCGGAGGCCGGTCGAGCCGCGTCGCCAAGTTCGCCGCCACCGTCGCCCTGCTCGCCGGCGCCGCTGCGACCGCGGTCGCCGGGGCCTCCCACCACGGCCTGGTCGCGCTGATCTCTGGGGGCATCACCGTGCTTGCCGCGCTGGTCATCCTCGCGGTGGACCGCGTGCTTGCCGGGGACGCCGATCACGCGCGCCGCAGGCTGGGGAGGTTGTGCCCCGGCGTGGCGGTGGACGACGAGGGCCTCGCGCGCCTGGCGGAGAGATTGCCGCGGCTGCGCGCGCTGTTCTCTGAGATGCAGCGCGAAGAGCTCCGGGTTGAGACGCTGGCGGCCGACGCCGAGCAGGCCGACCAGAGGCTCAGCCAGCTGGCCTCGCGTGCGCTCGTACTCGCTGAGCGCTGCGGCGTGGCCGCAACGACGTCATCGCCGTCAAGCCCGAGTGCGGAGGGCACCGTGCGGTCGATCCTCGACGCCGTCAGCGCCACCTCCGGCATCACCCGGCGTCGCGACGAGCTGCTGGTCGAGGACGCCGGGCTGATCCGCAGCGAGCGCGACCTCGTCTCGGTCACGGACGAGGCGGAGCACCGCTCCCGGGCTGCGGATGCCTCGCTGGCCCATCTCCGTCGCGTGCTCGACGCGGCCGGGATCGAACCCTCGGCGGTCGTGACCGACGACGTCGTGGCGTTCAGGGCGGCGTGTGCGGGACGGCGCAGTCACGACCTCGCACTGAGGCGGCTGAGGGAGCTGCAGCGGCGCGGAACGCTCAGCGGCGACGTTGCCTCGCTGACGCGCCTGAGCACAGAGTTGGAGCGCCGATTGGCCAGCCGTGGCGGCGACCCGGCCGATGTCGCGGCCACCCAGCCGCTCGCGCAGCCCGACCTCCAGGACCTGGAGAACGAGGCGGAGCACGCCGGTCAGGCCGCGGTGGCTGCCTCGACCGCGGCGACGGCTCTGCGCGCCCGGCTCGGTGAGATGCGCAGCAACGTTCCATCGCTCGCCGACCTCGAGGACGAGCGCGCCGCGTGCACCGCTGCGCGGGACCGCGGGCTGGAGCAACTGGCAGCGCTGCGGCGCGCCGCCGAGCTGATCGAGCAGGCGACCAAGAGCATCCACCGCGACCTGGCGCCCCGGCTGGCGAACTCGGTGGCCGACCGCCTCGCCCTCCTCACCGAGGGCCGGTACAGCGCCGTCAACGTCGACCCCGCTCATTTCGACGTGTCGCTGCTCGGGCGCGATCGTCCCGACCTGGTGCCGCTCGAGCTGTTGTCGCACGGCACGCGCGACCAGGTGTCGCTGCTGCTCCGCCTGGCGCTCGCCGAGGTGCTCAGCGGCGGCGGAGAGCCGGTTCCGCTTTTTCTCGACGAAGCGTTGCTGAGCGCCGATCCGCAGCGGCGCGAGACCGCGCTGCGGTTCCTCTGGAATCTCTCCGCCACCAACCAGGTGGTGCTGAGCACGTCGGACCCCACGCTGATCACCTCCCTTGCGCTGGTGTGCGACGGCGACCAGCCGGCGGTCGTGACCATGCCTGCACCGGCCCAGACGTTCGAAACCACCGGCCGCGTGGTCGCTGCGACGGTGGCGCGTCCTCTGTAGCTGTGGCTAGAGGAAGGCGGCGATCCTCGCCAAACCCTGCAACTCAGAAGCGTCATCGCTGAACAGCGGGACCCGCACCGCGTCGACGTCGCCGAGTCGCTCCAGGCGGCCGAGCTGGCGGAAGTCGCGCTCGGCGATGGCGTGCAGGTCGAGCCAGCTGTCGCCGATGCCGTGCAGCGCGTCGGCCGACACGCGATGACCGAGGCGCTGGCTCAACCACCCCGGGAGGCGGTCGTCCTCAGCCAGCGCCGACCCGGTCGCCAGGGCGGTGCGGTCGCGCAGCGAGTCAGGCCAGGCGCGGTTCACGACGAGACCGCGCAACGGCATCCGGTACTCGCGCAGCCGCGCACAGAAGTATTCAGCCTCCCCGAACGGCGACGGCTCGAGGGTGGTGACCACGACGAACCCCACCCGCGAGCTGCGCAGGAGCTTGTAGACATCCCGGGCACGCTGCTGCACCCCGGGGTAGATCTTCTGAAGGTCGTTGACGAACTCAGCGACCTCGGTGAGAACGTCGGCGCCAAGCAGCCGGTCGGCCATGCGCAGGAACGGCCCGGCAGCGAAGTTGACAGCGCGGAATCCCAAGCGGGACGGTCCCGCCAGCCAGTTGAGCAACCGCGCGCCCACGAAATCGGTGAGCCGGTTGGGCGCCTCGAGGAAATCGAGCGCGTTGCGCGACGGTGGCGTGTCGATGATCAGCGTGTCGTACTCGCCGCCCGCGTGCAGCTCGTAGAGGGCCTCCATCGCCATGTATTCGTGCGATCCGATGAATGAGTCACTGATCCCTTTGTAGAACCGGTTGGCAAGGATGCGCTGAGCGTCGCGGCGGGTTGGCGCCAGCTTGGTGACCATGCGGTCGAATGTCGACTTCATGTCAAGCATGGCTGCAACAAGCTCACCCTCGACCTCGATGCCGGCGCGGCGCAACCTGGCCCGCGAGACCGGCACCGGCTCGGTGCCGATCTCCCGCAGCCCCAGCGCGGTCGCCAGCCGGCGCGCGGGGTCGACTGTGAGCACCAGGACCTTCCGATCGCCGCGCTGGGCCAGCGCGATGCCCAGGGCAGCGCTGATCGTCGTCTTGCCGACGCCCCCGCTGCCGCAGCAGACGATCACCTCGAGGTTCTCGACGGCGCTGACCAGCGTGCCGTCGGGCCGCGACTCACGCGCGGTGGTCATGCTGCGCCCGCCATCCTTTCGGCGAGCACAGTGGCGACGGCGCGCGAGGTGGCCAGGCCGTGTCGCGTGGCCATGAGCGGCACTTCCACGACGGGAACATCGATCCCGTCGCGCAGCCGGCGCGCCTGGATCTCGGCGGACTTGTGCAACCGCTCCGCAAGTTCAAGGTCGGCTCCGATACTGCCTATACAGGGCACCCTGGACCTGACCTCCGCGTCGGCGGTGGCCAGGTCGGCGAGCAGCCGCCGCGAGGGCGGCGACAACGGCATGCGCATCATCCGGTTGAGCACGCACCCGGCGACGTTCACACCGCGCTGCTTGACGATGTCCGCGTAGAGCTCGAGGGTCTCGACCACCGGCATCTCCTCGGGGACGGCGGTGAGCACCAGCCCGGTGCGGCGGCCGTCGGAGATGATGCCGTCGATCCACTCGACCTGGCTGCGGATCATGCCGCCGCGCACCAGTTCGGCCAGCGACTTGGCGGCGTTCAGCTGTGAGAGCACGTGCCCCGTGGAACTGCAGTCCACGATGATCAGGTCCCAGGTCGGCGAACCGTCCTCATCGCGCCTGCGCTCCTCGAACGCCACCTTGCCGACAACGAGCATGTCGCGCGGACCCGGCACCGCTGTGGCGATGAAGTCGAAGACCTTGGCGAGCGGGGTGGCGCGAGCCAACCGCGGCACTTTGAAAAAGGTGTGCAGGTACTCTTGGAAGGACTCCTCAGGGTGGAGGGCGAGAAAGCTGAGGTTGGGCTGGGCCAGCTCGGGTTTGAAGCTGGTGCCCTTCGAGCCGAGAGCAGTCGCGAGGTCGCCCCTGGGCTCCACCTCGACTGCGAGCACCTGCTTGCGCGCCCCGGCGCCGAGCAACGCGATCGCCGCAGCGATGGTCGTCTTCCCGGTGCCACCTTTGCCGGCAACGAAGACGATCCGCCTGGCCAGCAGCGCGTCGAGCGAGCCCGCGGCGGAGCCGGCGGCGCGGCGTCTAGGCGGCAGGGGTGGCCGCCCCGAGCACCGCGGCGGCATGGCCGGCCGGCTTCACTGCCCGCCACTCCTGCTCGAAATCGGGCAGCGCCTGGGGTGTGCCCACGTCCATCCTCCTGCGTGCCCCAAGGCGCGCCGACGACCGATCGCGGTCAGTCTAGTGTCGAGGTGGGCGGCGAGGCATCCGACGGTGCTGCCTATACTCGGCCACCGATGGCCAGCCCAACTCCACGACGCGGGCGCCGCCCCGGCCCGAAGAGCGAGACGGCGGTCCCGGCGGCGGTGGCCCAGGCCGCGGAGATGGTCATCAACGCAACGCCGCCCGCGGCAGCGCGGCGCACGGCCACAGGCCTCCTGCTCCGCTTCATCTCCTGCGGCGTCCTGGCGCTGAGCTTCGGCGCCATCTGGCGCTTCACCTTGGCCCCGCAAGTGATCGGACCGGTGAGCGCGTTCGCGGGGATCTTCTTTCTCCTGCTCGGCTTCATCACCGGCGGCATCGCCTGGTACCTGCATGACGCGCGGAGGCGAAGCGCGGACCACGACTCGGTGAGCGACGAGCGACTGGTGTTCTCGTTCATCGTCTTCGCCGTGATGCCGTTCGCGGTGCTGCTGCTCGTGGGCCTGGTCTGGTTGGTGGCTCTGCTGGTTGGCGCGTCCTGAGGGCAGGCCGACCCTAGTTGAGGGAGGCTCTGAGGCGACCCGTCACCTCCTCGACCGCCGGCCGGTCAGAGGCGTCCGGCGGCGCCATGTCCAGGTAATGGCGCAGGTCGGACAGCGCAGCGCCATTGCTGCCGGCGCGCCAGAGCAACAGACCGCGATCGCGCCGCTCCGCGGGCTCATCGGGGAGCAGGGCCACGCACCTGTCGGCTGCTCGCAGCGCCATGTCCCAGCGCTGCAACGAGGAATAGCAGCCGCGCAGGTTGCGGGACATGCGCGCCAGCATCGCCCGCGAGCTGGCGGCCTCGAGCCACGACGCCTGCAACTCGCGCGGCTCGCTGCCCGTGGCGGTGGCGACGAGATGACGTGCTGCGGAATCGTCGAGAACATCGCCGTCGGAAGGTTCGGCGAGGACGCCGTCAACGCGGACACCGAAGTGCCCGGGCAGGCCGACTCCCTCGACATCAAGCCCTGCCCTTTGGCCGACGGCAATCCAGACAGCCGCGCAGCTGATGGGGATCCCAGCGCCGCGTTGCAGCACCGTGTGCAGGTAATGGGCGCGCGGATCGCCCCCGCCGCTGCGGCGCAGGCCCACGCGTTCGCGGAGCAGGGCGTGCATGATCGCCACCGCATGCACTCCGCGGCTGCCGTTCAGCCGCGCTCTGACCTCGTCGGCCAGCTCGTCGAGCATGCTCAGCGCACCGGGCACGTCAACCTCCGAACAGTCCTCGGCAGCGAGCCAGAGGGCTCCCTCGGCGATATCGCCACGCGGGTTGCCGGCGCAGGCGAGGAGGGCGCGACGCGGATCCGGATCCATGAGGGCGCAATGATGCGCCCAGACGTCCCCCCGCCCGCTGCCGTTCGCAGGAGGGTTACAGCGCGACCGTTGTTAGACTTGGCCGATGCTCCTCGAGGAGATCTCCGGCCCGGAGGACCTGCGGGCCCTGGGCAACACTGATCTCGATCGACTCTGCGCTGAGATCCGAGAGCGGCTGATCAGCGCGGTCGCCCGCACCGGTGGGCACCTCGGTCCCAACCTTGGCGTCGTCGAGCTCACGGTCGCCATGCACCGCGTCTTCGACTCACCGCGCGACCGCATCGTCTTCGACACGGGCCACCAGGCCTACGTGCACAAGATGCTCACCGGTCGCGCCGACCTCTTCGACACGCTGCGCCAGCACGGCGGGATGAGCGGATACCCGTCCCGTTCGGAGTCTGAACACGACATCGTTGAGAACTCCCATGCATCGACGGGGCTGAGCTACGCACTTGCGCTGGCAACCGCGCGGGAGTTGCGCGGCGGAGGCGGCAGGGTGATCTGCGTCATCGGCGACGGCGCGCTCACCGGGGGAATGGCGTACGAGGCGCTCAACAACATCGGCCAGCGCCAGCCGGAGATGATCATCATCCTCAACGACAACGGCCGCTCGTATGCCCCAACTGTGGGTGGCATCGCCGAGAACCTCGGCCAGCTCCGTCTGTCGCCGACATACGAGCGCGCCAAGACGGCCGCGGGGCAGACGCTGCGCCAACTCCCCGTCGTCGGTCAGTCAGCGTATGGCGCGGCCAAGCGCATGAAGGATTCTCTGAAGCACCTGGTGAGTCCCATCTCGATCTTCGAGACGCTGGGCCTGAAATACGGCGGTCCCATCGACGGCCACGACGTGCACGCCCTGGAGAAGGCGATGCGCGACGCGGCCAGCTTCCGGGGCCCCGTGGTGATCCATGTGGTCACGGACAAGGGCCATGGCTACGCTCCGGCTGTCGACGACTCCATCGACAAGTTCCATGGTGTGTCGAGCTTCGATCCCAGCAGCGGCAGCTTCTCGAGCAAGCCGCCGGCATGGACCGACGTGTTCGGAGAGGCGCTGCTCGAGGCTGCCGAGGGGGATGACCGGATCGTGGCGATCACCGCGGCGATGGCGTCGTCGACGGGACTGCTGCCGTTCGCCGCACGCTTCCCCGAGCGATTCTTCGACGTCGGCATCGCCGAGCAGCACGCGGTCACCTTCGCCGCCGGACTCGCCATGCAGGGACTCCGGCCCGTCGTGTGCATCTACTCCACGTTCTTGCAACGGGCCTTCGACCAGGTGGCGTGCGACGTCGCCCTGCACAAGCTGCCCGTCACTTTCGTGGTCGACCGCGCCGGCATCACCGGCGACGACGGCGCGTCGCACCACGGAATGCTCGACCTTGCCTACCTGCGGCTGATCCCCGGGATGACGGTCACGGCCCCAAGCTCGCCCGACGAGCTTCGCCTCCTGCTGGCCACCGGGCTGGCGCACAACGGTCCGTTCGCGCTCCGTTTTCCGCGCGGCGCCGCGCCTCACGCGGGGTCGGTGCCGATGCTTTCTGTGCCGATTCCCAGCATGAACGTCGTCCGCACCGGCGATGACATCGCCCTGCTCGCTGTCGGCAAGATGGTGGCTATCGCGTCTGCGGCCGCCGAGACCCTGAGTGCCGAGGGAATCTCGTGCACCGTGGTCGATGCCCGGTTCATCAAGCCTCTCGACTCGGCGATGGCGGCGCTGGCAGCAAGCCATCCCGCCGTTTTCACCATCGAGGATGGCACTGTCATCGGGGGCTTCGGCGATGCGGTCCTCGAGGCGCTGGCCGAGGCTGGAATGTCGGTGCCGACCCGGCGCCTGGGACTGCCTGACAGCTTCATCGAACACGGGGCGCAACCGCTGCTGCTGCACAAGTTCTCTCTCGATGTCGAGGGGGTCATCGGCGCGGCACGCGAGATGCTCAACGAGCGGCGTCCCAGCGTCCTGGCTGGATAGCCCCATGGCTCGCGAAGACGCCCTTGACTTCATCCGGAGCAACCACAAAGCCGTACTGGCAACTCATCGCCGGGATGGTGGGATCCAGCAGTCTCCCGTCCTCGCGGCGGTCGACGGCCATGACCGCGTGGTCATCAGCACCCAAACCGGGGCGATGAAGACGCGGAACCTGCGGCGTGATCCGCATGCAAGCCTGTGCGCCGTGAATAACAACTTCTTCGGCGAGTGGCACAGCGTGGAAGGCTGTGTGGAGATCGTCGAGCTCCCCGAGGCCATGGAACCGCTGGTGGATTACTACCGCCGGGTCTCCGGTGAGCATCCCAATTGGGACGAGTACCGGGCGGCGATGACGAGCGAGGGCCGGGTGCTGCTCCGGCTCACCGCCGTCGAGCGCAACGACCCGCGCGTCGAGGGCTGAGCGGCGGCCGGCTGCGCCTAGGCTCGCGCCAGCGCCGCGCGCAAAGGAGCGCCACATTCGGCCGGTGTCACCTGCCCAACGGCCACGTCGTCGCAGCCCACCCACGACGCTGCAGCGCGCAGCGCTTCGGCCATGGCGCCGACGGCACGCGGTTCCAGCGACACCTGCCGCGCGCGCAGCACGGTGCCGTCGCGCTTGGGGTCCACCCGGCCGCGCAGCTTCCCGGCAGCGAGCAGCGGCATGACGAAATAGCCGTGCTCGCGTTTCGCCGCCGGCGTGTAGGCCTCGAGTCGATGACGGAAGGCGAAGAGACGCTCGGTTCGGCGGCGGTGCCAGATCAGCGAGTCGAAGGGCGAGAGCAGCAGCGGCCGGTGACGGGCCGCGGAAGGGTCGCGCTCGAGCGCGAACGGATGCGCCCATGTCGGCCTCCCCCACCCGGGCACCACGACACGGACTAGACCGGCTGCCTCGGCGGCCGGCCTCACGGCGGCCATCGGCATCCGGAAATAGTCGGCAAGGTCGTCATCGGTGGCCACTCCCATGTGCAACGCGGCCCGGGCCACCAGCCCAGCGAAACACGCCGCATCGTCGAGGTCAACGGCCAGCAGACCGGCCGGGATGGCGCGCTCTGTGAGCGTGTAGACGCGACGGAAGCCGCGTCGCTCGATGCAGGCGACCTCGCCGCGGGCGAGCAACTGCTCGACAGCGGCCTTGAGCGGACTCCACTCCCACCACCCCGGCGTGACCCGTGCGCCTCCGAGCTCCGCGGTGGTCAGCGAACCAAGGTCGCGCAGACGGGAAAGGATCTCCTCCTGTTCGTGGTTTCGTCGTGACCAGCGCTCTTCGAAGCGCCGGCGGCGCCACGCGAACAGCGGCCACAGCTCCAGCGGGATGACGCACGCGGCGTGCGCCCAGTATTCGAAGCTTCCGCCGCCGCTCCACCAGGCCCGCGCGATGTCGCCACGGCTGACCGGCCCGAGGCGTGCGAACGCGACCAGCTCGTGCGACCGAGCGATCACCGAGATGGTGTCGATCTGAATCGCGCTGAGCTGTTCGAGCAGACGAAGCGGATCGCGGTGACGGCGTCCGACGAGCCGCTGCGCCGCGATCGCCAGGGCCCGTGCGTCCGCATTGCTCAGCTCGAGTGTCACTTGAGCCCTACTCTCGCAGAAGCCCGCCGCGCTACCGTTGCCTGATGGATCCCGAGCAGGATGAGATTCGCGCCGTCCTCGAGCGCAAGCGTGCCGAACTGCTGGAGAGGATCGCTGAGTTCGGCGCCAGCGATTCCGCCGAGACGTCGAACCTCAACTTCGGCAAGCGGATCGGCGACGGCACCACGTATGCGGTGGAGCGCATGACCGGCGCGTACCAAGCCAGCACGTTGTTCGAAACCGTCAAAGAGATCGATCTGGCGCTGAAACTGCTCGCCAAGAGTGAGTACGGCCGCTGCACCTCATGCGGTCAGCAGATTCCCCGAGAACGGCTGGCGGCGCTCCCCTGGGCGTCGCTGTGCGTGCCGTGCCGCAGCGAACAGGCTCGGCCGCGCTAGGGGGTCTGCTTGCGGCGCAGCTCCGAAAGCGGATGCGCATACGGGCGACGGACGCGCACGTGCACGCGCCGCCGAGCAACGCTGGCGGTCAGGAGGGCGGCGACGGCTCCACACCAGTCAGCCTCCTCGTCCACCTGCCCCCCTGCCGTGGAAGGATCGACGAGGTCTCCGGACGACATCACAGCGGGTGGGTCGAGGAGATCAATGGGAACTGCCACAGGACTTTGCCTCTCGGGTGTAGAGCCGGCTGATACGCCCCCACCCTACGAGTGCCTGCTCGGCAAAATGCAAACCCCGCGCACGCCGCAAGGTCGCCCTTGACCGCGGCCGCGTCAACCGTGAGGGTTGTGCCCACAAGAACCTCCGCTAGGCGTCGTGCGGCCACCGCCTTCGCCGCCGTCGCTCCGTCGCGGCGAGACATCCGACTCGCCCCTCCTCCGCTAGGCGTCGTAATACAGGAAGAACTCGTACGGGTGGGGGCGGAGTGCGATCGGATCGACCTCGCTCTCACGCTTGTACGCGATGTACGTGTCGAGGAGGTCGGAGGTGAAGACCCCGCCGCGGAGCAGGAACTCCTGGTCGTTCTCGAGCGCGTCTAGGACCTCCGAGAGAGAGCCGGGGAGGTCGCGCACGCGCTCGGCCTCGCGTCCCTCGAGCTCGTACAGGTCCGCGTCGACGGGCACCGGTGGCTCGATCTTGTTCTGGATGCCGTCAAGGCCTGCCATCAGCATCGCCGAGAAGGCGAGATACGGGTTGCACATCGGGTCCGGCGAACGGAACTCCAGGCGCCGGGCGGCCGGCTTGTCGCTATAGGTGGGGATGCGCACGCAGGCGCTGCGGTTGCGCGCGCTGTAGGCCAGCTTGATGGGAGCCTCATAACCCGGCACCAGCCGCCGGTAGCTGTTGGTGGTCGGCGCAGCGAACGCCAGCACAGCCGGAGCGTGCTTGAGCAGGCCGCCGATGTACCACCTCGCCGTGTCGCTGAGCAGCGCGTAGTTGTTGGCGTCGTAGAACAGCGGTTCGTCGCCGTTCCACAACGACTGGTGGGTGTGCATCCCACTTCCGTTGTCGCCGAACAGCGGCTTGGGCATGAACGTCGCGGTGAATCCCTCGCGGTAGCACACGCTTTTGACGATGTACTTGTACTGCAGCACCTTGTCCGCCATCGACACCAGCGTGTCGAAGCGCATGTCGATCTCTGCCTGCCCCGCAGTGCCGACCTCGTGGTGGTGCACCTCGATGTCGATGCCCGACTCGATCATCGCAAGCACGATACGGCTGCGCAGGTCCTGCTGCTTGTCGACGGGTGGCACCGGGAAGTAGCCGCTCTTCAGCTTGGGCCGATAGCCAAGGTTGGCTGTGCCGTTCTTGCCGGTGTTCCACACGCCCTCATCAGAATCGATGAAGTAATACCCCTCGTGGGTGTTCTGGTCATAGCGGATCGAGTTGAAGATGTAGAACTCGGCCTCCGGGCCCCAGTAGGACGTGTCGGCGATCCCCGACTTGCGCAGGTACTCCTCAGCTTTGCGGGCCACGTAGCGCGGGTCACGGCTGTAGGGCTGGCGGGTGATCGGATCGGCGATGTCGCAGACCACCACGAGGGTGGGCACATCGAGGACGGGATCGAGGAACGAGCGAGTCGGATCCGGGAAGAGGAGCATGTCGCTCTCGTGGATCTTCTGGAAGCCACGGATGCTCGAGCCGTCGAAGCCGATCCCATCCTCGAACACCGACTCGGTGAGCTCGCTGACCGGCACGCTGAAGTGCTGCCAAGTGCCGGGAAGGTCGGTGAACCGGAAGTCGACCATCTTCACCCCCAGTTCCTTGGCGCGGCTGATGACCTGTTGGGGGCTGGGCGCTGCGACAGCGGTCGGGGACATCCTTGACGACACCTCTGCTGTGAACCTGGCGGCTACCGACTCGTCGATCGCCATGTGCTCCTCCCTCAGTTGGTCAGTGCCGGTCACGCGGAGGGCTGGGGACCGCTTGGCGTGGCCGGATTGTCATGGTTCAGGCTAGCCTCATGACGAGCGCGGTCACTATGGACGGTGCACCCGAGAGCGAGAGCGTGGACCTTGTGTACGGCGCACAAACTGCCGCCACCGGCCGACGCCGGTCAGGGTGGCGGCTTGAGCTCGTTGACCTGCTCGCGGGCAGCGCCTTTGTCCTTGAAATAGATCTTGTTGATCAGGGTGAAGGGTTGCTGCGGAGCGGGCACGTCCTCCTCGGCGAAGATGGCGTCGACCGGGCAGGGGTCGACGCAGGCGCCGCAGTCGATGCACTCGTCGGGGTCGATGTAGACCATGCGGTCATCGTCGACCTCGTGGATGCAGTCGACCGGACAGACCTCGATGCACGACTTGTCTTTGAGGTCGATGCAGGTTTCCGTGACAACGTAGGTCATGACCGACCGAGTCTAGCCGAGCAGGGGTAAACCCCGGCCGAGCGTTCCCTCGGGGGCAGGGGTGATGAGAGCTCGGCCATTCAATGTGCGGTCAGCGCAGGACTTGCTGACCATCACACGTTCACAACGTGCGACGCAGGCCCTGGTGCGACTCCGCAAACCGAGGGGGGAACCTGTTCCCCCGTCAGTGGAGGCGACTTCACGTCGCCGGAGCTGACACCGCTGTATGGGGGGTGTGCGAGGGGGGGAACCTGTTCCCCCCTCGTATTCAGTGTCCCCAGTGCTCCGGTTGGAGATGACGGACGATGGCGTCACCACGCTCGCCGGTGCGAATCCGAATGGCGTCGTCGACGGGGTGGATGAAGATCTTTCCATCCCCGACCTCACCTGTCCTGGCGGCGCCGGTGATGGCGGTGACCACCGCCTCCACCATCGAGTCGCCCACCACCGCCTCTACCTTGACCTTGCGCTGCAGCGAGATGTTCGCGCGTGCGCCACGGTAGGTCTCGGTATAGCCCCGCTGGGCGCCGCAGCCGAGCACTTCGGTGACGGTGAGCCCGGAGGCGCCGAGGGCGTCCATGGCGTCTTGCAGGGCTTGCAGCCTCTCTGGCCGGATGATCGCCTCGACCTTCTTCACGATGTGACTCCGTCTGCGGTGGACGTGTGCTCCGCGATCCTTGCATCGCCGTGGGCGTGTCCGTTGGTTTCAGTCGGTGCGACCTCTGCGGTCGCCACCAGGGCACCCGCGAGGTGACGAGCCGGTTCGGCCACCGCGTCGGGATGTATGTACGCCCCGCCGGGGACGGGCATGAACTGCTCGGGGTACCCCCACATTCCATGCTCGCTGATGTCCAGGCCGTCGATCTCGTGGCGCTCGCTGACGCGGAGCCCGACAGTCTTCTTGATCACCCAGAACAGGCCGTAGCTGAGCACGAAGACGGTGACGAACGCCGCACTCACCGCCGCTGCTTGGGCTCCCAACTGCTTGAGGCTGCCCGTGTATACCAAGCCGCCCTGGCCGACTCCGTTGAAGCTGGCGAGCTGCGGGTCGGTGAACAGGCCGCATGAGAGCGTGCCCCAGATCCCGGCCAGGCCGTGAGCGCTGAGGGCGCCTACTGGGTCGTCGATCCACTTGTCGATGGCGATGACGCCGAAGACCACGATCACCCCCGCGACCGCTCCGATGATGATCGCCGCCCACGGCTGCACGTAGCCGCTCGGGGCGGTGATCGCAACCAGCGCCGCGATGGCGCCGTTGCCGATCATTCCGACGTCGACTGACTTCTGCAGCCGGTAGATGGTGGCCATCGCCGCAAGTGCACCGGCTGCGGCGGCCAGGTTGGTGGTGATCACCACGTCGGCGAAATGCAGGTTGGTGGCGTTCAGCGTCGAGCCGGGGTTGAACCCGAACCAACCGAACCACAGGATGATGACGCCCAGCTGGGCCAGCGGCATGCTGTGCCCCGGGATCGCGTTGGGCTTCTTGTCACGGGAGTACTTGCCGATGCGCGGACCCAGCAGGAGAAGTCCCGCGAATCCCGCCGTCGCCCCGGTGAGGTGAACCACCGTCGAGCCGGCGAAGTCCTGTGCTCCCAGTGAGGTCATCAACCAGCCGCCGCCGAACAACCAGTGGCTGATCATCGGGTAGATGAAGCCGGCGAAGGGAATCGCGAAAAGTACATAGACGATGAACTTGGTGCGCTCGAGCATGGTGCCCCACACGATCGCCAGCGACACCGCGCAGAACACGAACTCGAAGAAGAACTTGGCCGCGGCCGGAGCCGTCGACGCGGCGTTGAGGATGGGTAGGTTCATCGCCGAGCCGGGATGGAACGACGGTGCGAACCCAGTCACCCCGATCAGACTGTTGGTGAATCCGGTGGCCGCCCCGAACGCGAAGGCGAAGCCGCAGACCCAGTACACGATCGAGCTGATGCTGAGGTTTACGATGATTTTGGCGACCACCGTGCCGACGTTCTTCATGCGGGTGAAGCCGACCTCGAGCATGGCGAAACCCGCCTGCATGAAGAGCACGAAGCAGGCTGCGACGACGACCCACACAGTGTCGGCGGCGATCCCGGCTGCCTGCGTCGCGGTGGTGTCGGCGGCGTGCGCGGTCAGCGGCAGCAAGGCAAGCGCGGCGGCGCCCGCGACGGCGAGTCGGATGCGGGTTCGTCGGTGCAACGGCGTACTCCTCTCCCAACTCTTGGTCGTGTTGCCCAAGACTAGGTAGCGCAGCGCGCACGGTCGATGCGCGTACCGCCACAAGATGCAGACTAGAATTTTGTGCGCGAAGTACAAGCGCAGCGCCCATCCCCCGCCTGGCTGTTCGGACGCGTCAGAGCGCAGCGGCAGCGGAACCGGGGAGTACCTCACGAATCCGCAGGCAGAGGTGAAGGTTGAGGCGCGTGGCGGGGTCGCTGAGCTGCAGCCCTCCGATCTCCTCGATCCTGCGCAGCCGGTAGAGCACCGTGTTGCGGTGCAGGTGGAGCCGCTGCGCGGTGTCGGTCGGGGAACCGTGGCAGTGGAAGTAGGCGTCGAGGGTGTCCATGAGCCCGGAGCCGGTGCGATCGTCGTAGGCGACCAGAGATCCCGCTGTTTGGGAGTAGAAGTCGCCGAGCTCGGCGTGCTGCGCCATCGCCACCAGCAGCCGGTGCAACCCGAGGTCGGAGAACGTGGCCACCGCCCGCGGGGCCTGGAGGCGCGCGCTGATGCGCAGCGCGTGCTCGGCCTCGCGGTGCGACTGTCGGACACCCTGCGGACCGCTGCGCGGCCGGCCCACACCCACGATGACCTCGTCGCGGAGAGCGGCGGCGCAATCGGCGCGCAGCGCCTCGGCGATGAGCCGGCTGCGCTCGGGCGGCTCGGCAGCGAGGTCTGGCACGACTGCGCAAACAGCCCCGTCATGTGCAGCCAGAAGCGAACCCGCCGCGCTGCGCGCCAGGCAGCGGCGGGCGGCGACGGTGAGGGTGTCCAATGCGCCGGCACTGGTATTGCGGCCACGGATGACGAGAACGCTGAAGCGCTTGCCCAGCTCGAACCCGAGCCTGCGGGCTCGCTCGGTGGCCCCGCCCTCCGACCCGTACGAGCCGTCCAGGAGGGCGGCGACCAGCTCGCCCTCGAGGTCGTCGCGAGCACGGAGGACGGCACGCTCGCGATCGAGCTCGATGGCGCACGCTGATGCACCGCGGGCCACGGCAACCCGGTCGATCTGGCCGAGCTGATGTTCCTCACCGATCAGCGACACAAAGCCGTGGACTCCCTCACGTCCGGGGATGGGCGCGACCAGGCGGCTGCGGCCACGTGGCAGGCCGAACTCGTTGACCGGGGGATCGGCCGCAGGCACTGTCTGGCCGGCGACCCAGCGCAGCAACTCCTCACCGTTGCCCAGCGCGTCGCGCACCGCACGCGGCAACTCGCCGCAAACGCTGCGGAGACTGCCGGTTCCGTCGTGCCACGCCACCGCACGCCCGGTGACCTCGCCGAGGCGCGCAACGATCGCGTCGGCGCCGGCGCCTCCCAGCGCCAGCTGCATGAGTTCCATCTGCAGCTGCTGGGCGCGCTCGTGGAGCACGGTGCGCTGCTCGACGATGAACCGCACCACCGACTGCTGGATCTCAGTCACGTGGACGCCGTCGGGAAGCCGGAGCAGTGGCATGTGGCGGCGCTCGGCGACGCCGAGGCTGCCCGGTGAGGCATCGCCGACCACAGCAACTGCGACACCGCCCTTCTCGGCCAGGCCGTTCATGACGTCGGCAAGGTCGAGTCGCTCGTCGAGCACCTTGATCGACGCCACCGGGACGAGCGCCATCTCGCCGCCCTTGATCGCCTCGAACGCGGGCGGCCGAGTGCGCAGCGTGGTCGCCCACTCGACCCGACGGTCGAGCCCGGCCCCACCGCCGAGGAGTTCAGTGCCCGGCGGCAGACCCCGGCGCCATACGTCGCGCACGGTGATCAGCGCGCTCTCCATCAAGAGCGTCCCAGTCCCGGACGGGGGCTCATCTCAAGCTCGCTCCAGGTAGCGCTCCAGCTCCCAGCCGGTGACCTGACCGCGGTACTCGCGCCACTCCGCGCGTTTGGCCTCGAGGAAGCGATCGGAGAGGTTGTCGCCAAGCGCCTCTCTCACCACCTCGTCATCGGCGCAGGCGTCGACGGCGTCCTTGAGGTTGTCGGGAAGGAGACCGACGTTGCGCCGCTCCAGCTCGACCTCGTCGAACCCGTACAGCGCCTCCTCGACAGGCGGTGGCAACGGAAGCCGCCGCTCGACCCCGTCCAGCCCGCAGCGCAGCATCACGGCGAATGCAAGGTAGGGATTGCACGAGGGGTCGGGGCTGCGCAGTTCAACGCGTGCCGCCTGGGTGCGCGACACGTGCGGGACGCGGATCAACGCACCCCGGTTGGTGCGCGCCCAGGAGAGGAAGATCGGCGCCTCGAGGCCGCGCACCAGTCGCTTGTAGGAATTGACCAGCGGGGCGAGCACCAGGCACATCCCCGCCGCGTGGTGCAGCTGGCCGGCGATGAAATGCTTGGCGACGTCGCTGAGCCCGTAGTCATCGGTCCCGGCGAAGGCATTGCCGCCGCCGCGTCCGAGACTCTGGTGCACATGCATGCCGCTTCCGGGCTGGTCGTTGAACGGCTTCGGCATGAAGCTGGCGATGAGCCCGGCGCGCTGGGCCACCGCCTGCATCGCCAGCCTGAACGTCACCACCGAGTCAGCAGTCGCAAGCGCCGCACCGGCGCCGAGATCGACCTCGTGCTGCCCGGGGGCCACCTCATGGTGAGCGCTGTTGACCTCCACGCCGACCGCAGCGGCGGCGGCGAGCATCGCCTGGCGCAGGTCGGTGGCACCGACGCCGGTCACGTCGAAATACCCGGCGACGTCGTCGCCGCGGGCCACCGGGATGCCGTGGAGGCCGCGCTCGAGCAGGAAGAACTCGATTTCCGGGCCGACACGATAGTCATAGCCGAGGTTGGCTGCGTGGTCGACGGCCCGCTGCAGCGCGCCACGCGGGTCACCCGAATACGGCTCGCCGTCCGGTGTCCGCGCCCAGCAGATCAGTCGGGCGGTGGGCTCGGCGGCCCACGGCAGCACCTGGAGGGTCGCCGGGTCGGGGACCAGGTACATGTCACTCTCAGCGGTGCGGGTGAATCCCTCGACCGAGCTGCCGTCGAACCAGACGCCGCGTTCGAGGGCGGCGTCGAGGCCGGAGGCCGGAATGGTCACCGTCTTGACGGTGCCGAGGACGTCACTGAACTGGAGGTGGACGTTGCGCACGCCGGCAGCGGCGAGACGGGCTGCAAGATCGCGCGCCGCGGCTGGTTGGGTGGCCGTTGACCGAGAGCTCATGGGGCCGTCTCCTAGGCGTGGCGCACAAGGTACACGGTCGATTACCCGCATGGTAGCGACTTCTCCGGCCCACGGCTAGGTCTGACCCGTCGATGCTTGTACTGCGCGCCTCAGGAGGAGGCCGTCAAGGTCGAATGGCAGCGGCAGGCGCGATGAGGCGCCTCCTGCAGATCTCGGCGAACACCGCGGCGCTCGGTTTGGGAGTGCGTTCCATGGTGCGGCGGTCCACGGCGATCAGGCCGAAGCGCTTCGAGTAGCCCTCAGCCCACTCGAAGTTGTCCATCGAGCTCCAGTGCAGGTAGCCGCGCACGTCGACCCCGGCGCGCAGAGCCTCGCAAACCGCTACGAGATGGTCGACGATGAAGCCGGCGCGCAGCTCGTCGCGCTCGTCGGCGACTCCGTTCTCAGTGATGACGATGGGGAGGTGAAACTCCTCCCAGAGCCTGGTGAGAGCGCGGCGCAGCGCGTCGGGTTCGATGGCCCAGCCGAAGGAGGACAGCGCGAGCCCCGGTGCAGTGACGTTCTCGCTGAACAGTCCGGCCGGCTTGCGCACGTTGAATCGCACCCTTTCCTCGCAATAGAAGTTGAGACCGAGGTAGTCGAGCGAACCCCTCAGCCCCGGCACACGCTGGCCTGCTCCGACCGGCGGCAGGAGCCGACCACTGCGGCAGGCACGGAGGAACCAGCGATTGAACAGCGCGTTGGGAATCACCGTCGCCGCCCGGTCGAACGGCGAGTGCGGGTTCAGCGCCTCCATCGGCCGCTCGTGGTGAGCGATCGAGACACGAGCGATCCATCCGTGGGCGCTGGCAACCCGGTGCACGGCCGTGAATCCGGCCGCATGCATGCGAGCCAGGCCGCGCAGCGCAGCCAGAAACCCGCGCTTCCCGCGCCGCAGCGGCGGCCATTCGCCGTAGAGGTAGCCGAAGACCGCGAGCACAGACGGCTCGTTGATGGTGATCCACCAGCGCACATCTGCTCCGATCGTCTCCGTGCACAGTGCGGCATAGCGCGCGAAGAGTCGAGGTGTGCCGGGGTCGAGCACCCCACCGCGATCAGCGAGCCAGGTGGGCAGCGTGAAGTGGTGCAGAGTCACCACCGGTTCGAGGCCGAGCGCGCGGCAGGTGCGGACGACGTCACCGTAGTGACGGAGTGCGTTGCGGTCGAACACCCCCTCGCGCGGCTCCACTCGCGACCATTCGACGGAGAAGCGGTACGCGTTGTGACTCATGCCGGCGAGCAAGCGCAGGTCATCTCGGTACCGAGCGTGGTGATCGCAGGCCAGCCCCGACATGCTGCCGTCCCTGATCCTCTCGGGGTGGTCGCGCTCCATGCGCGTCCAGTCGTTGTCGAGGCCGCCCTCCACCTGGTGCGCGGCGGTTGCGCAACCAAGGAGAAAGTCGTCCGGGAGGCGGCTCGTCCCACTCACGCCGGGACTGTAGCGGTCACCTCAACACGGGCGATCGTGGTGGAGACGCCCATAATGGCGCCGGTCGGTTGGGGTACGGGGGGAGGAAGCATGAGCGAGGAGTTCGCGACCAAGCGCGTGGCAGCGTCGCAGCCGAATGTGCCCGGCACTGTCCAATTGATGACCAGCGAACCGATCGCGATGCCCGCATCGGCGGCGGCGGGACAGAGCTCGATGCGCGAGCAACTCGAGGAGCGCCCGTGGTTGCTCGCGACCGGTTTCCTGATGCTGCTGGGATTCTTCCTGGTCCTCCGCGCGCGCCGCTCGGACTGACGATCAACGCCCTCTCGACGGGCGTCGCGCCGCGGACTTGGCGGCCCTCGCGCCGGGTCCCGACGCGGTCGGAGCTGCGGACAGGGCACCCGGCAGTGGCGGCGGCGGAACCGGCGGCGGGGCTCCCGGCCCGCTGAAGATGTCGAGGAACAAGGTCTCGAAGGTCAGCCGGGGCAGGGCGTACTGCGAGATCTCGGCGCGTGCTCGGAGGAGCAGTCCGAGGATGTCGGTCAGTCGTGCCGGCCCCAGGCTCGCGGCCCAGCGCTCCAGCGGATCGGCGTAGTCCGCCCACAGGCGCAGCTGAGGGACGGCGGTTGCCTCGCACAGGGCGTCGCGCACGAACGACGACCAGACGGAGAGCAACAGGGTGGCGCGCTCCCGCCCCTCCACACCACCAGGCCCGGTGGTCAACTCGGACGCGGCGCGCAGCGCCCCCTCCATGCCGCCGCCGGCGACCCTCAGGAAAGCGTGCAGAGCTTCCACCTCGGCCACCATCACCCCCGGCTGGGACGCCAGTCGATGGGCCCGCCCGGGGCGGCCACTGCTGAGCGCCGCCGCCAGCGCCGCCAGCCGGGCATCGACGCCACGCGTCTGGAGCCACGACGCGATGCGCTCGACGTCGACGGTGGCCAAGGTGACCTGTCGGGTGCGCGACAGCAGCGTCGCCGGGAGCGCCTCGGGGTTGGCGGCGCACAGCGCGATGAGGGTGTCCGGCGGCGGCTCCTCGAGCGTTTTGAGCAGCGCGTCAGCTGCCTGTTCGGTGAGCCGATCCGCGCGTGCCATCACCGCCACGCGCATGCCGCCGGCGTAGGTGCGCAGCGCCATCACGTCCTGGAGGCTCGGCCCCGCGTCAGCCGGGGCGCCGGGACGGACCCGGTCGATGCCGATGCGCTCGGCGTCGGAGTTTTCGAGCCACAGGTCGGGGTGGGCGAGCAGGCCTCCCGGCCAGTCGCCACCGTTGAGCATCGCATCGGCCAGCTGCAGCGCGGTGGCAGTTTTGCCCACCCCGGACGGTCCGGTCAGGAGAAGTGCGTGACCCAGGCGCCCGTCGGCGTGGGCGCCGACCAGGCGAGCCAATACNSGTSKCSKRKCMCTGGAGAAGGGGCCTCCATCGGGCGATTGTGCAGAATTGGCCGCCCGTGCCCCTGCTCCCACCGCCTCGGGGCGCTTCCCCCACGCCGCTGCCGCAACGCGCAAACACTGCCCGCTACTGCTTGTGGGCGGGCGCACCGCTGGCACTGCTCACCCTGCTGGCGTCGAGCCAGGGCGTCAGGGACGCGGGTGCTCGCGCGACGCTGATTGCTTCAGGGTTCCTGGCGGCGCTGGCGTTGCTCTACGTGAGCGTCCGCGTACCCGCCGAACACGAGCCGGCGGCGCTGCCCGCGGCGGCCGTGGGCTCTGGTCCGGCGGCGCGGTGGGACTGGACAGACGTCCTGGCGTTCCTGCCGGCGGCGCTGGCCGCAGCATTCCTCACCGTCAGCCTGCTCGTCGGTGTCACCCAGGTCGCCGATCAGTCGCTGCAGCCCTCAGCACGGACAGCGGTGGAGGCCTTCGCCGGCCAGGCCGCGACGTATGCCGCGGCGCTCGCCGCGCTGCTGGTGCTGCTCGGGCTGCGCCGTGGACTGCGCCTCGCCGACCTGGGCTGGCGCCTGCCGCGACGATTCGGAAGCAGTGGGTGGTGGCCATGGCTGGTGGTCAGCCTGGTTGCCGCCTTCGGAGCTGTCTACCTGGCCGATTGGCTCGCCTCCTTCGCCACCCACGTTCTGCCCAACTCGCCCAACACCCAGTGCGCCACCGTTCGCGACCAGTACGGCGGCTACCTGGCGGTGGCCATCCCGCTGGTGTGCCTGATCGCACCGCTCAGCGAGGAGACAATCTTCCGTGGCTTCATCTACGGATGGCTGCGCCGTCATCTGCCCGTCGTCCCCGCCGTGGCCGTCAGCGCCGCGGTGTTCTCTGCGGCGCATCTCGTCCTCGTCCTGGCGCTTCCGCTCCTCGCCGTCGGCGTGATCCTCGCCCTGCTCTACGAGTACTCCGATTCACTGCTCCCGGGCGCGATCGTCCACGGCCTCTTCAACCTGGTCGGAATCGTCGCCCTGCTCGGCACCTCCGCCTCCTGCTGAACCTGCCTACAGGGACGACTGGATAAGGCGGCCTCATGTATCCGCAGGCGCGGTCTTCAGTGATTGCCGCCAGACGAACCAGATGCGCTGCACCGCGGTCACGTTGGTGAGCACCGCCAGGGTGACCAGGCAGCCGAACAGCAGCGGCGAGACGAGGAGTCCGATGACGGTGAGCACAACGCGCTCAGGCCTCGCGAAGATGCCGCCGTCGCAGACGAATCCCAGCGACTGGGCGCGGGCGCGTACGTAGGAAACCAGCAGTGACCCGGTCAGGGCGAGGATGACCAGCATCGGCTCGATGACGTGGCGGCTGGGGAGAGTCTCCGTGAAATACCAGAGCAGGGCGATGTAGGTGAACGACTCGGCGTAACGGTCAGTGGTCGAGTCGAGGAAGGCGCCGTACCTGTACACCTTGCCGGTGACGCGCGCCACGGCGCCGTCGAGGATGTCGAATGCGCTGGCCAGCAGCAGCAGGATCCCGCCTGCGATGAGATACCCGGTGGCGACGAGGACCGCCGAGGCGGCGCAGATCGCCAGCCCCATCAGGGTCAGCGCATTGGGGGTGAAGCCGAGGAGCCGCAGCGCGGGCACAATGCGCCGCGCCCCGGCCCTAACCCATTCCTGAAACCTGGCGGTGAACACCGGCGGCCACCATATGCACGCGTGCGCGCGCGCGTGCTTCCTCATACACGTCGAGGATCGAGTCCGCGACGCGATGCCAGTCGTACTGCTGTGCGGTGCGCACTCCATGCTCGGCCATCGAACGGCGGAGGCCGCCATCGTTGAGCACGGTGTCGATCGCCTGGGCCAGGACACGGGGTTGCTTCGGTGGAACCAGCAGACCGTCCTTGCCGCCGCCGATCACGGCTGTGAACCCCGGGATCGCTGAGGCGAGGACCGGGACACCGCTGGCCATGGCCTCGAGGAGCACGATGCCGAAGCTCTCCCCCCCCGTGGCCGGGCTGCAGAAGATGTCGGCGGACGCGTAGTAGCTGGGCAGCATCTCGTTGCTGATCCGGCCGGCGAACCACACATCGGGAATGCCGAACGAGTCAACCTGGCGTTCGTATCCCTCGCGCTGCGGCCCTTCGCCGACCGCGACCAGGCGGACGTCGGAGCGGCGCCGGCGCAGCTGTGCATACGCCTCGAGGAGGATTCCGAACCCCTTCCGCTGCTCCATGCGCCCGACAAAGAGAACGGTCTTCATGCCAGGGCTGCGCAGCTCGGGCACGGGCGGATGATCGGGTCGGAACCGGGCCGTGTCGATCCCGTTGGGAACGATCCGATAATCGCCGGGAAAGTAGCGCGAGATGAAGTCGCGCGCCGGTGTGCTGACCGCGATGCAGGCATGCAGCCGCTTGAAGTACCGGCCCAGGAACGGTCGGCCGTAGTAGTAGCCGAGGTTGCGTCGTGCAAGGGTGTGGAAGGTGGCTACGTTGGCCCCCCGATGGAAGCGCAGCACAGTGATCGGCAGCGAGGGTACCAGCGGCTCGTGGTAATGAACGACGTCGAAGTCGCTGTCGTCGAGGAGCGCACGAACCCGCCGCACCAGGTGGAAGCTGAGCGCGATCCGCGCCACCGAGCCATTCGACTTCACAGGCACGCTTCGCCCGATGCGCACGTACCCGGGGATGCCGTGATCGTCGCCGACCTTGCTCGACGGCGCCAGCACGGTCACAGTGTGATCGCGTTCGCGCAGCGTGTCCGCGAGATGCCTGACGTGCTCGGTGACGCCCCCGGGGTGCATGTAGTCGTACGGCGACACCAGGCAGACCTTCATTGCGCCGGCTCAGGCCATACCCGGTCGAGCACGTGCCACTGATCGGGGTACTTTCGAATCACTGGCTCGAACGTGGCGATGATGTGCCGCGCCACCCGCTCCGTCTCCCCTTCCCGCGGCGCGGACGCGTCGTAAGGGATCTCGGCAAACACCATGCCCTCGACGCCCCAGCTGGTGCGGCGGAGAGCGATCGGAACCACAGCCGCACCGCTGCGCATGGCCACATCGACGACGCCGAGCGGGATTTTTGCCGGCTTCCCGAAGAACGGCAGCATGGTGCCGGTGCCGGTGAGGTCTCGGTCGATGGCAATGGCGATGCCGCCGCCGCTGCGGAGGTGCCTGAACACCTCGCGCATCGCCGCGGCTCCGATCCGCCGTGCCGTCCGGGTGTCGCCGTTGAGCATGGCCTCGATGTCGATCGGGATCACCTTGACGCCGAGGGCCCCACGCGCGCCCGCGATCGCCTCGAAGAGTTTCTGGGGGCGGAGCTGCTCGGCGAGCAGGGCCAGGCGGCCGCCGCCACCGTTCCACGCGGCCAGCCCCGCCTCCCAGGCCCCGAAGTGCATCGACACGACGACGACGCCCTTGCCTCGGGCGAGTGCGTCTGTGTAGTGGTGAAGGTCGACCTCGCGCAGCCGGCGCGTCGTCTTCGATGGATCGAGCGGGATGGCCATCACGTCAACCCAGCTGCGTGTAAGGTCGCGCACGTTGCGACGAACGATGCGGCGCATCTCCCTCTGGGTGATCTCGGGGAGAGCGTGGTGCAGGTTGTCGCGGAGCGCGTCGAACTTCGCCGGCACCGCGGCGAGGAGAACGTCGGCGACGCGGTCGGCGAGCGCAAAGCTCGCGCGCCGCGGGAGGACGCGAACCAGCGTGGAGGCCACCCGGTAGCCGTGGTAGGGGAGCATCGACTCGCCACCCCGCCGCCACCAGAGGAGCCTCGCACGGACCGGGAGCGTCGACCCCCGGCCCGTCTCGACCACCTTCTGACCCCGACTCAGTCGGCGATGCTGGGGAGTGGCTGCGCGACCGGCTCGGTCGCACTCACATTCTTGTGGCTGCGCCCGTTGCCGCCGTTCTCCGGGACGCCGGCGATGAACTGCTCGGTGAACTCACGGGCCTGAGAATCTGACACCTGGCGCGGTGGGGACTTCATGAAGTAGCTCGACGGGCCCTCCAGCGCGCCGGTGAGGCCCCGTTCGATGCCGAGCTTGCAGCAGCGCACCGCATCGATGACCACCCCTGCGCTGTTCGGTGAGTCGTGGACCTCGAGCTTGAGCTCCATGTTGAGCGGAACATCCCCGAAGGACTTGCCCTCGATGCGGATGTACGCCCACTTGCGATCGTTGAGCCAGGGCACGTAGTCGGATGGACCGACATGGATGTTGCGTTCGGCCATGGGGTGCTCGAGCTGCGACTGCACGGCGTTGGTCTTGCTGATCTTCTTGCTCTGCAGGCGCTCGCGCTCGAGCATGTTGAGGAAGTCGGTGTTGCCACCGAAGTTGAGCTGGTACATGTTCTCGATCTCAACGCCGCGGTCGCGGAAGAGGCGGGTGAGCACCCGGTGCATGATGGTGGCGCCCACCTGCGACTTGATGTCGTCACCGATGATGCAGCTCCGCGCCTTCTGGAATCGCCGCTGCCAGTACTCCTCGCGCGCGATGAAGACGGGCATGCAGTTGACCATCGCGCAGCCCGCGGTGAGGATCTGCTCGGTATACCACCGGGTGGCCTCCTCGCTGCCGACCGGCAGGTAGTTGACGACCACGTCGGTGTTGGTGCTCTTGAGCACCTCGACGATGTCGACTGTCGAGCCAGGCGCCTTGGTGATCACCTCCGAGAGGTACTTGCCGAGCCCGTCGTGGGTCATGCCGCGCTGCACGGGCACGCCGAGGTGCGGGACATCGCTGAACTTCACGGTGTTGTTCTGGCCGCTGAAGACGGCCTCGCTGACGTCTTTGCCGACCTTCTCGACGTCGATGTCGAACGCAGCGGAGATCTCGATATCGCTGATGTGGTAGCCGCCGAGGTTGACGTGCATCAGGCCGGGCACCACCGCATCGGCGTCGGCGTTCTTGTAGTACTCGAGGCCCTGGACGAAGGACGAGGCGCAGTTGCCGACGCCGATGATGGCCACTCTGACCTTGTTGCTCATGAGATTCCCTCACTGATTGGCTGAAGACTCTGGGCGAGCGCGTCGCTGCCGGTATCGGCATGCGCTGAGACGAGGCTGACGAAAGCGCGGAGGTGCACGGCGATGGCGTCGCGGTCGAGCCGGCAGAACACCTCGCGGCCGTCGCGCCGCGTCCGGATGATCTCCGCCTTGCGCAGGATGCGGAGGTGCCAGCTCATCCGCGGCTGCGACACCATGCAGAGCTCGGCGAGCTGGCTGACGCGCATCTCGACCGCACCGGCCAGGCTCTCGACGATGCGGAGCCGGGTGGGGTTGGCGAGGCCCTCGAACGCGACCGAGAGGTCGCCGGCGCCGGCCGCGATGCTGCCGGGAATGGCGCGCCGGGCGGGCCGGCGGGCGGGATCTGGAGCATGGACAGGTGCTTGCATAACGTTTCCTTTGATAAAGGGTACCTTATGCATCCGCCTCCGAGTCAGTCGGCGACGGAGCGGCATCCCCACTGCTCTCCTCGGGCGGGCGGGGGCGGTCGACGGCGGCGGCACCCGCGTCGGTGGAGGGGAGGATGAGCTGGAGCATCGCGAGCACACCGGCACAGACAAGGGCTACCACCAGGAAGCCGGCGGCGCCGAGGCCGACGACGAGGAGGACGTCGACGATCGAGAACGCGAGGCTGTGCACGGCGTCCACCATCGCAGACACGGCGACCGGGCCGGCCGTGCGTACGATGACTGTGTGAGTGGGCGGGTCGTCTTCCGGGCACGCCGCCCGGCCGCCCTGGTGGTTCCGCTTGCCGCGGTCACCGAGGTGGCCGGTGCGCTCTTCGTGCTCAACGGGGCCACGATCGGCTGGTTCGTCTGCGCCGCCCCGGCGGTGGCGCTGGTCGCCACCGGGCTGGTCCTGCGACCCAGCCTCGAGCTCACCCGCGAAGGCCTCTTGCAGCGCCAGTACCCGTTCAGCAGCCTGACCAGGTGGGAGGTCATCGACGCCGTGGGGATCACCCGGGCCGGGAACCGGATAGTGCTCGCCTACAGGCTGGTGGCGGGAATCCCTCCGCCGCGGCGCCAGCCGGCCGCGTCCCTTCTCCGGGCCGCGCAGAGGCCGTACGACGGTGGCTACTTCGTGGACGCGCTGGCCGGCGACCCGGACCAGATCCTGGCCACGGTCGAGGCACACCTGGCCAGCCCGGAGTTGCGCGCGGTGCTGCCACCGGCGCGGCGCTGAGCCTCAGGCGACGAGCGTGCCGAGCGCCTCCAGGTAGGCGGCGCCGACGCTCACCGTCTCAAATCGTGCGGTGAGCGGTGGGTTCACGTCGGCCGCCTCCTCCGCAACCGCTGGGGACAGGGACGCGGCGATGGCGCGGGCCAGCGCGGCCACGTCACCGATCTCGACCTGCTCGGCGACGGCGCCCTCGCAGAGCTCGACCACCGCCGGCGCCGCGGCCGCGACCACCGGCAGGCCGGAGGCGAGCGCCTCGACGACGGCGTAGCCGAAGCTCTCGTGTGCACTCGCCGACACCAGCAGGTCGGCGCTCGCGTACAGCCCGCGCAGCGCGTCGGGGTCGACGTGGCCGTGCAGCCGAACCCCGTCGACACCCGCTGCCGCACGCCGCAGCGATGCACGTTCAGGTCCGTCGCCGGCGATGTCGAGCACCGCCTGGCGATGGATTCGTCGCACCGCCGGCCATGCCGCGACGACATCGAGCACCCGTTTGCGCCTGTACAGGTGGGCCACCACGAGCACCCGCCGGCCTTCGCGCGTGGCGGCCGGTGCTTCGGACCGCCAGCGCGCCGCTGCGAACGGCTCGGGGATCACCTCGATTCGCGACCAGGGCACGCCGAAATCCTGGTGCACAAGCGCGGCGGCGAATCGCGAGGGGACGACCACCAGCGCCGCGGCCGCCGACGATGCCCGCTCCAGGGCGGCGTGGCTGCGCAGCAGCACCCGAGTCAGCGCGCGTTCGTGCGCCAGGATCCTTCCATACAGCGCCTTGGGCAGAGCGACGAAGGGAATCCCGCTGCGCGATGCCATGACCTGCCCATCACCGCCGATGCCGAGGGCGGCGTCGTACATCGACGCGGCGCACCACGCCGTGTGGTTGAACCGTGCGCGGGCCACGCCATGCCCCAGAGGATGCTCCTGACCTCGAAACACGGCGAGCTGTACGCCATTGAGCGCGAACGCCTCCACCAGGTTGGCGGCGGCCACCGCGGTACCGGACCCGCGCCGGACGTCGGCTGCTTCGCTGGTCAGCAGCACCGGGTGCATGTGCCGAGAATAGGCGGTTTTTGGGTTATCCTTGCCCGCCGCCCAGGGTAGCCAAGTTGGTCAAGGCAGCGGTCTGTAAAACCGTGTATCGATGGTTCGAGTCCATCCCCTGGGACGGCCAAATATGTCACACGGTAAGGGCTTTCCCATCCGTCACCAATCGGTACGGGTCGCGCCTCTGGGACCTTATAGCCACGATGTAGCCACAGCAGCCTAGGGCGCGCGGGACGGGCGCCGCATCGGGCACACGGGGCCGACCTGTCACCGGCCGTGACGCTTCCTCGACTTCGGCCGCCCCGCCGGGGGGAGGGGCGAAGGTGAGCACGGAGGGAGAGACCATGTTGGAGAGCCAGCGACTACGCGATGACCAGCTCTCACTCGGAGCGGTACAGCGGTCATTCCTTGCGGATTGGGTAGGCGACCTCAGCGGCGGTGGCAGGGGCAAGCGAGGCGGACATCGCGAAGGCAGACCGGCCACCGGAGCATGGCGGTCCTCCGCGGCTATATTCGCGACGGCGGTGTGTTCCGGGATGCGGGGGGCTGGGCGTGACCCGTTTTGACGGACACTTTTCTCAGCCAGCGCACACAGCAGCGTGGCGGGATTCGTAGTCTGCCGGACTGAGGTTGCCGAGGGTCGTGTGCCGGCGCTGGCGGTTGTAGAACACCTCGATGTACTCGAAGATCGCGCTCCTCGCGGCGGCCCGCGTCGGCCAGGTGTGCCGGTACAGGTCGAGCTTGAGCGTCGAGAAGAAGCTCTCGGCGACGGCGTTGTCCCAACAGTTGCCAGGGCGGCTCAGGCTGGATCGGATGCCATAACTCTCGAGCACCTTCGTGTACCCCACGCGCCGCGAGAAGCAGTCCAGCACAGTCGCCAGGTACAGCCAACCCTCCCCATGTCCGGATGTAGGTGATGTCGCCGACCCAGAGCTGGTCTGGGTGCGTTGGCGTGACGTCGCGCTGCACCAGGTCGGGCAGCACGGTGAACGGGTCACCGATGGTGGTGCGCCGATAGCGCTCGGGCACGCGACCTGCAAGGCCGGCGCTGCGCATCAGCCGGGCAATGCGCTTGCGGCCGTGGAGCCTCAGCCTTGTACTCATCGGTGAACTTTCGACGCTCCCGTCGAGCCATCTGGACCTCCTTCGCGGGGTTGAACCCCACATCATGGTGGTCCGTCTTAGGGTCACGCCCAGCTGGCCCGATGCCTGCCCACCGGACACCTGGCGGGAGACATGCGACAAAGCCGTCGAGCAAGCCTAGGACGGCGACGCCAAGCCGCGGGACATGCACGACGTACACTCGAGGCAATGACTGAGGGACTGGCCGGCCAGCGCTGCGAGGCATGCAACGCGAGCMCCCCGCCGCTGGACAAGGCCGCGATCGCGGAGCGGCGGGGGGAGCTGGACCCGACCTGGAACGTGGTCGACGCAAAAAGTCTGCGCCGCGATTTCAGGTTCGGGACCTTTCGAGCCGCATTCAGCAGGGCGACGGCCATTGCCTTGCTGGCGGAGGAACAGGGTCATCACCCCGACCTCGAGATCGGCTGGGGCCGGCTGCGCGTATTGCTGACCACCCACTCGATCGGTGGGCTCTCCCACAACGATTTCGTGATGGCGGCGAAGATCGATCACCTCGAGGTCGGATCCCAAACTGACCCACTACCCGCCACCGAGTGACCTCGATGCGGAGGTAGCCCACCTGCTGCACCCCGACGATCCCGTGTAGCTCCGCCGGAACCCCAGGCGCTGACGCCTACGCGCAACGACCCGATGCGGCCGTTAGCAGGGAGTTGGAAATCGTTCCGCCGCGGCGCTGCCATAGGCTGAAAGTGGTCAAGCGAGGGGTCGCAGTTGTCGATGCGTCCCTTCCTGTGCACAACCGCGGCGCCTCTCAGGCACTCCAACCCCGGATCAGCTGGCCCGGGCGTCCAGTGCGGCTATTCGGATGAGGTCGCGGGGAAACGATCAGCCGATCTTAGGCAGCTCAAGTCAGGCGGGGATGCGCGAGCCGACCAGTGCGGGTACCAATGTACTCACCCCGTTCGGCCGTGCCGTTTTCCGAACATCACCACCGCCGGCTGTGCGACGTCGACGTTCCGCGGCGAGACCGCGTGCCCCGCCAGAATGTCAGCGCGATGCAACCGGTCGACGCCTCCGACACGCACCCGCCGCTTACTCGTGAGGATCTCGGTGAGGACCCGGTGGCCGCGTTCCGGCGGTGGCGGGCCTTGGCCGCCGGGCACAGCGTCGCTGCCGCCGACGCCATGACCCTGGCCACGGTCTCGGGGGAGGGACAGCCGTCCGTTCGAATCGTCCTGCTCCGCGGCTTCGACGAGCGCGGCTTCGTCTTCCACACCAATCGAGCGAGCCGCAAAGCCGGCGACCTGGCTGCCCGACCGTTCGCCGCTGTGCTCTTCCATTGGGCTGTGCCGCTGCACCGCCAGGTGCAAGCCGAGGGCAGGGTGGAGCTGCTCGAGGACGAGGCGTCCGATGCCTACTTTCGCAGCCGCCCGGCCGCGGCCCGGATCTCAGCCTGGGCATCGCCGCAGAGTCAAGCCGTCGCCGATCGCGGCGCGCTCGAGCAGCTGTGGGTCGAGACCCGACGCAGGTTCCCCAATGATGACGCCATCCCTCGCCCCGATGACTGGGGCGGGTACAGGGTCGTGCCTGGGATGTTCGAGTTCTGGCAGGGCAGGCAGGATCGACTCCACGACCGCATCCGCTTCCGCCTAGTCGGAGACAGCTGGATCCAGGAGCGCCTCGCTCCGTGAGCCGACCTCGACCTGCATGACAATCGGCGCAGGCGCCCCCGGCCCGCCTCATACTATTCTGACGCTCTTGGCCTCCCCCGCCCGCCGGCTCCGTGAGTCTCTCGAAGACGCCAGCCCCTTGGCCAAGGCACGTCAGTCCTCCACGCCTGTCGGGCTTGTCTTGTCGGTGCCAAATTGACGGCCAAGTTGACGACCACGGGCGCGCTAAACGGCGGGAAACGACGGGACGCTGCAGTAAGGAATCGATCTCGGAAGCGGCCCGCCGGGGATTCTGAACGCACAATCAGCGGGCTCAAAAACCGCCGGGGGCCAACCCCGTGAGGTTCGACTCCCTCTCCCGGCACGTTGGTAAATAAGGGATTTCTCACCGAGGCTGGTCGCGGAAGACCGGTCCGGCGAACCAGTTGACAGCCACATTGACAGCCACGGCGGCACGAACATGGGTACGCGACCGAGCCTGCTACTCGCTCTTGGCGTGGCGACCGCTTCTGCCTGCAGCAATACGGCCACACCATCAACACAGGACTCGCGAGCGCTTCTACGACCTCTGCGACGTCCACATCAAGACACATCCTGGAGCCGTCGTCAGAAACGACCGTGAACGATGAGATCGGTGACAACACCATGGTTCGACGACGCCGCCAGGGGCGGCCAAGCCTGGCGTCGCCGCGACCAGCCGCGAACCCTCGCGCGACAGCCTCACCATGCTGGTCATCGTCGTCAGCGTCCTGAGCCAATGGCGAGTTTCACGGCGTCCCGACTGCGACTGTGGCCGCCGGGATGGCCAGGGATCAGGCCGGCGAGGTCGCGGCCACTCAGGGCCACCAGGAGGGCACG
>JRHI01000117.1_pt1 | contig 83696 bp, 77 predicted proteins | sample 215371 | NCBI WGS metagenome assembly JRHI01 (sample SAMN02929681, study PRJNA255918) | sediment metagenome | biome: cave system; feature: Ice Cave; material: Sediment; isolation source: sediment from deep within a dark volcanic ice cave with no known source of... ... | reverse complement strand
GGTGGGGGGCCTTCGTGATCGGGCTGGCGGGGGTGATCCTTGTCACCGGCTTGGCGCCCGCCGCCGTCCAAGCGCTCGGCGCGGCCGCCATACCCATGATGTTCCTGGTGGCCGCGGCCGGAGTGGTGCTGTGCTTCTGCCTTGCCGAATTAGCCGCCATGATGCCCGACCGCACGGGCGGACTGCCATCCTACGCCGAGGAGTCGTTCCGTCCGCTTGGCCGGACGGCGGCGAAGCACATTGGCGGCGTATCAGGATGGGCCTACTGGCTCGGGTGGTTCCCCGTGGCGCCGATCAACATGATCCTGGCCGCGGCCTACATCGTCGATCTCTTCGGGATCTCCAAGGGCCATGCGTACCAGCCGTTCGGCAACGTCGGCGCGCCGATCCCGCTTGCCTTCATTCTCATCGCCATACTCGGAATCGTCGGTTTGTTCATTCCAAGCGCTCTCGGCATCCGCCTCGGGGCCGGCTTCGCCACCCTGCTGGGCGTGGTCTCGATGGTGCCGCTCACGCTCATCGTGCTACTTCCCTTCTTCAAGCCGAGCAAGGTGCACTGGCACAACGTGTCGGGCTTCCACTTCGCCAGCGGAGTGACCGGAAGCTTCACCTTGGTCATGGCCTGGGTCTTCATCATGATGTGGTCGGCTCTAGCCATGGAGGCGGCCGCCTGCTACATCGGCGAGTGCCACGATCCCAGTCGTGACGCCAAGATCTCCATGACGGCCGAGGGCCTGTACGGACTGTTCATGTTCACCATGATCCCGGTCATGTTCGTCGTGGTGCTCGGCAGCCTGAAGGACACCGATCCGCTCATCGTGTTCACCACGTTTGGTCAGAAGCTCTTCGGGTCCGGCACCTGGGTCAAGTGGGCCATCGGGCTTCCGCTCATCGCCGCTCTGCTGCTCTCCGCCCTCAACGCCATCATGGGGGTCGGGCGGTCGCTCTACCAGATCGCCGAGGACGGCGTGTTGCCGCGGTGGTTCGGCCACCTCAACCGCTACGGCGTGCCCGACTACGCGATGGGGTTCAACGTGGTCTGCTCGATCATCGTGGTGTTCTTCGGGTCGCCGTTGCGCATCTACGTGTTCTCGAACATGGGCTACCTGCTGTCCTGCGCGCTGGCCCTGGGGGGTTACTGGATGCATGCGCAGTTCCACCCCGAGCTGGCTCGCCCGGTCAAGATGCCTGGGTTCATGAAGTGGGCGGCCCTGGTCATCTTCATCGTCGAGATGTTCATCTGGGCCTTCGGTGGGTGGAACGCCCCCAAGTTCGTCGTCGGCCCGAAGGAGGGGCGCACGCTCTTCTACCTGGGGCTGGCCGTGGTCGCCTCCTACGCGCCGCTGTACTACTGGCGTCGGTGGCGGGACAAGTCCGGCGGTGGAGGGGTCAGCCTCAATGGCAAAGTCGGGCCGGCCGTGGCCAGTACGCCCGATTCGACGGCCGACATAGGAGTTCCGTAGCGTCGGTGGCCCGGGCGCGCTCCCGACGCCGCGGGGATCCGCAACCCGACGAGCCATGCGCAGTGCTGCTGGCCGGACTTGGCAAACCGTTCAGCGCGGCCGTCGTGCGCCGCGCCGCCGAGTTGGCCAGCCAGGCTGAGTTGACTGTCGATACTCCCTGGCCGTACTTACGATTGCCAAGGTGTACGGGTCGTCCTTTGGTATGCCCAATCCCGGGCTGATGCCGACGAAGAAGGAGCGCGACGCCCAGGTCAAGCTGCTTGATGATGCGATTGCCGCGTTACGGGCGCGTGGCGTGCATGCCGACGGTCAGGTGGCGGTGACCCGGAAATTCCTCCGCACGATCGTTCATGTGGCGCGGGTGCGCCACGCCGAGTACGTGGTCATGGATGACCAGGGGGGCAGCCCCGTTCGCCGCTGGCTGGAGGGCGACGCCGCCCGCTATATCCGCCGCCGTGTCTCCCCCAGCACCACGGTCGAGGTCATTTTCCCGGCCGGGCCTGGCCGGGCATAAGGACGCCATTAAGACGCGGGCAATACCTCCCGAACCCCCGGTTAGACCAGTGTGAGGTAGTGGTCGACTTCCCACGCGGATACGACGGAATGCCAGTCCCGGAATTCCTCCGCCTTGGTCGTGCAGAAATAGTCGATGTAGTCGCCCTTTGGTCCGCTCCCGAGCGCTTCGCGCAGGATGGCGTCCTTAGCCAGGTTCTCGACGGCGTGGAGGAGCGTCGGGGGCATGGCCGCGATGCCTCGCTTGGTCATCTCGGCGGGATGCAGATCAAAGAGGTTCTCGTTGTTGGGCTCGCCCGGATCGAGCTTGCGGTTCACCCCGTCCATCCCGGCCGCCGCCACCGCCGTGAACGCCAGGTAGGGGTTGGCGGCGCCGTCTACGGCTCTGTTCTCGATCCGGTTGCCCTCCGGGATGCGCAGCATCTGTGAGCGGTTGTTACCCCCGTAGGCGGCGTAGGCGGGTGCCCACGTGGCCCCCGAATTGGGCGGTCCCACCCCCATGCGCTTGTAGGAGTTCACGGTGGGGCAGGTCACGGCCACCAACGCCGGCGCGTGCTCAAGGATCCCGGCCGCGAACTGGTAGCCCATCGGCGTCAGGCCGAGGCCACGGGGATCGGCATCTCCGGCTTCGAAGAGCGGCTGATCCCCCTCCCAGAGCGACACGTTGGTGTGGAGGCCGCTGCCGGTGAGGTTGGCGAACGGCTTGGGCATGAACGTGGCGGCCATGCCCGCTTCATGGGCGAGGATGTGGACCATGTACCGGAAGAAGATCAGCCGGTCGGCGGTGACCAGGGCATCGTTGAAAAGGAAGTTTTGCTCGAACTGGCCGTTGGCGTCTTCGTGGTCGTTGGCGTAGTTGGTGAAGCCCAGCTGGTTCATATAGCGCGACACGGCGGACAGGTGGTCGTACATTCGGTAGAGGCCCTTGGCGTCGTAGCAGGGGGAGTCAGCGGTGTCGAGGAGGTCGGCGGTCTCGATCCCACCGCCCTCCTTGCGGCGCACCAGGAAGTACTCCGCCTCGACCCCGACGTTCATCGTCAGCCCCTGATCGGCCAGCTTGGCCAGTTGCCGCTTGAGGATGAGGCGGGGGGTGTAGGGCCACGGCGTGCCCTGTACGGCGACGTCGCACATGACCACCGCCACGCCGTCGCGCCAGGGGAGCTTGGTATAGGAGGCCGGGTCGGGCACGGCGATCATGTCGGGATCGGCGGGGGTCTGCCACATCGGGCCGGCGGCAAAGCCGGCGAATCCCGCCCCTTCCATCAGCACGTCCATTGACGACGCTGGCACCATCTTGGCGCACGGCTTGCCGTGCATGTCCACGAACATGGCAAAGAAGAACTCGATGGCGTCCTCCTTGACCTTTGCTTCGAGGAAGTCCCGTCCTTCGCTCATGAATCCCCCCACTGCGTCGTGTCCGTCTATGGGTAATGCGGCACCCTAACCGTAGCCTGAGGGACAGCCGGCTTGTCGACCGAGGGGAAACGTCGTGTAATGTGAGGAAACAATCCGGTCAGAATCAGGATGGCTCTCCAGGGGGTGACCCATGTGCGGCATCGTCGGTCTGCACCTCAAGAACTCGCAGCTTGCGCCTCGGCTCGGAGAGCTCCTCGTGCCGATGGTCGACGCCCTGGCCGTCCGAGGCCCTGACTCAGCCGGCTATGCGCTGTATGTGGCCGACGCGCCGTCCGGCGCATTCAAGTACTCGTTGCGAGCCCCGCATGCGGAGTACGAGTGGAAGGGGCTCGGCCGGCTCCTCGAGACCCGGATAAACAGCTCGATCGAGATCCGGCCCAAGGCCAACGACGCCGTCCTGGTCACGTTGACCGACGAAGCCCCGTTTCGTGCTGCCCTCACCGAGGAGGCCCCCGACGTGAAGATCTTCGGATGGGGCCGGACGCTCGAGGTCTACAAGGATGTCGGCCACCCCCTCGAGATATGCGACCGGTACGGTCTGCCCGCCGCCGCCGCTTATCAGGGCCTCGGGCACACTCGGATGGCGACGGAGTCGGCCGTAACCACGGAGCACTCTCACCCCTTCGGCGTGGCCGAAGACCTTGCGGTCGTGCACAACGGCTCGTTCTCCAACCATGCCACCATCCGTCGCGAGCTCATCGACCGGGGCCACCACTTCGACACCGACAATGACACCGAAGTCGGAGCGCGCCTGATCGCCGACACCTTGTCCACGGGCGCCGATCTCGAGGTGGCGCTTAAGACGATCGTCGCCCGGATGGATGGGTTCTTCACCTTGCTTGTTGCCACCCGCACCCAGTTTGCCGTCGTCCGCGACGCGTTCGCCTGCAAGCCGCTCGTGGTGGCCGAAACCGAGGACTTTGTGGCGGTGGGGTCGGAGTACTGTGCGCTCGCCGACCTACCTGGGATCGAGGGAGCGAGAGTTTTCGAGCCAATGCCTGAGGAGGTCCACACCTGGACAACCGAGGGGGCATGACTGCCCCGGCCCCGACCCCGGCGGTGACCGAGCTCGACTGCACGCGGCTTTCCATTAGCGAGATAAACCGGGCGCTGGGGGCGCTGCCCGACGGGGCCCACGCCCGCATCACCAACCCGCGGGGCAAGCACAACCTGGCGGTCGGTCTGACGCGGCCCCTGGAGATCACGATCGAGGGCAATGCCGGTTACTACATCGCCGGGCTCTGCGACGGCCCCAACGTCACGGTGGAGGGGTTTGTCGGTTGGTCGGTGGCCGAGAATCTCATGAGCGGCACGGTGCGGGTGCGAGGGAACGCCTCGGAGTCGGCCGGCGCCTCCAGCCACGGCGGGATGGTCATCATCGAGGGTGACGCGTCGTCACGGACGGGCATCTCCCTCAAAGGAGGGACGGTCTGCGTGGGCGGCAGCGTCGGCCATATGAGCGGATTCATGGCTCAGGCCGGCGTGATCCTGGTGGGTGGCGATGCTGGCGAAGCCCTCGGCGACTCCTTGTACGAGACCGTGATCTACGTGGCTGGCCACATCAAATCGCTGGGCTCCGACGCCCGCGAAGAAGACCTTACGGAGACGGACGTGGCTCAGGTCAAGGATCTGGTGGAGATCTGTGGCTTCGACCATGTCGATCCCGCCAACGTGCGTCGGGTGGCTTCGGCGAAGCAGCTCTACAACTTCAGCGCCCTCAAGGATCAGAAGTACTAATGGACTCGCACTCCCGGCCCAGCCACACCTTCCCCCCTTCGGTCATCGACCAGGTGCACACGATGGCCGAGGAGGGCCGCTACGAGATCCGGGGCTGGGGCGCGAAGCGCGTGCTCCCAACCTTCGATGACCTCGTCCTGGTGACCGCGTCCGCGTCCCGCTACCCGCTCGAGGGATACCGGGAACGGTGTGAGACCAAGACCGTGCTCGGTGGCCGATACGCCAGCAAGCCGTTGGAGCTGGCCATTCCCATCACCATCGCCGGGATGAGCTTCGGTTCGCTATCCGCCCACGCCAAGGAAGCTCTCGGACGAGCGGCGACCGCCGTAGGGACCTCGACGACCACGGGTGACGGGGGCATGACCCCCGAGGAGCGCGAGTCCTCCAAGACCCTGGTCTACCAATGCCTTCCCTCCCGTTACGGCTTCAACCCAGCCGACCTGCACAAGGCGGACGCCATCGAAGTGGTCATCGGTCAGGGCGCCAAGCCTGGCGGCGGGGGACTACTGCTGGGCCAGAAGGTCAGCCAGCGGGTGGCCGACATGCGCACCCTGCCTCCCGGCGTCGATCAGCGGTCGGCCTCGCGTCATCCGGACTGGACCGGGCCCGACGACCTGCGTATCAAGATCGAAGAGCTCCGAGAGGCCACCGGCTGGGAGAAGCCGATCTACGTGAAGATCGGGGCCACCCGCGTGAAGAACGACGTCAAGCTGGCGGTGGCGGCCGGCGCTGACGTCGTCGTGGTGGACGGCATGCAGGGGGGGACAGGGGCGACGCAGACCGTGTTCCTCGAGCACGCCGGCATCCCGACCTTACCGGCGGTGCGACTGGCCGCTGAGGCGCTTCACGAGATTGACATGGTTGGCACGGTGCAGCTGATTGTGTCGGGCGGCATCCGCTCGGGTGCCGACGTGGCCAAGGCCCTGGCCCTCGGGGCCGACGCTGTATCGATCGGCGTGGCGGCATTGTTGGCCCTGGGGTGCAATCGTCCGACGTATCGCCGTAACGGCGAAGAGCACGACGCCGCCGCGGATTACGGCGGGTTGGGGACGGAACCCGGCTTCTGCCATCACTGCCACACCGGCCTGTGTCCCGTCGGCATCACCACGCAGGATCCTGAGCTGGAGAAGCGCCTGGAGCCCGACGTGGGGGCTCGCTGGATGACCAACTATCTCAAGGCGATGACTATGGAGTTGACGACGCTGGCCCGAGCGTGCGGGAAGTCCGATGTGCATCACCTGGAGCCCGAAGATCTGGCTGCCCTCACCATCGAAGCGGCGGCCATGGCGGGCGTGCCTCTTGCCGGCACCGACTGGATTCCCGGTCGCGGCGGAGCCTGAGTCCGCCTAGCTCGACGGGTCGCTGTTGCCGTTCCGGTCGGGTGCCCGGTTCTGCACATGCTGGAAACCAAATCTGCCCTTGATGCACAAGTTGCCGTGCGTCACCGAATGGTCCGATGGGCTGCTCACCGTCACGATCTCGTTGTCCTGGACGTGCAGCGTCAAGTTGCATCCGACGCCGCAGTAGGGGCACACCGTCGTCGTCTCGGTCTGCCGTCCCTCGTCCCACGTGCCCGCGGCCCGCATGTCATATTCGGTCTTGAAACTCAGGGCGCCGGTCGGACAGACGGCGATGCAATTTCCGCAATACACGCACGCCGAGTCCGTAAGGGGGACGGCGAACTCGGTCGAGATCCGAGCTTCGAATCCTCTGCCCGCCACGCCGATGGCGAAGGTGTTCTGCCACTGTTCGCCGCAGGCATCGACGCACTTGTAACACAGGATGCACTTGGCGTAGTCGCGTACATACAGATCGTTGTCCACGGTGGCGGGCTGGTGGACGGTCGACGCCGCATCGCCGTGAGTGGGGCTGTGCTCGCCGGCATGCGAACCGTCGCGGGACCCTTCGATCGCAGCCGCCGGCGGTCCATACCGGGAAGGATCGGCTCCGTAGCGCTCGTTCCACTCGGCCACTCCCGGCGTCGTCGACAGGTCAACGGACGATCCGAGGAACTCCAGCACCATCTTGCGGGCGGCGCGGGCCCGCTCGCTTTCGGTCGTGACCACCATGCCGTCTTCGACCCGCCGAGAACACGAGGGCACCAGCACGCGCGAGCCTTCCACCTCCACCATGCAGACGCGGCAGGCGTTGACGGGTGTGAGCGTGTCGCCATAACAGAGGGTCGGGAGGTCCCTGCCCACCGCCCGGCAGGCATCGAGGATGGTGCTGCCCTCGGGCACGCTGACGGTTTCACCATCCAGAGCCAACGACACCCGCCGCCGGGGAGCGGCCACCGGCACATCGCGGCTCATGGCCGATCTCCCGCCGTCGCCGTTCCGAAGGGCGCCAGCTGGCGGATGGCGGACTCGATGGCGCTGGCCGCGGTCTGGCCGAGGCCGCAGATCGATGCGTCGCGCATGACTTGAGCGATCTCGGCGAACAAGTCGAGCTCCTCCTTATGCCTGGCGGGGGAGGCGTCCGCCGACGCCTCCCCCGCCAAGCGCCCCAGCACTTCTTCCTGACGCACGGTGCCCACTCGACATGGAACACACTGCCCGCACGACTCGTCTCGGAAGAAGCCGGCGATACGCAAGAGGAACGGCACCAGCTCGACAGTGTCGTCGAGGACCATCACCACGCCGGAGCCCAGCGTGGCGCCCCGGGCCCGCGTGCCTTCGAACGTAAGCGGGATGTCGAGATCCTCCGGCCGTACGAAGCATCCAGCCGCGCCTCCGAGCAACACCGCCTGGAGGTCCCGCCCCGGTTCCGTACCTCCGGCCCGCTCGATGAGCTGGCCCAGCGTGACCCCGAAGGGCACCTCATAGACCCCGGGCCGCACGACACCGCCCGAGACCCCGAACAGTTTGGTTCCGCTCGATCCCTCGGTGCCCACCGCCGCGTAGGCCGGTCCGCCCCCCAACACGATGGGCAGGACGTTGACTAGCGTCTCGACGTTGTTGACGACGGTGGGCTGGCCGAACAGGCCGACCTCGACCGGAAACGGCGGCTTGTTTCGCGGCTCGCCTCGGAACCCTTCGATGGAGTTGAAGATGGCCGTCTCTTCTCCGCACACGTAGGCGCCCGCGCCGCGGCGGATCTCGATATCGAACCTGATCCCTTGCCCCATCACGTCGTCGCCGAGACAACCCCGATCTCGGGCGCTATGAATGGCGTGACTGAGTCGCTCATGCGCGACCGGGTACTCGCCACGCAGGTAGACGAAGCCACGCTCGCAGCCGGTGGTCACCCCGGCGATGGTCATCGCCTCGATGACGGAGAAGGGGTCGCCCTCCATCAGGACCCGGTCCTTGAAGGTGCCCGGTTCGCTCTCATCGGCGTTGCAGACGAGGTAGTGGGGACGGACGGGCTGGCGGGCAACGGCGTCCCACTTCCGACCGGCCGGGAACGCGGCGCCGCCCCGCCCGACCAGCTTGGAATCGTTGAGCTCGCGGATCACACCGACCGGCCCGAGCTCGAAGGCCCGCCGGAGCGCCTGGTAGCCGCCGTGGGACCGGTAGGAGTCGATGGAGCTGGGATCCACCTGACCGATGCGCGACAGCAGCACGAGGCCAGGTTCGCCGACCTGGGGCACCGCCGCGACATGGTCCCACCCACCGGGCGACCGGGAGCCGGCGATGGCGGCTCGCACCGCATCGGCGGTGGCGGGGGCCACGACCTCTTCGTACCGCTCCTCGCCAGCCTCGCTGATGAGCGCGGCCGGGGCTTGCTCGCACAGGCCTAGGCATGGGCTGCGCTGCCAGCAGGCCGCCTCCGAGTTACCGGCCTGCACCTCGAGAGCCGACACCAGCGCGCCTGAGCCTCGGGTCATGCAGGCCAGGTCCACGCACACGTGGACGACACGCGGGGGCCGGGGAGTCAACCAGAACAGTGCGTAGAAGCTGGCCACGCCATAGGCCTCGGCCGGTGGGACGACCAGGCGCTCGCAGATGTAGTTGAGGCCGCCCTCGCTGATCCAGCCGATGCGCTCGTGCAGCGCGTGAAGGGCGGGCAGGAGCATGTCGCGTTGGGCGCCCGCCTGACTGCGCGCGCCATACACCACCCGCGTATCCGACGATAGCCGTTCGCCGCCCTCCCAGCCGGTAACCGCCGGCCCCAGGACCTTATCGACGGCCACACGCTCCCCTTCGGACGGGCGCGCATCACGGAAGCGAATGTCCATCAGGACCGTGACGCCCCGACCGACATGCGTTCGACCCGGATGGCGGTGGCCTTGAACTCCGACGTCCCCGACTTCGGGCAGATGGCCTCGATGGTGAGTTGATTGACATCGACCTCGTCAGGAAAGTGCACCGACATGAAGGCGAGGCCAGGGCGCAGAGCCGGGTCGACATGCATAGGAGCCACGATGCTTCCCCGGCGGGACGTGATGCGCACCTCGTCGCCATTGGCCAATTCACTCCTCGCCGCATCCTCGGGCGACAGATCGAGGGTCTCCACGGACCGCAGCGGAGAGCGGAACCCGCCCGATTGCACGCCGGTGTTGTACGAGTCGAGCCGGCGCCCCGTCGTCAGTCTTATCGGATAGTCGTCATTGAGCTCGTCGACCGGCAGCTCATGCACCACCGGGGAAAAGGGCGCCGGCATGCCCCGTTCGACCGGGTCCTCGGCCCAGAGCCGGCCATGCAGGTAGCTGGGCTCGATTCGGTCATTGAATGGGCACGGCCATTGGATACCATCCAACTCCTCCAGCCGGGCGTAGGACATTCCCGCATGCATGGGAGACAGGCGACGGACCTCCTCCCACACGTCCTCGGCGCCGCGGTACGGCCAGTCTTGGCCAAGCCTCCGGGCAATCTCGAGAATGATCTCGATATCGTCGCGCGCGCCGGGAGGCGGCTCGAGCGCCTTGCGAACACGCTGCACCCGCCGCTCGCTATTGGTCACGGTGCCCTCGCCCTCGCACCACGCCGCCGACGCCGGCAGCACCACGTCCGCCAGCTGCCCGGTCTTTGTCAAGAAGATGTCCTGCACGACCAGGTGATCGAGACCCTGCAGGAGCTTGACGGCGTGACTGACGTCCGCTTCGGACTGGGCCGGGTTCTCTCCAATGACGTAGAGCGCGTTCAGCTCTCCTCGGCCCATGGCCTCGAACATGGCCGACAGATGCATCCCGTATTCGGCCGGAATGCTCGAGCCCCACGCCGCGTCGAATTTCGCCAGGATGCTGGGATCGTGAAGGTCCTGAAACCCCGGTAGGCGATTGGGGATCGCGCCCATGTCGCCGCCGCCCTGCACGTTGTTCTGCCCACGGAGAGGACTGAGCCCCGAGCCGTAGCGACCCACGTGGCCGCACAACAGAGCCAAGTTGATGAGCGCCAGGACGTTGTCCACGGCGTTGTGGTGCTCGGTGATACCCAGGGTCCAGCACAGCTGCGCCCGATCGGCAGTCGCGTAGGCGTGGGCCAATTCCCGGATGGCCGCGGCGGGGACCCCGGTCTCAATCTCACCGCGCTCGAGCGTCCAATCCTCGACCGACGCGGCGAACGCGTCGAAGCCGGTGGTGGCGCGAGCGATGAAGTCGTGGTGCTGCAACCCAGCATGGATGATCTCCCGCGCCACCGTGTGGGCCAGCGCGATATCGGTCCCTACATCGAGGCCGAGCCAGACATCAGCCCACTTCGCCGATGACGTGCGACGGGGATCGACAACGAACAGCTTGGCGCCGTGGTGGACGCCTTTGAGCAGGTGGTGGAAGAAGATGGGGTGCGCCTCACGCGCGTTTGAGCCCCAGAGGACGATGACGTCGGTGTCCTCTATTTCGCGGTAGGAACTGGTGCCACCGCCAGCACCGAAGACTGTCGCCAGACCGACGACGCTAGGTGCGTGTCAGGTGCGGTTACAGGAGTCGATGTTGTTCGTGCCGAGCGCGGCCCGAGCGAACTTCTGAGCCACGAAGTTCATCTCGTTGGTCGACTTGGAGCACGAGAACATCCCGATCGACTTCGGTCCGCCGCGGTCGAGGGCGGTACGCAAGCCAGCGGCGGCCCGGTCGAGCGCCTCGTCCCAGGTAGCGGGGCGGAGGGCGCCGTTGTCCCGGACGAGCGGCTGCGTCAGTCTGGTGTAGGGGGTGAAGTTCCCCTGGCGGCGGGATGAATTGCGGGGCATAGGCCGACCTCCGAGGCTCCGTGTCAGTAAACGCAGCCTACTCTCAGGAAACACCGGGCCATATCTCAGTCCCGGAGGAACCAGAACAATGCCGCCGGCTCGGCTCGGAGGTTCTGCCATCCCGTGACCGCCGCCCGCTTTGCCAGGATTGAGTCACCGGCCCGCAACACGGGCGTGTCTGAGCCCCCGACGGTCACCTGGACGAGGCCGCGCTGGACAGCGATCAGTTCGGTGCCCTTGTGTTTCACATGCGGTTGGCCGGCCATGTTGGCGGCGAGCAGCACGAGGTAGGCCCGAAGGCCGACGCTTGAGTCGTCGAAGAGCGGGATGGTGCCGGGCTTGGCCGTGCGCCGGCGGTCGTGACGGGCGAGCACATATCCGGGTGCCGCTTCGGCGTTCAGCAGGTAGTCGAGCGACACGCCAAGCCGGTCGGTCATCGTGACGAGCGTGTCGAGCGACAACCCGCGGCTCCCCGCCTCGGCTTGGGAGATCGCGCTGGCGGTGACGCCGGCAAGCGCGGCTAGCTGGGCCTGGCTGAGGTGGCGCTCTTTGCGGAGGTTGGCGAGGCCAAGCGCGAGGCGGCCGGATGCGCTTGAACGCTCGATGATGAGGTCGTCGCCGTCTACCGCGACCCGTACGACCAGGCCTTGCACACTGGCGGGCCGGCTCTCGGCTTTCACGACGTGCAGCTGCGAACCGCGCACGTCGAGCACGCATTGCGTCACCTGTCGAACGGAGCCGAGGAACCGCTCGCCGCAGGCGCGCGGGATCCGCCAGTAGGCGAGGGCCCGCCACTCGAGCAGCGTCGGACACGTCCGACTGAAGAAGCTCAGCGCGGCCGCCTTGCCCCACCGCCCGGCCAGCGTTTCCACGTCGTCGATCACGAACGAGTTCAGCGAATCTTGCCGCGCCCGTCGCTCGATCTCGGCGGCGAGCGCAGCCGGCGGCGCATCGGGACGACCAGGCCTGGCGTCGATGATCTCGACGTCGGGGCTCAGGCCGAGGTCGACCGGGTCGTGCAGGGCGGTCACGTAGATGCAGCGCCGGCCTTCTCGTCGAGCCTGGGCGATGAAGGCCCGCTCCGCCACTTCGTACGGGCCAGCCCGCTCGGCCACCCAGACCACGTTGTCGCCCGGTATGAGGCCACCGAGCACGGTGTCGAGTCCGGCGATACCCGTGCTTGCCTCGGCTTCAACCACGTCGAGAGACATTAGCAGCGCTGTCGCGGTATGGACCCTACGCCAGCAGCATGTGAGCCTGGAGCGGTGGATCGGGAACCGACACGGCGGATGCTGGTGGTGGTGGACGGCTCGCTATGCACCCAGCGCGCCGTGATCGTGACCGGTGCGCTGGCCCGTGACTGCGGCGCCGAGGTCATCGTCGGCCTGGCCCGCACCGTCGCCCCGTCGGGCCGCGGCGTGGTCGAGTCGCAACCGAAGGAGAGGGCTCAACAGCTGGTCGACGAGGCCGGTGATGCGCTCGAACGGCTTGGCGCCCACGTCGTCGAACGCCTGGTGGTTGCGTCGATGAGCTCACCCTCGGCGTCGATCATCCAGACCGCGCTCGACCGAGCCGTGTCGATCATCGTGGTCGCCAACCCGGGCCAGTCGCGGCTTCGGAGCCGTCTGTCGAGCAGCTGGGTCAAGCGCCTTCTGGCCACCAGTGACATCCCCGTGCTCCTCGTGGGCGCCGATCGGGTCAAGTCCGGGCGCCTCCTTCAGCTCCAGCGTCTGGGCCGACCCGAGCCCACCCTGGGACACGCCTGAGCCGCGCATTGCCATGGTCCGCGCCATGGGGCGTGGTGAAATGGATGCGTTGGGACATCGCCAGCAGACCATTGCAATAGCCGCCGACATGACGAGTCTGGCCGCGGCTCGACGTTTCGTCGACGGCGCCGTCGAACGGTGCGGAGGCGCCGGATACCGCGAGCTGATCTGCGTGCTGGCCAGCGAGTTGGTCACCAATGCCATCGCTCATGGCGGCGGCGCGGTGGCGTTGACGGTCACCGTTGACGACGACGCAGTGACGGTCGCGGTGAGCGATGGCAGCACGAGTCCGCCCGTGCTTGGCAAACCTGCCCCCGAGGACGAGCACGGCCACGGACTGCAATTGGTGGCGGAGCTGGCGACGTCCTGGGGGTATGAGCCCAACGGGTCGGGCAAGGTGGTCTGGTTCACGATCAGGAGCTGATGCGCGTGAGGGGCTGGTAGCCGATCCCCACCACCGGCCGGCTGAGCGGGGTGCCTCCTTGCGAGCCGTAGAAGGCGGCATCGCCGAAGGTGAAGATCCCGCCATCCGACGCCACCAGCCAGTAACCGTTGCCTGTTGAGGAGGCCGCCATCCCGACGATGGGCTGGTTGAGGTGCATCGCGCCTGTCGACCCCCGGAAGACGGCGTCGCCGAAGGCGAAGATGCCACCGTCACTCGCCACCAGCCAGTAGCCGTTGCCGCTGATGGTGGACGTCATGCCCACGATCGGCGCATTCAAGTGCATGGCACCCGTGGAGCCCCGGAACACAGCATCGCCGAAGGCGAAGATGCCTCCGTCTGCCGCCACCAGGCGGTAGCCCCGTCCGGACGGTGTCACCGACATGGCCACGATCGGCTGGTTGAGATGCATAGCGCCGGTGGAGCCGAGGAACGGCGCGTCGCCGAACGAGAAGATCCCGCCGTCCGCGGCCACCAGCCAGTAGCCGCGCCCGGTGGGCGTCGACGCCATACCTACGATGGGCCGATTGAGGTGCATGGCGCCGGTGGAGCCGGCGAACGGCGCGTCGCCGAACGTGAAGATGCCTCCGTCCGACGCCACCAGCCAGTATCCGATCCCGGTGGGCGTGACGTTCATGCCGACGATCGGCTTGTTGAGATGCATGGCGCCGGTCGAACCGTAGAAGCCCGCTTGATTGAACGTGAAGATCCCGCCGTCCGCACCGACCATCCAATAGCCCAGCTTGTTCGGCGTGACCACGACCGGGGCGGCGGGCGGACCGGCGAGGCCGGCGGCGTTGACGGCGCTGACCGTCACCGCCAGGTGGGCGCCGTTGCTCAGGGCGACGAACTGGAGAGACGTGGCGGCGGGAGATATCCCGGTCATGCGACCACCTGAAAGCAGCGTGATCGTGTACGACACAATGGGCAGACCGCCGTCATAGGCAGGAGCTGACCACACGATGGTTACCAGGTTGCCGGTGCTGCCCGCGCTGAGGAACTGTGGCGGCGTAGGTGCCACCGGGGCGTTGTTAAGTGCGATGTTGGCGACCACCGCGGCTGCCGTCGCCGTGACGGAGTAGGGCCCGGCTCTGGCATTCGCGGTGAAGGGTGGCGAGTTAGCCACGGCGTTTGCGTCGGCGACAACGGTTGCCGAACCGACAACACCGGCGAACGAGCCTGACGGCCCGCTGCCTGGCGCCGCGAACGTCACCGAGGCTCCCGGAACCAAGTTGCCGAAGCCATCTTTGATCGTGACGATCAACGGTGCCGCGAACGCGCTGTTGACGCTGGCCGACTGGCCGCTGCCGCCGGAGATGGTGACGGATGCTGGGGCACCTGGCACGTTCGTCAACGTGAAGATGACCTGCTTGCCGCCGAGCGCCTCGGTCGCCGTGACCGTCCACGTGCCGGTGCTGGTATTGGCGGTGAGCGAGGACGCGGTCGCGACTCCGGATGGGTCAGTCGGCTGGACCAGTGATGCGGCGTTGCCGGGGAACGCACCTGCAGCCCCGCCGGTACCTGGGTGCACGGCGAAGGTCACGGAGTCGCCCGGAACCGGATTGGACGCTCCATCGAGTACCTGAGATTGCAGCGACGCGAACGCGCCGGCCACGGGTATCGCCTGCGGGTCTCCGGCCATGACCCTCTCCGCCCCCGGCGTGCCTGGATTGTTCACCAGATGGAATGTGGCGGCATGGCCGTTGTGTCCTTCGGTCGCGGTGACGGTCCACGCACCCGCCTTCGAGTTGGCGACCAGCGCTGGAGCGGAGGCCAATCCGAAGACGTTCGTGATCACGGCCAGGTTGCTGGCGAACGTTCCCGAAGCCCCGTTCGTAGCGGCTACGGCGACGAACGTGACCGGATCGTTGGGCACAAAGTTCCCGCCACCGTCGAACACCTGCACCTGCAAGTTCGTCCCGAACGCCGTTAGTACGGCTACTGACTGGCCGTCACCGAGCGTCGTCGCCACCGACGCAGCCGCGCCGGCCGTGTTGGCCAGGGTGAAGGTGGCGGTATGGGAGCCCGTTGCCTCCTTGGCCGTGACCGTCCAGATCCCCGTATGGGAATTGGCGGTCAGTGCCGGTGCCGTCGCCGAGCCCGAAAGGTCGGTCGCCACCGGTGCACCGCTGCTGAACAAGCCGGACGACCCGTTCGTCCCCGCATTGGCCGTGAAGGTCACCAGGTCGCCCGCGATCGGGTTCCCGCTGCTATCCGTCACCCGCACCCTGAGACTGGCCACCGGTGAGGTGATCGCCACCGACTGGCCGTTGCCCGCCGCGATCGAGACGACGGCCGGCGGACCGGGGCTGTTGGAGAGATGAAACGTGACGCTCTTGGCGGCAAACGCCTCCGTCGCCGTCGCGGTGAACGATCCGGCGGTGGCGTTTGCCGCCAAGAGCGCGGCCGCGGTGGAGGCGTTCCCGCCGCCGTCCGTCGCGGTGGCGAACGAGCTGCCCCCGCCCCAGAAGAAGGCTGCCGCCCCCCCTGCCGCCGGGTGCACCTGGAACGTGACGGTGTCGCCCGGCACCGGGTTGCCGGAGCCGTCGATCACCGAAACCGACAGAGACGAGAAGAGGTTGTTGACCGTCACTGACTGCGGTTCGCCACCGGTGATGCTGATCGACCCGGCTGCCCCGGCGGTGTTGGTCAGGGTGAAGCTGGCCGATGTGGTGCCGCCGGTCACGCTGGCCGTTGCTATCCATGTGCCCGCTTTGCTGTTGGCCGTGAGCGCCGGACCGCTGGAAATGCCTGCGCCGTCAGTTGTGGATGTCCCTCCGGCGAAGGTGCCCGACGATCCGTTGGTTCCGGGCGACGCCGACCATAGGACCGTTTCCCCTGACACCGCATTGGCGTCGGCGTCCGTTACCCCCACCGACAGCGTCGCGAACCGCGTGTTCACCGAAACCGACTGACGGTTCCCCGAATTGACCGTGACATTTTTGGCCGGGCCCGGGGTATTGGTTTGGCTGAAGGTCGCGGATTGGCTGCCGCCGGCCACAGTGGCGATTGCGGACCAAGCGCCCGCCTTGCTGTTGGCGGTCAACGCCGGCGAACTGGCATTGCCCGAGCCGTCGGTTGTGGACGTGCCTCCACCGCCGAAGTTCCCGGACGATCCGTTGGATCCCGTCGACGATGACCACGAGACGATCACGCCCGAGCCCACCGCGTTTCCGTCGGCGTCAGTCACCTTCACCGATAGCAGGTTGAACGGCGAGTTCACCTGGGCCGACTGATTGTTCCCCCCGGCCACCGTGACCACGCTGGGCGGGCCGGGATCGTTGGTCAGCGTGAACGTCACCGATGTACTGGCGGTTGTATCCGTCGCGGTCACCGTGAAGGAGCCGGCAACGCCGTTGGCGGTGAGGGTCGGTGCCGTGGCGTTCCCGCTGGCGTCGGTGGACACGGTCGTCGGTCCCGCCCAGCCGCCGCCGGCGCCGCTGCCGTTGATCGCGAAGGTCACACTGTCGCCGACCGCGGGTGTCGCACCGTCGGTTGTCGCATTGACCTCCAACGCCGCGAACGGGTTGTGCACCGCGACGTGCTGGCTATCTCCTCGAACGATGCTCAGCGTCGGCGGTCCGGCGAAGGCATGGCCGGCGAAGGGGCCGGCGCAGAGGCTGGCCAGGACGAGGAGGACGGCCGCGGCCGCGCCGCCCTTTCCCCTCGCCTTTGGAGTCCGCCGCCCACGACACCACACCCGAGTCGACATGCCATGCCCCCCTCGGCGACAGCTCGACCGGCACAGCGTATGCCCCGGTCAGGCACCCCGTCGACGGGAGAATTCGCCCTTTTGACCGGCTAAATCAGCAGGACCAGGTGAGCGGCTTGGGGGACTGCCACAGTACGTGGCGGTTCGCATCCAGCCAGTAAAAAGACGCCGAGATCACGCTATGGGGCGTGGGCTGGTTAAAGCGGAGATAGAGCGGGCCGTCCTGGTGACGAGCACCGACCGGTATGGGCTTGCCCCAGCTCGGATGGTTGACGTTCTGCAGGTTGGTGTAGGTGACTCCCGGCACCGGCGTCTTGGGCGTGCTCGTGTGGGAGAAGGCCGCCACCATCTCCAGATACTGGACATTGGCGGAGCCGCGGTATTGATCCCAGTGCGTGGTGATCTCGCCGAAGCCGTGCGTGCTGCCGCTGTGGCTGCACGTGCCAAGCCACAGCCCATAACCGCCGTATGGTCCGCTGTTGGTGGGCGGTGGGCCCGGCGGTAGCGCTAAGGCCGGCAAGGCCGTGAGGCCAGCGAGACCCAGGACCGCGAACAGAACGATAGGTAGCGCGAAGCGACGCATAAGGGAGACCTCCGTGGTTTGGCCCGAGGAACCCGAGCAGAGTGCTGTTCGTCTTCTCGTTGTTGCGACACTCACCTGTCCGACGCGCGCCCCCGGACCGTGCTGTGCAAGTGCAAGATGGCGAGTCGCTTCGTCGCGAGCTCACCGGCAAGAGCAGTTCTACAACATCGGCAAGGACGCCTGTCAACCCGGCGGAGACGAGCGGTCGCCCATCCCCGCGCGCTACGCGGACAATGACTCACGTGGTGCAGCCACTTGTGACCTAGCGAATCGCCGATCCCACGTCCGGTGACCTCGTTGGTGCTCAACGAAACCTTCACACCGCCACAGTCGGGAGTTCTTGCCCAACTCTGTCACCGGTCAGCCGGTCGTTCCACCCCCGGCAAGAAAAGATCTGTCGGCGGCGGCCGGCTGTCGTGATTACACCAGGCGCGCAGTTCGCGCCCCGGGCCATGTCCGTAAGCTGGTCAGGCGAGAAACGTGCGAGCGACCTGGTCCCACAAGTTGGCTGACAGTCGGAGCGACTCGATGTCGACCCGTTCGTCGGGGCCGTGAAACATGGCCGAAAATTGGTCGATAGTCATATCCTGGCTCATCAGCCCGAATCCGTAGGATGGTGTCCCTCGCTGGCGGAAGAAGCGGGCGTCGGTGGCCCCGGTGGACATGGTTGGGACTAGCCGCGCGCCTGGATGAAAGGAGCCCGCCACGCGCTCCAGGACCGGCCACAGGGGCGTATCGGTCGGAGACGACGTCGACTCACTTTCGAGCACGAACGTGATCTCGATCTCGTCGGCCAACGGCCCGAGCGCTTCGGCCAGCATGGCGCGCACGTCGTCGCTGGTCTGGCCCGGCAGAGTGCGACAGTCGACCTCGATGTCGACAACGTCGGGGATGACGTTCAACTTGCTGCCGCCGGTGATCACGTTGGGGGAGAACGTCGGGTGGGTGCAGGCGTGGGCGTGCCGCGCCAGTCGTACGTCCTCCAGTTCCTGACAGGAATCCCATATCCGCTCCTCGTCGGACAGCTCCGCCGGCAGTCCCATGCCATCGGCGTATTGGCGCCACACGTCGCCAACGTGGGTGACCGGCCGGTAGGCGGTGATGCGGCGCACCGCCTCGGCCGCTTTCACCACGGCGTTGTTTGTGCGAAGAGGCCGAGAGCCGTGGCCGGCGATGCCGCGGATCCGCAGACGGCAACCAGCCAGGCCTTTCTCGGCGGTCGTGAGGTTAAGACGCAGGCCGGACGGTGTGGCCGTGGGGATGCCGCCCGACTCGGTGATCACATAGTCGGCGCAGACCGACTCGGGCTCATGATCAAGCAGCCACTCCGCTCCGTGGTGGCCGCCGCCCTCTTCGTCCGCCACGGCGAGATAAATGAGCGTGCCCGATGGCCGCCATCCGCTGGCCGCCAGCCGGCGCGTGGCTACCGCCATGGTTGCGGTGAGGTTGAGCATGTCGACCGCGCCTCGGCCCCAGACCCAGCCGTCGATCAGTTCGCCGCCGTACGGATCCTCCCGCCAGCCTTCGGCATTCGCCGGCACTACGTCGGTGTGGCCCATCAGCAACAGCGTCGGAGCCGAAGGATCGCGACCCTCGATGCGGGCGACCAACGACGTTCGACCCGGTTGGGCCTCATAGGTCTGCACGTCGACGCCCGAGCCGTCGAGCGCGGCGTCGAGCAGGTCGGTGTTTCGCTCCTCGTGGCCCGAGATCACCGTGCCGTCGTTGACGCAGGCGTTGCGGATCATGGCCTGCAGCAGCTCGGTCGCTTCCCCGGCGAGCTCGTCCATGCATGCAGCGTACGGGTCCTTCGGCCCCTGCCTGTTCAGGGGCACTACGTTGTCGGCGATGGTGGCCCCCGTCCCGCTGGCTCCGGTGGCCGCGGCCGGAGTGGTTCGCTTCACCATTGCCGATCCCGATCACGCCTTGGCCGCCGCCTGCCTCTACCAGGAGCTGGCCCGACCCTACGACGGCCCCGAGTTGGTTTGGCACGAGGGGCAGTGGACCGTGGAGGTGGCGACGAGGGGCGCGCTGAGGCTGGAGTACCTCATGGCGTTGCGCTATGCCGACGGCCGCGTCGAGACGGGGTGCGACCCGGCCAACCCGCACCGGGCGCCCGGTCCTTTCGGCGACAAGTCGGTAGTGGTGCTGCCCGGCTACCGCGCCCCGGACTGGGTGCAGCAGGTGCCGGCGCTGGAAGCCGACCCGCCGCGGGAAGTCCCTTTCCCCTCCCGAAAGCTGGGACACGATGTGCGCGCCCTGCTGTGGACCAGCGCGGGCTCCGCGCCAGGAGACCGCCTCCCGCTCCTGGTCGTCCACGACGGTCCGGAGTACGCGGAGTTCTCCGGGTTGCTGGCCTACCTGGATGTGGCCACCACCATTCGGAGGTTGCCGCCGATGCATGCCGCCCTGCTCGCACCGGGGGATCGGGATCAGGAGTATTCCGCGTCGGCTGTCTATGCCGACGCTCTGGCCCTGGACATCCTGCCGAAGGTCGTCGCCGAGTTGGCCGTGCCCGCCCGGCCGTCGGCGCGAGTTGGCATGGGAGCCAGCCTCGGCGCCCTGGCCATGCTCCACGCCCACCGGCGGCATCCTGACCTGTTCGGGGGACTGTTCCTGCAGTCCGGCAGCTTCTTTCAACGCCGAACCGATCGGCAGGAAGCCGGTTTCGCCCGGTTCTCGCGGATCAGCCGCTTCGTCGCTCATGTTCGGGCTGACACTGGCCCGGCCCCGGCGCCGATCACCGTGCGACTGACCTGCGGAACGGTGGAAGAGAACCTGGCCAACAACGAAGCCATGGCCGTGGCCCTGGGCAACCAGGGTTATGCGGTGTCCGTCGGAAGGATCGCCGATGGCCACAACTGGGTGTCATGGCGCGATGCCTTTGCCGCTCACCTGGGTCCGCTGCTCACCGGCCTATGGGGCCACTCGTCAGAGCCCGCCGCGTGAGGCGGGACCACGTCAGCGTGTGGTCGCCGGACCTCGAGGCCGCTGGCGACCTGATCGCCTACGGCCACTTTGGCCGTCCGGTGCTGGTGTTCCCGTCCGAGGGCGGCCGGGCGTGGGACTACGAGAACAACGGCATGGTGGAAGCCGTTGCTCCGTTGCTCGACGCCGGTCGGATCAAGCTGTATTGCGTCGACAGCTTCGATGCCGCATCGTGGAGCGCCAATCACCTGCCGGTGGAAGAGCGGGCCCGCCAACACGGCCGGTACGAGGGCTGGATCCTGCATCAGGTCGTGCCCTGGATCCACGCCGACTGCGGAGGCGAGCAGGACACGGTGGTCACCGGGTGCAGCCTGGGTGCTTACCACGCCGCCAACGTCGCCCTCCGCCGGGCCGATCTTTTTCCCGTCGCAATCTGCCTATCGGGGGTTTACGACATGGGATCGACGGGCTGGGGCGAGCCGGGTGACGCCTTCTACTTTCACAACCCGGTCGACTACATGAGCAATTTGCACGGCGACCATCTCGGCTGGCTCCGGAGCCGTGTTCATCTCGTCTTGGTTTGTGGCCAGGGGCAATGGGAGGACACGACCGGCGCGTTGGACGGCGCCCGTCGGTTTGCCGAACTGCTGGCCAGCAAAGGCCTATCCCACGAACTCGACCTTTGGGCCTGGGACGTCCCGCATGACTGGCCATCGTGGCGGGCCCAGCTCGCTTACCACTTGCCCCGCTTCTGCTAGGAGGTTACGCGAGTGCCCACGCATCTGATCGGGATGTTGCTCGGTACGGAGGAGGATTGGCCCGGGGCGTTCGAGGCCCTCGTGCGCCGGGCCGGGCTGGTGGTGGACGCCGGCGGCGAACGGCACATGTTCACAGGAACGGGTCACCATCGAGCCTTTCGATCTACGGGCCCGCCCCCGACATGCTCTCGTCCTGGACCGCCTGGCCTACTGGTACTACGTGCCCCGGGAGTGGCTGAAGAAGGCGGCCCTCATGAACGACGTCTATCTGCTCAACAGTCCTTTCACGTTTCAGGCTATGGAGAAGCACGCCGCCTATTGCGCCATGATCCGGCTTGGCCTCCGCGTTCCGAAGACGTGGATGCTGCCGCACAAGGTGCCCGTCGACAATCCCCGCTTCCCGTACACCGCGCAGAAGTACAACCGGCCATTCGACCTCGATGCCATCGCGGAGCAGATCGGGTACCCGCTGTACATGAAGCCTTACGACGGGGGCGCATGGGTTGGCGTGACGCGTATCGAGAACAGCGCGGAACTGCACGCCAGTTACGACGCCTCAGGTGAGCGGCTCATGCACCTGCAGGCGGCCGTCGACGACTTCGACGTCTTCGCCCGCAGCCTGTCGATCGGCCCGAGACCATGGTCATGCACTTCGAGCCGGATCGGCCGATGCATGACCGCTACCAGGTCGACCATAACTTCCTCACGCCCGAGCTGGGCGAAGAGGTGGTGACGATCGGCCGCGTGGTCAACGCATTCTTCGGGTGGGAGTTCAACTCGTGCGAGACGATCATCAAGGACGGCGTGGTGTCGCCCATTGACTACGCCAACGCCTGCCCGGACATCGCCTTGACGAGCCTGCACTACTACTTCCCGTGGGCCATTCGATCGCTACTCAAGTGGTCGGTCTTTTGCACTGTGACCGGGCGGCGCATGCGGCTCGATCAGCAGACCCGCCGTTACTTCGACGTCGGTGACCGTACGGACCTGACGTACAACCAGAAGTTGGCCGCCTACCGGGCCATCACCGACGAGTACTTCGAGGTAGAGCGGTATCACGACTTCTGTGCCACCCACCTTGCGGACGTGGACAGCATCATGCTCGAGTACATCGAGAGCGACGAGTTTGACGGCCTGCTGGTCAACACGGTGCGCTCGAATTTTCCCAGCCACGAGCACGGCCACTTCATCGGCCACTTCCGAGGACTGCTCGCCGCCTGGACCCGTGACGAGCGAACCCGGCTCGATTAGCCGGTCAGCCGGGGAAAGGGTCGGATGCGAATATGTTGGAGGGCTGGTCTGTGCGCAGCTCCTCGACCAGTTGCTCGACCACGTCGAGGAGCCGACCCCCGCGGCGCATGACCTCGCGCTGGCGGGCATAGCTGGCGCCGTGATCGAGGATCTTCAGACATCCGGCGAGTTCGTCCGGGCACCCCAGCCGGTTGGCGACGGGGGTCAGCTCTCCAATGAGCTCCCGGATTGCCGACTGGACGGGCTGGAGGCGGTTGCCGTCGTCGACGATGATCTCGGCGTCGAGGCCCCACCGGGCCGCTCGCCACTTGTTCTCTCGGGTGACCCACGTGCGCGGGGTCGGCAAGGTGTAGCCGCGGTCAACCAGCCGGTCCAGCCACTCCACCAGGCACTGGGTCAGAGAGGCGATCGCGCTTACCTCCTGGAGGGTCGGGATGCCGTCGCAGATGCGTAGCTCGATGGTGCCGAAACCCGGGTGAGGCCGGATGTCCCACCACACTTCGCGGATCGAGGTGATGGCCTTGGCGGCAATAAGCGTCCCCATGAACTCCTCGAATTCCGGCCAACCGGCGAGCTCATAGGGAAGCCCGGCGGTCGGCAGGGCCTCGAATACCTTGGAGCGGACCGACGCCATACCCGTGTCCTCGCCGACCCAATATGGGCTCGACGCCGACAACGCCAGGAAATGCGGGATGTACGCACACAGCGCGTTGCCGATCGAGATGGCTTTGGCCGGCGAGCGCACACCGACGTGCACGTGGATCCCGAAGATCTGTAATCGCCGGGCCGGCCACTGGTAGAGATCGACCAGCCGGTGGTAACGCTCCTTGGGGCTGATCTCCTGTTTGGCCCAGTCCGAGAAGGGATGGGTCCCCGCGCAGATGAGATCGAGATTGCGTTCCTCGGCCTGGGGTTGGAGCTCGGCCAGCGTGGTGGCCAGATCCTGGCGAGCCTCCGCGGCGGTGGAGCAGATGCCGGTGATGATCTCCACCGTCGACTGGAGCAGTTCATGCTTCGCCTTGGGGTGCTCGCCGCCCGGGTGGTCGGCGCCCATCTCGGTGAGGATCTCGATGGCTCCGCTCTTTAGTTCCCTGGTCTCCTTATCCACCAGGGCCAGCTCCATCTCGACCCCGAGGCTCGAGCGATCCGACGAGTTGAAGTCGATCTGCATGCGGTGGGCCGCCATGCCCACGTTGTACCCCACAGACGCTCGTGGCGCTCGTGGCGCTCGTGGCCATGGCGGCGCTCTCGGCGCGGCTCCCGTCAGACCCGGACGGCGGTGATGGCGAACCGTTCAACCGGGAGCAGGTGCCCACCGGTGCTCGCCACGATCGTCAGCACGTGGTCGGTCACGCCCTGGAAGGCGACCGTCACGGTCCACGGCGTGTTCGTCCCGCCGGCGGGATGGCAGCAGGCCTCGCCCACGATGGTGCCCTTCGAGAGCTGGCGGACCTGGACCCGGATGTTCTCGTCGACGCCGGAGATCTCGCCCCGGACGGCGACCGGTGAGGTCACGGTGGATCCATATCCCGGTGTCGTCAGCGTGAGACCGCCCGTGTCGTCGGTGCCGACGACTTCCCACGGGGCGTCGGCTCCCGATCCGAACCTCACCAGGTGGATGACGGCGGCGGTGCCCGTCCTACCGGGTGCGGTTGTATACCCGACCGCGACATGGGCTTCCTCGGGGGCTGTGCTCTCCCTCACGACCAGGTTGATGTCCTTGAAGCCCAAGTAGCCGTCGGTGAACGCTAAGGCGGTCTGGCCGGCATCAAGATGCCATGGCTGTTGGCCGCCGGTGCGGTAGCTGTCCTGCCAAGCCCGGACCCCGTCGCCCGAGAGGAACGGAAACACGGGCTGCAAGCCCACCGGAAGAGCGGGTACGAGCGGCGACGTCGACGTCGGTGAAGGGGACGTGGAGGTCGGCAGGGTGGAGGTTGAAGCTAGCGCGCTCGGTCCGCTCGGCGTGGTGGCGGGCGTCGTCACCAACCGCCGGATCGCCGTACCGCGCAGCACCACGACCGACGCCACGGTGATCGTGATGGCCGCGACCAGACTGAGGGCGGCCAGCGTGTTCCGGCGAGGGTGACGCAGTCGATGGCCACGGCCCTTCGTCACCTGTGTCTCGATCTCGGACCAGCGGTCCGGCGGCTCCGGTAGGGAGGCCGCGTGGCCGGCCATGGCCCGCCGCAGTCGAGCCTCGATCTCGCGCTCGCGTTCGTTCAAGGTCATGAGATGGGCTCCAGACGGGTGGCCAACGCGGCCAGGCCCCGATGCACGTGGGTCTTGACCGAGCCGGTGGAGATACCGAGGGTGGCGGCGATCTCGGCTTCAGAAAGATCGAGGTAATAGCGCAGGGCGAGGCACTCGGCCTGGCGGCGCGGGAGGCGCCGCAACGCCTCGATCATCTGGCGCTGGTCGTCCTTGTCGATTGCGGCGGCTTCTGGCGAACGGGCGGGTCCGGGCGGGGAAGGAATCGTTCGATCTACTACGCGCAGGTGGCGCATCCTGGACCGGGCGCCGTTGAGCACCGCGCTGCGCAGGTAGGGGAGAGCCCGGGCCGGATCACGCAGCCGGTCCCATCCGACATACGCTTTGACGAACGCATCCTGCACCGTCTCCTCCGCTTCGGCGCGGTCACGAAGCAGTAGCGACGCCAGCCGGACAAGGGAGCTGTGGTGCTCACGGTAGAGATCGTGTAGAGAAGTCGCCTGGGTGGGCGTCTCTTCCTCACCTGTCGTGCCCGGCACCGCCGCTATCATCACCCAGACTGACGCTCCAACCGCCGATCAGGTTGACAGCCGGCTGAGATTGCGGGCGCCGTGGTGGTAGCACACCGCATGTACACCGGCTGGCCACCCTGGCCACCGGCCGGGGCGTGCGACAGATCGCCGCCAGTGCGCTCGTGCTCGCGAATATCGTGGCCGCCGTCCCCGGGCGGCTCGCCGCCCCCACCCCGACTGCCCTTCTGCTGCGGGCGGAGTGAGGATCGATCGGGCCTACATGCGGTTCGTGGTGAGGAACCGTTCGATCATGTGGTTGACCTGGTCGGGGACCTCGAGATGGTTGAAGTGTCCTGACCCCACCGTCTGGCCAATGGTCATCGTCGGGCAGGCATCCAGCAGACTGGCTGCCGCGTCGGTCGGCGCCGCCGAGCCGATTGACAGCAAGGGCACGGCCACGGCGGCGAGCGCGGCGACGCCATCGAACTCGGCGATAGCTCGGAGCGATGCCGCCGCGATTGCTGGGGGACGGGCAGCCATCCCGCCGATGATCTCGTCTCGTCGGGCCGTATCGGTGGGTAGGAACATCCCGCTCACGAACGCCGTCCGCCACGACCCGTCATCGTCGGCCGCGATCGTTTCTGCCGCCTGGCCGAGGAAGGCTTTGACGGCGGCGTTCGCGATTGGCGCGGGATCGACCATGACCGCGGCCCGAACGGCGCCGGTGCGTGCTGCGCAGGCCAATGCGATCAGGCCGCCGAGGCTGTGGCCGACGACGACGGGCCGATCCAACTCGCCGCAGACGGCGAGCACGTCGTCAGCGAACGTATCGACGTCGTAGACGCCCAGGCCCGGCTCGGGCTGACTGCTGTCGCCGTGACCGCGCAGATCGACCGTGACGACGGTGTGCCGTCGTGCGAAGTGTTCGAACTGCGGCTCGAAGTACGAGCGATTGCAGGACCACCCGTGGACGAAGACAAGGGCCGGCTCGCCGTCACCTGCGGTGTCGTACACCAGCCTGAGCCCATCCCGTTCAACCGACTGGCTCATGGGTTCGCCCCCTTCGTGCGGTTGTTGACCGCGACGCTAACCGCCGCGAGTGTCGTGGCGAACTGGTAGGCGATTCGTGCACTTCCCAGGACCACAATCGCCACCCAGTTCGTCACAATGCGCTGCGTCCGGGCCCGCGAACTGAACCGGTCGAGAATCAGGCCGTGAGACGTACGAATTGTTGACCAGTTCGCCGCTCGCCCTCCCGGCCGCTTGCCCTCTCGGCCCCGCCCGGCCAACCAACTGGCTGACCATCAGTGCGTGCGACGCATCAATGGGTCGCCAGTTCACCACCTTCCGAGCGTGCTCCCCGGATCGGCGGCGAGGGCGATGTCGGACAGCGCCTTCTTGAGCGCGCGCATTCGGGAGGGACCGATGACGCGCTCGTAACCCGCCTCGATGTCGGCCATCATCTCCAGCGCGTCGGCGAGCAGGTTGCGTCCAGCCGGCGTGTGCCGCACGAGGACGGCGCGGCCGTCGGCAGGGTCGGGACTGCGCTCGAGGTATCCGGCGGACTCGATCGCATTGATCAGTTGGCTCACGGCCTGGCGGCTATTGCCGGTGCGACGGGCGATGGTCACGACCCGTGTGCCCTCGGTATCGACGTTGGCGAGCAACCCGATATAGCTCGATTGCACGGATCTGTGTCCAACCGCGTGCAGACGATCGGTGAGTTCGCTGGTCTCCGCCTGGGATGTACGGATCAGAAGGCGAAGCAAGACGGTCTCGCGATGTGAACGCAGCTCCTCGGGTGTCAGCTCCCGGAACGTCGGCATGGTCGAGTCTGACAGATTGAAAAGATGGTTGACAATATAGGCAAGTAGGTTTACAACATGGCAGAGACACCGAGGAGGGCGACATGACCAAGGATCTGAAGGCGGGGACGGCGTTGGAAGAGACCACTGTTGCCGGCTTCCCGGCCACCGTCGGCCGACCTGAGCAGGCGCGCCGAGGCGCGCCGACGGCGTTGTTCCTCCACGGGGCCTTCGCCGACCACGCTTGCTTCCGCGGGTGGGTACGGCACTTCAGCGAGGCTGGCTATCCCAGTGTCGCAGTCGCTCGTCGAGGCCGCTTGGGCGTTGGGCCGGAGCGAGCCGCCGGCGTCACGTTCGATGCCTACGTTGAGGACACGCTGGCGGTGATCGACGCGCTGGGCGACCTACCCGTCCTGGTCGGCCACAGCCTCGGGGGGCTGGTGGCCCAACGCCTCGCCGAACGGGGCCGAGCCCGCGCCATCGCGCTGCTGGCGTCGGCGCCGCCGGCGACGCTGACCGCGCAGGCCGTCGCGCTGCCGCGGTTCGTACCGAACATGCCGAGGATCATGAGCGGCCGGCCATTTCTCGTGGGCAACGACGCTTGCTCCGTGCTTGCCCTCAACCAGGTTCCGGAGGCCGACCGGCCGAGCATCCACGCCCACCTCACCCACGAGTCAGGGAAGGTGTACCGATCGATGATGCTCGGCGCGATTCGGGTCAAGTCCGCCAGCGTCCGTGTGCCGGTCTTCGTCGCCGGCGGAACCGAGGACCGGATCGTTTCGGGCCGACTGCTCAAGAAGACGGCTCGCCACTACGGCGTCGAGGCTCACGTGTACGAGGGGCACGGTCATTGGATCCTCGAGGAGCCCGGTTGGGAGCACGTAGCCGACGACGTCCTCGCCTGGCTGACCGGCGTCGGCTGCTGAGGCCCTACCAGATCTGGGCCGACCTAGGGCCGAGGAACCGGCGGCAGCGTCAGACGGCCCGCCGGAAGCGCCGCACGGCAAAGGGAGCAGCCACGGCGACGATCCCGACGCACCACGCGACCGCGATGAGCACGTTCGACGTGGTTGCTCCCCCGAGCGTCAGGCCCCGTACGGCGGTAATCACGGCGGAGACCGGCTGATTGGTCGCAAAGCCTCGCAACCAGCTGGGCATCGATGAGACTGGCACGAAGGCAGACGACGCGAAGATCAGCGGCGCGAGGATCGGGAAGGACGCGGCCTGCGCGGCTTCCGCGTCGCGGGCGATCAGCCCGATCGTCGCGAAGATCCATGACATCGCGTATCCGAATGCGAGCATGAGCAGTATCGCACCCGCGAACGAGAGGACATCGGTCTGGACGCGCCAACCGACCGCGTAGCCGACCACGCACATGAGCGCGACCACGAAGACGTTGCGCAGCAGATCTGCGGTAGTGCGGGCGGCGAGCGCTGCCGAGCGGGCGATCGGAAGCGACCGGAACCGCTCGAGAAGACCACTGTGCAGATCGGTGGAGAGCCCAATGGCGGTCGTCATCGCGCCGAAGACGACGGTCTGGGCGAAGATTCCGGGCATGAGGTAGTCAACGTACCGAACGCCGGGAACGTGGATCGCTCCACCGAAGACGTAGCGGAAGAGGAGGACGAAGATGATCGGCTGGATGCTCGAGAACACCAGCAGTTGCGGCGTTCGCAGGTAGCCGCGCAGGTTCCGGCCGGTCACGGCCAGCGTGTCAGCCGCGGCCCGGCGCAGGCGGCTGGGCCGAACTTGCGGGATGGCATCGATTGCGTCTCTTGCGTAGGCGATCGTGGTCATGCGGCACCTCGGTTGGAATCGTCGATGGACAGGCTGTCGGTCTCGTCGGCCTCGGCAGGCCGGCCGGTGAGGGCGAGGAAAACGTCGTCGAGGCTGGGCTCGCGCACGGAGATCTCGAGAGGATCGAGACCATCTCCGTCGAGCGCCCTGAGCGCTTGTACGAGAGTGCGCGCGCCATCAACGACTTCGAGCTGCACGACGCGGCCGGTCTGTCGTGGAGAGCGCACTCCGAACGCGGCGATCACGCCCGAGGCACGGGAAGCGGCCCGCTCATCGCCGAAACCGACCTCGATCACCGTGCTCCCGAGGCGCGCCTTGAGTTCGGTTGGGGTGCCTTCGGCGATGACTCGGCCACCGTCGATGACGATGATGTTGTCCGCCAGCCGATCGGCCTCCTCGAGATACTGGGTGGTGAGCAGGACCGTCGTGCCGTCGGCGGCCAGCTCCTCGATGACTTCCCACAAATTGTTGCGGCCGTGGGGGTCGAGACCGGTCGTGGGTTCGTCGAGGAAGAGGACCGGAGGGCGGTGCACGAGGGCGGCGGCGACATCGAGCCGGCGACGCATTCCGCCCGAGTAGGTGCGGGCGGTGCGGTCGGCCGCGTCGGCAAGGCCGAAGCGCTCGAGCAACTCGTCGGCTCTGGGCCGTATGGTGCTGGGCGGGATATGCGTGAGTCGCCCGATCAGGCGCAGGTTCTCGCGCCCGGTCAGGTTTTCGTCGACGGCGGCGTACTGGCCGGCCAGCCCGATCAGATCACGGACGGCCTCGGGATCGCGGCCGACGTCGAGGCCGAGGACCTCGGCGCTGCCGCCGCTCGCCGACGTGACCGTCGTGAGCACCCGAACGGTCGTTGTCTTGCCGGCGCCATTGGGGCCCAGGAGCCCGAGGACGCCGCCCACGGGCACTTCGAAGTCGACGCCATCGAGCGCGACGACATCGCCGAAGCGCTTGGTGAGTCCAGCCACCCGGATGGCCGGGGCTGAGACGTCGGCGGAACGGAGGGTCGGATGCGGAGGAAAGTGGTCCATTGCCTGATGCTCGCGCTATCCTTCAAGTAAGTCAAATATTTACGAACTGTGATACTCATAGTTTACCAACATTACAGCCGTTGACAGTAAGGCCTATGCTGAGAGTGTGACAAGAGTCACGACGACCGAGATGGCGCGGGAGGTATGGCAGGAGGTGCTCGGGTACTTCTTCGCCCACCGCGAGCGCACCGTCGAAGCGGTACAAGCTCTCGGCCTCACTCCCGGGCACATGAAGTCACTCTTCGAACTCGATCCCGATGATCCGCGTTCGATGGGCGAAATCGCGGAGGCACTCGCCTGCGACGCGTCGAACGCCACCTGGATGGTGGATCGCCTGGAGGAGCGGGGCCTCGTGGAGCGGCGGCCCCACCCGACGGACCGGCGGGTGAAGACGGTAGTGCTTACGCCGGAAGGGGTGATCGTCAAGCAGCAGATGATCGACGCGCTCGGCCGGCCACCTGACGACCTCGTGGCGCTCGACCGCGCCCACCTCGAGGCGCTGCGGGCCGCGGTTCGTCTTCTGCCCGCGCATCCGCCGTTTTCGGCGCCGAGCCCGCGTCCGATCTCGAAGCGCGCCGTCAGCTAACCACGCCGTATTCGGGCTACCGGGCGTAGCCCATCATCATGGCGGTAGGCAATCCGGCCGCTACGCACTCCCACATGGCCGCCGGGTTTGATGTCCTGTCGCCAGCATAGACGGCGATGCGCGACGTCTGCAGCAGCTCCACCGCGTCTCGCTCGTTCAGGTCCGATGTGGTGATCCGGTTCCGGTCAAATCGAGTAGATCCGGTCCCACTGGGTGGAATGGCAAGTCATCTCCGATCCTCGCACCGCGTTGACAATCAGGTCTGGCCCTCCAGCATGTGGAGAACGGGAACGCCGTGCCGGCCGTAGTTCAGAAGCAGATCAGGAGGCCCTGTCCACTCGAGGTAGGCGTCGACATCTCGATCGTTGAGGAAGGTCACCTTGAGCACGCCGTTGCCGAGGTACCAAACTCTGCGCTCGGCTTGATAGTCCCAGAACTCGACGCGGTCCGCGATCCCCAGATCCATCAGATAGATGCCGATGGAAAGATGTGGAAGCCCCAGTCAACAGGCAACTCGAACAACGACGGACGCGGTTGCGTCGGGGGCAACTCGGTTCGCTCCCACAATGCTTGAAGTCGAGATCCCCTTCGAGAGGAGCGCTGAAGTTGGAGATGACGATCCGCGTGAAGATGGGCGCGAACTCAGGGTGCCCGCTCGACGCTACGGTTGGGCCAGACCGCTGGTTGTGCTAACGGTGGAGTCATGCCGGGCTCCGTGTTTGAAACCGCTGCGTCCACTGGCTTGCTGGATGGACTGCGTGTCCTCGACCTGAGCATCTGGCGGCCAGGCCCCTACGCCACGCAGCTCCTCGCTGAGATCGGAGCCGATGTGCTGAAGCTGGAGCCGCCCGGCGGGGATCCGATGCGGACCTATCCCGGATTGTTCGCGAGTCTCAACGTCAACAAGCGCAGTATCGTGCTCGATCTGAAGTCCCAACCGGGAAGGGACCGGGCGTTGCAGCTGGCGTCGGAGGCCGACGCTCTCGTCGAAGGCTTCCGCCCCGGCGTAGCCAGCCGCCTCGGCATGGGCTTCGACGAGGTGCGGGCAGTCAACCCGACCATCGTCTACTGCTCGATCTCAGGAATGGGCCAGGACGGAGAGCTGGCGGATGTTCCCGGTCACGACCTGAACTACCAGGCGTGGGCTGGAGCCCTCGCGCCTGAAGGGGGGCCGCCCGTTGTGTCAGCGCTTCCGATCGCCGATCTGGCCGCCGGAATGGCTGCCGCGTTCGCCATATGTGCCGCCGCCATGCGACGGCTCCTTGGGGGCGGAGGCGAGCGCATCGACGTCGCGATGGCCGACATCATGGCCACGTGGACCGGCGCGGTTCGGCCGCTGGCCCAGGGCGTCGACCCGTCAGTCCGCGGCGTTCCGGGGTACGGGATCTTCGAGACCGCCGATGACCGGTACATCACGCTGGGCGTGTTGACCGAGGACCACTTCTGGCGACCGCTGTGCACCGAGCTCGGACTGGAGGACTACGGCCAGCTCCCGTTCGCCGAGCGGATGGCGCGACTGGCCGAGCTGCAGGACCTTCTCTCTGCCGCCATCCGCCGGCGGGATCGCCAGGGCCTCGTGGCTGCCCTCATGGGCGTGGACGTGCCGATCGCGCCGGTCCTCGACCGTACGGAGATGCTCGAGCTGGCGCACTTCGGCCAAAGATCGGTGGCGACGGTCGATCCGTGGTCCGACCCGGCCATTGGGTATCCGATCCGGTTCGAGCGGCACGCGGCCAAGCGGACATCGCCGCCGCCGCAGCCGGACGAGCATCACGGCGCCGGCTTCCGCCCCCGGCCCTGACTCGCCTCCGAGCTTGACTCGTCCGCGCCGTCCAACGAGGGCGCTCGACGACCTCAGTAGATGGCGGAGTTCCCACCGGCTGGAATGGCCCCGCGGGCCTCGGCCAACTCGTCGGTCAAAGCGGCGCGCAGGGCCAGGAGGTCGTTGGCAACGGTCACCATGGCGAAGCCGCGCTCCACCCGACGCTTGGCGAGGGCGCCACTGGCATGGATCCCGGCCACGACACCAGCCTTTTGACACGCCACGACGATGTGGTCTAGGGCTTCATCGAAGTCCGGACTGCCGTCGTTGTTCCCGGGTGGGAGACCGAGGCTAAGCGACAGGTCGGCGGGACCGACGTAGATAGCGTCAAGGCCCGGGACGGCGAGGATGTCGTCGAGATTCGAGAGCGCTTTGGCCGTCTCGATCATAGGGATGACGGCCACACTGTCGTTCGCACCGGCGGCGTACTGAGGCGACCGCATCCCGGCCATCACGGGACCGAAGCTGCGTTCGCCGAGTGGCGGATATCTGGTGGCTCGCACCACCGCCTTCGCCTCTGACGCGGTGTTGACCATGGGAACCACGACGCCCGTCGCGCCCGCGTCGAGCATCTTGCCGATCACACCAGGTTCGTTCCAGGGGACCCGCACGATGGGCCGAGAGCCACCGAGGATGATCGCCTGAATCATGAACAGAGCCATCTGATAGTCCGTGGCTCCGTGCTGTGTATCGACGCACACATAGTCGAATCCGGCGCGTCCGGCGGCCTCTGCGGTCACCGGCGACGGTACCGTCAACCACGCACCGAGTGTGACTTCGCCTGCAGCCCAACGGCTCCGGAGAGTTTCGGTGGCAGGTGATTCCATCACTGGACGCCCGGAGGGATGGGTAGCACGGTTGTCGCTGGTCGGCCACTGAGGACGGCGAGAGCATTTTCGATGGCCTGAGCGTACAGGCGGCGCCGGCCGGCGACTGTTGACGACGCGATATGTGGCGTGACGATGACATGGGGATGTCCGAGTAACGGGTGCCCGGCGGGCAGCGGCTCAGGATCGGTGACGTCGAGCGCTGCGCCGGCGAGGTGACCGGCGTTCAGCGAGTCCAGGAGCGCCTCCTGGTCGACAAGGCTGCCGCGCGCGCAATTCACGAGGTAGGCGCCTGGCGTCATCAGCCCGAGCGTGGGTTGCGAGATGAGGTGGTAGGTGGTTGGCAGCGCTGGCGCATGGAGCGACACGATGTCGGCCGATGTCAGCAGATCCTGAAGGGATACGAGGCTCACCGAACCGTCGTCTCCCTCGACGTAGGGGTCGTGAGCAGACACGTTCATGCCGAGACCGAGGGCCGCTGTCGCGACGCGGCGGGCGATCCGTCCGAAGCCCACGAGACCCAACGTCCGGCCGTCGAGTTCGAGGGACTTCAGTGCTGCGCCTGGCAATCCCTGGGCAGCTCGCGCCTGCGCGGCAGGCAGGTTCTTGGTGATCGCCAGCATGAGCGCAATGGTGTGTTCGGCGGTGGATACGGTCGGTGCCTCTGGCGTGTTGCACACCACGACGCCAGCCGCATGCGCGGCAACCAGGTCGACATTGTCGTACCCGACCCCGACGCGCGAGATAACCCGCAGCCTCTGCGCCCGGGCGATGATCGGGCCGTTCCAACGCCACACCGAGCCGGCGATGACCGCGTCGGCGATGGCGAGGTCTGCTTCATCGGGACCCACGATGGTCGCACGGCCATCGACGAGGTCGTCATACTCTTTCGGCAGCTCACGATCGAAGAACAGCACCGGCTCAGGCAGAATCATCCTTTGACACGCTAACGTGCGCCCCGCTCAGGGGAAGAGAACAGGAATGGACGACACCGCGGACGAACCGCAGGCCGATGACGAGGGGGTCGCTCATGGTGGCCGCCCCCTGCTGCCCGAGGAGGAGGCCGCCGGCAGCGAGGATCCGGAGGCACAGGCTGTGGCCATCCTGGAGGATTCAGCGGCGCGTTCTGACAACCGGGTGACACCTGGCCCCGCCATTGAGCATCGCACGTCGGACGAAGCGACCGAGCCCGTCGAAGGCACGTGAATGACGGCTACGGATACGTGGTGCCGGGCGTGGGGGTCGTAGCCGCCATTCCGAGCACGCGGCCGGCGCCATACCCGGGCCGGAGGCGACGTCTACCTCCTGCACGATCGAATCCGGAATCGATCCCGAAGTTGGACCCTGGATCGACGAGAGATCGGCACCAGTCGGCGTGTACGCGGTCAGCAAGGCCGGTTCCCCCGGAGGAGGACGAACTCATGCAGGTCCCCCCGGTAGCCGTTACCGGCTTGCACTCGCGCCACCTCCTCGTAGGAGGAATTCATGATCACGTACTCGCCTTGCCGTGCCCGCCGGTCTGCTGACCCTCCCACCACGTGAGTACTGGCGCGCCTCGGTACTGCTGCACCCGGAACGCGTCTGCGAGCTTCCCGTGACCGTGCGAAATCAGATCGGGCTTCCCTCCCCATCGGTCACCATCGGCCCCGCTTGGCCGACTGCTCCATTTGGCGAAATGAAGAGCTGGCCGGGCGTCGTACCCGATGTGCGTACGTCGAGGGTCAGCGAGGGCGGGGTCAGGTCCGGGCGGGACCGAAGGTCTGGACATTTGGCGTCGTGGCGCTGAGCGGGCGCGCACTGATGGCGACTTGTCTGTAAGTGACGGCTGGTCCAGAGTGCCTCGCTCATGCGGAGACGGTACGGATCGATGCTGGCAGATTGCTGAGAACCGGCTCTCAGTTTCCCTCTTAGTCGGCCATGGTCTGCCTGTGCGATCGTGCGCCGACCTTTCCCGCGCGACCGGACTTGGCGTCCACGCCGCCGTAACGTTGCACCGGGGTCGAGTAAAGGAAGGTGGACCTCCTGCCGCTATCGGTATCTTCAACGATTCCCGGCGCCCGCCCGTGTGTCGTGCATATCCGAAGGGCGCAGTGAGGTCGAGCACGCCGCGTCGACGTTGGCTCCGCGTGTGCTGGCTTCGCCGGGCGGCGGTGCTGGTGCTGGCCCTGAGCCTTCCGCTCGACTGGTCATACAGCCGGGCCATGACTGCTCCGGGTTGCGGGAGCGCGGGCCTGCGGACAGTCGAGTGGGTGCGGTCGATTGGTGGCGGCGATCTGGTGGGCTGGACCGAGAACTGGTGGTACCGGCACCATCCGCCGCCCGTCGGGGGCCAACCCGCCGCCGGTCTGCTGCCCGCGGCGCGCGCCCCGCTGTCGGCGGAGGCGATGCGTCTCGCCGTGCCCGGCGCGCTGGCGGCGCCTCCGCCGGTCGTCGGGGTAGCCAGTCCGGCCCTGCCCGGGGAGGGCCGTTGGTTGCCCGCCGGGCAGCTGGTGCACGGCATCCCCGCCGTGTACACGACCTGGGTTCGGCCCGACCCCATCCACACCAGCCTGGTCACCGGGGTGGCCTGGATGGACACCGGGCTGCTCCATACCGAGCTGTTCTCCGGGACCGCCGAACCGGGCGGGTCAGGGTGGCGCAATACCAGCCCCATCCCATCCAACCGGAGGACCCAGTTGGTCGCCGCGTTCAACTCCGGGTTCCGGCTCGCCGACTCCCGGGGCGGCTATTTCGCCGAGGGCCGGCTGGCGCGGCCGTTGGTCGTCGGGGCCGCGTCTCTTGTGTTGTACGGCCACGGCCGCCCCGCCATCGGCGCGTGGGGTCGCCAGGTGCACATGGGCCCCGATGTCGTGGCCGTGCGCCAGAACCTGTCGCTGATCGTGGATGGAGGCGTCCCGGTCGCCGGTCTGAGCCGCAACTCAAACAGCATGTGGGGAGGGACGGTGGGCAACAAGGTGTTCGTGTGGCGCTCAGGGCTGGGGATCGCCGCTTCGGGCGCGCTGGTCTATGTGGGGGGGAAAGGGCTGAGTGTCATCACGTTGGCGGACGGGTTAAGGCGAGCGGGTGCGGTGCGGGCCATGGAACTCGATATCAACACTCACTTCGTCAATTACTTCACCTATTCGGCCGCGCCAGCCACCGATCTGGACGCGACCATCGGCTCGAAGCTCGTCAATGACATGACCCACGACCCCGGCCGCTATTTTCGCATCGATCAGCGGGACTTCATCGCTCTCTTCGCCGCCTGAAACGCGGCGGCCGGGCGCCCGTGAACGGAGCCGGCGATGCTCAGCTCGCTGCCAGTTTCTGGAGGCGGGTGGCGGCCTCGTCGATGATCTCGAGGCGCTTGCAGAAGGCGAAGCGCACGAGGGACCGGCCGGCCTCAGCGTCGTCGTAGAACACGGCGTTCGGGATGGCCACCACGCCGCACCGGTCGGGCAAGGAGCGGCAGAAGGCCACGCCGTCGGTCTCGCCGAGCGGGCGGATGTCTACTGTCACGAAATAGGTGCCGGCCGGCTCGTAGACGGTGAGACCAGCCGCGGCCAGACCAGCGCACAGCCGGTCTCGTTTGGCCCGCAGATCCTCCATCAGCGACGAGAAGTAGGTGTCGGGCAGGGCCAGGCCGACGGCGATGGCTGGCTGAAAGGGTGCGCCGTTGACATACGTGAGGAACTGCTTGACCGTGCGTACTGCGGCGATGAGCTCGGGCCGGCCGCATGCCCAGCCGATCTTCCAGCCCGTGTACGAGAACGTCTTGCCTCCGGAGGACACGGCGATGGTTCGCTCCCGCATCCCTGGCAACGTCGCCAGCGGTAGGTGATCGCCGGCAAAGACGATGTGTTCGTAGACCTCGTCCGTCAGCGCCACCAGGTCATGGCGAACGCAGACGTCTGCGATGGTATGCAACTCCGCGGCGCTGAAGACCTTCCCGGTCGGATTGTGCGGCGAGTTGAGGAGCAGCACCCGGGTCCGAGGGGTGACGGCCTTCTCCAGCGCACCCAGATCGAACCCGTAGTCGGGCGAACGCAGGGTGATCACTCTCCGGCGGGCGCCGGCCAGCGCGATGCACGCGGCGTAGGAGTCGTAGTACGGCTCGAAAGTGATGACTTCGTCGCCGGCCTCGCATAGCGCCAGGATGGCCGCGGCGATCGCCTCGGTGGCCCCCGCCGTGACCAGCACCTCACCCTCTGGGTCGTAGTGCAACCCATAGAACCGCCGTTGGTGTTCAGCGATGGCCTGGCGCAGTTCGAGGATCCCGGCTCCAGGCGGATATTGGTTACGGCCCGCCCTGATGGCCTCGATGGCCGCTTCGCTGACCAGCGAGGGCCCGTCAGTGTCGGGAAAGCCCTGGCCCAGGTTGATGGCGCCGGAGCGCGCCGCCAGCTCGGACATTTCGGCGAAGATGGTGGTGCCGAACGCCCGCATCCGGGCGGCGAGATAGCCATGTCGGGCGGGCATCGTCAGAGGATAGGACGAGACAGCGGTCGGTCGCCGCCGTCCTCAGGCAACGTTGATCCGGTGTGAGCCGCCTGTCGTCACCCGAATGGGGGATCCGGTGTCGTCCGAAATGACGACGCCGGGTCATCGAAGGCCTGCACCCGATCGCCCTGACGGGTGACGACTTCGGCAGACAGCACTGTCACCATCGCCGTTGTGAACGCCCCACCCCACGCGGGGCCGCGCCATGCGGCGGTACTGGCCGCCGGGGTGCTTGCACTCGCGCTGCTCCCTGGGTGCGGACGACGCGGGGGCGGCGCCTCGGGCAGCCACCCTCCGGTGTTCCAACCGCCGGGACCCTTTTACCAGCCTCCCGATCCGCTGCCACCCGGAGCCCCGGGCCGGATGATCCGTGACGAACAGATCATCGCACCGACCGGGTACCAGGCTTGGCGGATCCTCTACCACTCCCGCACGCCCGCCGGAGCCGACATCGCCGTCTTCGGGCTCGTGAGCACCACCGACAACCCACCCCCGGCCGGTGGGAGGCCCGTAGTGGCCTACGTCCACGGGACCAGAGGGCTGGCCCGGCTATGCGCACCCTCCAACGTGACCCAACCGCTCGAAGCCCCGCAAACATTCGCGCCCCTCCTACGAGCCGGCCTAGCCATCGTTGCGACCGAGTACCCCGGCCTCGGCGCCCCTGGCGGCCACCCCTACCTGGTCGGCCCGAGCGAAGCCCGCTCGGTGCTCGACGCCGTGCGCGCCGCCCAACAACTCCCTGGGCTCGGCCTGGGCCACAACGTGGTCGTCTTCGGCGACACCGAAGGCGGACACGCCGCCCTGTTCGCCGGCCAGATCGCCTCTGCGTACACCCCCTGATCTGCACCTGCTCGGCGTCGCCGCCGAGGACCCCCCCACCGATCTCGTCGCCCTCGAGCAACATGCCGCCACGACCCCGTTCGCGGTCGAATTCCTCCTCGAAGCTGCTAGGCCGGCATCGCCTGGGCGCCCCGCACGAGACGGCCCGGAGTCTCGCCGGTCGACTCGCCCCCCGTCGCCACCTCGACCCCGCTTACGAAGGTATGCAGGTAGCCGAATGACGGCTGCACGAAGCGCTTTCCGCCGGCCGGAAGATCGAACACCAGGCGCGGCTTGGCCATGCCCAGGTGGTCAAAGTCGATCACGTTGAGGTCGGCCTTGAAGCCCGGCGCCACGATGCCGCGGTCAAGCAGCCCGACCGCCTCGGCCGTCGCTCGGCACTGGCGCGACACGATCCACTCGGGCGTGAAGCGGGTCCCGTTGGCCCGGTCCCGAGCCCAGTACGAGAGCAAAGTCGTGGGGAAGCTGGCGTCGCAGATCGTGCCGACGTGGGCGCCGCCGTCGCTCAGGCCTGGGACGGCGTTGGGATCAGAGAGCAGCTCGGCGGCGGCGTCGAGGTTGCCATCGAAGTAGTTGAGGATAGGCCAGTACAGCAGCGCTTTCCCACCGTCGCCGAGCAGGCACTCGAAGAACAGTTCCTCGGCCGGCGTGCCGGCACGCGCCGCCCGGGCGGCGATGCTGTCCTCCGGCGCGGGCTCGTAGTCGGGAGGATCGCCGAGTTCAAAAACGCGCTCGAGGATGCCGACGCCACGGGTCAACTCGCCCAGGATCTTCGTGCGTAGAGCAGCGTCCGACAGCGTGGTGACCAGTTCGGGGAGGGTCAGCCTGTCCAGGGCTCGATAGGTTTCCGAACCCCGCAGCGGATTCACTGAGCACTGAAGGCCAATGAGCACGCCGATGCCCCGGGCCGGGACTTGGGCCCGCATCTGGAGCCCCTCGTCGTTTGCGGCGGCGATGGCGGCGAGGACGTGGCGATGGCCGACCCCGGTGCGGCCCTGCGAGAGTGACACCGACAACGGGCGGCGCGATACCCGCATCATCTCGAGCAGCGTTTCCATCTCGGTGTCGAAGTCGGGGAAGTCCGAAACCACCTGCAGTACACCGGCGCCGACCTCTCCGAGAGCGCGGGCGATGCCTACAAGCTCCTCCCGGGCGGCCGTCAAGGTGGGCGTCGGCTCGCCCCGGCTGGTGCGGTGGTTGAGCGTGCGCGACGTCGTGAATCCGAAGGCGCCCGCGCGCACTCCCTCAGCGGCGAGGCGGCCCATCTCGGCGATTTCGTCGGGTGTCGCCGGTTCACGATCGGCGCCGCGCTGGCCCATCACAAACAACCGCAGCGGCCCATGGCAGACCTGGGCGGCGAAGTCGATGTCGTGGGGACGGCGTTCGACGGCGTCGAGGTATTCGGGGATGCTGCCCCAGTCCCAGGGCAGGCCCTCGTGGAGGGCGGCGCCCGGGATGTCCTCGACACCTTCCATCAACTCGATCAACTGGGCGTGATCGGTGGGATGGACAGGGGCGAAGCCGACACCGCAATTCCCCATCACCACCGTGGTGACGCCGTGTCCCGATGAGGGTTGGAGGCGGGTGTCCCAGGTGACCTGGCCGTCATAGTGGGTGTGAATGTCCACGAAGCCGGGGGTCACCAGCGCACCGTCGCCCTCCACGATGCGCCGGGCCGGTTCGGTGACCCGTCCCACATCCACGATCCGCCCGCCCCTCACGGCGACATCCGCAGTCTGCCGGGGCCCCCCTGTCCCGTCGATCACCGTGCCGGCGCGAATGACAAGGTCGAGCATGCCCCTATCCTGCCCCACGAACCGATCCACGAGCACGTCCCGATCGCCGGCCCGGTGCCAACTATGGATACGTCGAGATCACGGATCACGATATACGGATGCCCAACCGGTTCTCATGGAGCCGGGTGACCTGTTGGTGTTCGACAGCCATCTCATGCACCGGTCGACGGACAACCTGTCCACCGACATACGCGCCGCCATGGTGTACCAGTACGCCGCCCGCGGCACGGTCGAAAAGGTGCCCGGCCTGGTGAACGACTTCGTGCCCGTGAGGACCTGAGTACGACCAAGCCGCACTCGAATGACGCCTCGGTGTCGGGCGAGCGACATCTACGTGAACTCAAAGTGGACAACACCTGAATAGGACGGATTCGGCTTGTCCCCGCGGCTGGGTTGGCGACAGGCTCGGCCAACCCCAGGCGAGACAAGGAGCCCTGCGTGCACCTGCCCCGATCCGGCCTTACCGTCACCCGCGTCCTTACGGTCGTCGTCTGCTCGTCCTTCGCGGTCACCGCGTGTGGGAGTTCTTCGACTGACCCACATCGACGTGACCTTCGGAAGCCCGAAAGGACTCCTCTTCGTCCCGGCCAAGTGACATAGCGAGGGTTGCACTGCCCTGCCCTAGTAGCGTCGGCTGGCATGTACGACAATCCACCTCAAGCCGGGATAGTCGTGACGACGAAATTCATCCCTCTGGCCTTCTTGCTGTTGTTCTTCAGGCCGAAGATTCATGTCGATGGGGGTCCTCCCGTCGCTGCGCCTTGGGGCACCACCTTTTTCCCTGTGTACCCCGGCCGCCACACGGTCCGCGGCTATCTGCCCTATCTGTTCTTCCCGTACATGGGTGACAACTCGATCGGCGTGGAGGTAGCCGCCGGCCAGGTCGTCGGCATCAGGTGGCGGGCGCCCTGGCTGGTCATCCTGAAGGGCAAGTGGACGGTGGAGGGCGTCCGCCCGATGCTCCCTGGCGATGGGGCCGGGGCGCTGCCGTCCGCTCAGGCACCCCAGATACACACGACCCCGGCTGGCTGGCATCCGGACCCTCACACTCGGCACGAGATGCGCTACTGGGACGGCACGGCCTGGACCGCCAATGTTTCCGACCATGGGGCCACCGGTATCGACCCGGTGTAGGGGTAGCGTCGGAGGCTGTGCATTCGCGGCGGGGCAGATCGTTTGTCGGCCTGTCCTGATGGCGGGGGTCCTCGCCGCATGCGGTGGAGGAGGGAAGACCGCGAGTACAAAAAGGGACGACCGCGGCACCAGCAGCAGCGACGACGACACGGCTGCACCAAAAGGACCGCCCAAGGCGACCTCACACTCGTCGGTACAGCGGCGTGTCCGGTCTGGTCGGCACGCCATCCATCCGCTGCTCGCTCCCGATGCTCGACGGGATCGAGATCCTGATCATCGGCGCAGACGCCCGTACAAGGCGGCTCGTCTGCTTACGAACGGGCGCAGGTCCAGGGCCAGGCCGCCCTTCGCCAGGTCCTGCTCGATGCCGCCTCCCTTTCACCCGATGAACGCCTACGACGACGGGAATCGCATCGTGCTGGATGTCGTCCGTCATCCCCGCATGTTCGACCGTGACCGCCTCGGCCCCAACGAGGGTGCTCCGACGCTCGACCGCTGGATCGTCGACGCGAAGGGCGGCAAGGTGATTGAACAGAGACTCGACGACCGCGGCCAAGAGTTTCCGCGCGTCGACGAACGGCTGGTGTCGAGACGCCACCGGTACGGCTACGCCGCGCAGGATTTTGCAGGAGCCCCGGTGGCGTCCGTCATCTTCCCGTGCGAGTGCCCTTCGGATTCCACGGCAACTGGATCCGAGACGGGCAATAGTTCAGGATCGCTGACCGACTGACGCCTGGCCGATAAACGGCGATCTAGAAGCTGTAGGTATCGGTGCCGGTCACGGTCGCTCCAGATGGCGCATTTGCGAACGTGATCGTGTCAGTTCCCGAGGTGGGCACGGTTGCGCCGGTTCGATAGACCACCTTGAGCACACCATTGGCGTCCGCCTTGAACAGCTGTGGTGTCGACGTCAGGAGGTGACCGTGGGCCGCCGCTGTCCCACCGCCCGCGACCGGCTGGAAGGACAGGTAAACGAAGGCGTGAGGCACGACCACCGTTGCGTTGAAGGCCGTGATGGTCACGGTCACGGAGCCGCGTGCAGCCAGGCTCTTGGTAGCGGCTATTGGGCTCGGGCTCGCCGCAAACGAGGTAACCGTGGGCGGAGGAGCGGACCGCGCAAAGATATAGGTGTCGGCGGCGCTCACCGTCGGGGCCGTTGCCGCGTTGGCGGCGGTGAGGGTGTCCGTCCCCGATTTGGGAGTCGGAGCCGCCGGGGCGCGGTAGGTGACCCTGACCGTCCCGGCCGCGTCGGTTTTAAAGGGTGTCAGCGTACTCGTCAGGCTCGTTTTGTGGGCGGTCGCCGTTCCACCGCCTGTCGTCGGCACGAACGACAGGTAGACGGTGGCGCCTCCGATTGGCGTCCCGCCGGTCGTCTCGGCGGTGACGATGACCGGCACGGCCACCTTGGCCTTCAACGAACCCGTAGCCGCGATCGGAACGGGAGACAGGACGATCTTGCCAACAGGTGCTGTGGTCGAGGCAGATGCTGCTTGCCACATGCCACTCGTCAGCGCACCAGCTGCACCCAGCAAGCAGAGCGCGGCCATGCCCCGATTTCGCGCCAAACCTCTATTCGATGTCCCCATTTGCTGCCCCTCTTCGACACTCCCACGGCGCCGAGTTCCAAGCGTGACAATACCACTGTGAGTCACAGGAGGATAGCGACATGGAACATTTGCGCAGTATTTATGACAGGCCGCGGTCGGCCGAGGTTAACGAGGCTCGAGCTCGAACATCAGCTGGTACGCGAAGAGCGTCGGATAGGTTCGAACCGTGAGTTGATCGGCGCGGGCCAGCGCTCGTGCCGCCCGTCCGCCGACATCCAACGTGTCGAACGGCAGTCCGATGGCGCGGATCTTGAGCACGCGGAAGCCGGAAGCCACTGCGATGCGGCGGAAGCTTCGGCGGCTGAAAAACCGTAGGTGGGTTCGATCGAGGATGCCCCGTTGGTCGTAGTCGAACCGGCCGAACGCCACCCGGAACCGGGGATACCAGTGGCCGAAATTTGGCACGCTGGCAAAAAGCAGGCCTTGGGAACGGAGGCAGCGCCGGACATCTCGGAGCAGGCGCTCGGGGTCTTTCACGTGCTCGAGAATGTCGGCTGCTATCACCACGTCGAAGCCGCTTCCGACCTCCTCGGGAATACCCTGGTCCAAGTCGGCAAGGAAGAAATGATCCAGGTGATCTTCGACGTCGCCAACTCGCCGCGCGTCGATCCCGGTGACGTGGTGGCCTTGCCGGCGAAGGAGCTCCCCGAGTGCTCCGGCCGAACATCCCAGATCCAGGATCTTGCTCGGCGGTTCAATGCGAAGGCGTCGTTCAATCACCCGGTGCGAGCTGCTTTCACTCGCCTTCAGCTGGTACTCATCGCCCACGGACCCCAGACGGCCAGTGCCGAAGCCCACCTTTTGGAATCGATAGCCGAACGTGATCCTCGTCACGTCGCGCGCATACTTCAACCCGTTGACATAGCAGATCTCATCTCCGTAGTAGGTGGGGATCGGAATCTCCCGGATTCGCTTACCCGCGTCGTGGAGTTGGATGAGGAGCTGGGTGTCGAAGTCAAAGCCGTCGGAGTTCTCTTCGAACGGAAGCGATGCCAGCGCCCGAGTGCTGTACGCGCGGTATCCCGAGTGAAGCTCGCTGAGACTGGTCCCGAGCACCGTGTTCTGCATCTTGGTCAGAACCTTGTTGCCGATGTACTTGTAGAGCGGCATCCCGCCCCGCCGGGCAGCCCCGGGAATCATCATCCGCGAGCCGAGGACGACCTCGCATTCGCCCCGCTCCAACGGAGCCACCATGTCGGGTAAGCACTCCGGGGCATATTGCCCGTCGCCGTGGAGGAGCACGATGAAGTCGAGCCCTCGCTCGATCGCCATGCGATAGCCGACCTTCTGATTTCCTCCGTATCCAAGGTTCTTCGGATGACGAATCACGGTGAGGGGGAGGTCGGGGGTCATCTGCTTGTAGCCGAGCCCGACGAGATAGGTCGAGTCCTGGCTGTGGTCGTCGCAGACGAGGATGTCAGCGATCTTCTGAGAGAAGTCTTTCGGTATCCGGTCGATGACCGACGCCAACGTCGAGGCGGCGTTGTAGGCCACCACGAGTATCCCAATTCGTGCTTGTGCCTCCGGCGCGCCCATCAGCCCTCCACCGGAGTCATCGAGGGTGGACCCGGCTCTGTGGGTGGACAGCGTATCGGACGGTTGTCTGCGAGCGACATTGTCGCCACCCCGAGGATGATGAGTCCGACGACCAGAGACCACTCGTTGAAGAACGACTGCTTGTTCAATAGATTGAACATACCCAGCAGCCATGCCGAGCCGAGAACAAACCCTGGCGTTGTGCGAGGAATCTTCCAGAGCCCGACGGCCAGGACGACAACCATCAGCAGAGGAACGAGGACGAACGAGGGCGTTCGCCCCATTCGGAGTGCGGTCGTGAACAGGGAGAGGGAGTCATGCCGCGGTGGAAGATTCAGGTTGTAGGTGATGGCGCCATGCACGAACGCCTGGGGCGAGGCGACGAACCAGGCAGCGACGATCACGGCAGCCGCCCCGACAGCCGCTAACGTGCGTCTCAATCCGAACGCTGGCCAGATGGCGGCGAGGGGGATGATGATCAACACGTGCTGCTTGGTCACGAGCGCAGCCGTGAAGCAGACCCCGGCGAGGACCGGGCGCCTGGTCTCGGCCGCCCACACCATTCCGGCAATGAGCGCGAGAAGGAGAGGCTCCGGCCATGACTGCTCGATGCCGTACAGGACGCGCGGGTACAACAGAACGAGGCAGGACAAGACGACGACCGTGTTCCCGGCCGAGGTCCTGAGGGCGGCGACGGCGACTGCACCCGCTACCAGCGCCGTTAGCAGCCCGTATCGCACATCTCCGAACACGAGGTAGAACGGGGCGAGGAGGATGGCGGCGCCAGGAAGGTAGGGCAGCAAGTGCCCCTGGGCACCAGGCCAGGCGCCGTAGATGTTTTGCAGGTGCAGGAGAGCCCGCGCTGAGCCCTGCAGAATGTGCCAGACATCGATCGCTGGTTTCGGACTAGCGATGATCCCGGCCACGCCGGCGCCCGCGGCGAGGAAGACCACGCTGCCCGTGAGCCACGGTGCGGCTTCTGTTCGGAACGCGCGAAGGACGAGGCCGACTCCGGCGGCGACGAGGAGTCCATGGGCCCATGTTTCAGCCGGTCCATGCGCGTGTTCGCCAGCGGGATAGATCTGCGCAAATACGGCGGCGAACATGCACGCCAGGACCAGGGTCATCCGGCTCGGCGCGCCGGCCACGGAAGCGCCGAGCCGCAGGATGGCGAGCGTCAGGACCGCCATTCCGGCCGTTACCAGTGCGATGGCTCGGGGCGTGTAGGTTCCGAAGTGGGTGGCAGCGCCAAGCGAAATCAGTGACCACGCCGCAACGAAGGCGAAGCTGAGCTCGACACGGATGATGCCACTGCGCGCGTAGCGGGTCTCCGGAACCACGTGGATCCGATCAGGCCACGGTCGTGCCGTACATCTCGCGTAGCGGATCCTTGATGATCTCGAGACGCTCACCGTCGGGGCCGTGGAAGTACAGCGACGACCCGCTCATGCTTTGCGTGCTGACGCCGACGGCATCGAGCTTCGCCCTTAGATGCTCCCAACGTTCGGGCTCGACCGAGATGGCGAGATGGTGCAGACCGCCAAGTACTTCGGTGAAGTCGCCCAGATCGAGGCCCGGGAAGTCGAAGAATGCGAGGAGGTTGCCATTGCCGATATCGAAGAAGAAATGAGTCGAACCCTGGTAGTCGCGGTTCTCGAACAGCTCGGTGAGCGGGAACTCGAGCAGGTCCTGGTAGAAGGCGATGGTTCGCTCGACGTCGCTGGAGAGCAACGCCACATGGTGCACACCGCGCGCCGACGACGCCGGCCGTCCCTCCGGTGGCGTGAAGTGACGCGCCCTCAGTGCCGCCCACTCGTTGCTGCGATCGATGTCGACGCCGTGTCGGGCCATGCGAGCCTCCCAGGGAGTGGTGACGGCCCAAACGATACGCCTACGGCCAGGTTCGGAGCGGGCTTACCCGTCCAGGCGCCCACACGGTCGGTGGTGACGCTCACCCTGATGACTACCGGTTGTCATCGTCCGATCAGGCGGGCGAATAGCTCTATCGGGTCATTGCAGGGGTGCCGTGGCTATCGGATCCTTGGGTCGGCGGGATTTCTGGGGCGCAGGGTCTCGAAGAGTGGTGAGACTGCGGCTCGGGGGAAGGGGCTGATGGCAGTGGGTGCACGCTTTCGGACACTGACGATCGGCAACGCGAAGCGACCGAGAAGGAACATGGCCGCGGCGTTGTCGGTGCTTTGCATGTCGGTCATGCTGGAGCTTGTCGGCCTGGCCCAGGCGCCAGCCGCGCATGCGGCGACTCCGGTATCGACCAAGATCGCCATCACCAGCTCTATTGGCGTCCCCGACCGCGGTGACACGGCTCTGGCCTACGACGGCAACCTCGGCACGGCGACGTATACCACGCCATCTAACGCTCAGGCCGATCCGGCGTATCTGGAGTTCGGATTCGCTAGCACGCCGGTGAATCGCTACCGAATCTACAAAGACAACTACGTCGGCCCTCACAACCTCACGATTCAATACACGACGGACACCGGGTCGGACCTTACGGCTCGCACATGGACGAACGTGACCAACCTGACCAACGGCTTCCAGGGCACCGAACTTCTCCAAGCCACCTCTGTCAACAGCGGCGGAACGGTGACGGCTGACAGACACGACAGTTCGACTAACGGGTGGGCGTCGCTGACGTTCGACACGATCACCGCGACCGGACTTCGCATCGCGTTCAGCCAAGCCATCTCGTGTTGCAACCACTATCACGTCTTTGAGTTCGAGGCTCACTACGTCGACTATCCACCTACGTCATCCATCGCGCTGACTCCGGCTAGCCCGAGTGGGTCCAACGGCTGGTACATCTCGTCGGTGCATGCGACGGTCGCCGCGGTTGACAACAACCATCCCGCCGGGATCCTCGAGATCCGATGTGTCCTCGACCCGACCAGTCCACCGGCCAGCTTCAGTGTCATGCCGGTCGGGTGTGGCTACGTTGGCACGGGCGCCGACGTCACTACGGATGGGAAGCACATCCTCTACGCCGCCAGCAACGATGCGGGCAACAATCCGAGTGACGTCGTGAGCTCCACCTTCAATATCGACCGGACCGCCCCGTCCCTGGCGTGCGACGCGCTCCCGACGTTCGTTCTCGGTGGTCCGGGCGGCAACGTCACAGCAACGGTGAGCGATACGACCTCGGGCCCGGCCATCTCGCCCGCCGCGGCTCCTGCCGACGTCTCGTCGGCCGGTAAGAAGTCTGTACTGGTGACCGGCTTCGACAATGCCGGCAACTCTTCGTCAGTCTCGTGCCCCTACATGGTGGCCTACAACGTCGTCGGCTTTAGCGCCCTCAACGGAACGATATGGAAGCGCGGCTCGCCCATCGTCTTCACCTTCGCCCTGGCGAACGCGGCTGGCACTCCCATATCCGATACCGAGGCGCAGGCGCTCGCCGCTCATTGCGGCCCACGAGCGAAGTTCCCGCCGGTTCCACCGGTCTGCGCGACGTACTCGGCGACGACTCACGCCTTCCGGATCAGCATCAAGACGTCGCTATCGACCCCTGCGCCAAGGGATTATCCCATCACGTTGAAGATCTACATCGGGCACGATCTGGTGAACTTGGCAACGGCCATCGTGCACATCACCCGCTGAGAGCCGCCGCCGTCACGCCTCGGTAAGTGCCGGGCGGGACGAGCACTGCGCCGCCTCCGGAAGCGGCCACCGCATCCAGGGCGCGCTGTACGGCCGTGGTGTCCAGGGCGATGCCGTCGCCGGGTCGCCCCGTTGGAGCGGATGTCCTCCAAGGTCAGCCGAGGATACGCTCCCTCCAATCGGGCAAAGCGGGCACCTCGCCAGCAGAGCCACCATTCGCCCGGTGCATCCCTCGGTCGCTCTCACGACCCAATCCCGTCGTCCGGCGCGCTTGTTGGGGTAGCGTACCGCCCAGCCTCAGAGACCAATTCGGCGAGCCAATACGAACGGAGATCCAGGTGGAACGACCGGGGGGACGTACCGTTGGCGCGGCAGTAGCCGCCAGTGCGCTGCTGCTGAGTGTGGCGGCGTGTTCGAGCAGCAGCAAAGTGAGCAGTGGCGCCACCACCACGGCCGCGGCCGCGGCCGCGAGTGCGCCGGTGAACTGGGCCACGGCCCAGTCCGCGGCCGCCGGTGGCGGGATGGACGCGCTGGTCACGGCGGCCAAGAAGGAAGGAACGCTCAATCTGATCGCCGTCCCCCGTACCTGGGCCGGCTATGGCGCCATCATCGACGCCTTCACCGCGAAGTACGGCATCAAGATCAATAGCGAGAACCCGGACGGCTCCAGTGGTGACGAGATCAATGCCTTGAAGTCGACCAAGGGCCAGTCATCCGCACCTGATGTGGTCGACGTCGGCAATTCCTATGCCCTGTCCGGTGCGCTCGAAGGTGACTACGCGCCGTACAAGGTGGCCACCTGGTCCGACATCCCGGCCACGCAGAAGGACCCGGGTGGCCTCTGGTACAGCGACTACGGCGGCTACGTCTCGATCGGCTGCAACGCCGCGAAGGTCGGTGGCACCTGCCCGAAGTCGATCAAGGACCTGAACAACCCCGCCTATAAGGGCCTCGTCGCGCTCAACGGCGACCCCACGAGCGCGAACGCCGCCTTCGAGGCGGTCTGGGCGACCGCGCTGGCGAACGGTGGATCGCCGGACAACATCCAGCCCGGCATCGACTTCTTCCACACGCTGAACAAGGCCGGGATCTTCAACAAAACGAAGGTCACGCCGGCGACGGTGGCATCCGGCGAGACGCCGATCGTGCTCGACTGGGACTACCTGAATGTGGGCAACGCCGACACCTTGAAGAAGCAGAACATCACCTGGACGACGGCTGACCCGTCCGACGGGCTGGTATCGGCGTACTACGCGCAGGCGGTCAGCAACAACGCCGCCCACCCGGCTGCGGCTCGGCTCTGGCAGGAGTTCCTCTACAGCACGGACACCGGCGCCGGACAGAACGGCTGGCTCCGGGGCTTCGCCCGGCCGATTGAATTGCCGGCGATGATCACGGCCGGCACCGCTGACAAGACGGCGCTCGCGCTGGTGCCGCAGGTGACGGACCCGAGCCCGTTCGCCCCGACCCAAGCTCAGGTCAGTGCGGCGAAGGCCGTTGTCACCCAGAAGTGGGCCGCAGCGGTCTCATAGTGACTGGCAGGCCGCACGGTCCGATAGCGGAGGCCGATGTTGGCGCGCTGTCGGCGATCGACGATCTCCGACCGGACACGAACGGGGCCGGGTCCACCACCCGGCCCCGCCGCGTCAGCTTGGGCTGGCTGGGGCTGGCTCCGTTCTTCCTGTACGTGCTGCTGATGTTCCTGGTCCCGATCGGTTTCATTCTCTACAACGCATTCCGCAAGACGACCGGAGGCGCACCGGTGCGTGACCCGGTCACCCAACAGTTCGTCCATACAAGTCACACGGTCTTCGCGGCATCGAATATTTCGAACTCGCTGAAGGGCATCTACCGCACCTCGTTGGTCAACAGCGTCGAACTGTCGGCGGTCGTTGCCGTCCTCGGCGCCGTGGTCGGCATTCTGTTGGCCTATGCGGTCGTGAACAGCAGGAGCTCGGCGCTGCGTCAGATCGTCATCGCTGCCGCCGCGGTCACTGCCAACTTCGGCGGCATCCCGCTGGCGTTTCTCTTCATTGCGACCGTCGGCAACGCGGGCGTGTTGACTGCGTTCCTAAGGGACCATGCCAACCTCTCGCTGCAACGGGACCTGCACTTTCAACTCACGACAATCGCCGGCATCTCTTTCGTCTACCTCTACTTCCTTATCCCGTTGATGGTGCTTGTGATGACGCCGGCGCTGGAGGGGCTGAAACCGGAGTGGGGCGAGGCGGCAGAAAACCTCGGTGCCACCCGCTGGCACTACTGGCGATACATCGCCGGCCCGGTGCTGGCTCCGAACTTCCTCGGCTCGCTCCTGCTGCTGTTCTGCTCGTCATTTTCCGCCTACGCGACCGCCTACGCGTTGGTCGGACAGTCATTCCCGTTGGTGACCACCCAGATCTCTGCCGTGCTGTCGGGCAACGTGCTGGCTGGTAAGGAGAACCTGGGCGCGGCGCTCGCCCTGGACATGATCGTCATCGTGCTCCCGATGACGGTCATCTATCAGGCCCTCCAGCGGCGAACGTCCCGGTGGCTGGCATGACGTCAGCCGAGCCGCTCGTCGGCTACGGGACGGCGGGCGTGCCCGACTTCCTGCCCGGACCCGGAGCCGTCGGGTCGCGACGACGGCGTCGGCCGGCCTCGGGCAGCGTCACGCGGTGGGTGATCCTGACCCTGTGTGGCATCTACTTCATCGGTCCGTTGCTGGCTGCAATCAGCTTCACGGTCCAGGACCACGTGCACGGCGGGGTCTCCTTCTCGGCCTACCAGGCGATCTTCAAGCAGCCACCCAACGGACAGGTCGGGTTTACCACGGCGCTTGGGTACTCACTCGAAATCGCAGTCGTCACGATCGTGCTGACGCTCGCGCTCATGATCCCAACCCAGATCCTGCTGCATCTGCGGTATCTGCGGCTCCGGCCGATCGTCGAGGTCATCAGCCTGCTCCCGTTGGTCTTTCCGCCGATCGTGCTCGTGGTCGGCGTGGACGACACGTTCGCCTGGGTCGGCAAGGACACGGGCAGCCCCATCTACAAGGTCGTGACCTACCTCCGTGGGCCGAGCCACCCATTTGTGCTCGCCCTGCTTTACGTGATGCTGGCCATGCCGTTCGTCTACCGTACGATCGACGCGGGCATCCGCTCCATCGACGTGCGGACCCTGGTAGAGGCATCGCGCAATCTGGGCGCCAGCTGGGTAAGCGTGCTGTCGCGGGTGTTGCTTCCGAGCCTGCGCACGGCGGTCCTCAATGCCGCATTCCTTTGCTTCGCCTTGGTGATGGGCGAGTACACGATTTCATCGATCCTGCTGTACACCAAGCCGTTCCCCGTCTGGCTCTACCAGTTGCCGACAACGTCTGGTCAGGTGCAAGCCGCCGTGTCGGTGTTTAGCCTGCTGCTCGTCGAGGTGCTGCTGCTCGTGATCGGCACCCTCAACTGGCGCCGCCCCGCGGCGCGCGGAGGATGAGGTATTGACAACGCTCACATCAGCTCCGCTCGCGGCCCGTGCCGGAACAACGGTCGAATTCTGCAATGTTGAGCGTCGCTTCGGCAGCATGTCCGCGCTGTCCGGGCTCACTCTGCGAATCGAACCCGGCGAGCTGCTCGCCCTGCTTGGCCCATCCGGGTGCGGCAAGACCACCGCGTTGCGGCTACTCGCCGGCTTCGACCAGCCGACGTCCGGCGCCGTGCTGGTCGACGGCGTGGATGTGTCCCGGATCCCGGCAAACAAGCGCGATATGGGGATGGTCTTCCAGTCCTACAGCCTGTTTCCGACGATGAGCGCCGAGGACAACGTCGGATTCGGGCTACGGATGCGAGGCGAGCCAGCTGCGGCCCGCCGCCAGCGGGCCAGCGACCTGCTCGAGCTGGTCGGGCTCGCCGAGCACGCGAAAAAGTATCCTCACCAGCTGTCGGGCGGTCAGCAGCAGCGCGTCGCCCTCGCGCGCGCGCTGGCGATCTCGCCGCGGGTGCTGCTCCTCGACGAGCCGCTCTCGGCGTTGGACGCCAAGGTCCGGGAGCAGCTTCGGGACGAGATCCGGCGGATCCAGCTCGAACTCGGAGTCACCACGGTCTTCGTCACGCACGACCAGGAGGAAGCGCTGTCCATCGCCGACCGGGTCGGCGTGGTGCGGGCCGGTCGGCTCGAGCAGATCGCGGCACCGGCGGAGCTCTACGACCGGCCGGCGACGCCGTTCGTGGCCGAGTTTGTCGGCACGATGAACCGCATCCCCGGAATCGTCGTCGACGCCGCCCGCGTCCAAGTCGGCAGTCAAGTAATGCCGGCGGACGGCCCGGTACCCGGCCCGGGCAGCGCGGTCACGTTGCTTGTCCGGCCGGAGGCTCTCATCGTCACCCTCGACGAGCAGGCCGACAACGTGGTCACCGTGGCGACGTTCCGTGGCGCCACGGTTCGACTCCGCCTCCGCCAGTCGGAGGGGACCGAGCTGCTCGCCGACATCCCGGCGCACAGCGCGTCGACGCTGGGCATCGGGTCGAAGGTCGCATTTACGTTGTTGAATCGGCCCGTCTTGTTGGCAGGAGCCGTTCCCACCCAGGCGGTCGATTAGATACCGCGGCTGCGTTCTGACCTATGTCGCGTGACGTCGACCAGTCGTTGGGATTTGCCCATCCGAACTAGGCACAGCTATGGCTCTCGACCCATTTACCACGCTGTCGTGCTCATCGAATAATTCTGCCAAGGTGAGATCACCGCCCCGGAATGGACAGCGAGCGCGATCAGCTGGTCGGATCGTTCAATCAGCGGGTCACGAGCGAGAACATCCGCTACGCTCGATGCTCCGCCGCCGCCGCTCCTGACGCGAACTGAGCCGAGGGGCAAAGATGGTGGCATGTGCTCTGACAACTCGCCTGCTCATCACCGCCCCCAGCTCCTTCACGAGGTGGAGCCCTCGGTGGTATTCGACCTTGAACCGGTCGACTCGGTGACCGTGACGACCCTGATGGACAATGTGACCGACGTCTTCATGCCCGACCAGGGGCCAGCCCGCCGGGCGCCTCTCGCCCCGAAGAATCGACGACCGGTCGCCACGATGGAGGAAGGCGACGCGCCGGAGGCGCTGCTGGCCGAGCACGGCTTCTCCATGCTGGTCACGGTTACCAAGGGCGGGCGCCAGCATCAGATCCTGTTCGATGCCGGCACGAGCCCTGATGGAGTCGTGGAGAACATGCGCCGGCTCGACCTAGACCCATTCGAAATCGAGGCGATCGTTTGCAGTCACGGCCATTTCGACCACACCACGGGCCTCGACGGGCTCATCCGGCGCCTCGGCAGAGTGAACCTGCCCGTTCTGATTCATCCGCACTTCTGGCGACGGCGCCGGGTGGCGATCCCGGGGCGCGACCCGTTAGAGATACCGACCACGAGTCGCCGGGCCCTCACCGATGCCGGTTTCGACGTGGTGGAGGAGCGCCAACCCAGCTTCCTCTTCGAGCGCTCGGTGCTGATAACCGGCGAGGTTGCCCGCACCACCGGCTACGAACCGGGGTTTCCTCCGCAGCAGGCGTGGGGCGACAATGGCTGGGAGCCGGACCCCCTGGTCCTGGATGATCAGGCGCTCATTGTCGACGTCAAGGACAAGGGGTTGCTCGTGATCACGGGGTGCGGTCACGCCGGTGTGGTCAACATCTGCCGCTACGCCCGCCGCCTGACCAACGACCGACCGCTCTATGCCGTGATGGGAGGATTTCACCTCAACGGGCCGATGTTCGAGCCGCTGATTCCCGCGGTCCTCGATGACCTCAGCGCCATGAAACCGAGCGTCGTCGTCCCCGCTCACTGCACCGGATGGCGCGCCCAGCACGCCATGGGTGCCCGGTTCGGCGAGGCGTTTATCCCGAACACGGTGGGAACCCGCTTTGAGCTCGGTTGACCTCAGGCGTCGCAGTAGCGGTCGGCGGCTTCCAGCGCCTCATCAATGACCGCGATGCCGTGGAGCAGGTCGTCGGTCGAGATGGTGAGCGGGGGCACAACGTGGAGACGATTGAAGTGGGTAAAGGGCCAGACGCCCCGAGCCTTGCAGCCCGCGACCACCTCATTCATTGGAGCGGCCTCCGCTCCCGTTGCGTTGTAGGGAACCAACATCTCGCGTGTTTGTTGGTTGCGCACCAGCTCGATCGCCCAGAACATCCCAAGTCCGCGAACGTCGCCAACGCTCGGGTGGCGCGCCTTGAGTTGGGACAGGGCCGGAGCGATGACGTCGGTGCCCAACAGCCGGGTGTGCTTGATGAGGCCCTCCTCCTTGAAGATGTTGATAGAGGCGACTGCCGCCGCGCAGCCAAGGACATGGCCAGAGTAGGTAAGGCCTCCTGGGTACGCCCGGTCCTTGAAACAATCGGCGATGGGTTGACTCATGATCACACCCCCGAGGGGGACGTAGCCCGAGTTCACTCCCTTCGCAAAGCAAATGAGGTCAGGCGTCACGCCCCAGCGATCGACCGCGAACCACTCACCGCAACGCCCGAAGCCGGCCATCACCTCGTCGGACACGAAGACGACGCCATATCGGTCGCAGATCTCTCGGACGCCGAGCAGGTAGCCGTCGGGAGGTACAAGAATGCCATTGGTCCCGACCACGGGCTCCAGCATGATGGCGGCAATAGTGGTCGCCCCCTCGAACATGATCACCTCCTCTAAGTGCTGGAGGGCGCGCTGGCATTCTTCGAGCTCGCTACTTGAGTGGAACGCCGAGCGATACGGATAGGGACCAAAGAAATGCACGACGCCGGGCATCGCCGGCTCCGACGGCCACCGGCGCGGATCTCCGGTCATCGCGATGGCGCCCGTGGTGGCGCCGTGGTAGCTGCGATAGGTGGAAAGGATCTTGTGGCGACCCGTGTAGAGACGGGCCATGCGCACGGCATTCTCGGTCGCCTCGGCCCCCCCGTTGGTGAAAAACACCACGTCGAGATCGCCGGGGGCCAGCTCGGAGATTAGGCGGGCTGCTTCGCTGCGGGCCTCGTTGGCGTGAATCGGGGCTACGGTGCACAGTCTCGCCGCCTGGTCCTGGATGGCAGCCACCAGCTTTGGGTGCTGGTGGCCCAGGTTGAGGTTCACCAGCTGGGATGAGAAGTCGAGGTAGCGAGTCCCCTGCTCGTCCCAGAACCAGGCGCCCTCGCCGCCGGCGACCACGACCGGGTCAATCAATCCCTGGGCCGACCAGGAATGGAACACGTGAGCTCGGTCGTCCACGTAAGTACGGCTCGGGCGGGTCGCGGTATTCATGCCGCCACCCTATTTGTTCCCGGGTAGTGGGTCAGGTTGAGGCGGACCCTGCACGGGCCACGGCCGAGGCTGTGTCCCATTGACTCCTACCGAGCCGGAGGATGTTGATGGCCGCGTTGACGTCGGCGTGGGCGACATGACCGCACGCCCGACATTGGAATGTGGCCTGGTTGGGCCGTTTCCCGGCGTCGACGTGCCCGCATCGCCGACTTGAAGCGGGGGAACCCCGGGGTTTGCCCGGCCCGGCACCGACGGTAAAAGGCGGCGAAAGCCCGATCGACGCGTTTCAGCGTCCCCGGGACACGGTCGCCCCACAGGACAGCACGTCGGGGCACAGGGCCCGCAACCTGGTGAGCGTGCGGCACTGATCGTTGGATACCGGCCGGCGCTCCCACCGCCACGCCCCCCGTCGCTCCTGCAAGCCCGCGTTGTACAGCTCGCACTGCACCCTCAACCGCTCCTCAAGGCCCCGGCGCTGACTGGCCGTCGGGCTCAACAAGTAGCGGAACGAGCGGCAAAACGATATCACCGACATCGTACCAGGGGGCTATGACAATCAAACTCACCCACTACTCGATTGTGGGCATCGCGGTAGGATCGACGGCATATGGGGGGCGGTGTCGCGCTCTCGACGGCGTCGTCACCTCGCCGGCTCCGAGATGGAGGTCCCACGATGGCCAAGCTGATCCGGGCAGCGCTGCTCCAGACAAACTGGACCGGCGACAAGTCGTCCATGATCGACGAGCATGAACAGCAGGCTCGAGAGGCCGCCGCACAGGGCGCCCAGGTGGTCTGCTTCCAAGAGCTCTTCTACGGTCCGTACTTCTGCCAGGTCCAGGACGCGGCGTACTACGAGTACACGGAAGAGATCCCGGGCGGGTCCACGACCAAGCGATTTCAGTCGGTGGCCAAGGAGCTGGGCATGGTCATCGTGCTGCCGATGTACGAGGTAGAGCGTCCCGGCGTCTACTTCAACACCGCCGCCGTGATCGATTCCGACGGTACATACCTCGGAAAGTACCGGAAACAGCACATTCCCCAGGTCAAGGGCTTTTGGGAAAAATTCTACTTCCGGCCGGGCAACGGTGGCTATCCCGTGTTCGACACCGCCGTGGGGAAGGTCGGCGTGTACATCTGCTACGACCGCCACTTCCCTGAGGGATGGCGGGCCCTGGGCCTCAACGGCGCCGAGTTGGTGTTCAACCCATCGGCCACAAGCCGGGGCTTGTCGTCCTACCTGTGGCAACTCGAACAGCCGGCGGCGGCCGTCGCCAATGAGTATTACATCGGAGCCATAAACCGGGTGGGGGTGGAGCCGCTCGGCGACGACGACTTCTACGGCACCAGCTACTTTGTCGATCCCGAAGGCAAGCTGGTGGGCGAAGCGGCCGACGGCTACAAGCCCGAGCTGGTCGTGCGTGACCTCGATATGGACCTGCTGCAAACGGTGCGGGACCGGTGGCAGTTCTATCGGGACCGCCGCCCGGAGGCCTACGACGACCTGACGAGGGGTTGAGCGACCGTGGCCACCACGCTGATCTCCAATGGAACTGTCCTGAGCTCGTCGGGCGCATCCGTTGCTGACGTTCTCATCGACGGCGAGACGATAGCTGCGCTACTGGCGCCAGGCGAGGCCGTCACGCTGGGCATCACCGCAGACCGCACCATCGACGCAGCCGGGAAGTACGTCATCCCCGGGGGCATCGACGTCCACACCCACATGGAGCTTCCGTTTGGCGGTACCTTCGCCTCGGACACCTTCGAGACGGGTACTCGGGCGGCGGCGTGGGGCGGCGTCACGACCATTGTCGACATGGCCGTTCAGCGCTACGGCGAGAACGTCCACGAGGGATTGGCCGAATGGCACCGCAAGGCCGAGGGCAATTGCGCCATCGACTACGGCTTCCACCAGATCGTCGGTGGCGTTGACGAGGAAAGCCTCAAGGCCATGGACTACCTCGTGGACCACGAAGGAGTGACGAGCTTCAAGCTGTTCATGGCTTACCCCGGCGTCTTCTATTCCGACGACGGCCAGATCCTGCGGGCGATGCAGAGGGCTTCCGACAACGGCGCAGTGATCATGATGCACGCGGAGAACGGCATCGCCATCGATGTCCTGGTCGGCCAGGCTTTGGCACGGGGCGAGACGGACCCCAAGTACCACTCCGTGACTCGTCCGTCGATCCTCGAAGGCGAGGCGACATCTCGCGCCATCGTGCTGGCCGAGGCGGCCGGCAACGTACCTCTCTACATCGTCCACATGTCAGCGGCCGAGGCGCTCGACGCGGTCGCCGAGGCTCGCCACGATGGCCGCAACGTGTTCGCCGAGACGTGCCCGCAGTATCTCTACATGACGCTCGAGGACCATCTGGCCAGGCCGGGGTTCGAGGGCGCCAAGTACGTTTGCTCCCCGCCTATCCGCTCGAAGCATGACCGCCGGCACCACCACGCCGACCTCTGGAAGGGCCTGCGAGTCGACGAGTTGGCCATCGTGTCCACCGATCACTGTCCGTTCTGCATGAAGGACCAGAAGGAACTCGGCATCGGCGACTTCTCCAAGATCCCCAATGGGATCGGCGGCGTCGAGCACCGCATGGACCTCATCTACCAGGGCGTCGTCACGGGCCAGATCAGTCTCACCCGATGGGTGGACACGTGCTGTACGACGCCAGCGCGGATGTTCGGGATGTACCCCAAGAAGGGAGTCATCGCCCCAGGCTCCGACGCCGACGTGGTCGTCTACGATCCCAGCGCCAAGACCCGCATCGGTGTAGATGCCAGCCATCACATGAACATGGACTACTCGGCATGGGAAGGCACGGTCATCGACGGTGGCGTTAGTACCGTCCTCTCACGCGGCGCGGTGGTGATCGAATCGGGCGCCTACGTCGGCACGAAGGGGCATGGGCAGTACGTCAAGCGCGGACTGTCGCAATATCTCATGTAGACCCACCCTTTCTCCGAACTCCCACCGCCCGCGACCCGCGACCATCGAGATTGTTGAAGGAGAACAGATGAAACGCATTTCCCACTGGATCAACGGTGCGGTCGTCAATGGAACTTCGGGGCGCTCGGGGCCGGTGTGGAACCCCGCGACCGGCGAGCAGCAGGCCGAAGTGGATTTCGCTTCAGCGGACGAGATCGACCGGGCGGTCGACGTGGCCCGGATGGCGTTGAGGTCGTGGCGAGCCACATCGCTTTCTGGGCGGGCCGAGGTCATGTTCCGCGTTCGGGAGCTGATCGACGCCAACCGCAAGGAAATCGCGTCGCTGCTCACGGCCGAACACGGCAAGGTGCTTGCGGATGCCCTCGGCGAGGTGGCCCGCGGGCTGGAGAATATCGAGTTCGCCTGCGGGATCCCGCACCTGTTGAAGGGTGGATACTCCGAGCAGGCATCGAGTGGCGTCGACGTCTACTCGATTCGCCAGCCTCTTGGCGTAGTGGCCGGCATCACGCCGTTCAACTTCCCGGCCATGGTCCCCATGTGGATGTTTGCCAACGCCATCGCCTGCGGAAACACGTTCGTACTCAAGCCTTCGGAGAAGGATCCGTCGCCGTCGCTCTTCCTCGGCGAGCTACTGAAGTCAGCTGGTCTGCCTGATGGTGTGTTCAATGTGGTTCAGGGCGACCGCGTCGCCGTTAACCGCATACTCGAACACCCGGACATCGCGGCCGTCTCGTTCGTGGGCTCGACTCCGATCGCCAGGTATGTCTACGAGACCGGAACCAAGGCCGGGAAACGGGTACAGGCCCTCGGCGGGGCAAAGAACCACATGGTTGTGTTGCCCGACGCCGACATCGATATGGCGGCGGATGCGGCCGTCTCGGGGGCTTACGGCTCGGCCGGCGAGCGGTGCATGGCGATCTCCGTCGTAGTCGCCGTGGGTGGCGTCGCGGATCCGCTTGTCCAGGCCATCCAGCAGCGCGTGCCCAATCTGAAGATCGGTCCGGGCACCGAGCCCGACAACGAGATGGGCCCATTGATCACCCGAGAACACCGCGACAAAGTGGCGAGCTATGTTGACCGCGGTCGTGAAGAGGGAGCCACCGTCGTCGTCGATGGTCGCGACCAGCCCACGCCTAGTGAAGGCTTTTTCCTCGGAGTGTCGCTCCTTGATCACGTCACCGCCGACATGGCTTGCTATCGCGACGAGATCTTCGGCCCGGTGCTGTCGGTCGTGCGGGTGGGAACCTACGACGAGGCGCTAGCGCTGGTGAACGACAACCCGTATGGCAACGGCACGGCAATCTTCACTCGTGACGGCGGCGCGGCCCGTGCGTTCCAGTTCGACTGCAACGTGGGCATGGTTGGAATCAACGTCCCTATCCCGGTCCCCGTCTCCTACTACAGCTTCGGTGGCTGGAAGGGCTCGTTGTTCGGTGACACCCACATGTACGGGCCAGAAGGAATCAACTTCTACACGAGGGGCAAGGTCGTCACCAGCCGCTGGCCGGATCCGGCCACCTCCAAGGTCGATCTCGGTTTCCCCGAGGTACGCTGAATGGACTTCGGCGTCGTCCTACAGACAAACCCGCCGGCGTCACGCGTCGTCGAGTTGGCGCGCCAAGCCGAGCTTTTCGGCTTCAGCCACGTGTGGACGTTCGATTCGCATCTGCTGTGGGAAGAGCCGTTCGTCATTTACAGCCAGATCCTGGCCGCGACCCGGCACGTGACGGTGGGTCCGATGGTCACCAACCCGACGACCCGCGACTGGACCGTGACGGCATCGCTCTTCGCCACGCTCAATGAGATGTTCGGCAACCGTACGGTGTGCGGGATTGGCCGAGGTGACTCGGCGGTTCGTGTCACCAATGGTCGCCCGTCAACGCTTGCCACCCTTCGCGACGCCGTCCACGTGATCCGCGAGCTCGCTAACGGTCGGGAGGTGGAGTACCGGGGCTCGACGCTGCGTTTCCCTTGGGGGCTCCGAAGCCAGTTGGAGGTCTGGATCGCGGCGTACGGACCCAAGGCGCTGCAGCTGGCCGGCGAAGTGGGCGACGGGTTTATCCTCCAGCTGGCCGACCCCGACATCGTCGCGTGGACCGTCGGGGCGGTGCGCAAGGCGGCCGAGGAAGCGGGCCGCAACCCTGACGACCTCAGGATCTGCGTGGCCGCTCCGGCCTACGTCGGCGAGGACCTCGAGCACATGCGTGACCAGTGCCGATGGTTCGGCGGGATGGTCGGCAATCACGTCGCCGACCTCGTATCCCGTTACGGCGACAACGGGGTGGTGCCTACTGCGCTGACCGAGTACATCAGGGGCCGCGAGGGGTACGACTACAACGAGCACGGGCGGACGGGCAATACCCACACGACGTTCGTGCCCGATGAGATCGTCGATCGCTTTTGCATCGTCGGACCGGTCGAGCACCACGTCGCTCGACTCGAGGAACTGAGGGGCTTGGGCGTCGATCAGTTCGCCATCTACCTGCAACACGATGGCAAGGAGCGCACCTTGCGGGAGTACGGAGAGAGCATCATGCCCGCAGTTGCGGACCACATGCGGGCTCGGTCCTGACAGCCGATGCGCGTCCCACAACTCGGAGGGAATGATCTGGCGCGAGTCCGCCGGCTTGGGATGCTCGTCCTCGCCATGGTGCTTTTTGCCCTCGCGTGGGAGATCTACAAGGTCGTTGGCCCCGCCCAGGGAGCGAGGATTTTTGGCTCGCGCCTCCTGCCCAGGGCCGACAACGGTGACATGCCTCACGTCTGGGACGTCCTTCGCCGGCTCGCCCGCCCCGAGACTCGGGGAACGAGCCGCACCGTTGCATCGGTTGTCGCCGCCGGCGCCTGGTATACGTTCCGGGTGGCCACCGCCGGCCTCCTGGTCGGAGTCGTCGTCGGTCTCGCCCTCGCCGTCGCCATGTCCCGGTTCGGGATCATCGAGCGTGGCCTCCTGCCCTATGTGATCATCTCGCAGACCGTCCCGCTCATCGCTCTCGCCCCTCTTGTGGTCAGCTGGGGAGGTCGGCTTCAGATCGGCCCGGTCACCTGGAGGCGCTGGATGTCGGCCGCCGTGATCAGCGCGTTCCTCGCCTTCTTTCCCGTCGCCGTCGGGGCGTTGCGCGGGCTCAAGTCCCCTGACCCTGCTTCGTTGGAGCTGATGGACTCCTACGCGGCTTCATGGCGCCAGACAACCCTGAAGCTCCGCTTTCCTGCCGCTGTCCCGCACCTCGTGCCGGCACTGAGGCTGGCGGCCTCCGCGGCGATCGTTGGCACCGTCGTCGCCGAGATCTCGGCCGGACTGAAGGGTGGCGTCGGCCGCCTGATCCTCGAGTACTCCCGTGAATCCACATCGGACCCGGCCAAGGTCTTTACCGCCGTCATAGGTGCCGTCGTGCTCGGTCTGTCGATGGCCGGACTCATCGGAGTGCTCGACCACACCTTGATGCGCCACCGCCCCAGAGAGGACCGCGCGTGACGGCACCTCTGCCCGTGGTCATGACCAGTGTCGGCAAGGTGTTCAACCGCGGCAAGTCCACCCAGGTAGACGCGGTCGCCGACATCGACCTCTCGATCGCGGCGAGCGAGTTCGTGTCCATCATCGGACCTTCGGGCTGTGGCAAGAGCACGCTTCTGCGCCTGATAGCGAACCTCACCGAGCCGTCCAGCGGCAGCGTGCTGGTAAACGGCAAGTCGGCCCACCAGGCTCGCCTCGACCAGGACTATGGCATGGCCTTCCAGCAGTCCAGCCTGTTCGACTGGCGCTCGGTGGCCAAGAACATCGAGTTGCCGCTCGAGCTGCGGGGATGGGACAAGCGTCGCCGGCGCGACCAGGCGGTGGCCATGCTCGACCTAGTGCAGCTACGGGACTTCGCTGATCACTATCCGTGGGAGCTGTCCGGCGGCATGCAGCAGCGGGTAGCGATCGCGCGCGCCCTGGCGTTGGAACCCCGCCTCCTCCTGATGGACGAGCCGTTCGGGGCGCTCGATGAAATGACCCGCGAGCGCATGCAGGGCGAGCTCGTTCGGATTCGGGCGGCGACGCAAACCACGATCGTGTTCGTGACCCACTCGATCCCGGAGGCCGTCTACCTTTCGGACCGAGTCGTGGTGATGTCACCTCGTCCGGGCCGAGTGGTCGCGATCGTCGACATCGATCTCGGGGATCGCGATGATGACACGCGGGAGGCGGGCGAGTTCTTCAAGAAGATCACGGAGGTTCGCGAAGCCCTGCGAGGTAGCCAGATCGCGGCAGGGACGCGAAGTATCGAGGACCGATGAACGGCACCGCATACCGTCGCACCGTGGCGTTTCTCGCGCCGCTCTTGTTCGGGGTCGCTTTCCTAGGGCTCTGGCAGCTGTTCGTCGTGGTACGCCACATCAAGCCGTTTCTGCTGCCTAAGCCCTCCTTGATATGGCACGAGATCATGAGCAACCGCCCCCAGATCGTGACGACCGGAAGGGTGACTGGGATCAATGCCGTGGTCGGGCTGACCTCAGGCACGGTGATCGGTGTGGCCGCAGCGTTGACGGCCAGCCGTTTCCGAATGGTGAAGGAACTTCTCACGCCTGTCGCCGTCGCGGTGAGCGCCGTCCCGATCATCGTCCTCGTTGCTGTTTTTAACAACATGTTCGCTCAAGACAGCGAGGTTCCAAGGCGGCTGATGGCCACGATCGCGGTTTTTTTTGTTATGTTCATCAACGTGAGCCGAGGCCTCACTGACACCCGCCCGACGCAGATCGAGCTCATGCGCTCGTACGCCGCAACCGACTGGCAGGTCCTGCGCAAGGTGCGGGTGCCCCACGCCGCGTCTTTCTTCTTCACCGCATTGAAGGTGTCGGCTCCGTTGGCGGTGGTCACCGCGTTCGTGTCCGAGTACTTCGGTGGGCGCCAGAACGGACTCGGCAACCGCATCACCTCGGCCATCGCCAACTCCAAGGACGCCGAAGGCTGGGCGTTCGTGGCCGGCGCCTGCACGCTGGGCCTCGCCTTCTACGGTGTGTCCATTCTTCTCGAGCGGCTGGCCACCCCAGGACGGACCAGGCACTGAACTGATTAACTAGACCACAATCACCCGAGGGGGGAACATGAAAGAGAACAAGCTTCGGAGCTGGCTGCTCGCAGTGGGCGTGCTGACGCTCGTGGCGTCGGCCTGTGGCAGCAGCAAGAAGGCAGCCATCTCCACTACTACGACCGCGGCGGGCGGCACCACCGCCGCCGCCCTCTGTGATGCCAGCAAGGCGCCGGCCACATTGACAAAGGTGAAGCTGCAGTTGCAGTGGTTCATCCAGGCCCAGTTCGCCGGGTACTACGCCGCTCTCGACCAGGGCTGCTACAAGGCCGAGGGGCTGGATGTGCAGATCATCGAAGGTGGAGTCGACATCGTTCCTCAGAAGGTCTTGGCCGACGGACAGGCTGACTTCGCGCTGGCGTGGGTGCCCAAGGCCCTTGCGTCTCGGGAGGCAGGCGCCGACATCGTCGACATCGGACAGATCTTCCAGCGGTCTGGCACTCTCCAGGTCTCGTTCAAGGACAAGAACATCACCACCGCCGCTGCCTACAAGGGCAAGAAGATAGGTAACTGGGGCTTCGGTAACGAATGGGAGGTGTTCGCGGCGGCGACGAAGGCCGGCCTTGACACCAAGAAGGACTTCTCCATGGTCCAACAGCAGTTCGATATGAAGGCGCTGCTGTCCGGCGATATCGACGCGGCCGAGGCCATGACCTACAACGAGTACGCACAGGTGCTCGAGGCGAAGAATCCCAAGACCGGTCAGCTCTATACGCCTAGTGACTTCAACGCGGTCAACTACAACAACGAAGGCGTCGGCATGCTCCAGGACGCGGTGTGGGCGGACGGCAAGAAGATTGCCTCCGACTCGACCTACCAGGACACTGCGGTCAAGTTCCTCAGGGCGTCGATGAAGGGCTGGGTCTACTGCCGTGACAATGGGGCGAAGTGTGCTGACCTTGTCGTGGCGAAGGGCTCCAAGCTTGGCCGGACCCATCAGCTGTGGCAGATGAACGAGATCAACAAGCTGATCTGGCCGTCGCCCAGCGGCATAGGCATCGTCGATCAGGCCGCGTGGGACCGCACGGTGCAGGTCGCGAAGACGGCCACCAACCTCGAGGGCAAGACGGCCATCACCAAGGATCCGGGCAAGGCATTTGACAACACCTTTGCGCAGAAGGCCGTCGACGCCCTTAAGCAGGCGAACGTTGACGTCAACGGCAACAACTTTGCCCCGAGCACGGTGACCCTGACTGAGGGTGGCGTCTGAGCGCATAGCCGCTAGCGTCTCCCCAGGTGAGCGCGACGAGCGAGGACGAATCACGGGACGGGGTGTCGCTGACCAACCTCGACCAGCCGCTGTTCGACGGCGCGGACGCGACCAAACGCGATCTCTTGGACTACCTGGACGGGGTGAGCGCCCGTATTATTCCTGTGCTGGACGACAGACCTTTGTCCGTGATTCGGGTTCACCGCGGGGCGGAGGCCTTCATGCAGAAGAACGTCCCGAAGTACACCCCGTCGTGGGTGCGTACGGTGACGTTGTGGGCGGATACGTCGAAGCGGGACGTGTCCTACGCACTGTGCAACGACCGTCGGACGTTGCTGTGGTTCGCCAATCAGCGCGCCGTGGAGTATCACCCCGCGCTGGTGCGGGCCGACCGTCCTGATCGCATCACCCATCTGGTGCTCGACCTTGACCCACCCGACGCCGACGCGTTCGTTATGGCTGTCCGGGTGGCCCACCTGGTCCGCCACGTTCTGGCCAGTGTCGGGCTGCGGGGTGCGGTCAAGACGAGTGGAGCCAAGGGCGTGCACGTGTTCGTCCCGATCGACGACCAGGCGTCACCGGAGGACGCGGCCGCGGCGACACGAGCCATCGCGGCGCGAGTCGAGGGTCTCGATCCTGCAATCGCTACGACGGCGTTCATGAAGGAGGACCGGGGCGGCAAAGTGTTCGTCGATGCGACGCGAGTTGGCGGCGCCACGGTGATTGCGGCCTACAGCCCGAGGGTCCGTCCTGGCGTACCCGTGTCCTTCCCGGTGGCGTGGGACACGCTCGATGACATCGCGCCGGCCGACTTCACCCTGCACACGGCGCTGGGACACCTCGGAAATGACGATCCGTGGGCCGCTCAGATGCCCGCGCCCCAGCAGTTGAGTACGGAACTCATCGTGGAGGGCCGCGCTATCCCGGTCGCTCGGATGCAGGCCATGCACGAAGGTAAGCGCCGCGCCCGCGCCCGCAAGAGCTGACAGGATCAGCGCTTGAGGTACTCGCTCGCAAGCGCTGGTGGCGCGCACGCCAGCCATCCGTCGATGATCGCCTCCTTGAGCGCCCGCTTGCCGACCTTGTTCAATTGAATCAACACGGCCGCGTACCCGTCGAAGTGCCGAATCGTGAATAGGGCTCGAGGTTGCATCGCCAGGATGGCCTCTTTCTCGCCGAGGTCCGCAACGCTGATGGCGAGGATCGGCCCATCGGGCGGCGTCGCATCGCCGAACCGCTTGATGTCCGCCTTGCTGAACGGCCGTTCCCATGCGAAGGCCTTGCCAGCAACAAACCACGTGAGATTCCCGCGTCGCTCGCCTTCAGTGACTTCGGGCAGCTCCAAGGCGATCCGGGCCGCATCATCGACTGTCGGCACGCTCCGCAGCGTACCCGGCGTCTACGGGTTATGACCCTTCATCGCCCGTAGTGACTCCGTGCGACGGTTGCTCGCCAACCGGTAGCGTACGGGCCACCATCCGCGCCGGAGCCAGGGGTGGTTGGGCGTAGTTGAACGCTCCCGACAAGTCGTACGCCTTGGCGACATTGACCGTCATCGAGGCCAGCCCGAAGGTGTGCTCGATGTAGGCCAGGATCGAGTACTGGGTGGCGGTGGTGCGGTCGGTGTAACCCGGTCGGGCGTAGGGGCTGACGACGAGCAACGGCAGGCGATTGGCCAGACCGGCCGGGGGAGCGACGTGGTCGTAGAAGCAACCGCAGACATCCCAGGTGGTGAAGATGGCCGTACTGGCCCATTGGGGGCCGGCTTCGATGGCGGCCACGATGTTGCCGATATCGGTGTCCTCGACCGCCAATGACTGCCCGTTGTGCCCTGAGTTGTCGTTGCCGTTGGCGTCTACTGCTGGCATGACATAGCTGATAGAGGGGAGCGCGCCGGCTTTCGCATCCGCGAGGACTTGGTCGTGGGGCACATCGTTGGCGTTCTGGGTGGTGTACAGGCACTCGGCCGCATAGGCGCAAGAGTTCCATATGTAAGGTCCGTTGGGGTTGGCTGGGTCACGCGTCTGTGCGTAGATCCGCCAATTACAGCCCGCGACCGCATCGCACCCATCGAGGATGGTTGGTCGGTAGCTCACCGGAGTCGGCCCGGCTGCCCCGCCGTAGGGGAAGGTCGCCTTTGGCAGGGCGGGGTCAGGGACGCAGGAATACACCCGCTGCACCGCACCCCCGCTGCTCGCCACCCAGTTCGCCTGTCGGCCAGAATCGCATCCCCACCCGGGCGGCCCGGTGGGCGTTGCGTTGTCCCCGGTGAAGCCGTCCAATCCGGCCGTCAGCGTCTCCAGATGTCCGCCAAAGCTTGGGATGGCTGCGGCTGAAAAGAAGCTGTCGGAGATGGCGAACTTTGTGGCCAGCGCGATCGTGTTCGGTTCGCCCGCGGCTGCCTCGTAGGTAAGGCAGCTGTACGTTGGCGGGCCGCATCCGGTGATCTTGTCCCACTTGTTGGACAATGCCAGCCGCTGCATCCTGATCGTGTGTCCAAGCTGAGGCGCGATGTCGCCGTGGGTCGTCAAATGGACAGTGACCCTATTGGTGGCCGCAACTGTCGGCGGCGGGGGAGGGCATCGGGTCGTGGACTGCTGGCAGAACTGGGCGAACACATCGTCGAAGGTCTTGTTCTCTTTGTAGATGAAGACCACATGCTTGATCGGGGACGGCGCGGCTACTGAGGCGCCCCGAGCGCATCCGGACAGCACCAAAAGCACCAAACAGCCCGCCACAGCCACGCCGACATGTCCCGGCCACCGTGCTCTGTGTGACATCGCTCTCGATTCCTTACCCGGGTGGTTCCGCTCGCGGGACGACGGCGAGCGAGACACCTCGTGCTCCAACCTCCATCGTCATACCTTCCCAGGCCGCAGACACCCTCGCGTCGCCGTTCCCCCAGATGCGGCGAGCATCTCCCACGAGCGCTCTCAACTCTGCGTCGGTGTGAGGGGTCGTGATGGAAGAGCACGAGGTGGTCGACGTCGGCCTTGCGGGCAAACGCGACCACATGGCCGATGGCCGAGTGGCCCAGCCGACATGCCTCGGGTACTCGTCGTCCCCGTACTGACCGTCGTGGAGCAGGATGTCGGCTCGGTGAGCCAGGTGGTATCCACTGACCCACTCTGCCGGCTGGTCGGCTATGTCGAGTCCCAGACCCGGTTCGTGATCCGGCAAGTAGACAACGACGCGCCCCCTCCTCTTCGATGCGGTAGCCCACCGTCGGGCCCTGGTGGGTGACCAGGGTGGCTCGGACCGAGAGGGACCCGATGGTCACGAGCTCCTCAGCGCGTCATGGAAGATCAGACGAGCCGGGATGTCTGCTAATCGCACCGGGAACAAAGGAGGCGACAGATACGTGGCGATACGGTCGGCCAGCGTTTGCACCGGAGAGGACGGTCCCCAGAGGTGAACCTCGACGTCGGCTGGAAGAGTGGTCGGAAGAAGCCGAGGCCTTGAATGTGGTCGAGGTGGAGATGGCTGAGCAGCACGTGGACCCGCTCGATGCCTCTCTCGGCAATGGCCACACCGAGCGGGCGCATGCCAGTGCCGGCGTCGAGCACCAGGACGTCTCCGCTCGTGCCCTGCACCTCGATACACGACGTGTTGCCGCCGTACCTGACGGTCTCGGCTCCAGGTGCCCCCAGCGAGCAGCGGCATCCTCACACCCGGACTTTCACGACTCCGCCTCCCAGAACACGGTGAGCACACCGTGCATGTCCCCGAGATGGCCAAACAGGGGATAGGCCGTGACCTCGAATTGCCGTCGGGAGCCGTCCAAGGTCGTACCAGCAGTGTCCGATGGGCGGGCTCGCGCTGGTAGAAGGCCACGCCCGCCGGCGAATCCCGGCGACGCAAATGGGTGCCGTCAAGGTCGGCCATCTCCAGCATGCTGCCGAACTCGTTGGCGGTGATCACTCCGATCTCGGCGTAGGTTTTACCGAGCATGAGCTCGGCGGCCTCGTTGTAGAACGCCAGCGTGCCGCCGGCGTCGATGAGGATCGGAGTGGCCAGATTGGCCGCGAGCTCACGAGCGAGTATCAGGGGGAGGCTGCGGCTGCCGGTCCGGGTCGTGTCACCTGTCATGGCTTTGGAGGTTACGCCGACACCCGGGAATCAGGCCGACTCAACAGAGTCGCGTTGAACCGGTCAGCCGTCGTGGGCAGCGTCCGTACGCTCTGGTCACGATGAGACGATGACGCCTCGCATGTGATCGTGGATCCGGCGCTGGGAGGTGAAAGAACCGATGCCGGCGACTGTGTAGGAGGGGGCCGTCGTTGGGAATGGCGCGGGAGGTGTGGCGATCACACCTGAGGTGGCGACGGTGGCGGTCATGGCGGCGATGCCGACCGTCGGCTTGTTCAGCGGGCTGTCGCCTTGGCTTCCGTAGAACTGGGCGTCACCGAAGGAGAAGATCCCGCCGTCGGAGGCAACCAGCCAGTAGCCGCCACCGTCGGGGGTTGCGGCCATACCCACGATCGGCTGGTTCAGCTTGAGACTGCCGGTGGAGCCGAGGAATGCAGCACTGCCAAAGGTGAAGATGCCTCCGTCAGAGGCCACCTCCCAGTAGCCGGGCCCATTGAATCCTGGCACGAGACTCATACCGACCATCGGGGCGTTGAGCCGGATGCCCCCGGTGCTACCCAGGAACGGGCCGTCGCCGAAGTTGAAGATTCCGCCGTTTGAGGCCACCTCCAAATAGCCTCCAGCGTCTGGGGTGGCGGCCATGCCGACCACAGGTTTGTTGAGCTTGATGCCGCCGGTGGAGCCGAAGAAGCGACGTTATTGACCGACGCGGCCGTCGATCCGCTCTCGGAGAAGGTCGGCATGTCCGCAGTGCCGGGCGTATTCCTCGATCATGTGAACGAGCACTTCGCGCAACTGAAGAGTGCTGCCGTCCCTGTTTCGACCGAGGGTGCCAAGATCGCTTGACTCGACGACGATCTGCTCGGCGACGGCGATCTCGTCCCGCCACGCGTTCCACGCCTCGGCGACAACAGCCCGGGTCGGCTACCGCGCCGTTCCAGTCACCATCGCCATCGTCGTCGTTGCAGTACATCTTCGGAGCATCTTGGCCGGCCATCACGCGCCGGAACCAGTGACGCTCCACCTCAGCCATGTGCCGGATCAGCCCCAGCAAGGACATGGTGGACGGCGGCACCGACCGGGAGGCCAGCTGGCTGGCGTCCAGATCCGAACACTTCATTTGCAGGGTCAAGCGGTAGGCGCGCAGGTACTCGTTCAGCGTCGACCGCTCGTCTGCCAGTTCGTCCCCGCTGTCGCGAGGGTCGTCGTCCGGGTCCACCCACATGTCGGCGTACACGGTGGACGCTGTCCACCGGTTCGGCACGGACTCGCCGGGGCGATCTGCAGATGTCACCTCGGCATTGTCGTCCACGTACGCCCAAATGGCGAGCCTTTTCCGCCCACCGCCTGGCCGACGTCGATGGGTCGCCGGCAGGTGGTCGAATCGGTCAACGCCACCCGTCCCTGTTGGAGCTCGCCTCACCCAACCGAGGCCGAGGTTCAGGAGGCCATGGGCGTAGCGTTCACCGCTGGTACAAGCGCCGGCCGCCAAGCGCAATCTCCGAGCCGGCGGGCAAGGGAGGCGGCTTGTCGGCGGATCTCCGGTATCGCCGTTGACTCCCAGGCTTGGCCCTTGGCGTTGCTCCCGGCGGTACGAATCTCACGTCGTACCTCGGCAAGGAGACCACACGACACCACCGCCTGGCGCATCTACATGGTGAGGCGCGGTCGCCACGTCGGCTCAGCTTCACTGAGCGTGGGTGCTCGCGTCGGGCACGGCAGATCCGGCCGGTCAGTTCGCCCGCTCGTCACTGAGCCGACCGAAGCCGCGCGAGCGCGACTGCGATCTCGGCACCGACCTGCGCGTTTCGTTCGGCGAGCGCCAGGTTGGCTCCCAGGCTTCGCCCTCCGGTCGTCAGGCTGAGCAGGCTGAGCACGTACGGCGTGACGGCGGACCCTGTGACGCCCTGGACCTCGCAGTCGGCCAAGGCCGTTTCGATGCAGGCGGAGAGGTCGGCCTCGTCAAGCTCCTCTTCGACGGGGATGGGCACCGTGACCAGCACGCCAGTGCTCTCTCGTATCCGATACCTGAGGACTTCGGCGACCTCGACCGCCGAGTCAACCCGGTGGGGGATGGGCAGTCCGCTCGACCGAACATAGAAGGCAGGGAACCAGTCGTGGTGCCAACCCAGCACAGGGACTCCGGCCGTCTCGAGATACTCAAGGGTGAGAGCAAGGTCGAGGAACGCCTTCGCCCCGGCGCACACGGTGACAACGGGGTGGGATGCGAGGGCATCGAGGTCGGCCGAGATGTCGCCCGTGTCGGCCGCGCGCCGATGGACGCCGCCGATCCCCCCGGTCGCGAATACCTCCACCCGGGCTCGATCGGCCAGCGCGACCGAAGCCGACACGGTCGTAACGCCGACCGGCCACCGCTGGGCAGCCGCGACGGCAAGGTCTCGTTCGGCGACCTTGCGGGTGCCGGCCAGCACGCGCTCCTCGTCGGATTCTTCGATTCCGACATGCCAGGCGCCGTCAAGCACGGCGGTCAGAGCCGGCACAGCACCACCGGTGCGGAGGGCTGAGGTGCAGCGGTCGAATGCCTCACGGTTGGAAGGTTGGGGCAAGCCCAGCGTCGAGAAGATCGTTGATTCCATGGCGACTACCGGCAATCCTTTGGCGATCGCATAGGCGACCTCTTCGGATACGACCAACGGCGCCGTCACCGCCCGCTCCCCGGTTGGCGGCCCGGCGCGATGAGCACCGACAGGGCATGGGTGTGAGCGGCTCGGACCGCCTCAATCGGGTCTGCCCCGCCCAATAGTGCCGCGAGATAACCAGCGGCGAACGCGTCCCCCGCTCCCGTGGTATCGGATATCGCCTCAACGTGGTCGAGCGGCACCAACGTCGTCCGACCGGTCGACTCAATCACAGCAGTTGGCCTCGTACCATCCTTGACGACGAAGATACCGCCTTCGGCGGGTCTCGACCTGCTTAGTTGCAAAGCGACGGCCTCTCCGGCGTTGGCGAACAGTACCGCCGGTTTCATCCTCTCCACGAGATCGAGATAGCGCTTGATGCCGTAGTCGCGGAGCACACTTACCGAGGAAGCATCAAAGGAAACCCTCGCTCCTGAGTTGGTGGCGGCCACGACGAACTCAGATGTCGAAGCGGCGGTAGGATCGCGCGCAAAACAGTAGGCAGGCACGTGGAGCAGATCGAGGTCGAGGGCCCACTCCGCCGGCACGTTGCCGAGGTTGGCGGCCGCCGCGCGGTCGGGGAGCATGGTGCGCTCGCCGTCGGGCTCGACGAGGACCACGACCGTGCCGGTCTGGCCGAGCCGCTGAACCCGCACGTCGACACCTGCCGCGACCAGCTCGGCCACCAGGACGTCGCCGAGCGCATCATCACCGACTGCGCCAACAAAGCGGGTTGGCACGAGCGGCGCGGCGAAGGCGGCCACGTTGGCGGCACTGCCGCCTCTGGCCCGGTGCACGATGGCTGCGGTGTCCGTCCCGCGTTCGACCGGGCCCGACAGCCACACGATGACGTCTTGGACCAGATCACCGATGACGCCGAGCCGGCAAGAACCCATCTCGGCGCTCAGCCTTACAGACTGTCGCAAACTCGACACATCCTCCCGCCTCGGCGGCCACGCGGTGCCGAGTATTCATGCTGCAAGGAGGACCCAACCCCGCTCTTGCCTGTCGTGTACTTTTCGGCGATGGTGCCAGACAACCAGCAGGCCTACGTGGCGATCACCCGTCTGCAGGCCGCCTACGCCGACGTGGTGAGCCGTCGGGCCTGGGACGAGCTCAAGAGCCTGTTCGAACCGCAGGCGCCGATCCATATCGACACCGTCACCGCGGCGGTGATGCACTTTGCGGGCCCCGAGGAGTTTTGCGAGTTCGTCAGCCGATCGGTCGAACGGTTTGAGTTCTTCGAGTTTGTCGTGCTCAACACCGTGGTTGAGGTGCAGTCGAACGACATGGCGATGGGCCGCCTCTGGATGGTCGAGCTCCGCCAGGACCGGGCCAGCGGCGGATGGTCCAACGCTTTCGGTATCTACCGTGATGTGTACGCTCTTACTGGCGGCGCCTGGAGGTTCCGAGAGCGCCACTACCAGAGCCTGGCCCACACCGGCCGGGCCGAGGTGTTCCCCTTTCCCGCGTCGCCGTTCTAACCCTTCACCGGTTCAAGGGCGGCGGGACTCGCTCCGGTTCCTCGTCGGCTGCGGATCTGCTCCGCGCCTCGACCAGCCCCCTCCGCCTCCCAAAGTGCGAAGCCCGGACCGACGCGCGGCTGTGGAACGGCCACCGAGACCAGAGTTCGGTATGCGGGAACATCGCCGAGCGAGTCGAATGACGTCGCATGAGACGACGGCCCGGAGGCCGCATTCGGGATCCGTATTCCCGTCGTCCTCTGCTGACGCACAGTTCGCGTTGGCCGGCAACGCCGATGAGAAGGAGGTGCCATCGTGAGGGCACTGCACGCGGTTGGACACGCGGCCGGGCTGAGTTTCGGGATGTTTTGGCAGATCTTGTGGGCCCTCGTCCTCGGCTTCGGGCTATCTGCGGTCGTGGAGGCAGTCGTATCCAAAGAGCAGATGAGCCGCCTGCTCCCCGATGACAGCCCTCGATCCTTGCTGATCGCGTCCGGGCTAGGCGCGGCCAGTTCGAGTTGCTCCTACGCAGCGGTCGCACTCGCCCGGGCCATCTTTCGCAAAGGCGCAGACTTCACCGCGGCCATGGCCTTCGAGTTCGCGTCGACCAACCTCGTCATCGAACTCGGGATCGTGCTCGCCGTGCTGATGGGTTGGCAGTTCACGGCCGCCGAGTTCGTCGGCGGCCCGCTCATGATCATCTTCATGGCCCTGCTGTTCCGAGCTTTTCTCACCCCCAAACTCGTGGAAGCGGCTCGCGCCCAAGCGAAGCGGGGCCTTGCCGGTCGGATGGAAGGTCACGCCGATATGGACATGAGTGTCACCGAAGGGAGCCTGTGGCAGCGCCTCACCTCACCGCAGGGTTTCACTGCCGTCTCGCACTACTACGTTATGAACTGGGCAAGCGTCTGGACCGACATCGCGCTGGGCCTGCTGATCGCCGGCGCACTGGCCGCCTGGGTCCCGAATCGCTTCTGGCAGAGCTTCTTCCTCATCCACCACCCGCTGGCGGCCAAGATCGAAGGGCCCCTAGTCGGCCCGCTCGTCGCAATGATCAGCTTCGTATGCTCGGTCGGCAACGTTCCGCTCGCGGCGGTGCTGTGGAACGGCGGAATCAGCTTCGGCGGGGTCGCCAGCTTCATCTTCGCCGACCTTATCGTCCTTCCCGTCCTGAACATCTATCGCAAGTACTACGGCACACGGGTGATGCTGTTCCTCGCCGCCACCTTTTATGTGGCGATGGTCGCCGCCGGCTACGTCGTCGAGGTTCTCTTTGGTGCCTTAGGGCTCATACCGTCAACGCGGCACGCCAAAATCGTTGACGCTCACGTCAGCCTGAATGGCGACACCGTCCTTAATGTCGTCTTCCTCGCTGTCACCGTTGCCCTGGTGGTGAGGTTTCTCCGCACCGGCGGTATCCACATGCTCAAGATGATGAACCGCAGCCGAGGACACGGCGGCGACCACGACCCGACCGACTCGTAACTCAAACACACCACACAGAAGACCCGATCCGCCGAATCTGGAAACGTGGTGAGGTGACTTCGACAGTGGCGCCTAGCACGGTTTACCGCCAACTGGCCGACCTCGAGCAGCTCGGACTTGTGGTCCATGTCCATCTGGGACATGGACCTGCCGTCTACCACCTTTCCGACGCTGCCCACGTCTATTTGGTCTGCGATGGCTGTGGGGCGTTCACCGAGCTACCGATGGTGAACACCATGGCCAGACAGCTTCGAGCCCGTTTCGGGTTCGAGGCCGACTTGCACCACTTCAGTATCGGAGTCACATGCCGAGAGTGCGGCGCCAAGGCGTCGCGCTCCTCTCCTGAGCCAGCGCAACGCCGGGCCTCGACCCGAGCCGGGCCTCCCGGTCTGGAGTGGTGACCGCTCGACGGAGGTCGAGCGCAGTCCGATCTGGTCCCGCCGGGCCGCACGGTTCGTTCGTCCGCGGTCGACGGCGAGCGTCATCGCAACGCCGCGACGGTCCTCCGAAGTTCTCTGCTTGGGTGACACACCGCCGAGCCTCTGAGACGCGGGCTGACGTGGGTTACGCGAACGTCTACCCTCACAATGACCTTACTGTGGGTCCGACCGGGGGAATTGTGTCGGTTCTGTCATCTGAGCTGGTTCACCCACACCCCGAGGCGGCCGGAATCACGCTCGAAGGGTGTTTGCGAGGGCTGCTGGCGATTGCCTCCCTGGGCGCAGCGGGTCTGCATTTCGCGTATACGCCGTCCCATCTGGCCGAGTACTGGCTTTATGGCGTGTTTTTCGTGGTGTTAGCATGGTCACAGCTGTTGTGGGCGGCGGGCGTCGTGTTCCGCCCGTGGCGGTGGCTGCTGGTCGCGGGCGCGGCCGCCAATGTCGCGGTGATCGCGGTCTGGGTGTCGTCGCGCACCGTTGGCGTGTGGATCGGCCCAAATGCCACCATCCGCGAGGCGGCCAGTTATCCCGACATGCTTTCCACCGCTCTGGAGGCGTTGATTGTCGTCGGTGCCATTCTCGTGCTGCTCCAACCGAAGGTGTGGGCTCGACACTTCCAGCTTCGTTGGGTGGCCCCGGTCGCATTGGGCGGGGGGGTGGTGCTTGTCGCCGCATCGACGAGCTACGGATTGTCGCCGCGCTTCGTCGCCGCCCACGTCCACGGTGCCCCTAGCACCCACGGCCAGACCGTCGTTGTGGCCAACGGCCGAGCGACGGTCGTCACCGGCGGAGCCGTGGTCGCGCCGAAGCCATACGACCCGGCCAAGATCGTCGACCTCAGTGGGGTTCCCGGGGTCACCCCCGACGAGCAGACCCGCGCTGAGGATCTGGTGGCCATCACCGTGGCTCGATTGCCGCACTGGGCCGACCCGGCCAAGGCCGAGGCGACCGGGTTCCGGTCCATCGGCGACGCTGCGACCGGCTTCGAGCACTACATCAACTGGTCCTACATCAACGACAACAAGATCCTCAACCCGGACTTTCCCGAATCGCTCGTCTACCGGGTAACCGGACGCACCAAGACCCTCGAGGCCGCCATGTACATGCTGCCTCCGGGATCGACCCTGGACAGCGTCCCCGACATCGGTGGCCCGCTGACCCAGTGGCACATCCACGACAACCTGTGCTTTACCGGCGACCTGGGCGCGTTCCGGGTGAGTGGCCTGACCGACAGCAACGGCATCTGCCCTCCGCCCACCGTCAAGCTCCCATCGGTCCCGATGATCCACGTATGGATCGTTCCCCAGCCCTGCGGACCGTTCGCTGCCCTCGAAGGCGTCGGCGCCGGCCAAATCAAACCCGGCCAGCAGCGGCTGTGCGACACCGCCCACAGCAACACGCTGTAGCCGACAGCAGCCGGCTCATCAGGGATCGCATCGGATACCTAGCCGCCCAGGGGCATCACCTTCGCACCCGACATGGACCCCCTGCTGGGAACGACGACCGCGTCGGTGATTCGGGGCGATCCCAGGACGAAAACCGCCAAAACGAGACACACGGCTCCGGCTAGACGGCCGATGGTCTCGCCGCGGCGTGCAAGCTTCTCACTCACAACTATCGCGGCGAGCACGAGCATGGCCCATATGTTCATGACACCGAAGGCAATGAAGAAGCGCCATCAGCGCCCAACAGCAGCCGAGGCAGTATCCGGCATGGTGCAGCGATACCTTGAGGTCGCGAAAGGGGCCCTTGACGTTGCCGTACTGCAGCAATTGCGCGAGCGGCGAGCGGCAATGACGAAGGCAACGGGACTTGAGCGGGCTGAGTTGGTGCGCGCCGGCTGCAAGGAGCACGACGACGGCGATATTGCGCATCGAGGTCTCATCGTGACCGACGATGTTGTCCGCCAGCCGCAGCACCCCGTAGGTCGGGACGCCCGTAGCCACCCAGACGAGCAGGTACCCGGCCACGAAAAGCGAGAACCGCTTCGCCCGCTCGGACTTGATCGTGCGGGAGTAGAGCGACGCGATTGGCGCAACCGCTGGGAGCACCATGCCGGTCATCATCAGCGCCCACATGCCCAGGAACTCCCACACGCCCAGGCCCATGCTGACCGGGCCGTAGCCCATGTGGCGTGCGTAGGCCACCACCGCGGCCCAGGCCAGCGCGGCGAGGGCCAGTGTCGCGGTGATCGAAGGGGTGAGACGCAGCGACGGCCGTTCGACCGCCGCGACGGGGTTGCTCACGCTGACCAGGCGTAGGGGGCGTTGAACCCGCCGTCCCGGTGCCATCGAAGCTGATGCCGAACGCGTCAACTTTTGACTTTGTGGCCGGGGAAACCGTCAGAGTCGTGTTGGCCGGATGAAAGACGTTGGTGAGCTGGACCGGGTCAGGCAGCCCGCTCGAGGTGTAGGTCTCCACCTCGACGTCGATGAGGTCGCCGAAGCGAACTGAGAACGTGCCGTCGGATTGGTGCCACTCCGTCCGGACGCGTGAAGGGGCCGGGCGCTCGGGTCGGTTCGAGAGCGGTTGCGTCCCACGATTGCCCCCTACGTGCGGCGGACCGAGCGAACGGACGTGCGGCGCGTGCGAAGCCCATGTGGGCGAGGTTGCACGCATCACCAACGCCCTTGCCGACGAGCACGCGCTTCGGTCGGCATCGTCAAGCACGATCATGCATCAAGACCTACGACCGCGTTGATCGGATGTTCATCAAGCTCTGCAAGTGGGTTGGCCAACCAACTGGCTGACGCGGCTGGCCCGAACGTACCGCGCATCGGACCGCTGCGGACGTGATCGAGGACACCGAGAGCCCATCGATCCAATAGGCCAGCGCACGCACAGTGAGAAGCCCGCCCCGACGGCCGGCCTCGGGCGTCGGGACGCGAGTCAGCGAGCACAGCAGGGAGGGGTGGCGTCGTCGGGACAGACCCGCCGGCCGGAGGCCGGTGGGAGGAGCCCTGCAACGGCGACAGGACCCGTCCCTGCGGAGAGTTTCGAGATGATGGGGCGTTCAACCGGTCGCGTCGAACGCGGCAGTGTACGGTGCGAACTTCTCTCGCACCGCGTCGGTGTCGATTCCGAAGTCGGTTAGCGCGTAGCTGTGCGAGCCATGTGAGCCAGGCTCGTGGTGTCCGGCCCAGTGCGCGACGGCCGCATGCGATTGGTCCGAGAACGACAGGCCGACACGGTCGTAGCTTGCTGCGAGCGCACCGACTGGGTCGGTCTGCAGCGACGCGAATGCAACATCGCCAAAGCGCCCTTCACCGATTCGAGCGCGGAAGTCCATCGCGCGCCGCACGGCCTCCCACCAGCGATCGGTCATCTCAGGTCCGAGTTCGGCGGCGTCGTCCCGGTCGCTGCTCCAGCTACGCGTGTAGTGGATAAGGCTGCACACTGACCCGAGGACCTTGGCCGGGTCGCGATGACTCCAGAGGAACCGCGCGTCCGGATACGCGTCAAGCAATGCATCCAGGGCGAACATGTGCACCGGCGTCTTCAGATGCCACAGCCGCGGTGGACAGTGCCATTGCAGCAGCCGCAGCACGCGCCGGTGGTATTCGTACGTTCCTCGCATGTCGCAGTCGGTCACCCAAGCCATGTAGGACGGCAGGCGGGCGGAACCATCGAAGTGCACGGTCCGGAAGCTCATTCCCATGAGGTCCTGGCACTCGGTCGCAGTCGTCGCCTCGGAGTGGTACATGGCCTGCATGAGCGGAAAGGCTTCGTTCATCAGGGCGAGGCCGGCTTCGGTCGCTGCGATGCGCGCATCCGTGTGCTGGGTGGCAGCCTCTGGCGGCGGTACCGGCGAGCCCGACTCCCAGAGGCGTAGGGACCGGAACTGCGGATCGGCCGCGACCAGCTGACTCAACGCGGTCGTGCCTGTGCGCGGCAGGCCGATCACGAAGATCGGTCCCTCCACGTACTCCTCTTCTATCTCGGGATGCTCGCGGTAGGTATCCTCGACGCCGAGCCGGGCCACCAGGAGGGCCACGAGGCGGAATCGCTGCATGAGCTCGCCCGAGTCGGTGAGATCGGCCTCGTCGTTCATCGATGCGACAAGGCGTTCCAACCCCTCGCGGTGATATCCGTTACCGAAGTTGCTTAGTCCAGTCTGTTGGCGAGCGGCCGTTTCTAGTTCGTCGGCATTTAGCGTCATCGGACGAACCGTCGGCTAACCGCGAGTTGGCGAGCCTCGATCACCGCGGCACGCTCGTCCGCCGTCACCCGCCGCGTGTCCGGAGGCAGCGCGGCCGCAACCTCGGTGATCGGCACGACCCGCGTCGTCGGCACTGGCGCCGAATCGGTGCGCACGCAGCGCAGAATGATGGGGCCCTCGCCGTGCCCTGCAGTATCGAGCCAGTTCGCCATGCCGGGGTCGCGCTGCGCAATCACCACGCGCAGCAAGCCGTCGTCGTCGACGACGGCTTGCTGACCATTGAGGCTCGACTGGTGACGGCCGTAGTCGATCGTCTCCCACCAGGGGTTGCCGAGCGAGTAGCTCCAGTAGAGACCTCGTGGCGGCTCGACCTCGACGACGAGCGCCTCGTCGGGCGCGAGCCGCCACGACCCGATCACCGGACGGTTCTCAGCGGCAGCGCCCATCGCGGTACCGTCGAACGGTGGATTGAATGTGTTCGGCCGCTCCGGTCGCGCGAACTGGAGGAAAAAGTCGAGATTCGCCTCGACGAAGTCGCCCAACGCCACGAGCTGGCGCGCCATCGCTGCCTGCGGGTCGACCACCTCACCCGTGGCGACAGGAGGCCGACCCGACAGCCGCTCGATCGACAACGACGACGCGACCTCGGTGTCCCAGTCGTAGAAGAAATGTCGAACGACGAGCTGTGTCGCGTCGTCGGCGATCCTCATCCAGTTCCCAGGATGCTCATTGGCCGAGAGGATGATCTCGAAGTCGCCGTTTGGCGCCAGCTCGATCTCGTCGAGCAACACGTTCGCCGTGCTCGCCATGCCGGCCATCGTCTGGAGCCCCACGTAGCGCGCGGTGCCACGGTTGCCCCACAACCGGTAGGTATCCCCGCCCCGAAGACCGGAGCCCGTGTAAATACAGTCAGGGCAATCCATGCCCCACTTGAAAACCGCATCGGTGTTAGAGGGCCGAACCGCGAGCACGGGGTTGGATTCGCGACGCAGCGCGTCGTCGATTCCGATCCAGAGCAACACGAGAAGGTGACGGAAACCCGCAGCCATGTCGACCGGGTTGCGGGGAACCGAGTCGGACAGCACCGTCGCCGACGCCACCTGCAGCTTGGCGAGCAAGTGCGCCCAAGCTGCGCCTGACCCCAGGTCGCCGGGGGTGGCGTCCCCAGCCCGGGCCGCCTCGCGTAACGACGACGGCATCCACGCCGGGCTCACGAAACCGGACACGATGCACCCCCCGAAAGATGGGCAAGAACATCGTCCTGCCCGGTCGTCCGGGAGCATAACGACTCGGCCGAGCCTTTCCAACTTCCATTTCACATGTAATGGTCGGTGTGTGGGCGTGAACCACCCAACCCGCAGTGCACGCGACGCGGGCGGGCTCATTCTGTGACATCGCGGCGCGACGGCAGCGGCGCACGAGAGCGGTTTACGTGGCAGCGTATGAACACTGGCGACGGAGGAGTTCGATCACGTCATCATCCGCAGTGACAACTGGGAGGCGTGCAACAAGTTTTACGCGGCAATTAAGGCCGAGCTTGTCGAGAATCCCGAAGCGTCGCCAACCCTCTGGGTGCCTGGGCCTATCGACTGGCTGGCCAACAAATCAACGTCCACAGTCCCTGGCCGGGCCGCGAGTCTCCGTGCTGTCCGCCTCCTTGAACGAGGTCGGGCGCGCCGACCTGGGGTTTTGCACAACGCGCCCGGCCACGGAAGATCTGGCCTGGCTGTTGTCCCACCGGATCGCGGTCGAGGAGAGGACGACCAGGCGCTTCGGCTCTCGCGGCTGGGGCACTAGTGTCTATTGCCGGGATCCGAGCGGGAACGGCATCGAAGTCATCTCCTACAACGGCGAGACGTAGCCGCCAGCCGGCGACAGCGGTCTCTTTGCTGTGGCCGAGCGGCACGGCGCGGGCAACGATTCGGCGGCACGACCCGTCCCAGCGGGGAGTTTCGAGATGATGGTGCGGCCAATTTCGGGACCACCGCTGAGCTGAGTGAGTGGGATGACCCCGAAACCACCTCATCAGGTCGAACATACGTTCGACAAGAGGGCATTCACAGGCTAAGGTCAAGGGTAGTCACAACCTGCTGCCCGGAACCGAGGCCGTGCCGAACGGCGCCTGTGCCCAAAGAGCCGGCACTGATCCCTACTCTCGGTGCGAGCCTGGCTTCGGCGCTGGAGTCGCCGCGGTCCAGGTCCTGTTGGATCGCGGCAGCGGCCTCACTGCGGCGACGACCGGTTGAACGATGCCATGATGCCGGGACACTCGCCGTCCGGTCGTGGTCGCCTCACACTTCGCGGAGAACGATTGGGTGCGAGCCCGCGAGCGAATTCGAACCGCGCTGTTGGGTGCCGCTTCGGTCGCGCCTGCCGCCGTTCAGGAAGACGAGCCGATACCCCACCGCTAGGCTCAAGCCGCGTGGATGGCATTCGTGTCGTCAAGCAGGGTGAACTCGGCGATGGCGTCGCCTCGGGGGGCATGTCCAGACTGGCGGCCGTGTCGGCCGAGCTAGTCGGCTCGGACGGGATCTTCATGGGATCGGCCCGCGTGCCACCAGGGTTGCGCAGTTCGCCGCACGTGCACATCAACTGCGAGTCGGCCCTCTACGTCGCTTCCGGCCGAGGACGGTTCCTCGTTGGTGCCCACCTTGAGCGCGCCCTGGAGGTAGAGGAAGGCGACTTCCTCTACGTCCCTCCTGGCGCCCCGCACGTGGTGGTCAACGACAGCGACGCCGACCTCGTTCTCGTTGTCGCTCGCAACACTCAAGAGGAGCGGGTTCAGGAGTACGACCCCGAGGCCGCCGCCACTGTGTCCGCCTCCGCTCGCCGGCCACCTCTGGACCTGCCGCTGCTTCTCGACCGCTGCAAGAGCTGCCGGGTCCGGATCCGGGGCCCGTGGGCTCTCAGCTCGAGGGTGCGCGGCATCACGCCGTACCGAAAGAACCCCCAACTGTGCAATCGTTGCGAGAAGCGGATCCACGGGGCCGAGGAGCAGGTCGTGACGGCCCTCTTTGCCGATATCCGCGGTTCGACGGCGCTCAGCATCGGTGCCTCGAGTACAGAGTTCGTGTCCATCCTGCGCCGCTTTTTCGCTCAGGCGACGGCCGCGGTGTATGAGCATTACGGGGTGGTGGACCGCTTTCTCGGCGACGGGATGCTTGTGTTCTTCAACGCCCCCGTACCTCGTGCTGCCCACGCCGAGGACGCCCTCAAGGCAGCTCTGGCTATCCAAGAGAGTCTCCAGGACGCTCCCTTCGGCGTGGGTATCGGCATCGAGACGGGCATGGCCCTCGCCGGCGATCCCGGTCTCGGAGAGGTGGTCGACTTCACCTGCTTGGGTGAGCCCGTGAACGTAGCCTCGCGGCTGCAGACCCTTGCCGAGCCAGGCGAGATCGTCGTCGGCCCCAACGCCTGGCGCAGTGTGGCCGAGCTCGTCGAGCTCCGCCGAATTCCAGCTTTCGTCGAGACACCCGGGGTAAAGGGCGTGGGAGAGCTCGAGATCCATCGTCTCCAGCCGTAGCGTCCGTCGCTGTAACGAGTAAGTCCGACGCGCCGGATACAGGGGCAGTCGGCGGTGACTGCGACCGTTGACGACCGGGCGTATTCGGGGCAGCGTTCTCACTGCCTGGCGAACCGAAAAGAGGCTATCAACGTGTCGCGGGTGGGGCCGCCGCGCAGCAGGATCACGGCCGAGCGGCAAAGGATGCGAACGGGCTGGTCAACACGCGATCGAGGTACTGGTGCCCTTCACCCGGTGCCAACCATGGGGCGTGCCCAAAGCGAGCTTATCAAGAGATCATTTGACTGCTTGACAATGGCGGTGGCGGGGCAGACACTGATGGCGTGGGTGACCGGGCCGCCAAGGATGCGCTCTACGACGGGTTCGCCGAGGTGGCCAAGGCGCTGGCCAGCGGTCGACGGGCCGAGATTGTCGACGTCTTGGCCCAGGGCGAGCGGTCGGTGGAGGGCATCTCCGACGAGATCTCCCAGAGCGTGGCCAACACCTCACATCACCTGCGGGCCGTGGCCCGGGCGGGGCTGCTCACCACCCGGCGGGATGGGACCCGCATCTTCTACGGGCTGGCCAGCGAGCGCGTCGCCGAGTTGTGGTCGGCCCTGCGCGATGTGGCCGCCGAACACGTCGCCGGCCTTGAGCGCCTGGCGGGCGCCTACCTGGGCGAGCGCGACGGTGTCGAGGTGGTGAACCGCGCCGAGCTGGCGGCGCGACTGAAACGAGGCGAGGTGCTGGTGCTCGACGTGCGGCCGCCGGCCGAGTACGCCGCCGGGCACATCGCCGGAGCCCGGTCGGTGCCTATCGCCGAGCTGCGTCGCCACCTACGCGCCCTGCCCAAAGACGGCGACGTGGTCGCCTATTGCCGTGGCCCGTACTGCGTGTACGCGAATGACGCGGTGCGCGAGCTCAACCGCAAGGGCTTTCGGGCACGAAGACTGATCGACGGGTTCTCGGAATGGAAGCGTGCCGCCCTGCCAGTGGCGGCCGGGGAAGGCGGTTAACGATGGCCGAAGACCTGCTGGTCGATCCCGGCGCCCTGCGCGAGCAGGTGAGAGACAAGTACCGCGAGGTCGCGGTCGACCCCCATCGCAGCTTCCATTTCCACACTGGCCGCCCGCTGGCGGCCAGGCTCGGATACGAGTCCGCCGC